>Ga0105049_10005537_pt1 | contig 14703 bp, 10 predicted proteins | sample MAT06_FD_78087 | JGI IMG/M metagenome (GOLD analysis project Ga0105049, IMG submission 78087) | Freshwater microbial communities from Lake Fryxell liftoff mats and glacier meltwater in Antarctica - MAT-06 | ecosystem: Environmental > Aquatic > Freshwater > Ice > Liftoff microbial mat | place...
ATAGCCCGCCAGCGCACCGGGCACGAGGACCGCGATGGCGGGCAGCTCGGCCCGGCCGAGGCGTCCGGCGACGATCAGCGTGGGGATGGAGATCAGGTTGCCGATCGTGAAGAACCGGGCCAGCGTGCCCCGCAGCGCGGGGCCGTCGGAGCGCTGGTACACCAGCGCGATCGGTGGCCCGCCGATGCCCGACACCGTGCCCATGAAGCCGGCGAGCAACCCGACCGTGGTGAGCGTCGCCCGTGTCTTGGCGAGATGCCATCCGGCCACGCTCATGGCCACCGCCCCCAGCACGAGCACGGCGAACAGGAGCGATAGGGTTTCGTCGGCGATCACCGCCAGCACCACGCCGGCGCCGAGGATCCCCACCACCTGTCCGCCGATGGCTGACCCGATGGTGGGATCCACTCGGCTGGCACCCTCGCGACGGATCACGAGAAGGTTGAGCACGCCAGTGGCCACGATGGTCGGACCCGGCACAAAGCCATCATCGAGCAGAAGGAGCAACGGCGCCGCCACGAGGTTCGCGCCGAACCCGACAGCGCCCTGCACGGCGCATCCGGCCGCCATCACCAGCGCGGCGAGGATGGCATCGACGGCGGACACCGTCGCACCCTACGGGGGTGGCTCCGATCCACGGTGCGGGCCCTGCCGCAGCGCCGGGCCGCTGGCTCGGGCGACGGGCGTGGGGCGTGGGGCAATGACCCTGGCCACGCTCAGCCGGTGGCGCCGAGCACGGCCCCGTAGGTCGCGAACCTACTGGCCTTCGGGCCAGCCCTCCGGCGGGTCGATCATCAGCTCGCGAAGCGGGGGTTGCCACCCGGCGGCAGGGTCGAAGCGTCGGACGAGCTTGGCGGGCACTCCGGCCAGCACGGCGTTGTCGGGAAACTCGCCGCGCACCACCGCGCCCGCCGCCACCACGGTGTTGCGCCCCAAGCGCGTGCCGGGGAGCAGGACGGCGCCGGCCCCGAGCCACGACCCATCGCCCACCACCACGGGATCGTCGGCCGGCCACTGCTGGCTGATGGGGGTGCTCGGATCGACGTACACGTGGTTCTGGTCGGTGATGTAGCAGTGGGGGCCGGTCATCACGTCAGCCCCGATGACGACGCACCGATGGGCGACCACGTGGCTGCCGCGCCCGATCGAGGTGCGGGCGCCGATGCGCAGCACAGGGCTCGAGACGCCCGGCGGCAACGGCTGACCGGGAGCCATCCCCACCGACAGGCTCACCCCTGCCGCGATGAGGCAGGCGGGGCCGACGGCGATGTGCTCTTCGCCGAAGATGTCGCCCGGGGGGAAGGCCATCAGCGCGCCCGACCCGAACTCGGCGTAGCGGCGGGCGATCCGATCCTGAGGCCCCACGGCTCCGGCCCACACCATCCCGCGCCAGAGCTGATGGGCCGCGGCCGCGGCGACGTCACGAGCCCGGGCGTACAGCGTCACAGCGGGAAGGATGGTCGACCGACACCACGGAAGGCCAACGGTAGGTTTCCTGGATGGCCGCCCTCCTCGATCCGAAGTGGAAGGTCGAGATCGAGGTCGAGGCTGTCGTCGCCACCGACGCAGCGGTCCACTAGTGGCCGGGCCGCTCGACCTCTTGGAGGCACTGGCGCGCCAGGAGGTGGTGATCACCCCCACCTACCGCCACCTGGAGGTGTTCACCCTGCGAGGGCTGCTCACGGTGCTCTGGCACGGCGACCCCGACGCCGAGGCGGTCGTGGTGCTTGGAGGCGGAGCCATGGGCGGGCTGCTCGGGCCCGCCGAGGGGCTGTACCACTGGCTGGGGGAGGAGCTGGCACCGGCCGACCGCGGCATCGGGGTGCTGCGCGTGGGGTGGCGTCGGCCCAACGACATCGACCTCTGCACGCTCGACCTCCTGGCCGCCGCGGACCTCGCGGCCCGGGCGGGGGCGAAGCGCTTCGTCACCGGCGGACACAGCTTCGGTGGGGCCATCGCCGTGCGGGCGGCCATGGCCATGGGCGACTGGACGAGGGGCGTGGTCACCTTCGCCACGCAGTCGGCCGGTTGCGAGGAGGCGGGCGGGATGACGGCGCCCTTGCTCGCCTTCCACGGCGACCGGGATGAGATCCTTCCGTTCGTCGCCAGCCAGGTGGTGGCGGAGCTCGTCGGCGGACCGTCCGAGGTGGTCGTGTGCGAAGGGGCCGGACACCTCCTATCGGAGGCCGGCGACCGGCTGCGCGCCGAGGTGCCCGTATGGGTGCGCGAGCGACTCGCCCCGGAGGCCTACGGGTTGACGTAGATGCGCCGCGGTGTGAGGAGCACCGCCATGCGACGCTCCGCCGCGACGACTCGGTCGTACTCACTCCAGTCGCCGTGCTGCCCTCCCCCCGACGCGGAGAAGATTGCGCGGAGGAGCTCAGGCAGGGTGTCGGGACCGACGCCCTCGAACGCGTCGTCAGGCCCGACGAGCTCCACCGTGCCCTCGGCGGCAACCCAGGCCCAGCCCGAGCGCCACAGCAGCGTGGCGGTGGGGTTGGCGCGGAGGTGAGTGATCTTGCGCGTGGCGGGCCGTCCCACGAAGGCGGCCACTGGTTCACCCGTCACCGGATGGTCGACCACACCCGCGTTCACGACAGTGGACTGCACCGTGCCATCGGGCCGTATCGTGGAGAGGCTGGCGAGCCCGTGGTCGAGCGTCACGAGGCGTCGGACGTCCTCGATGCCGGCCATCAGCCGATCGGCTGCTTCCACCGGTTCAGGTACGTGATCTCTGTAGCGGACCGACGTGGGGCGGGCGAAAAGGTGTCGCCGGTGTAGTAGGCGACCGGCAGCAACGCGATCTGTGTGACGGTGTCGGGGATGCCGAGGAGCTCGCCGATCTGGCGCTCGTGGACGAGGTGGAAGGTGGTCCACGCCGAGCCAAGCCCCCGTGCTCGGGCCGCCAGCTGGAAGCTCCAGACACCGGGGGCCACGGAGCCGTGGTAGCCGGCGATGTCGAAGTTCGGCGCGGCCTCCGGCAGCCGGTCGAGGCGCATGGCGATGACCATGGCGGGTACGTCGGCGATGTGTTCGACGAGGAAGGAGGCGGAGTCGACGACGCGCTGCTGTCGGGCGTCGGTCACGCTCCCGGAGCCGGCGGCCAGGTACGCACGCCCGGCCGCCCGGTACGGCTCGGCGATCGCGGCCTTGAGCTCCGGGTCGTCGACCACGAGCCAGCGGTTTCGTTCCTGGTTGCCGCCCATCGGCGCGTGGCTGGCCACGTCGATGCACTCGAGGATCAGCTCATGCGGCACCGGCCGAGTGAGGTCGAGGCGTTGACGTACCTGCTTCGTGGTCTTCAGGAGGTGGTCAGCGGCGGCGACATCGATGTCAGACACGCCAGCGAGCCTGCCACGTCCGATGGTCGCCTCGCCGAGTGGACGATCAATCCGTGTCGAGGACCCTCGTGTGGCCGAGCCAGCTGGCGTAGAGGCCCGCGTACACGCCGCCGGCGGCGACGAGATCGGTGTGGCTGCCCTGCTCCACCACCTCACCCGCGTCGACGACGACGACGAGGTCGGCCCGCTCCGCGGTGGAGAGCCGATGGGCGATGCTCACGACCGTGCGGCCGGCGGCCAAGCGGTCGAGGGCCTCGGTGAGCGCCTGCTCGGTCTCTGGATCGATCGAGGAGGTCGCTTCGTCCAGGATCAGCAGGCCCGGATCGCCGAGCTGGGCGCGAGCGAGGGCCACGAGCTGACGCTCGCCGACCGAGAGGTTGGTGCCGCGCTCGCCGACAGGAGCGTGGAGCCCTCCGGGCAGCTCGTCGAGCCACCCGTCGAGGCCGAGCGCCGTGAACGCCGCGCGGAGCTGGTCGTCGCTGGCATCCGGGTACCCGACGCGCACGTTCTCGGCGAGCGTCGTGTCGAACAGGAACCCGTCCTGGGGGACCATGCGCACCGCTCGCCGACGGGACAGCGGGTCGACCGTGCGCAGGTCGATGCCCCCGATCCGCACGGCGCCAGCGGTGGGGTCGGCGAGCCGGCACAGCAGCTTGGCCACCGTGGTCTTGCCGGATCCGGTCTCGCCGACCACCGCCACCGACGCCCCCGCGGGCAGATGGAGGTCGATGCCGCGCAGCACCTCGTCGCCCGTGCGGTACGCGAAGCGCAGCTCCTCCAGGTCCACGGCGAGGGCACCGGACGGGAGTGTGACGCCGCCCACCGGCTCCTCGACATCGATGGGTGTGGCCAGGACGCCGAGGATCTTGCGCCAGCCCGCGATGGCGGTCTGCGTCTGGTCGAGGATCTCGCTCAGCTCAGAGATCGGGATGAGCAGCAGGTTGACGAGGAAGATGAAGGCGATGAGCTCGCCGAGCTCGAGCCCCCACGCCGGACCGTTGATCGCGCCGACGGCTATGACGGTGGCCAGGGCCATGGCCCCGAAGAGGTCGGCTAGCGGGAACATCACGGCGAACCACTTCGCGGCCTTCATCTGCGCCCTGTACTGCGTGCGGATCGCGTGCTGGAGGCGACCCCGGGTGCGGTGCTCCAGGCCGTAGGCGAGAACGACGGGAGCGCCGGTGACCAGCTCCGACACCTCGGAGAGCGTGCCGCCCACGGCGTTGCGAACCTCGTCATACGCGGCGAGCTGGCGACGCTGCAGGTAGCCGAGAGCCGGGAGCAGCGGCACGAACACGGCCGCCGTCACCAGCGTGAGCGGCCACGAGTAGAGCGACATCACCGCCAGGGTGGTCACGATGAGCACCGAGTTCACGATCCATGCCACCGCCCCCCACTCGGTGAACTGCGCCATCGTCTCGATGTCGCTCGTGACCCGTGAGACAAGGGCTCCCCGGCGCTGGTCCACGTGGTCGGCGAGGGACAGTCGGTGGATGTGCTGGAAAGTGCGCACGCGCAGACCGAGGAGGCTGGCCTCGGCCGCGCGTACGAGCCGGAGGAACGCGGCCCGGCTGACGAAGTACAGCGAGATGGTGAGGAGCGCCGCGAACCCGCAGGCGGCCGCCACGAATCCGGGGCGGTAGCCGGCGTCGCCGAGCACTCCCCGGTCGAGGATCTGCTGGATGAGCACGGGCACGGCCAGCTTGCCGAGCGCCGTGGCCACGGCCAGCACGGCGGTGAGGGCAAGCCCCTGCCGAAGCTCGGGGGTGACCGCGAGGCCCCGCCGGAGCACGGCAATGGCTCCCGCGTCGCGCAGCGCCTCTTCCTCGTCGGTGGCGTCGGGGTGTCGGCGCTCGTGGTCGTGGCTGCCGGGCGGCGCCGCGTCGGTGAGGACGTCCACGACGGCGCCGTGCTCCTCCAGGTCGCCCAGCTCGTTGTCGAGCGACATCAGCTGACGTCCTGCTCGTAGGCGCGCACGAGCGCGGCATAGGCGGGCACCGACAGCAGCTCGCGATGCGTGCCGTCCGCCGCGATGCGGCCGGCGTCGAGCAGCAGCACCCGATCCGCGAGGGCGATGGTGGACACGCGGTGAGCGACGACGAGGGTGGTGGCGGCCACGGAGTCGCGCAGCCCGTCGAGAATGGCTCGTTCCACCTTGGCGTCCACAGCCGAGGTGGCGTCGTCGAGCAGCAGCAGCCGGGGCTGGCGCAGCAGCGCCCGCGCCAAGGCGATCCGCTGACGCTGCCCTCCGGACAGCGTGACGCCGCGCTCGCCGATCACCTCGTCGAGGCCGTGGGGAAGGCGCTCCACAAAGGCGCGTGCCTTCGCGATCTCCAGGGCGGCGATGATGTCGTCGTCAGGGATGTCGTCGCCCATCGCCAGGTTCTCGCGCACGGTGTCGGCGAAGAGGAACGTCTCCTGGAACACGAGTGCGGTCGTGCGGCGAAGGTCGGTGGGGTCGACGTCGGGAAGGCGCACGCCGCCGATGCGGATCTCACCCGCGCCAGGATCGATCAAGTGAGCGATGAGGTTGCAGAGGGTGGTCTTGCCGGATCCAGTGGAGCCCACGAGCGCCACCACCTCGCCCGGAGCCAGCTTCGCAGTCACCCCGGCGAGCACGACGTCCGGGCCGTGCGAGAAGTCCACCCCGTCCAGCACGACCTCGAGGCCACCCTCGGGGAGGGGCACCGCAGCGGCGGGGCGAACCCGTTCGGGCGCCGCCAGCACGCCTTGCACGCGGTCGTTGGCCACCACCGCTCGGGGCAGCTCCTCGAGGAGGAACCCGACGATGCGAAAGGGGAAGGCGAGGATGCCGAACAGGAGCATGGCCTGCACGAGCTCGCCGGTGGTGACGGCGCCGCTCGACACGCGCCAGGCCCCGAGCCAGAGGAGCGCGATCGTGCCGAGGTTGGGCAGCGCATCGAGGCCCGGCTCGAACCCGGCCCGGAGCTGCCCCACTACTAGCCGCTCTTGGCGGAGCTGCTCGGCCTTGTCCTGCAGACGACCGACCTCACGGTCTTCGAGGCCGAGGGTCTTCACCACAAGCGCACCCTCGAAGCTCTCGTGGGCGACGGCGGAGACGTCACCGACACGCGCCTGGGCGGCCGAGGCGGGCCGCTCCACCTTCTTCGTGTAGGCGTTGTTCAACAGGGCCAGACCCGGGAACAGCGCCAGCGCGACCGAGATGAGCACGAGATCGACGAAGGCCAGCAACCCCATCGACACGACGATGATCACAACGACGCCCAAGGAGAACGGCAGCGGTTGCATTGCCATGGTGGAGCGTTCGCAGTCGGCGTCGGCGTGAGCCAGCAGCTCTCCGGTGGGGTGGCCGTCGAACCACCGCAGCGGGACCGCGAGGTAGCGGTCGGTGACGCGCTGGAACCACAGCATCTGCATCCGGCGTTGGGCCATCTGCCCGAAGTAGCGGCGCAGCACCACGCCGACCATGCGCAGCAACGAGGCCAGGATGATCGCGGCGGCGCCGATGGCCACGGCGCGGCGCTCTACCCCACCCTCCTCGAAGGCCGGAGTGAGCACGTCGTCGGTCACCCTGCCGACCACGAACGTGCCGCCGACGGCCATAACGGCAAAGAGGGTTGCTCCCGCGACGGCCAGCGCGAACGGCCGGCGTTGGGTGCGCACGGAGAGCCAGAGCAGGCGCGCGCCGCGACGCATGATGCTGTCGTCGCTCGTCGCCTCGGCCATGGCGGCCGAACCTACTGGGGCCCCCGCCGATCCCACCACGGGATCTACCGGATGGTCAGCGTGACCCGGGTGATCCCCGAGGGCGCTGGCGTCTGCGTCATCGTGACGACGTCCAGCGGACCGGCGTTGGTGGCCACCGCCACCTCAAGGCCCGGGAACCGCCAGTGCTCGACGGCGACCTGAGCGGGCTCGACGTTGCTGTCCCAGTGGAGGGGCTGAGGGCCCCGACGAGCGTGCGGTTGGCAGTCGACCTCGAGCCGACGCTCGCTCGCCGTCGCCCTCGTCGGACCGTGGTGCTCGAGGCGCAGCCAGCCGATGTCGCCGCTCGGAAGGCGCCAGTGCACGGTGGCAGGGTGGTACTGGCCGTGGGCCTGAGCGCCATGCGCGTGCGATTCGGCGCCGAGCATGACGTCGTCGTCGAGCCAACCCGTCGCCACTCGAGCGGGATGGTCGTCCACGATCTGGTGCACGGCGTGGGGGCCTGGGAACCGTTCGAACGCCGCTCGGGCGGGGGCAGGCACGCGGACCCTGCCGTGCTCCAGCAGGGGAGCGACGCAGAGGTCGTGCCCATGCGGGATCCGATCGGTGGTGAGGGCGGGGAGAGGGGCCGGGAGGTCGGCGCACCACAGCGCCAGTCCGAGACCGCTGACGTAGGTGCGAAGGTCCATCCCGTAGGCGCGTGAGTAGGGGCCGCAGAGGTTGCCGAGGCCGGCGTGCCACCACCGGGCGACGTCGGTCCAGAGCGCTGTCTCGATCTCTTCGCCCAGGCGGCGGAGGTCGGCCCGGGCATCCGGTCGTTGCCAGAGGCCGAGCGCCAGCAAGTCGATGCCGTAGTAGGTGGGGGAGTTGTGCTCCGCGAAGCAGCCATGGCGTCGGAAGGCCGCGGCCACCTCTGCGGCATAGGTGGTGTTGGCGCTCCCGTTCCAGGCCTCGAGCCATGCCCGCAGGAGCGCGATGTTGGCGTAGGTCGGTGGCACCCGATCAGGGGGTTCGGCGGTCACCGCGAGCGCGATGGAGCTCCGGGCCTGCTCCACCAGCGCGGGGGAGAGCGTGAAGTCGGTCATCGCCACGGCCAGGGCCGTGCCGACGAACTGCCGCCAGTTCGGGTCGTAGTCCACCCATTCGACGGCGCCGGGTTTCGGGGCGGGCCACTCGGGGAAGCGAACGAAGGTGCCGTGCCATGGCTCGCCCGGGGCGTCGTACTGGTGACCGAGGACGGCGCGGAGGGCCCGTTCGGCTCGCTGATGGTCGCCCGGCCCCGACCGTCGGAGCAGTCCGATGGCGTACCAGCCGGTCTCCCGCACGAGGTGTACCGACCGCGGCTCGGCCACATCGCTGAACGCCCCCGGGGGATTCCAGAGCAGGCCCGCGTCGTCGTCCCACACCTGGTCCATCCAGGCCGTCGCGATGCTGGTGGGGTCGTTCATCCCCGCCAGAGCTGGAGGGGAGTGCGGTCGCGGGGACCGTCGAACGGGAGCGGCATCCAGTCGCCGCCGCGACCCGCTGAGGCGTAGGCCGCGCACACGACGTCGAGGATCGAGCGCCCGAAGGCCGCCCCGAGCTCAGGGGTGCGGTGCCGCTGCAGATCCAGGGCAAAGGCCTCCATCTGGCGGAGGTAACCAAGCTCTTCGAGCTGGGCGGGCACACCCTCTGGAACGCCGGGCAGCGGCACCTCCACCCCGTTGCGCTCGAGGACCAGCGCCGGCAGGAGCTCCATGCGCACGACGCCGTCGGGGGCGGACACCTGCGCGTCCCAAGTGGGGGTGTCGGTGCCGCGCCAGCTCGCGGTCACCCGCGCCAGCAACCCGGTGTCGAAGTGGATCGTCAGCTCAGCGTGCTCGTCGACCGGGTGGTCGTCCGCCCCCTCCAGTGTCGCGCGCACCTCCACCGGTAGGGCCGGGGCGGCCAGCACGAGGGCCACGGCGAGCGGATGCACTCCGAGGTCGAAGAGCACGCCGCCACCCCAGCCCTCGGTGAGGAAGTCGCCCCAGGTGGGTCGGGACTGGAGGGCCCGCACCTCCACGAGGTCGATGGCGTGGAGCTGGCGGGCATGGGTTACAGCGAGCCGCAGGATCGGAGCGTGCAGGAGGTTCTCGGCGTAGGCGATCCTGGCACCGTCGTCCTCGGCCGTGACCAGCACGTCGGCGTCGGCGAGGGTGGTGCAGAGCGGCTTCTCGATCAGCACGCCGGCGTCGCCGGCGATGGCGAGCTGGGCATGCTCCAGGTGCTGCGCAGGCGGCGTGCACACCACCACCCCGTCAGCCCCGGCCGGGAGCTCGGCGTAGGTGCACGGCTCGGCCTTCACCCGTTCCGCGGCGATGGTGGCCTTGGCGGGATCGCGCGAGGCGACCCTGCTGATCCGCAGGCCCGGCACGTGACGCACCGCATACCCGTGTACCGCCGCGATCCACCCGGAACCGGCGAAGGCCAGCTCGACCGTGTCGGCGTCGGCAGGCATCGGCGGATCAGGTGCCGCGAAGCTTGGCCACGACTGGTGCCATCGTCTCCATCGTGTCGCCCGGGAAGACGATGTAGGACGCGTCCCACCGCTCACGGCGGGCCTGCAGCGCCTCGATGATCTGCTCCACGTTGCCGATGCAGGCGTGGGGGTAGGTGTCGAGCTCCTCCGGCGGGAGACCGAAGAGCGGCGCCATCATCTCGGCGGTGCCCTTGCGGTCGTCGGTGATGATGGCGGCGAACTGGAGCAGGTTGATCTCGAGGTCGGCGTAGCGGTCGCCGGCCGCCTCCTTCACCCAGCCGAGCTTCTTGTCGGTTTCGTCGGCGGCTCCGTTCTGGGCGGCCGCCGCGTCTACCTGGCCGCTGTGGATCGACGGGTTGATGCCGACGATCTGCGCCTCGCGAGCGGCGATCGAGAGCACCCGCTTGGCGCCGCCACCGATGAGGAACGGCGGCGGCGTCTGCGTGGGCTTCGGAAGCCCGTCGTAGCCGGTGATCGTGTAGTGCTCGCCCTCGAAGGAGTAGGGGCCGGGGGCGAAGCAGCCCTTGATGACGGCGATGCCCTCCTCCATGCGCGACACCCGTACGCCGGGAGCGTCATACGCGATGCCCGACTGGTCGTAGTCGCTCTTCATCCAGCCCGCGCCGATGCCCACCTCGATCCGCCCGCCCGAGAGCACGTCCATCGTGGCCAGCTCCTTGGCCAGCACCACGGGGTGCTTGTAGTCGTTGTCGAACACGAGTGCGCCGATCCGGAGCTCGGTGGTGGCATCGGCCGCCGCCATGAGGGCCGGCACGGGGGCGAGCTGATCACCGAAGTGATCGGGCATGAACAGCGTGGAGTAGCCGAGGTCCTCGGCCTGGCGGGCCGCGGTCGCCCATTCGGTTCCGGAGGATGCGTTGCTGAGCTGGATGCCGAAGCGGAATCGTCGATCGTGGGCCATGGCGGCGCACGCTACCGGGGTGCTGAGGTATCGTCGCCCTCCCCCTGACACCCCCGTCCATCGCCGGACGGGGGTGCGTGCGCGCGTCCCGAGGAGCCCCCGATGACCACCCACCCCGAGCTGCCGGTCGAGCAGGCGTACCTCGACGGCGCCTACGAGCACCTGGCCAGGATGCGGGCGCGCACGAAGGAGGCCGCCTCCATCGGATCCTCGGCGGCCGGAGCGGTGGACTCGGCCATTGCCCAGATGCACCTCCAGGCCCGCCTGCGCACCCTGGAGGTAGAGGTGGACGGCCTCAGCTTCGGGCGTCTCGACCACGAAGACGGCGACACCTGGTACGTCGGTCGACGTCATGTGGAGGACGAGCAGGGCGACCCCGTGGTGGTGGACTGGCGCGCCCCGGTGTCCACGCCCTTCTACCGGGCCACGGCCGCCGACCCGATGGAGCTCTCCCGGCGGCGCCGGTTCGTGATGACCAAGCGGCAGGTAGACGACCTCTTCGACGAGGTGTTCGACGACCCCGACAGCGTCGACGCCGCCCACCGCGGCGGCATCCCCGATCCGCTGCTCGCCGAGCTCGAACGCTCCCGCAGTGGCGAGATGAGAGACATCGTGGCCACCATCGCGGCTGAGCAGGACGTGGTGATCCGTTCGCCGCTCGACACCTGCCTCGTGGTGCAAGGGGGGCCCGGCACCGGCAAGACGGCCGTCGGGTTGCACCGGGCCGCCTTCCTGCTCTTCGAGCATCGCGACGTGCTCGACCGCGCGGGCGTGCTCGTGGTGGGGCCCAACCCGTTGTTCCTCCGCTACATCGCGCAGGTGCTGCCGTCGCTCGGCGAGGCGGCCACGCGGCAGACCACGGTGGAGCGACTCGTGGGGGGCCGGGTGGGCCGCACCGACGAGCCCGACGTCGTCCGCCTGAAGGGCGACGCGCGGCTGGCCGACGTGCTGAAGGTGGCGGCGCGCCTGCACCTGAAGCTGCCCGACGAGGATCTGGCCATCAGCACCGCCTGGGGTCGCCTCCGCATCCCGGCCGTCGCCTTGCGCGAGGCCGTCGAGGAGATCGCGGCGCGCGACGTGCCGTTCGCGGTGGGGCGCCACGCCTTTCGCAACCGCGTGCGTCGACTGGCGTGGCTCGGTCACCCCGACTCCAAGGGGGAGGATGCCGCGCCCTCGGCCGCCTTCGATGCCGAGATGCGCACGAACGCCGAGCTGAACGCCGCCGCGACGCGGATATGGCCTTCGCTGTCGGCGGCGGTCCTGGTGAAGCGCATGCTCACGAACAAGGCGGCCCTGGCGGCGGCCGCGAGGGGGGTGCTCGACGGCCCCGAGCAGGCGCGACTCCTGCGGCGCTCTGGCGCGCGCAAGCTGGCCGAGGAGGCGTGGTCGCTCCCAGAGCTCGTGCTGATCGACGAAGCCGAAGCACTCCTGAACGGGGTCGGACGCACCTACGGCCACGCGGTGGTGGATGAGGCACAGGACCTCTCGGCCATGGAGCTCCGCGCCGTCGCTCGGCGGTGCCCGTCGCGGTCGATGACCGTGCTCGGCGACCTCGCCCAGGCCACGGCGCCTGGCGCGCAGGTGTCTTGGGAGGACGCCGTCGTACACCTGGGCTCGCCACCCAACGTGGCCATCGAGGAGCTCGAGCTCGGCTACCGCGTGCCCGCGCCGATCCTCGACGTCGCCAATCGTCTGCTCCCCACCGTCGCCCCGGGGGTGCGGGCCGCGCGGTCCGTGCGCCTCGACGGTGAGCCGCCGGCCCGCCAGCACTGCCTCGCGGAGGAGCTGGCCTCGGCCGTCGCGGCGGCGGTGGCGGCCCTCGCGGAGGACTGGTCATCGGTCGGCGTGGTGGTGCCGGCTCGATTGCTGCCCGAGGTGGCGGCCGCCGTCGGGGCGGCGGGGGTGGCCTTCGGCACGGGAGCGCGAGGCGGCCTGGGTGGGGTGGTGACGTTGCTGGCACCGCCAGAGGCCAAAGGGCTGGAGTTCGACGTCGTGGTGGTCGTGGAGCCGGCCGCGTTCTTCGAGGTGGCCGGGGGAGGCCGCCTGCTCTACATCGCGATGACGCGAGCGGTGCAGGAGCTGGCGCTCATCCACGCGATGCCCCTCCCGGAGGCCCTCGTCGAGTGACGAGGGTGGGCCCCCGCTCACGGGTACGATTCGTCCGCTTCCTCCGGCGGCCACCCACCTCGTGCGACTCCTCCTCCGCTTCGCCCTGATCACAGCGCTGGCCGGCCTCGGCCTAGCGGGTGTGGCCGCCGCGCTCATGCCGGCCGCCAAGCAGCTCAAGGAGGCGTCCACCTCAGAGGAGGCGGAGATCGTCCTCAGCCCACTCGACCAGCGCTCCTACGTCTACGCCGCTGACGGCTCGCTGCTCACCACGTTTCAAGCGGAGATCGACCGGCAGCCAGTGCCGCTCAGCGCCATCCCCCAGGACACCATCACCGCGGTTCTGGCCGTCGAGGATGCCGAGTTCTATGCCCACAACGGGGTGAACCTGCGTTCCACCGTCCGCGCCCTGGTGCGCAACGTCGACTCCGGGTCTGTGGTGCAGGGCGGCTCCACGATCACCCAGCAGCTGATCAAGGCCGAGTACGGCGACGAGCAGACGATCGATCGCAAGGCGCGAGAGGCCGTGTTGGCGCGCCGGCTCGAGGAGATCATGTCGAAGGAGGAGATCCTCGAGCGCTACCTCAACACCGTCTACCTGGGCAACGGTGCCTACGGCATGCAAGCCGGGGCGGAGACCTACTACGGCATCGGCGCGGCCGACCTCGACCTAGGCCAGTCGGCCTTCCTGGCGGGAATGATCGCCAACCCGAGTGCCTTCGATCCGATCCGTCGTCCCGAGGAATCCCGGGATCGGCGGGGGGTGGCGCTTCGGCGTCTCGTCGAGGTCGGTCGTCTCACCGAGCCCGAGCGCACCTACATCGACGCCGCCCCCATGCCCACCTCCATCAGCCAGGTGCTCCCGACAGCGGAGGACTACTTCGTCGAAGAGGTGAAGCAGCAGCTGCTCGACGACACGCGGCTCGGCGAGACGCGTGAGGAGCGCGAGTACCAGGTGTTCCGCGGTGGCCTGAAGATCTATACGACGCTCGACCTCCGAGCGCAGCTTCTCGCCATCGCTGCCCGCAACGACGTGCTCGCGGAGGCCGCACCGGAGGGCACGCCGGTGGGCGTCGTGCCGATCGAGTCCGATCCCGACACGGGCGCGCCGAGAAACGCCACCGGCGCGGTGGTCTCGGTCGAGCCGGGCACCGGAGCCGTGCGCGCCATGGTGGGCGGCGCCGGGTTCGATCAGGACAAGTACAACATCACCACGCAGGGTGTCGGCCGGTCCGGCGGCTCCACGTTCAAGATCTTCGTGCTGATGGCCCTGCTCGAACACGGCTACAGCCCCAACGACAGCGTGAACGGCGGCGGCGCGTGCACGTTCAGGGACATACCCGGGATGTTCCCGAATCCCTACGAGGTCGAGAACTTCGGCAACAGCAGGGGCGGGGGCGGCAGCATCACCTCGCAGACGTTGCGTTCCTCCAACTGCGCCTACGTCCGTCTCGGCCAGATCGTCGGCATCGACAACGTCGTCGAACAGGCCCGTCGCATGGGCATCACCACGCCGCTGGATGACGCCGTGTCGATGCCGCTGGGCACCAAGGAGGTGCACCCGATCGAGATGGCGGCCGCCGTGGCCTCGATCGCGGCCGACGGCGTGTACCACGCCCCGTACTACGTCGACCGGGTGGAGGATCCGCGGGGCCGAGTGCTCGTGGCCCACACCTCCAACCCCCGCCGGGCGTCCTCGGCGCAGACGGCCCGATTGGCGGCGGAGATCCTCGAGAAGAACGTGCAGGGCGGCACGGGCACGAAGGCCCGCATCCCCGGTCAGCACGCGGCGGGGAAGACCGGAACCGCGCAGGACTCGAGCGATGGGTGGTTCGTGGGCTTCACGCCGTACATGGCCACCGCGGTCTGGATCGGCTGGCCTGAGGCCAAGGTCGAGGTCCGCATCGGGGGCACGGGCATCACCGGCGGTTCCTATCCGGCCGAGATCTGGGGCCGCTACATGCGGCCGTGGCACGAAGGCCTCGACGAGCGCGAGTTCCTCGAACCCGACGCGATCACGCGCTCCGGCCGGTACCTGCGCGTCGACCGCAAGTACGACGCCAGCGGCGGTGGCTTCCGCTCCGGCACCCCCCGGTCCACGACCCCCACCACCAATCCCACCACCACTCCCACCACCACTCCGTCGG
>Ga0105049_10005540_pt1 | contig 14700 bp, 16 predicted proteins | sample MAT06_FD_78087 | JGI IMG/M metagenome (GOLD analysis project Ga0105049, IMG submission 78087) | Freshwater microbial communities from Lake Fryxell liftoff mats and glacier meltwater in Antarctica - MAT-06 | ecosystem: Environmental > Aquatic > Freshwater > Ice > Liftoff microbial mat | place...
AGCGGTCGGCGTGAGCCGGCTGTTATCGTGCAAGCGGTCGGCGTGAGCCGGCTGTTCTCGTGCGACCAAAAGGCGAGCGGTCGGACTGTTCTCGTGCGAGCGATAAGAACAGTCGGCTCACGCCGACCGCTCGCCCTTCGGTCTTCCAGATGGAATTTCTTCCAAGAAATCCGCGAACGGCGCGAACCACTAGGTAAGCTACCCCGTCTGAGTGGGTACAACCGCCCTGGGTTCGCCCAGACGGCAAAACCAAAAACGACGACGCGAGCTAGTTGCAATCTTGCCGAGATGGTGATAAAATCACTTGTCGCTGGCAGGAAAAAGACTGAAGCCCGCGTTCGGTTTGTTTTCCCAACTGTGTTTCCAAACCTTACTTTAACCCGTTCCACAACCGTTTACCGTCGAGCACGAACGCTTAGATTACTTTCCGGGTGGAGCTCCTTTCCGAGAGCAACCACCCAAAACGTCCGTTGGAGGGCATTGCGATGGCTATCGAGACCCTGAAGACCCTGGTGCTGAAGACCGCGACGGTGACTGGCGTGAAGCCGGCCACCCCGGCCGATCACATCGGTCTGGGTCTCGTCGTGGCCACCGCGAATGCTTATCCGACGGACGACCTGTCCCCAGGGCAATGCGTATTGCCCTCCAATCCCGAGCCAAAACAGGCGTGGGAACGGCAGGAGTCGTCCGCGATGCAACTGCAACAGCAGATGCAAGCGATCCGCGACCACGCCGAACCACCCACGACCGGTTCGCTCGGATGTTTCCTATGTGCCCAGGCTGATGAATCCGCGATGTCGAATGCCACCTTAACAGGTTGGCTACCGACAAAACGGACGGCAACGGCGAGAAGGGTCTCGAACTTTACCAGTTCGAGTACCTCGACAACTCGACGTGCCAACCATCGCCGAAGCGATTTCCCCCGCGATCTCCGTCACGATAGCCGACTCGGATGCGACTGCCAATCGCCCGACCGGCTCAGTGGCAAACGGAACGCGACACGGGAAGTCGATTCGGCGGCAACAGCCCGGAAATGAGGTGACCCCTGGCTTAACGAAACTCTGAACTCTCGAATTGACACTACAAACCCCGTCACACGGGTTTTCGAGTCACCAATTGCGTTCAGTGCCGCGTTATAGCTTGTGGTCACAACCAGGAAACGAAACTCAATCACGCTGGTCCCTGATCGCGTTGTCGGTTGGCGTCGCCGGGTAACACGGTGCGCCGGTGCCCTTCGGCAGACGGGTTTCCTCTTGGACCCAGTCGCCCCGGGATTACCGCCGTCGCATGTGCCGCCGGATGCCAATCGCCTTCGCCTGACGGGTTAACACCGCCGCGGGAAACCGTCGCGCCTTGGCGTTCCGCACTTCCTAGAAGTCGGACCCGGCGCACGGAGACCCACCGGGGGAGATGTGTCGGCCCCCCTCTCTGATCCAGGGCGGGTCGCCTCCTTGCCGGAATGCGCGAACCAGCTTGACTCAATACGGGATCGGGACAGGAACCCAATCATGAGCTGGACTGAAATCAACGTGCTGGTCGAGAAAGCGAAGACGGGCGACCGCGCGGCTTACGGCGAGTTGGTAACCCGCTTTCAGAACAGCGTCTACGCGATGGCGCTGGGCCGTGTCCGCGACCCGCTCGAAGCCCAGGAACTCGCGCAGGACGTGTTCGTCCACGCGATGCGGAAGTTGCCGCAACTCCGTGACCCCCGGTGCTTCGCCGGCTGGTTGCGCCGTATCACGGCTCGCATGGCGATCAACCGTCTGACCCGGAAGGGGCCGTTCTTCGGCACCGATCCCGAGATGCTCGACGCCGTGCAGGCGAAGGGCCGCAGCCCGGATGAAGCGATGGAAGTGAGCGAGGCCGTTGGGCAACTCAAGGAGGCGCTCACCGAGTTGAAACCGCTCGACCGTGAGACGCTTGAAGCGTTCTACATCCGTGGCCGAAGCCTGAAGCAGATGGCCCGCGAGTTCGACGTTCCGACGGGCACCGTGAAGCGTCGGTTGCACGTTGCCCGTCATCGCCTCAAGGAGGTGCTGCAAGGCATCGACCCGAGCCTGGCGGAGCGCTTCACCGCCGACGAGGCCGAACTCGTTGGCGCGTGAGTAAGATAAGAAGACCCCTGGGCTTGCCCAGGGGTCTTCTGCGTTCCCAGGGCAAGCCCAGGGCTATATGAAATGAGTTTCCCCCAATGCCGCTACGCGATCATTTCCACAAACCGCTGTGCGATGACACGCCGTGGTCGTCCTTTCACGGCAATTGGGCCACCAAAATCGTGGATCGCCTCAACGGCGAGCGGTTAACCGATCAGTTCAAAGCACAATCTGGCCGACACTTTGGCGCACAAATCGAAGCGGACGTTGCGACGCTCGAACGCAACGAACGCGGTTCGTTGTTCGCGGGGATGAACGGTCACGAAGGCGGCTTAGCGACTGCAACCGAAGTCTATTCGCCGCCGGATGTGTCGCTGTCCGCAACGGTTGGCTTCAACGACCCCGACCTATTTGAAGTGAAAGTCTATCGCGGTTCCGGCGGCTGGAATCTGGTTGCCGCCATCGAACTCATCAGCGAATCGAACAAAGACCACAAGGAATCACGCCGATCCTTCGTGGTGAAGTGCGGCAGTTACCTGCAGATGGGCGTATCGGTCGTTGTGATCGATACGGTAACGACACGCGCCGCGAACCTTCACAACGAACTTTGCGACCTCCTCGACGCTGCCGAAACGCTCCGCTGGACCTCACCCACCGGTCTTTCCGTCGTCGCGTACCGTGCCATCCGCATCGCTGACGAAGACACCGGCACCAAGTTGCACGTGTGGCCTTACCCGCTCATGCTCCGCTCGACACTTCCCACGGTCCCGCTCTGGCTCACACCCGACCTCGCCGTCCCACTCGAACTCGAAGCCACCTACGAAGCCGCCTGCAAGTCGCTCCGAATCGCGTGAGACGCTCAGATTGCCCGGTTTACATCGAACTTGACTTCCGCAAATCCGGCACATTTTTGCTTGCGGTAATTCCACTCAGTCGGTATGCCGCGATAACTCGATGGGGACGTTCCTGAGCCGGCGGGGGCCGATTTCGGGGCGGTCGGGGAATCGCACGCCTGCGTGCGGCATGAGAAGCGGCGGTCGCGGGGGCGACAGTCGAATCTCGGAAGTCTGGGGGGCCGGGCCGTGTACGTTGCATGTTCAACGCTTTGCTTCAGTAAGCTGTCGCTCGAAGACATGCTTCGCACCATCCGCGAGATGCGGTTCGCCAAGGCTGATCTCGCGATCACAGCCAATGGCCCGCACCTCACACCCGCCGAGGTTCTCGCCGACCCTAACCGCACGGCGCTGCGCCTCAAAGCCGCGAACTTGCCACTTGCCGCGATCAACCTGGACATTGGCCCAGTTGCGCCCGCACTTGCTCGCGAGCAACTCCGCGCGGTCTGCCGGCTCGCTCGCGTATCCACGACACCGGTTGTCACCGTTCCCGCGGCCGAGGCCGGTTCGAGTTTCGACTCCGAAGTCGAGCGGTTCCGCGACTGGGTGAATGTCGCCGCCGCCGAGGGCGTCATTCTCACCGTCGAAACAAACGGGAACACCATCACCGCCGACCCAATGGGGGCCGCCGAGTTGTGCCGCCGCGTTCCGAATCTGGGTCTGACACTCGACCCGAGCCACTATCTGGTCGGAGCGCACGGGGCCGTCAATTACGACTCGCTCTTCCCGTTCGTCCGGCATGTCCGACTGCGCGACACCGGGAAGACGCCCGAGCAATTCCAGGTCCGCGTCGGGCAGGGCGAGATGGAGTACGGCCGCATCGTCTCGCAGCTGGAACGCTGCCGCTACAACCGCGCCCTTGCCGTGGACGTGCGAGATGTCGCGGATGGCTCGTTCCCCGTTGAGCCAGAAGTGCGGAAGCTCAAGTATCTTCTCGAATCGCTCGTGTAACCCGGTTCGATTTGCACTCGCGCAACTGCGACTTTACCCCATCTGAGAATTACGGTTGATTCGGCTTTGTTTCGAGCAGTTCCGCCTCAAAACGGAACTGGCTCGAATAAATCAAGATAACGGCTTGAGGAATAGCCGAGCGGAAACGCGACAATCTTGACCCGGTAGCGAATTCACGGGATAATGGTCGAGAGCGACGCAAAAGTGGCGGAGGGTAGGCGATGTGGCGGGTGATATTACGGATTTCGTACACGAGCGATATCGGGTCTGGGATGCGCAATAATCACATCGTACCACTGTTGTTCGCTCTTGGTCTGCATCACACGGCGACTGGTACTTTTGAGTCTCAAGCCGTGGACCGCGTTCATGCAGCGAATCATTTGTCGCAAATCCTCCTCGCGCTTGCCGACCCGCAGCAGTTTTCAGACGTTCACCCTCTTGTCGCCCTCAAGCATCTCTGGGTATATATTGATCGAGTTGATGAGGGTGACGAAATTTAAGATGTAGGCCGCTCGGAGAAAGCATGCCTCAGTTCTACATTACCAACGAAAGTACGGAAGATACGTTGGATTCCACCGATGATCTTCAGGAAGCAATCCGCATTGCTCGGGAAGCAACGCGACAAGTCCAAGTTGGCGACCCAGTTTGCGTCGAATACGAGGGCAAGACGATCAAGCAATTCGTACTGATGCCTGATGGAAAAGTGGTTGAAGAGGCACTTCGTTGAGTCTTGTTCGGGGATAGACTTCCCGCGGCTGGGAATGAGACGATTGATTTCGGTTGTTTGTTTCGTGTAGCCCCCAGCGTGGGCGGGCGATCGCATGTTGTCCCCGTTGGGGACAACGCTAAACGAACAACGCTTCAACAGACCTCATTTCCTACCGCGAGAAGCATAGGTCACAATGGATGCTCTCCCATTCCTTGCCTCGGCGACCTCGAAGCGCCAGCCCATGTACGCGCTCAGCGGGGACGACGGCTTCCTCAAGCAACTCGTCCGCAATCGCATCATCTCGGCTGTTTTGGGAGATGCCGACCCGTCGTTCGCCGTCTCCATTTACACCGGCGATAAACTCGACTTCTCGACCATCCGCAACGAACTGGAAACGCTTCCCTTTATCGGGCCGTGCCGCGTCGTGATCGTGGAGAACGCCGACCCGTTCGTCACCAACCACCGGCTCGCGTTGGAGCAATACGCGGCGAAGCCCAGCACGGTTGGCGTGTTGCTGTTGGAGGTAAAGACTTTTCCCGAATCCACGAACTTGGCGAAGGCGATGCCGGCGGCGGGGAAGATTGCGTGCAAAGGTCCGCCGATCTACAAGTTACCCGCGTGGTGTGTCGAGTGGGCAAAGACCACATACAAGAAGAAGCTCGCCGCGGACGCAGCAGAATTGCTCGTCGAGATGATCGGCGACGGCATGGGGCAACTCGATCAGGAACTCGCCAAACTCGCCAACGCAGTGGGGCCAAAGCCCGGAATCGCCGCCGCGGATGTGGCGAAGTTCGTCGCTCGCAGCAAAGCCGCCGACGTGTTCCGCATTCTCAACATGATTGGTGAAGGTAAGCCGGGCGAAGCGCTGAGCATCCTGGAAGAGTTGTTCGCGGAAGGCGAAGACCCGATGGCGGTTCTGGGGCCAATGACGGCTCAGTTACGCAAACTCGCCGCAGTCGCCCGGCTCACCGCAACGGGGCTTCCGCTGGGCGAAGCGATGAACGTGGCCAAGGTGCCAACGTGGCCACAGGCGAGGACGAGTTTCGAGAAGCAGTTGAAACACCTCGGGCGGCGTCGGCTGGAATTGCTCACCGATTGGGTCGCCGAGACAAACATCGGCCTGAAGGGCGGCAACGCACTCCCCGAACGTGTTCAGATGGAACGCCTCGTGGTAATGCTGGCGCGTCCCCGCGACGAAGCGCGGAAATGACCTGTGCCCTTCATCACGATTACATCCCGGCTTCCCAGCGGTCGTATAACTCGAACAGCACTTCCCGAAGGCTGCCGTGATGGGCACGCAATCGGGCGGGGATGTCGAAGCCGTCGAGGAAGCCGGCGAAATCGGTTGAGCTTTCGGGGGCCAACTCAGCGACCACCTCGGCGGCGGCTCGCGGGGTAACCGCAGTGCGGTACAGGTCGGGGAGACCCATCGACGTGTGCGCCGTCACGAGAAGCCCGCACCCGTGCTTTCGGCAATGTCGCTTCACCCTCCAACGACTCAGGAAACCGAGTTGCTCGAAGCCATCAATGACAAGCAGTGCGCCGGGTTTGGGTGGGTCGAACACCTCGGGGAGCAAGCGGCGATCCGTGGTATTGAGCTTGATGTGGCACACTCGCCAGTCGGAAAGCACTGGCAGGAGCGCGGCGAGAAGCGTCGATTTCCCGCTGCCGTGCGGGCCGATAATCTGACCCCAACCACGGGTTTCGCCAAGCCGCAACACGAGCGCCGCGAGACCGTCCGGGCTGGGAAAGGTGGGGAAGCGGAACGGGATCGCGCCTGGTTGCACGAACCGAGTGGAGAAGGGATTCACACGGGGACGACGACCGACGCGGCTCATACGCGGCCGGATGGGGTTAGCGCGAATTCGGCGTCCTGCACGACTTCACGGGTATCGCCCTCTGGGCCGTATCGCACCCGCACTCGGGCGAGCCAGTGAATCTTCACCAACGTGCCGTCGTAACTCCACGGCGTATTCGGCAACGTCACCGTGAACGTGTTCGGGTTCGGCATGCTCGCCAGCGTGCCGTCGCCGGGTTTCCACGCTTGGTAATGTGCGACGCCGATATCCTCGGTGCCCTTCCCGGAGGTGCGCCACATCACCGAGAACTCGACGCTTCGGGCGTCGGGTGGCGGGCCACCAGCGATCACGAACACGCCGGCGAGTTCGCCACTCGGTGCAAACGCTTCCGTTGCCAGTTCGATGCGGATGTCGGGTTCTTCCACGCGAATCACCTGGGGTTCACAGTCACGCCGTAATCGTTCGAGAACGAGAAACCCATCACGCGAGCGGTCACGCGGAGCACCCACTTGATCTTGTTGTTTGGTGCGTCGAACGAGTGCATCAAGCCGGTTGGAATGGTGCTGTCGGTCGTCAGCGGAAGCCCGTCGCCGTCGGGGTTCGCGCCGGGGTCCACGAGCGGATGCTTGGCGACTTCTTTCTTCGCGGTGGACTTGCTCGTCCCGGCAATGTAGGTCGCTTCTTCCGTGCAGACGAGCAACACGGCCACACGGACCAGGCGGAACGTACCGGTTTGGGCGATGTGGATGCGGACAACATCGCCGGGAAGCATCGGATGCGCGGACACTTCCACGGCCACTTGGCCGGTCAACGTCGAGACAAACCAGCGCACACCGAAGAAAAACGCGGTTCCGATCATCAAAAGCCCGACGAGCACGAACGGTGTGAGAAACAGCATATCGAGCCACGGGATTTGCCCAGCACGATTCCACTTGTTGAATGCGTCGATCACGAATGAACTGAGGATGGCGTTCCAGAAAATGGCGACCGCCACGGCGCACCCGAACCGGCAACCGGGAGTCATGCCAACCTGTGCGAGGCGGTACGCCAGAACCTTGCCGGGCGTCGTGCCGGCGTCGTGAACGGTCGGGTTCACCTCGGCCACGTCCTCCCACGGGGCAGCGACCTTCGTGCCAAGTTCGACACCCTCGCCGTGCGCAACGGCGGCCACGCTTTCCGGCGACGGGGCGTTCCGGGATGCCTCCCGCATGTGTCGAACAATGCGAGGTCCAAAAACGATCGCGGACCCGATGCCGTATACCAAGATTGGAGCGAAGAAGCCGACGGGCACCAACACGACATTCCCTGTCACGGCCGCCCAGAATGCCAACCCCATGCCAATAAGGGCCGTAACTACGAAACCGAAGACGAATAGGCCACACGAGGCGGAGCCGGGCCACGGCGCAGCGGCTGGTGGTGGGTCGAGTGGCTCGTCGGTCATCGTCGTAGCTCCGGGCGGTCACGGTATTAGACCGGCCCGCGGTCTCCTTGGCAACCAACAGGGCAAGGCAATCACATCGATTCTCAGACTTGTCGTGTTATACTTCGCGCGGGCAGGATTGATACATTTGTCTAGCCAGCAACATCAGTCTGACGCCCACTGTTGCGTGCCTCTGGACGCCTCACGCTTGGGGTTGCGTTGCGCTGTGCTGTGCTACACTTCACCCCAGGCGCGTATCGGTCGTCGCATCCGCGACTGCAATAGGGTGATTGGACTTTGTCTTTGCAGCCCTGGATAGGGCGACCGAGTGTAGCCTGGGGTGAAGCGAAGCGCAACCCCAGGCGGGCGAACGGAGTATGTCCCGACGCCAAACGCTTCGATGTACGCATTCTGGAGCAAGAGATCGCCGAGTGCAAGGAGGCGCTCGCGGTGCCGGTCGCGCCTCCGCCACGCGAGGGAAAGCCGTGAGCGATGTCGTCGGTCGTGGTACAATCTCCACAGGAGGCATCGCCATGCCGATTCACGACTGGACCCGCGTTCGGGCCAACCGCTTCCACCACTTTCATCAGACGTGGACACCGCTGATCGCGGCAGCCCTCAACGGCGGGTTGCTGCCAGACGATTATTTGGCGATGGCCGAGCAAATTACCGGCGGACCGGAACCGGATGTCGTCACGCTCTCGTTGCCCATCAAGCCGGGCGAGGGACTCACGGGAGGAGTTACCGTCGCCGAAGCGCCGCCGAAGATGAGGGTGCGGACGGAGACGGATGCCGTGACCTACGCTCGCAAGGCGAACCGCGTGACGATCCGGCACCCGGACGGTCAGGTGGTTGCGATCATCGAGATCGTCTCCCCAGGGAACAAGGACAGCCAACACGCGGTGCGGTCGTTCGCCCGCAAGGCCGCCGAGTTCCTGCACGCCGGGGTTCACCTGCTGATTATCGATCTGTTCCCGCCATCGAAACGCGACCCGCAAGGCGTTCACAAACTCATCTGGGATCGCATCAAAGACGAGCCATTTGAGTTGCCGCCTGGCAAGCCGCTCACCCTCGCCGCGTACTCAGCCGGTACGGTGATTACTGGGTACATCGAACCCGTGGCGGTCGGTGATACGCTCATGGATATGCCCATCTTCCTGACACCCGAACGCTACGTTCCGTGTCCCCTGGAAGCGACCTATCAGGCGTCGTGGGATGTCTTCCCGAAGGCGCTCAAGGCACCGCTTCTCGCGGAACCCGGATAACGGGGCGGACACCGCGATGCCGCAAGCGGCCAAACTCGGGAGCTTGAAGCTGCGAGTTTGGCCGCTTGCGGCATCGCGGGTGAACAAGACTTGTGGCCGCTTGCGGCATCGCGGGTGAACAGCAGATTCGTTTAGCCCGCGACATCGCCAGCGAGTTTGGCGATGGCTTCGTGAGTGAGGGCGAAAGCGAGTTGCACGCGGCCAGTGGCCGTTTTGCTCGCCGTGTAGCGGCGGACCACAGCGCTCTCGAGGCCGTTCAACCGGACTTCGTAGTAGGTCACGGCGTCGTGCTTAACGGTCGGGACCGCGCTACGAAGAGTGGCCACGCCGTGTTGTGCGTCCACCTCGAGAACCTTGAGTGGTTCCATGAGGCCGTTCACGCGACTCGCCACGGCGTTTGCCCACTGCGTGAGCGACAGACCCGGCGGTGCGTCGCCGCTGCGGGTGAGGGCAAGTTCCCAGACGAGGCACGAAAGCGTGTCCGCCTTGTCGGCGACGAGTTGCACACTCCACCCCGCTTCGGGGAATGACCCGGCCCAACTGTGCCGGCCGTCGCCGGCCGGGTGCCAGTCACTTAGCTTTGGGAGCAGTTTTTCGGTTAGCGTCATCGGTCCCTCCGATTACTTGCTGGGTGTGATCCGACCCATCGAAACTCAAAAGGGTCGGGATTCCGTCGTATGCCGTCTCCAGATGCACGGGGCGGCCCCACACATATTGTACGTTGGCCAGGGTATCCCGCGCTTCGTCCACCTTCAAATCTACCCCATTATGCTCGTGCCGCAACAGCAGTTCCCCGCGGTTGTGGTAGTTCCCATCGGTCGCGTAGATCCACGGCTTGCCGAAATTCGTGAGGCTGAAGAGCAGCCGTTGCTTCACCTTCTGAAACTCACGGCTCTCGATGACGTAGTTCCGCCCATGCTCATTGTAGTTGAACGAGAATAGGCCGTGTTCCTTGCAGAATTCGGGCGTCAGGAACGTGTCGATAAACGTAATGTCGTTGTGAATCTTGCGGACCTCGAAGATCTTCGCCCGGCCCAGCCCGGCGTTGGTGTTCCAGGTGCGTTTCTTGTCCATGTCGTCGCAGTTCTCCCACTCGGGCCCAAATTGCCCCATGTTCCACCGGCGTTCGATGTCGCGGAGCAACTCGATCCCGACCTTGTACGGGTTGAGCCGGCGCGACGTGGTCGCCATCGTCCCGGAGTGGTGGTCCGCGTAGTCGATCACCTCGGACGGCTGGAGAATCTTCTGGGTCATCATGGTCGAATGCCAAAAACTCGCCCAACCTTCATTAAGTATCTTCGTTTGGCCTTGAGGATAAAAGTAATAAGCTTCGTCTCTGATTATGCTCAAGATGTCGCGCTGCCAGGTTTTGAGTGGGGCGTGTTCGATGAGGAACAGCAGCACGTCCTTCTCGGGCCGTTCGGGGAAGTGCGCCGCGCGGCCGGCACCGGGGGCGGTGCGTTCCTGATCTTCGACCTTGGTTGTCACGCGGGGGTTGATGTAATCGGCCATGTAGGGCTTGGCCTTGAAGCGGGTGGGCTGCGCGCTTTCCGCTTCGCTCACCGGCGAGAAGTCGTACTTCGAGTGATCGTCGCGGCGCTTGATGGCGACCGAGTGAATGTCGATCAAGTCGTCGATGGACATGCACTTATCCACGAACGCCTCGACGGCATCCTCGCCGAACCGCTCCACATACCCGCGAATCCGCGAGGCGTGGTTGGCGATCTCGTCCATCATCTTGCGGGTTGTGTGGTTGAAATAGGCGTTGTTCTTGAAAAAATCGCAATGTCCATAAACGTGTGCCATCACGAGCTTCTGATCGACAGTGTGATTGCACCGCATCAGGTAGGCGTAGCACGGGTCGTTGTTGATGACCATCTCGTAGATCTTCGAGAGGCCGTATTCGTAGCCCTTCTTGAGTTCCTGGTACTGCATGCCGAACGACCAGTGCGGGTAGCGGGTGGGGAACCCGCCGTAGGCCGCGATTTCGTTCAGGACGTCGGCGTCCACCACCTCGAAGACGGTGTCGTAGAAGTCCAGCCCATATTCGCGGGCGTAGCCTTCGATTTCGTCTTTGAGTACCCGCAGGTGCGGCGGCAGATTCGTGTTGTAGAAGCCTGGGTTCATGTGTCGCCTCCGGCGGTCGCGGACCTTATTGCTTAGCCTTCGATAACCCATCATACACAGCGCGGGCCGTCACTTCTTGCACCGTTCCGTGGTTCGCCTGACTCGCTCACTCGCCAGCGAATAACAGCCGATAGATGCCGACGCCCACGGCAACCAAGATGGTGCTCCCAATCACCAGCCAAGTGGCGAGGGCCGTGCGTCGGCCTTCGGGGGCTTGGGGCGTGGGCGTGGGCGTGGGTGCCGGCTTCCGTTGCGGCATCGGGAACGGCGGCGTGAAATCGCTTTCAGGGCCGGACGACATTTCGGCGGCACGGTGGACTGGCATATTTGCCGAAGAGAGCGGAAGCAGGGCGTTGCCGGTGATTCCCGCGAGGATGCTGTCGATACTCGCAACGACTTCGAGCGCGGATTGCGGCCGCTTCTCGCGGTCTTTTTCGAGCAACGCGGCAACGAGGTCGGCCACGGATTGGGGCACGTCGGGGTTCATTTCATTCACGGGCGGCGGCGTCTTGTGCGTCAGGGACATCATCACGGCGAGCGCCGAGTTGCCCTGGAAGGGGAGTTCGCCAGCCAGCACGGTGAAGAGAACACACCCCAAACTGAAGAGATCGGCTCGGCCGTCCACTTCGATGCCGTTGGCCTGTTCGGGGGCCATGAAGTTCGGCGTTCCAACGATGAAGCCGGTGGAGGTCAGGCTGGTCTCGCCGTGGATGCGTCGGGCGAGGCCGAAGTCGAGCAACTTGACGCGGAACGGTGGTGGGTGACATCCGGCGTCGGGCGGATGGGTGTCGTTGCGGCGTTCGAGCCAGAGGTTCGCGGGCTTGATGTCGCGGTGAATCAACCCCAGTGCGTGCGCGGCGGCGAGACCCGCAGCAGTCTGGCGGGCGATTTCCAGTGCGTTACGGAGGGTGATAGGCGGCGACTGCTCGATGCGAGCCTGGAGCGTTTCACCTTCGAGGAACTGCATGGCGAGGTAAGGCGGTTCGGCGTCCTTGATGTGGAACACCGCGACGACGTGATCGGATTCGATGGCTGCGGCGGCGCGGGCTTCACGGAGGAAGCGTTCGCGGTTCTCAGCATTGAGGGCAAGTTCGGGCTTCAGAACCTTGAGCGCGACCCGGCGACGCAGGGCAATTTCGTGGGCCTCGAAGACGAATCCCATGCCGCCGGAGCCGAGCAATTTCAGGATGCGGTAACCGCCCAGCACACCGAGTTCGCCCGGCGCTTGCGGTGGCGACAGGAACGGGTACGGATCGCGGTTCGGCGTGGCCCGTATCGCACGGCTAGTGCCGCGGACGTTCGGTGGGGGAATCATCGGTTCTGTTGGACGAGGTTCGTTCACGCAGTCACTTGCGGGCAAGGGTGGCAATTAATCCAGACGCCAGAGACAACACAGCACCAATGAGAAGCATAATCAAGCCCCATCGCCGCCGGTCCCACTCTTGATACTGCGCAACGTGGTCTGTCAACTGCTGTTTCAGGACGGCGTTCTCCTGCCGGGCTACTGCAAGCTCTCGACGCAGTTCGGCATTCTCATCACGACGTTTCTCGTCCTGCACTTTATGTTCCTCGGCCTCGCGGCGAAGTTCCTCGCGGCGTTTCTCATCCTGGGATTTGAGTTCCCGGCGAAGTTCCTCGCGGATTTTTTCGTCCTGTACTTTGAGTTCCTGCACTTCGTGGCGAAGTTCCTCGCGGATTTTTTCGTCCTGAGCTTTCCGTTCATCAATATCACGCCGGTAGAGCGATTCTCGCTCCTTCATGGCGCGGAACTCAAGTTCCAGTTCACGGACCTGTTCAACAGCAGATTTCGCCACGATTAGACCTCCACGAGGTCCGCAGACGATGCTTCCCGGTTTTTCGCCATCTGGTCGATCAACACGTCCAATAGATTCAGCCAGACGCCACGGAGGTCGGAACGCAGTTCACCCTCTTCGCCAGGATCGAACACCCATTTGCGAATATTGCCCGTACCCGTGCCCGCCGCATTTGGCAGCTTGAGGCCGAGCGTCAGTTCGAGCGTGGCCCGAGGATCGTTGGTCGCCGGTCGCCAGACGACTTCGACATCCTCACGCCAAGTGCGAATCTCACCAGCCAGAAGTAAATTGGCTCGCTCGGCCTGCGCGAGCAGTTCGAGTTTTCCCTCGAAACCGACGTAATCGACGCTCTTGAACATGGCTTACCTTCCGGTTTTCAGGAATTCCTTGATGCTGCCGAGGATCGCATCGCGGTCTGGCACGCGGCTGACCACCACGTTCGGGTGGTCGTCCACCAACTCGTGGACGTGGTCGAAGAACTCGCCACTGCCGTAGGGCGATTCGACTTGCCCGTAGCCGAACAGGTTCAGTTTCGGCAGCAACTGCTTCGAGAGCAGTTCGACGCACTTTGGCACGTCCTCGCTCCAGTTGTCGCCGTCGGAGAAGTGGAAGGCGTACACATTCCACTGGCTGGGTGGGTAGCGGGAATCGACGATCTTGTTGCACAGTTCGTAGGCCGAACTGATCTTCGTGCCGCCGCTTTCCCGCGTGTGGTAGAAGCGGTGCTGATCGACTTCCTGGGCAACTGCGTCGTGGATGATGTAAACCGTGTCCACGCCCTTGTAGTGCTTCTTGATCCACATATCGATCCAGAACGCCTCAATGCGCACAATCTCCTTCTGCTCGTCGGTCATGCTGCCGGATACGTCCATCATGTAGATGACGCACGCCACCGCGTCGGGCCGAGGGACTTCCTTCCAACTGCGGTATTGCTTGTCCTCACGCACAGGGATAACGCGAGGGTCCATCGGGTTGTAGATGCCTGCGGAGATTTGCCGCTTCAGCGCACGGCGGTACGTCCGCTTGAAGTGCCTCAGGCTTTCCGGCCCCACGCTGCGGATACTCGTGTACTTGTCCTTCTCGGTAACGATGTTCTTTTGGCCGCGAGGCTCGATTCGCGGCAATGCGAGTTCCTCGCCGAGAATTTCGGCGAGTTCCTCCATTGTCAGATCGACTTCGAGGATGTGGCCGCCCGGTTGGTCGCCGGCTTGCGGGTCGCCGTCGTCGCCCTGTTGGGGCGTGAGTGGTTGCCCCGGTTGCCCAGGGCCAACGCCAACGCCACCGGAATTGCGGTTTCCGTATCGGAACTGCGGCAAGTTGATCGACGGCACGGGGATCGACACGAGGTCGTTTCCCTTTTTGCCGATCATCTCGCCACGGCCGATGTACTTGGAAAGGTTGCTTTTCACCTTCCCGCGGACGATTTTGCGGAACCGCTGCAAGTCCTGTTCGATCTTCTGTCCCACGGCGGCGCACCTTGGTTCAAAGGGGTGACGGATCCGATACTGAATCGTAGCAGAGAAGGAGCCTTGCGGAGAAGTGAAACGGGGTGTCCGTTGGTGAATCGCTGCGAATTGAGGGCCGGAATGACTGCTGTGGGAGATAACCAGACATGCGACCGCCACGAGC
>Ga0105049_10005542_pt1 | contig 14697 bp, 11 predicted proteins | sample MAT06_FD_78087 | JGI IMG/M metagenome (GOLD analysis project Ga0105049, IMG submission 78087) | Freshwater microbial communities from Lake Fryxell liftoff mats and glacier meltwater in Antarctica - MAT-06 | ecosystem: Environmental > Aquatic > Freshwater > Ice > Liftoff microbial mat | place...
CTCGTGCTGGGGTCGCTGATCGAGCGCAAGGCGCCGATGGTGGCGCTGGAGGCTGTGGCGCGCCTTCGCCGTGCGCTGCCAGCCGCAGTGCTCGCGTTCGCGGGGGAGGGCCCGCTGGCGCGGCGCCTTCGGGCGCGGGCGTCAGCGCTCGATTTATCGGGCGCGGTGCGCCTGATGGGTCAGCTACCGGTGGCGGCAACGGCGCTGGCGGCGGCGGACATCCTGCTGCATCCATCGCGGGACGAGCCCTTCGGCCTTGCGATCGCGGAGGCACTGGCGTCGGGCGTGCCCGTGGTGGCGCGCGTCGGAGCGGGACCTGAGGAACTCCTCCCGCCGATGCCATTTGGCTGGCTGGTGGAGGGCGACAGTGCGGCGGCTTGGGCGAATGCGACGTTGGCGGGGGCGGAGGCGATTCAATCGCGCGGCGACGAAATACGCGCAGGCTGTCGGCGACATGCGGAGGAAAACTTCTCCATCGCTTCCACAGCCGAGGAATACCTGGTCGCCTATGGGCGCGCGCTAGGCGCGGCGGGTTCGTAGTGCCTTGATGAGCGCGGCGGGTTCCTCTGCCTCGATCGCGGGCGTGATGGAGGAATGGAGCATCTGCTCCGTCGCGCGTTCCGAGAGCGAGATGGCGGGCGCGGAATCGGCAATGCGCCGAAACGCATCGGGCGACCAGTGGGCGGCGAAGACGCGCACGGCGGCCGGCGTCGAAAACGCGATGTAGTCCAGCGAGTGCGCCTGCAAATCGTCGCCAAGGCGCGCCAGCTCTCGGTTGTTGGGCTCGAACGCGCACACGGGGATTTCGGAGACGCGGGCACCGTAGGGGCGCAGCTGCGAGACGATGATGGGCTCCCCCGGAGAATCGCAAAACAGCATGATCCGGGCGGTGGAAAGGTCCTCTCCCCATGCGTCCAGAATATCCCGCACGGAGGGCTGCTGGGGAAGCGTGTCGACGCGGAATCCCTGCGCCGAGAAAACCTCTGCTGAGGCTGACCCCGCCACGGCAAGGCGGCAGAACTCCGGAATGACACGGGCGTCCAAACCCGCCTCGCGAAGTCCCGAGAAAAGGTGCCGCGCAGACTCCGGCGAGGTCGCGAGTAAGTGAGTCGCCGCGCGCAGGTCGTCGGCCAGCAGGGCGAGTTCCTCCCCGATGCCGTCCACGGGATGGGCGCGCAGGATATTGTAGAACACGACGCGGGCGCCGTTGAACGCGAGAGCCTCGGCGACGGAGCCGTTCTCGGGGCCCGCGATGCCGATGGCGATGCCCTCCAGCGGCTTTTGGCGATGGGGCAGGATCACCTCCCGCAACGCCACCGCGTCGCCCACAACCACCACGGAGGCGGGGGCCTCTGGCTTAATCCGAGACAGCTCGCGCACGGACACGACCCGGCAACGCCAATGGCCGCGTGTCTCGGGTGAGAGAATCGCGACGGGCTCCGAGGGTGGGCGCCCCCCGCCGAGGAGGCCAGTGCCGATCAGATCGAACTGATGGCCGCAGTTGAGGAACACCAAGGAATCGGCGGCGCGGCATAGGGAAGGCCATTCGACCCGCGCTCCCGGGCGTTCGTCCGCGTCTTCCTCCAGACGCGGAGGGGGCGCAGCGTCGCCGCCGGTACTCGAAATCCACATGCCCTCGGGCGACAGCTTCATGCGCATCCCAGGCCGCAATTGCGGCTCGTCCACGAGGCCGGGTTCCTTGTGGCGGCGCTGCACGCTCACGCCGGGTCGACGCTCGGCGGGCTGCGCCTGCGGCGCGGCGGGTTCCTCCACGATAGCCGGCGCGGGCTCGCGCCAGAGCGGGCCGCGCACCACAAGGAGTGAATTTGCCACTCCGGGATGCAGGAGCGGAATGCCGCACTCCGCAGCCAGGATTCCAAGCGCATCGATCCCTGGGACAACCTCGAACGGAATCGCCTGGGAGGCGAGGTAGATCGCCACTTCGGAGATGCCGCCGCAGTGAAGCGGATCGCCGGAAAACAGCCGGACCACGCGCTGCCCCGAGCGCACGAGGCGCGCGAGCAGAAAATGCTCCTCCTCCGTGGCGCTGGCGCCGCGAGAGACCAGGCAATGGCGCACGGCCTCGTCGGGGAGGAGGGCGAGGATGGCGGGGGGAAGGCTTTCCTGGTAAACGGCGCATTCGGCTGCCCGGATTGCGTGACGCGCCTCGCCGGAAAGCAGGCTCGGCCTGCCGGAGCCTATGCCCACGAGGTGTGCAATGCCTGTGACTGACTCCACGGTTGGGGCTCCGGAGCGCCGTCTTGGCCGTGCCCGTGGCGCGGCTGATGATCCAATGTGCCGGAGAATTGTTGCGGCGGGCGCGGGAGTAAAGGGAAGACCGCTAATCCTCCCCTATCGGCGCGGCGCCAAACGGGGGCGGAACTTGTCGTAAACGACTTCGGCGTCCTGAACTTCGTCGAGCGAGCGATCAGGGTCGGCGCCGAGTTCCATCTGCCAGATGGCAAAGAGCATCTGGGGGTCGGTGTCCTTGAATTGGCGGGGCCGCGCGGTGGCCGCGATGGCGGCATCCAAGGTGAGAAGGGGGTGGGAGCGATGCGAATTTCTGGATGCCATGCGCGATCCGTTTCGGGGCGGAAAATTGGGGCGGTTCCCGCCCGACGAGCGAGAGAAAGCCTTTTATAAATCCGACGGTCAAGGAAAACGCGAAGCCCCTCGGTCCAATTTCGCGGAACCCGTTTTGGCCTTCTTAGATGCGCGTGGTATCGATCAAGCGGACGCCACCAACGCGGATCGCCAGCAGCACATAGGTGCCGCCGCGGACCACGTGGTCGAGGGGCTCCAGAGTCGTGCGGTTGACGATGGCGGCGTAGTCGAGTTCGACGTCCTCGCCCTCGATCGTGGACCGGATGGCTCCCATCAGCTCGCCCGCGTGGAGGATGCCCTGCTTGCGGACGAGGAAGTGGACGCGCTTGAGGGCGCGGCTCATGCTGAGGGCCTTGGCGCGGTCATCCTTGCTGAGCAGGACGTTGCGGCTGGAGAGCGCCAGCCCGTCCTTGTCCCGGACGGTGGTCACGCCGATCACCTCCACGTCGAGGCATAGGTCGTCAATCATGTGCTGGAGGACGGTGAACTGCTGGGCGTCCTTTAGGCCAAGGATCAGGGTGGCGGGCTGGACGATGATGAGCAGCTTGAGGACGACGGTGCAAACGCCGCGGAAGTGGCCGGGGCGGTGCTCGCCCTCGAACTTCGCGGTCAGGAGGCTTACGCTGGCGGTGGTGAGAAATCCGGGCGGATACATGTCGTCCCCGGCGGGCGCGAAGACGATGTGTGCGCCCGCCTTGGCGCAGAGCTTTTTGTCCTTCTCGAGGTCGCGTGGGTATTTCGCGAGATCGGCGGGATCGTTGAACTGGCGCGGGTTGACGAAGATGGACACCACCACGGTATCGCCGGATTGCTTGGCGCGCTCGATGAGCTTCACGTGACCGCGGTGGAGGGCGCCCATGGTGGGGACGAAGGCAATCTTCTTTCCCGAGCGCCGCAGCTCTCGGGCCTTGTCGCGCATTGCCTGGACGGTGGATATCGTCTCCATGAAATTGGGGGGCCGGGGTCCTTGCGAGTGGGTGATTGGGCGCTGCCAAATGTGCTCGGGAACCACGGAGGGCTCCGTTGCGGACGGTCTGCCTTCCTTTCTGGGCCCCACAACGGCAAGGGCAATCGTCATTTCGCAAAAGATACGGTTGCCGCGAAGATCGGACCGTTGGAAGTTGGTTCCAGCTTTCCGAGGGGGAATTGCATGGCGGCAGGTGAGTGGGGAAGACTGTCAGGACTGGTAGGGGCGCTCTGCCTTGCGCTCTCCACCGCGTGGGCAATGGACCCGGTCGATATGACCGGGCACGCGAAGACGAGTTCGGGAATCATCATCCTCAAGCCCGGCGAGCTGCCGGGCTACGAGGACCTAAGGTATCCCGAGGGGGTTGGGTCCACGCTGGCCGCGGAGTATCTTCGTTCGCTCACCGTTGTCGCGGAGGACCGGGGGACCAGCGCGATCATCTTTCCAGAGGTTCCCGAGACGGCCCGCCATTCGAGGATAACGCTCCCCCGCCTTGTCGATCTGGCGCTGGCGCAGAACTTTACCCTCGAGAATTCCGAGCGCAGCGTGCGCATCGCCCGCTCCAACACGACCACCGCCGAGGCGCCTTTCATTCCCTTCGTGGACCTGATCGCCAACAGCCGCGTCCGCGAGGACCGCGACATCAACGCGGAACGTGCGGCTGCGCCGGATCCTAATGATCCACTTGCCGAACCGGATCCCACGACGACCACCAGGAACACGCGGACGTTCCGCAACGAGGTGGGAGCCGAGGGCGGCGTTGACCTGAAGAGCGGCGGTTCGATCACTGCCAGCGGAGTTACCGGGCGCAACGACACGATCATCAAGGACGGATCGGGGCAACTCAGCGATACGAAGGACTACGACTCCCGCGTGGACGTGCGCTTCCTCCAGCCGCTCCTGCGGGGCGGCGGCTTTGACGCGGGAACGGCGGAACTTCGCCGCGCGCGCATCTCGGAAATGGATCAGGTCATGGCCGACCAGATTCAGACGCGCGACGTGACCTTCAACGTCATCAGCAACTACTTCAGAATTCTCCAGTCCGCGCGACAGCTCCTGGTCTCGCGCGACGCCATCCAGGAACGCCTCAAGTTCATGGAGGAGACCCAGGTGCGCTATGACGTGGGGCGCGTGGACGAGTCAGAAATCCTGCGCGCGGAGATCAACTACCTCAACGAACTCGAAACCGCAATCAGCCGCCGCCGCCAGCTCGACGAGCAGCGCGAGAACATGCTGATCCTGCTGGGCCTTCCCCTCGATACCCCGATCTCGTTCATCGACATCACGCCGGAACTGGTCGAGCTGGGCCGGGTGGACGTTCCCGCCGCGGAGGATTCCGTGCAGGAGGCGCTGAATTCGCGTCTCGAACTCATGCGGTCGGACTTGTCGCTGGCGCTTTCGGAGATCGACCGCCGCCTGGCGCGCAACGACCTGCTCCCCCAGCTCGATTTCGACGCGGGATTCGGCCGCACCGACGCGGGCGAGGAATTTACCGAGGCGGCGGGCCTGGAGGACAACTCCTGGGACGCGGGCCTGGGCCTGCGCATCCCGATCCCCAATATCCAGCGCCGGGAGTCCCATCGCCGGGCGGTCATCCGCCTGGAGCAGCAGCGGACCAACCGCCTTTCCACCGAGCGGGACCTGACGCAGGAAGTCCTCGCCTCCCGACGCAACATCTTGGCGACGGAGGCCACGCTGACCATTCTGAGCAAGAGCGTGGAGCAAGCGCGAAAGAGCTTGGAGCTGATCAACGGCCGCTTCGAGGTGGGATTCGCGACGGTCACTGAAGTGCGCCTCGCGCAGGACGATCTCTTCCAGTCCCAGACCCGCATCAACAACGCATTCCTGGATTACCAGATTTCGCTCGCGCGTCTATACGTGGCGCTGGGAAGGCCGCTGCTGTGAGGAGACTCAACCACTTCGCTGTCGCGGCGCTTGTCGGTCTTGCATCGCTGGCTGGAATGCCCGTCGTGGAAAGCGCCCGCGCCCAGAGTGCGGCAACTGCCCGCGGCGCGTCCGGCATTCCAACCGCGTCGGTCCGCAAGGGATCAGTCGTCCGCACGGTATCGAGCATCGGCGAGTTGAAGGCGTCGCGGAGCGCTTTGCTCTCCGCCCCGTTCGAGGGGAAGATCGTCAAGCTGGTTCCCGAGGGCACGCGTGTTGCCCCGGAGGATCCCATCATCTGGATGGATACCGAGGAACTCGACCAGAAGATGATCGACACCGAGGCGAGCCTGCGCTTGGCGAAGAAGGACCACGAGGCGGCGGAGGAAGCCTATCGCCTGCAGGAGATCCAGAATCAGTACAACCTGGAGGCAGAGCAGGCGCGGGTGGAGCTTGCGGAGCAGCGCCTCCGCGACTCGGAGATGAAATACGACACCGAGAAGATCCTCGTGGACAGGAAGATCTCCGCGACGAGCCGCCTCGACGATGCGCAGCTCGTGAAGCTGCAATCGGCGGTGGAACTCCGCAACGCGCGCATCAACCTGAAGAAGACCGAGGAGAACCTCGCCTCCAATCTGCGCGTGAGGCAGACTCAGATCGACAAGGCAAAACTCGAGATCGACCGCATCGAGAAAGTGCTGACCGACACGCAGCAACGAATCGACAGCGCGGTTCTCCGCGCACCGGTGGCGGGCGAGGTCACCTATCAGCGCAGCTTCCGGCAGGGCCAGTCAACCAAGGTGGCGGAGGGCGATTCCGTGTTTCCGCGCCAGAACCTGGTCGAGATTCCCGATCGGTCGGAGATGGTAGCCTTGGTGCCGGTCAGCGAGTTGGAAATCGCATCGGTGGAGATCGGTCAGTCCGCGGAAGTCCTTCTCGACGCGCTCCCCGGCCAGAGATTCAAGGGCACGGTGGACCGCAAGTCGATCGTCCCCATCGACACCAGTTCGGGACGCGGCGGATCGACGACGACAACCGGGCCGCGCGAATTCGAGGTTCGCATCCGCATGGCGGACAGCAACCCGCTCTTCTTCCAGGGAATGACGGCGACCGCTCGCATCGAAGTGGGTCGCGCCGACGACGCGCTGATCGTACCCATCGAGGCGATGGCGGCGCGGGATGGAAAGCTTGGCGTCTATACAGGACCGGGATCCTTCAAGGCGGCCAAGGTGCTGCTAATCAATGACCTGGTGGCGGCCATCGAGGGCGACGTGAGCGAGGGTGAAACGGTGTACCTGCGCGATCCCGCGGGGACGCTGGACGAGGCGCGCGTGTCTGGCCGCGCGGCGCTGGCGATGGTGAGGAAGCAGCTCGAGGCCGACGCAGAGGCGAAACGCGCCGCCGCGCCGCCACCGCCCGCCCTCCAGCCACAGGAGGGGGAGCGGCCACGTCGGCGACGCCCCGCCGGCGAACAGGCGGCCCCCACGGGCGGAGGCGGGGAATGATCATCCGCCTCAAGGGCCTTACCAAGACCTATGAGTCGGGTCCCGTTTCCGTGAAGGCGCTCCGCGGCCTCGACCTGGAGATCGAGGAGGGTGCCTATGTGGCGATCATGGGTCCCTCGGGCAGCGGAAAGAGCACGCTGATGCACATTCTGGGCTGTCTCGACCGCCCTACGGAGGGGATCTACGAGCTGCGCGGGCGTCAGGTGCAGACGCTGGGCGACGACGAGTTGTCCCGCACGCGCAATCGCGAGATCGGCTTCGTATTCCAGAGCTTCAACCTGCTCCCCACGATGAACGTCCGCCAGAACGTGGAACTGCCGATGATCTATGCGGGCGCGCGCCCTTCGCTTCGCGCATCGAAAGCGATCGGCGTGATCGAGGATGTCGGATTGTCCGACCGCGCGCGCCACCTTCCCAACGAACTGAGCGGTGGCCAGCGCCAGCGCGTCGCTATCGCGCGCGCCTTGGTCAACGAGCCCGCCATTCTCCTCGCCGACGAGCCCACCGGAAACCTTGACTCCAGGACCGGCGAGGAGATCATGGGGCTCTTCGGGCGTCTGAATTCCCAGGGCCGCACGATCATCCTGGTGACGCACGAGCGCGACATCGCCGAGCACGCCCAGCGCATCGTCAATATCCGCGATGGCGTGGTGGAGAAGGTGGAAGAAGTAGCCAATCGGATCGGCGTATTCGCTGCCGCGACGCAGTAGCTTACTGGAACGCAGGAGCTTCCATGCAGTCGGGACCCGGCGCCTCCAATTCGATGAACAGTTAGATGACGTTAAGTTTCCCAAAAGGAGCCGCCCCCCATGAAAAAGACCCTTTTCTCAGTGCTCGCGATGGCCGCGCTGATTGGCCAACTGCACGCCCAGGACACCCCCGGGGTCGTTGCTGAGGAGCCGGCGATTGGCCGCACTAGCGACGCCATTCTTACGGAGGCGCGCCCTGGCGAGGCAGTGGAGCTGAAGTCTTTGGACCTCACGAGCGCGACGTCCATCGCCTACACCCAGAGCGTCTTGCCTGGGCCGCAGTACATCATCTCCGACGACCCCGAGTATATACGCATTCCCGAGGGCGTCGCGCTGCGCGAGGAAGTCGAGCCGGGGGAGGTGCGCCTTTACGTTTACAATGTGAACGGCGTAAAGGAGCCGGAGAAAATCGATCGCAAGATTTCCGTGGTGGTGGACAATCTGGGAACGGAGGAGTTGCGGGTGGAGTTCATTCGCGGCTCATTCGATGCGCCCAGCGGCAACTACTTCGGCGTGGCGAAGAACGCGCTGGCGGGATACTTCAAGTACCCCGATGGCGTCCGCGCCCTGCCAACGGTGACGATCCCCGCGGGTGGTTCCGCGCCGCTTGACGCGCGAATGGATACCGCCATTTCGAAGTACGATGATTTGGTCCACGGGCTCTATGAATTCCGCGTCAACCAGCCCGCCCGGATCAGCGTCGTGCAGACGGCTCCGGAGACATCCTCCGTCGAGGCATCGTCCCGAATCAAGGAAGTGATCGAGAGTCCGCGCAAGAACGCGGGACGCGGCAAGTTCGAGATCAGCAACTACAGCGTGAAGGCAAGGCTGGATCCCGCCGCGGGGATTCAGGAGCTGATAGTGGCCGACGGAAAGAACGACCCGTGGGTGAGGGGCGTGGATGGCAGCACCGGCGCGGAGCTGGAGCTGAAGGGCAACTACGGCATCATGTACGAGATCGAGATCGAGCGCGTCGGCGACGGTCGTCCGGTGGCGCTCGTGACCTATAACGCACGCTTCGGATCGCAATGGTGCGGCGGCATGGCCAACACGATGAAGGTTAGCGATGGCTATTGGCCCGGCGGCGTCGTTTCGATCCCGGCGGACAAGTTGATGACGAGGTCGGCGCCGGAAGTGGTGGTGATCCAGACATTTCCACCGCTGGCATCCGGCAAGACGGATACCATCAAGCTGACCTATTCGCCGCCGGGGGCATCGTGCCTCCCGACGCCACTGGTGTTCATTCCGTTCGAGATTGAAAAATAGGGGAGCCCCCTCGGGGGCTCCTCACTCTCTCAGCGTGCGGATCAGGATCAGCGAAATGTTGTCGTTCCCGCCGGCGTCGTTGGCGGCCTGGACGAGGGCCTGGGCGCACTCCTCCAAGTCGGGCTCGCTGACGAGGAGATGTTCCATGTGCTCAAGTTCCACCATGCCGGAGAGACCGTCGCTGCACAGCAGGAACACGTCGTTGTCCTTCACGTCGAAAGTCGCCACGTCCACCTCGACGTCGAGCTTGTTACCGAGGGCGCGGGTTATGACGTTTTTCCATCGGTGGTTGCGGGCCTCCTCGGCGGTGATGATCCCGCGCTGGAGTTGCTCCTCCACCCAGCTATGGTCGGAGGTCAGCTTGTGCAGTCGGCCGTCGCGCAGGCGATAGGCTCGCGAGTCGCCGACGTGGGCGATGGAGGCCGCGGCGCTCGGCGGGTCCAGCAGCAGGCTGACCAGCGTGGTCCCCATACCGTGGTATTCGGGGTGCTCCATGGAGAGCTTGCACACATCGCGGTTGGCCAGCTTGATCCCGCCGACGGCGCGATTCTCCAGAAGGGAAAGTTCGGGATTGGGCGGGAGCGGCCACTTGTCGACCTCGCCGTTCTGGGTGTCGCGGAGGAATTCAACCATGGACTCGATGGCCTGGCGGCTGGCGACCTCGCCGGCGTTGTGGCCGCCCATGCCGTCGGCGACGATGAACAGCCCCAGATTCGGAACGACGGAGAGGGAGTCCTCGTTATGGCCGCGCTTCATGCCCCGGTCGCTAAGCCCAGCGGCCTGAATCTTTATCACGCTCTTGGTGGTCTCGGTGTCCATCGGGGAATGATCGGCTCCCTAATATCCGGGCGTTGCGTGAATCCGCTGCGGCCCCGCAACCGGCCCTACGGGCTGGGGTGTGGGGGATTCGGTCCTTGTAGCTCAGGCAAGCGTGAGGGGTTGTCTCCGGCGGCGGCAAGTAAAAGGACGATCCAACCGGCAATTTCAGGGCGGACACCTCTTTGATTGAGCCTCATCCAAGGCGCGGCGAATTTTGGCGGGCACGCTGGGGCCAAACCGAAGGGGCGCCGTTTCGGTCCCTTCGCAGACCAATCAGAATCGGGGCGCGCCGGGAACAATCCCGGCCCTTGCAATGTCCGAAGCCGTGAGCCGGGAAGAGACCGAGATGGATGACCAGTTGGTTGCCCGGGCTCGCGGGGGCGACATGGCCGCGCTGGAAACGCTCCTGACGAAGCATCAGGACAGGGTGTATCGGACGGCGATGGGCCTTGTGGGTGGCAATGACGACGCCGCCCGGGAAGTGGCCCAGGAGGTTCTGGTCAGCGCCTTTCGCCATATCGGCCAGTTTCGCGGCGAGAGCCGGTTCACCACCTGGCTGTACCGGATGACGGTGAATTTTTCCAAGAACCGGGCCGTGGCCACCGGACGGCATCGCGCCCGCTTTGTTTCGCTGGAGGCCCAGCCGGAGGGCCAGGGCGAGGACGCGCCAGTCCGCCAGTACCGCGACCCGGGCGTTTCGCCCCGGGAGCAGGCCGCCGGCAAAGAGATGCATCAGTTGATGATGGAACGGATGGGCGAACTGCCCGAGGAGTTTAGGATCGTGCTGGTGCTGCGCTACATCGAGGACCGCAGCTACGACGAGATCGCCGACGCGCTCGCCGTGCCGATCGGCACCATCAAGTCCCGCATCAACAGGGGGCGCGCGGAGTTGCGCCGCCTGATGACCGACGTCCTGGAAGTGGAGGACCGTCGATGAGCCAAGGCGCGCGCACACGATTCGAGGAACTCCTGCTGTTGGAGATCGACGGCGATCACACGCCGGAAACCCGCCGGGAGTACGAGTCCGTGCTGGCCGCGCACGCGGACTGGCGCGAGGAGGCACGGCAGGAAATCGCGCTAGTGGCGATGATGCGCGCCACGCCGCGCGTCAACGCCCCCGAGGGTATTTTGGCCGCTGCGCGCGATGAAGCCCGCACAGCCCGCGTTGTGGAGGTCGCCCCGCGGCGTAGGTTTGGCGGCGTGGCGATGCTGCTGGGCGGGACCGCCGCCGCGGTGGTGACGGTGGCGGTGATGACAATGAATCGTCCGGGTGATGGGCAGATCGCGTCGCAAGATTCGCCGAGAGCGGAGATCGCGCTGGCGAAGTCAGCCGAGCCCGCCACAGGCGCCATAGCGCCTTCCGCGCTGGAGGAGTCGGCGCCCCCCGATATGAAGCGTACGCGCGAAGTCGCGAGCGTCGGCGAGAGGAAGTCGAGCGACGGCGCGGGGCGCGCAAGGCAGGAGCCAATCGGCGAATTGGCAATGGCAAAGGACAAGGCATTCGCGGATGACGAAGCGAGTCATGATCTGGGCGCAGCAGCCAATTCACCGCGTTGGAACGCCGACCGATCCGAAGTCGCCTATGCGCCACGCGAGGAGAGCGATGCTCCGGCCTCGCCGATGGGATCGATGTCCAACTTCGTCCATGACCCATCTAATGGGACTGTTTCTGACGGTGGCATTTCGACGGTCACGCAGGACCTCAACGCGCGGCAAATCGCGCGCGCCGAAAAGCCAGCACCCCCGGCGGCGGCAGATGCGGTGGCTCCGGCAACCACCTTTTTTGGCGAAGAGGAAGCCGTGGCGGGAAGTACCGGGATCGACACTTTCTCTTCCGCTTCAAGTGCCCGCGCCGACTCTGATTCGAGCGTGACGATGCTTGCGTTTGGGATGGCCATGACGGCGCTACCGGGGATCGAAGAGAGCGCGGCGGCCCGGCGTCGGGCGAGCGCCGCGCCCCAGATTGCCTCGAAAGCGATCAAGAGTACGGCCACGCGCCCGGAAGTCCAGACTTTCGACGAGATGGTGGAACTGGTAATCAAAAACGAGGGGCGCCTCCTGCTCTTCGCCAACGACCGCGAATCCGCTCTGATTGCGGCCGGGGCCAAGAAGGAAGACCAAGCCATCGCGTCGCGCGAATTGCGCGACGACTCGCCTGCCGCAACCGCCACAACGCCGGGGCCCACTCCGCAGCCCGGCTTCACGGGGTTCGTGGTGTTTCAGGCGCCGAGCGAGGAAAAGGCTATGGCGCTGCTGCAGCTCCTTCGCGCGACCGAGGGCCGCGGCATGCGCAACGTGGACGCGGCGGCGGGCGAGGTGGTTGTCACACCCGACGGCGCGCGCGTGCTGGTCCCCTATCGGATGCGACAGGGCGACACACGCTGATTTTTTTCCGCTTCGCGGGCGATTAGTCCTTTCCAGTGTGCCCTCGACGCGGAATGCTAACCGGGAAAAGTGAATTAGCGCGCCACCGCAACGGGCCATGCACGTCCTCCTTATATCTCGAAGTTTTCCCTGTCACCGGGCCGGCGGCCTTGAGTGGCATGGTCAGGATGTCGCCGAGGGCCTGCTTGGCGCTGGCCACACCGTCACCATCCTGACGACTCCCCCACCGGAGGGCGAGGCCCTCACCCCGCTGCCGCCCGGCGCCGAGGTAACTTTCTGCGGCGCGACGCCGGGCGCCTATGACATCGAGTTCTTCGTGGAGCTTTTCCGCCGCGGCAAGGGACTGCTGCGCGATCTCGCTCCCGATGTCGTCCACGCGCAGGGCTTCGCGGGGGTGCCGCTCCTCGATATTGTGCCTAATGGCATCCCGCTGGTTACGACGATCCATGGCACGCTGTGGAGCGAGACGCCGTTGCGGCGCGGCGGGTCGCCGACGCTGTACTGGCAGTACAAGCACCGGGTGGCGTTCTCTCCGCTGTGGCGCCGGTTCCTTCGTCGCGCTCGGCATCTGATCGTTGATTCGCACTTCACGAGACGCGAGTTGAAGCGCGAGTCGCGGCGGCTCGGGTGCAGGCCGACGGTGGTGCCGCTGGGCTTCGACCTTGCGAGGTTTCCCCCCACGCCACGGGACGAGGCGCGGCGCGAACTTTCCATAGCGCCCGATCAAGTCCTGCTCGCGGCGATGGGAAGGCTCGAACCGGTGAAGGGACCCATGAGCGTGCTGGAGGCTTTCCTGAAGGCGGCGCCGAAGCACCCCCGCGCAATCCTCGCCATCGGCGGCATTGGATCCCAGCTCCCTGCGCTGATGCGGCACGCGCGGGAGTCGGGCCTGCGAGAGCGCATCCGCTTCGCGGGCGTCCTCGATTCGCCGGGAGCGAATCGACTGTTGGCGGCGGCTGATGTTTTTCTGAATGGCGACGTGGGCGCGCCAGCCTTCGGACTTACGAACGCGGAGGCGCTCTGCCACGGGACACCGGTGCTGACGACGCCATCCGGCGCGCACCGGGAGGTCGTCCTGGCGCCCGCCGACGGCCAGATCGCTCGACCCGGACAGTGGCAGGAGGCCCTGTCGGGCATGGTGGCTGCATCGCCAGAGCCCCCCGGATTACGCGAGGCCCGCGCCGCCCGTGCCCGGGGCCGTTTTTCCCGCGAGGCGATGGTGGAGCGCCTGATTTTGGCCTATCAAGCGGCCATCCAAGGTTGATCCCACGCGCAAATCGGGGCCCCGCAACCCGCGTCTCGCCTTGCTTGCCATCCCGGGATGGCAAACGATCCCGTCCATGAACGGCCACCAATCCGACCCGACCATTACCGACGAAGCGCTCCTGATGCGCCTTGGGGGCGGGCGATTTACCAATCTGGTGCTTCTGGGCGCCGGCGGCATGGGAGAGGTTTTCCGCGCCGACGACACCCGCCTCCACCGAACGGTGGCGATCAAGCGCGTCCACGCGATGCACCTTAAGAACGAGGAGATGCGCCGCCGCCTGGAACGCGAGTGCCGCCTGCACGCGCGCCTCGGCGTTCACCAGCACATCGTCGCGCTTTACGACACGATCGAGGAAAATGGCGAGATGATGCTCGTCATGGAGTTCGTGGAGGGTATGACCCTTCAGGGCTGCATGGAAAGCGTCCACGCGGCGGAGCGCCTTGCGCTGGCGGATGCGCTGCTGGTGCTGGCGCAGGTGCTCGAGGCGCTGGTCCAGATTCACTCCGCCGGGATCGTGCATCGCGATCTCAAGCCCGCGAACATCCTCGTGCGGAGGGACTCCAAGGGCCACCCGACGGCGAAGCTCCTGGATTTCGGCATCGCGCGGCGCATGGAGTCGGAGACAAGCGCGGCGCTGACCACGGACGGGCGTTCCCCGGGGACGCCGGTTTTCATGGCGCCGGAGCAGATCGATCCCAACCAGTTTGGCGCCGTGACCCAGCGCACCGACATCTACGCGATAGGGATCATCGCCTATCAGCTTGCGGCGGGAAAGAAGCCCTTCACCGGAAGCACGATGGAGATACTTTCCGGCCACTTGATGCGCAACCCGCCGGCCATCGAATTCGCCCCGGCGACGGCGGAGACGCAGCAGCTGTGGGACGTGATCACCCACGCGCTCGCCAAGGATCCGGCCAAGCGAATGCCCGACGCCAAGACCTTCCGCGACGAGGTCCTGGCGATTCGCGCGGCGATGGTGGGGCGACCCGCCGAGGCAAACGAGATCACGATCCTGGAACCGATCGGCCCGCTTCCCGAAACGCCCCACAATATGAACGCCACGGTGCTGGCCTCGGCGGGCCCGGGGGTCCAGGGGGCTCCCGCGACGCTGCTGGCCAACGAATCCGGCACGCGCACTCCACAGCGCAGCGTACCGGTCGCGCTCGTTGTCGCGATTGCGGCGGCGATAGTGTTGCTGATCGGCGGAGCTGGGTTTGCCATCGTCGTCGCTTTGAAGTTCATGGGCGGCAA
>Ga0105049_10005546_pt1 | contig 14695 bp, 10 predicted proteins | sample MAT06_FD_78087 | JGI IMG/M metagenome (GOLD analysis project Ga0105049, IMG submission 78087) | Freshwater microbial communities from Lake Fryxell liftoff mats and glacier meltwater in Antarctica - MAT-06 | ecosystem: Environmental > Aquatic > Freshwater > Ice > Liftoff microbial mat | place...
CAAGGTGTCGGTTGCCGGCGTCGATCGCACCGCGACGCTGGTCACGCCGGTCACGCGGGATCATGACGAGACCGTGATCGAGCTCCCGCTCGTCGAGCCCATCAACCCGGGCGGCACGATCGAGATCGCGTTCGCGTTCACCGCGCAGCACCCCGAGGTGTTCGCGCGCACCGGGTACCAGGGCGAGTTTCACCTGGTCGCGCAGTGGTTCCCGAAGATCGGCGTGCGCGTCGGACCGCCGGGCGCCGAGCGCTGGGAGTGCCTGCCGTTTCACTCGAACGCCGAGTTCTTCGCTGACTTCGGCACCTACGACGTCACGCTGACGGTGCCGAGTACGTTTGTGGTCGCAGCGACCGGCGTGTTGGCGGCGGCGAAGGAGAATCCCGGCGGCACGCGCACGTACACCTATCGCGCCGAGGACGTTCACGACTTCGTGTGGATGGCAGATCCGTACATGGACGTGATGTCGGGCCAGGCGCGGCTCGAGGACGGCACCGTCGAGGTGCGGGTGCTCTACCGGCCCGAGCAGAAACACTTCGCTCGCCGTCACCTCGACGCGGCGATCGGCGCGATCACCAAGTTCTCGGCGATGTTCACGCCGTATCCGTGGCCGATCATGACCGTCGTCGATCCGCCGGTCGACGCGTGGATGGCCGCGGGTGGCATGGAGTACCAGACGCTGGTCACCACCGCGGGCGACACCGTGTTCGCGCGTCCCGGGGTGCGGCTCCCCGAGTTCGTCACCGTGCACGAGATCGGGCACAACTGGTTCCAGGGGCTGCTCGCATCGAACGAGCCGGTCGAGGCATGGCTCGACGAGGGCGTCAACGAGTGGGCCGACGGCAAGGTGATGGCCGAGCTCTACGGCTCGCGCGGCAGCATGATCGACTGGATGGGATGGCAGGCCGAGAGTGCGGCGCTGAGGCGCGCGCTCGACGACGACCCGGGCTCGCTTCCGACGCCGATCGCCACCGCGGCGGCCTCGTTCGTCGACGCCAACGCGTATGCCGCCGCGACCTACGCGAGCACGATGCGCGCGCTGGCGACGCTCGAGAACGTCGTCGGCGTGACGCGGTTCGCGGCGGCGATGAAGGCGTACGCGAAGAAGTTCGCGTTCACGCACCCGACCGGTCGCGATCTGTTCGACACGCTGTCGAAGGAGCTCGATCAGGATCTCGCGTGGTTCTTCGAACCCGTGTTCCACCAGGTCGGTGGCCATCGGCTGTCGCTGCGCAAGGCGAGCTGCCAGCCCGCGCACCCGCCACGCGGGGTGTTCGGCAGCGGCTCTGCCCGCACCCAGGTCGGCGTCCTCGACGCGCCGGATCGCGGCTACGACTGCGAGGTCGTGATCGCGAACACCGGCACGATCCACGTGCCCGTCGACGTCGAGCTGCGATTCGTCGGCGGCGGCACGCAGCGCGTCCGCTGGGATGATCGCGGGGCCACGCACTGGCAGCGCTTCCTCGTCCAGCGCAGCACCCCGCTCGCGGAGGTCTGGATCGATCCCGACAGCAAGCTGTGGCTCGACTCGCCGATGCATCACCACTACCGGATCGAGGGCGATGGCGACGCCTCGCTGCGCGCGGCCTCGTGGTTCAGCGCGCTGACCCAGACGCTGATGCAGGGGATCGGCCCATGACGACCAGTCCCAAACCCAGGTTCCGCGATCTGCTCCGCGCGGGCGGCCGCGCGGTGTCCAGGTACACCGGCACGCTGTTCGCGGTGTTCGTGGTGCAGATGTTGGTCGCGTCGGCGTGCATGGTCGCGATCGCGGTGGTGCTCGCGCAAACGTTCGCGCATCTACCTATGTTCGACGATGCCGTCGACGGCGACCTCGTCGCGTTGATCTACTGCCTGCGGTGGGGGAAGCCGAGCTTCCTCGCGATCGCCGGCATCATGTTCGGGGCGCTGCTGATCTGGCAGCTGATCTCGTGGTTCCTCGTTGGTGGGCTGTACGGTATTTTCGATACCCGCCCCGAGGGTCGACGCGAGACCGCGCGCGTGTTCGGCGCCGCCGGTGCGAGTACGTACCTGACGTATGCGCGGCTCGCGGTGTGCGCGTTGCCCGGATGGATCCTCGTGCTGTTCGTGCTCGGGGTCGGGGTCGGTGCGGCGTTGCCCGGGATCGAGACCGCGTTGACGGTGCCGCAACTGCTCGGCCCGATCTTCCTCGCGTGCTTGCCGGCGATCTTGCTCACACACTTCTTGTGGACGGTGTCGGAGTACGCACGGATCGAGCTCACGCTCCGCCAGGACTCGCATCAACCCGGCGTGTTCTGGACATACCTGCGCACGATCGGGTGGGTCGCGCGACGGCCGGTCACGTTGCTGTACGGCGGCTTCGGGTGGCTCGTGATCGCGGTGGTCACCGTCGCGTACGCGTACCTGTCGCAGGGTCATCCGATGTATGGCAGCGGCGGTGCGGTGACGCTGTTCGTGGTCCGCCTCGGTGTGTTGTTACTGCGGATGACGATCCGGTTCGGCGTGCTCGCCGGCCAGCTTGAGCTCGGTCGCGCCCGCCCGTTGCCGCCGCGCCGCGTGACGCCAGTCGACATCAAGGCGTGACTCCATGTGGGCAGTAAGGCCGGCTGAACCGAGATCGACCGAGGCAGCTGTCCGATACGGGTGGTGGGAAGTGACTCCGTGATTCTTCACAGGAACTGACGATCCCCAGGGGGTGGGGGTTGGGGACTGGATCCCTCATCTCCAGACCCCGTGTAATGTGCCTGTTCCGATCCTAATCATTTGAAATCATTACGCCCGCGCGTGGCCTATCACCTGCATTCTGGACAGGAACGATGCGCGCCCTCCCCGTCCTCTTCTTCCTGGTGCTGTCCGCCTGCACGGGTGCCGTGGGACCCAACACGGGTGATGACGATGACGACGAGCCTGACGCGACCGGTCGCGAGCTCTACATCGCGAACGTCCACCCGATCATGGCGCGCTGCACCGGCAGTGGTTGCCACGCGTCCGACGCCACCGCGAGCGCTGCGCTCGGCAAGTACTATGTGCCGGACGCCGCCGCCACCTACACGCTGATCAAGAACTCGCCGTCCATCGTCGGTGACTACTCGGGCGTCGCACCGATCCTCACCAAGATCAACGCCGGCCACCAGGCCGTCTCCTACACCAACGTGGACCGTGATCACATCCTCGACTGGCTCGCGGTCGAGCTCACCGACCAGCAGAACAACCCGAACCCGCCGCCGCCAGTCGACCCCGTCGCGCTCCTCGGCACCTGGTCGGCGTGCATGTCCCTGGCGAACTTCGAGACCGCGCAGATGCCGGAGTTGATGGGCAACGCGAGCGCGCTGAACGGCCAGGCCTGCAAGAACTGCCATCCCGACGGTGCGTTCGGCTTCGTCACCAACCCCGACGCGCTCCAGTACTTCACCGTCCTGTCGACGTCGATGTCGCAGCTCGTGAAGTACTTCGGGGTCACGAACGGGGAGATCGTGGTCAGCCCGGGCGCGATGAACAACGCAGGCACCGCGATCATCGGTCACCCGCCGTTCACCGCCGAGACCCTCACCGGCTACACGGCGCTCACGCAGTTCTACGACCTCACGAAGGCCGCGGTGCTCGCCGGCAACTGCGGGCCCCCGAAGGCCGTCAACCCCTGAGGTAACCGCAGCTGGTAGCTCGTTCGAGCGCGCCCGCCTACGAGCGGGTGTGTTTCAGTTTCGGCCACCGAACGCCCGTCGACGAGCGGGGTGTTTCGGTTTCGGCCACGAGCGACAACGCCCCCCGCCTACGAGCGGGATGTTTCGGTTTCGGCCACCATCAGGCGTGAGCCCGTTCTGGTCGGTCGTCGTCGCATCCGCGCTGCTCGGCGCGATCAACACGGCGTTGCTCGTCTGGGAGCTCCGCGTGTCGCGGCGGCGCGGAAGATCGATCGCGACGCGTGGCTGGATCCTCTCGAACCTCGGCTGCGGCGGGCTGCGTACGCTCGCGGTCGCGTCAGTGCAAGGCGGCGTGTTCGCGCTGTACACCTTGGTCGCGGCGCAGATCAGCTGGACGTGGTCGGCGGCGTGGGTGTGGATCGCCGGCTTCGTCGCGATCGATCTCGCCGAGTACCTCTCGCATCGCGCATCACACGCAGGCCCGTTGTTGTGGGCGATCCACGCGGTGCATCACCAGTCGCCCGAGTACAGCATGTCGCTCAACTCCCGGCTCGGCGTGCTCGGCCCGGCGACCACGCTGCCGTGTCATCTGCTGCTCGCGCTCCAGGCGGCCGGCATGATCCTCACGCATGCGCGATATCCGGGCACGCTCGGCGGATTCGGCTACCTGCTCAACGCACCGGCGTGGCATCGCGTGCACCACAGCGCGGTCCACGCGCATCGCGATCGCAACTACGGCGCGGTGCTGATCGTGTGGGATCGCTTGCTCGGCACGTTCACCGATGGTGCGCAGGTGGCGCCACGGTGGGGCATCGACGAGGAACCGACGACGCGGAGTCGCTCGCTGCGAATATCGACCCGTGGCGCTCGCTGTTCGCGCGTGTTCGCACGCGAGGGCCGAGCGCGCTGTGGCGCTGGTAGTCAGCGAACGAGCACGCCGGGATTCAGGATCCCGCGCGGATCCCACGCCTGCTTCACCGACGACAGCGCCGTGCCGAACAGCGCGGGACGCTCGCGCTCGTACCACGGCTGATGCGTGCGCCCGACCGCGTGGTGATGCGTGATCGTGCCACCGGCAGACGACAGCGCATCCGACGCCGCGGCCTTGATCGCACGCCACTGGGAGACGTCGCGGAGCTCGCCGACGAACGTGTAGTACGGCGCCGGACCATCGGGATAAACGTGCGTGAACCGGCACGACACGAGCCCACCACCGCAGGTCTCGTCGAGCGCGCGCGACACCGCGCCGACGACACGCGCGTGCAGCTCTGGGAACTGCGTCCACGTGCATGCGGTCTCGAAGGTGTCGGACAGGATCCCGATCGAGAGCAGCGCGGATTGCAGATAGGGCGCGTCGAAGAACGCCTGGCGCCACGCACCGGCTGCGCTGGTCATTGACGCCTCGCCTCCGGCGCGGCCGCCGCTTGGCGAGGCACTGTCACTCTCGGTCGGGCCCGAGACGATGGTGCCGCCGTGATCTTTCGCGAGCTCGATCGCGCGCGCGAGCCACGCGGTCATCGGATGATCGGCGGACTCGAAGCCGATCAGCAGCACGCTGGTGCCGCCTTCCCGCACGCGGTGGAGCTTCGCTTCGGTGGCGTCGAGCAGGCGCGCGTTGCTCGGGTACAGCCCGGATTGTGCGAGTGCACGCGCTGCGGCGACGCCGGCATGGAAGTCCGCGAACGCGACGCTCGCCGATGCGCGCCACCGCGGCTTCGGGACGACGCGCATCCACGCCTCGGTGATCACGCCAAGCGCGCCCTCGGAGCCGAGCAACAACCGCGCGGCCTCGGGACCCGCACCGGAGCTGGGATGGCGATGCGTGGCGAGCACACCGCGTGGCGTGACGGTCGTCAACGCGTGGCAGAGCTCGTCGATCCGCGTCGGGCCGGTCGCGTAGTGGCCACCCGCGCGGGTCGCGAGCCAGCCACCGAGCGTCGAGAACTCGAACGATTGCGGATAGTGGCGCAGCGTCAGGCCGTGCGCGGCGAGCTCTTGCTCGAGGGCCGGGCCGAGCGTGCCTGCGCCGATCCGCGCGAGCCGGCTGGTCTGATCCACCTCGTACACTCCCGACAGCGCGGCGAGATCGAGCGCCACCGTCGCCGCGCGACCGCCGCGTGCGAGCGCCGCATCGACGCCACCGACCACGCTGGTGCCGCCGCCGAACGGGACGCACGACCACTCGTTCGCCTCGCAGATCTCGAGCACACGGCTGACCTCGGCGGCATCGCGCGGGCGGGTCACGAGATCTGCCGCACCAACATGATCGCCGGCGAATCCCGCGAGCAGATCGGGATATGCCCGACCGCGGCTGCACATCACGCGATCGCGCGGTGACTGTGAAGAAAACGCGGAAAGCTGGTCGGGGATCGCGACTGCCGGCGCCGGGACGATCGGATCGGCTGGAGGTAACGGACGTGCCGAGGGCGAGGCCTTCGGGAGCACCACGCGCACCATCTGGGCGAGCCCGGATCGTGCAGCTTGATCCGGAAATCGGTCGTGATAGCCCCAGGCCCAGATGCTGCGCTCACGCTCCCCGTGCGCCATGGAAGCGTCGTAGCATGACGCCCGCACGATCAAGTCCCCGCGAAGTTACAGGAGAGTCGCCATGGAAGAGTTCGCTGAAAAAATGTCCGAGAAGGTCGGGATCGATAAAGCCACCGCCACCAAGGTGATCGAGTTCCTCAAGGACCACGCCGACGACGCCGTCGCGCTGCTCTCGAAGTCCGGGGTCGCAGACAAGCTCCCGGGCGGGCTCGGAGACAAGCTGGGCGGCCTGTTCTGATGACGGATTTCCACACGTTGCTCGCCGAGGCCGGGCTCGCCGACAAGGCGGAGCGGCTCGACGACCGTCTGGTTCGGCTGCAGTGGGGATCCGCGTTCGTGATCTCCGGCATCTCGGGGTCGGCCGTGGTCGCGATCGCGCCGCTGTTCAAGTCACTCCCTGCCGGGAAGGAGCTCGCGTTCTTTCAGCGGCTGCTCGAGCACAACGCGCACATGGGAGGCATCGCTTCGTTCGCGCTGCAGCCCGATGGCTGGGTCGTGCTCCACGCAGGACGTGCCCTCAAGGGGCTCGATGCGAGCGAGCTCGGGACGATGATCGCCGCGGTCGGCAAGTTCGCCGATCAGTTCGACGATCAGCTGATCGAGGAGTTCTACGGTAAGCGCGAGGGCGTCCCCGAGGAGGTCGCGTCCCCGAGTCCCGATGTCTCCGGCGCCAATCTGCCGCAGACCGACTGAAGAGGCGTAGAACAACGCGGAATGGGTGAACGCAGGGCAAGGTGGTTGACCTCGACGTCGATGTTGACCCCAACGTTGAGGTTGACGGCCGCGTAGACGTTGACTCCATCGTCGACCTCGACCTCGACGTCTACCTCAGATCATCTTCGTCAACATCGCGACGACGCTTGTCAGCAGGTCGACGCCGCGGTCGTCCTGGTGAGGCTTGAACGTGCCTTGGGCTGCCACGTGAACAGCACGCGGTCGGTACCGTGCGGGCTGCCGGCGCTCTTGCCTCAGAGCCTGACGCGCTCGAAGTGCGCGAGCTCGGCGAGCTCGTCGAACCGCTGCTGGATGCGCGGCACGGCAAGATCGCGGATGCCGTCGATCGAGAACTGCTCGACCGCGAAGCTGCCCATCACGCTCCCCATGATCATCGCGGTGCGGATCGTCGATGGCGACAGGTCACCCGCATACGCGAGGTAGCCCATCAGGCCGCCGGCGAAGCTGTCGCCCGCGCCGGTCGGATCCTTGACGTCGGCGAGTGGCATCGCAGGTGCCGCGAACACACCGCCACCGTAGAACAGCAGCGCGCCGGCATCGCCGCGCTTGATGATCACCGAGGTCGGACCGAGCTTGAGGATCTTCGCCGCGGCCTGGCGGAGGTTGTGCGTGCCGGCGAGCTGGCGCGCTTCCTCGTCGTTGAGCATCACGGTGTGCGAGCGAGCGAGGACCTTGATCAGCGCGTCGCGCTTGATGTCGATCCACAGGTTCATGGTGTCGACCGCGACCAGCATAGGCTTGCGGACCTGTTCGAGGACATCGAGCTGCAGCGACGGGTCGATGTTGCCGAGCAGCACGAGCTCGGCATCGCGGTGCTTCTCGCTGACCTTGGGCTGGAACTCGGCGAACACGCCGAGCCGGGTGTCGAGCGTCTCGCGGGTGGAGAGATCGTCCGCGTACTTGCCGACCCAGTGGAACGTCTCGCCCGACTTGCGCTCGATGCCCGACGTGTCGACGCCGAGGGCGGTCAGCTCGTCGACGTGCTTGGCCGGGAAGTCGTTGCCGACCACGGCGACCACGGCGACGTTCTTCGTGAAGTGCGAGGCCACGCGCGCAATGAACGACGCCGACCCGCCGAGCAGATCCTTGTGAAGGCCGAACGGACCGTCGATGTCGTCGAGCGCCACCGAGCCGACGACGAGGAGGGAGCGATGAGCGCTGCGCTGGTGCATGGGTGCCCGTCTGGTACCATCGCGCGGCCGTGACAGGCAATTCCGAGGAAGAGACGATCGACGGCCTGATCGCCGCCAATCGTCATCAGGACGCGGCCCGCCTCGCCGGCGAGCTCGGCCAACACAACCGTGCGGCCGATCTCTACGAGAAGCTGTGGGACTTTCGCGCCGCCCTCGCGGCCTCGCGTGCCGGTGGCGATCGGCCCCGCGCGCTGCGCTACGCGGTGGAGGTCGACGACGCGCAGGCGGTCGCCGATCTGCTCGCCGACCTGACGGCCACCGAGGAGGGCTCGCGCGCCGCCCTCGACGTGCTGGTCCGGATGCGTCGGCACGCCGATGCCGCGCCGCTGGCCGAAGCACTCGGTGACCTCGATCGCGCGATCGACCTGTTCACGCGCGCGCATGACGAGATCAACGCCGCGCGCCTGCTCGAAGCTGCGGGGCGCGATCGCGAAGCGGGTCGCCTGCTCGAGCGCGCGCTCGATCTCGCGTCGGAGTCGGAGCGCGCGAAGCTCCAGCTCGCGCTCGGCCGGATCCTCGCGCGACGCGGCGCGTACGCCGACGCCACGCGCCTGCTCCAGGAAGCCCGCAAGCGCGCCGAGCGAACGCTCGGGAACAATCGTGCGTTGGCCGACGAGGCGATGTCCACGGACGAGCGCGCCAATGCCGCGGTCCGGCGCGAGGCGACGCGCCACCTGATCGCCACGCTCGCCGCGATGGGGCTACGCGATGGTGCACGCGACGCGCTGCTCGAGCTCCGCAAGGCGGATCCGGAGATCCCCGCCGACCTCGACACCTATCTCCGCGCATGGCGCGACGAGGTCACCGAGCGCAAGGGCAGTGGTCGCGACAAGGAAATGGTCGGGGGTCGCTATCGGATCGAGCGCCTGCTCGGTGCCGGTGCCGCCGGGCGCGTGTTCCTCGCCACCGACGAGGTCGCCGGTCGCTCGGTCGCGATCAAGATGTTCTTCGCCGCCGGTGCGCGTGGTGGCACCGCGTACGAGCGCTTCGTGCGCGAGGCACGGCTCGCGAGCACGCTGCGCCATCCGTCACTCGTCGAGGTCTACGACGTCTCCGTCGAGCGCGGCTTCCTCGTCATGGAGTACCTGCCTGGTGGCTCGCTCGCGCAGCGGCTCGCCGCCGGGGAGCGGCTGTCGCCGGCGCAGATCCGCCGGATGGCGCTCGACATCATCGGTGGCCTCGAAGCCGCGCACCATCGTGGTGTCGTCCACCGCGACGTCAAACCGGCGAACGTGTTCTTCGACGCGCGTGGCACCGCGAAGATCGGCGACTTCGGAGTGGCTCACCTCATCGACCTCGGGCAGACCCAGACCGGTGGCCTGATCGGCACGCTCGCGTACATGTCCCCGGAGCAGATCACCGGCGCCCCGATCTCGATCGCGGCCGACCTCTACTCCGTCGGTGTCACGTTGTTCGAGGCGGTCACCGGACGGATGCCGTTCCTCGGTCCCGACTTCGTAGCGCAGCATCTCGGCGAGCCCGCGCCTGTGGCGACCGGCGTCTCCGAGGGCGTCAACCCGGGCTGGGATCCGATCCTCGCGAACCTGCTGATCAAGAACCCACAGGACCGCATGCAGACGCTCGCGGATCTACGCCGGCAGATCGAGAGCCTCGATCTCGGCACGCGCGTCGCGCTGACCTCCCTGCCCCGCCGGGTCTCGATCGAGCGCCCGGCCGTCGCCCCCGAGGATGATGGTGAGCAACCGCGCTACCAGTTCGAGACGTCGCTCGGCAGCACCGCGGTCAGCCAGCTCGCGCGCGCCGTCGACACCATCCTCGATCGGACCGTGATCATCGAGCGCTTCGACGCCACCGACGACGCCACCCGCGCCCTCGATCGCGCCCGCACCCTCTCCTGGGCCGGCAGCCCGTTCGTGCAACGCGCGCTGTCGTTCGACCGCGTCGCACGCTCGATCATCTTCGAGGCCCCGTCGGGCGCGTCGCTCGCCGACGCCCCACCCGTGTTACCCGCCGCCGAGGCCGTGCGGATCTTGAAGCGGCTCGCCCGCGCGACCGCCGCCATCCACGAGGTCGGCGGTGCACACGGCGCGATCAGCCCGCGCACCGTCGTGATCGACGATGGCGGTGTCCCCACGATCATGGCCGCCGGGCTCGGGGCGGTCGCCGAGGCCTCGCCCGCCGACGATGTGCGCGCGATCGTCGCGCTGCTGGCGACGATCACGAATGCGGAGCCGACGTTCGGTACGCTCGCGAAGAAGCTGTGCGACGAGGTCGATACGGCGGTGCCCGCGGCGCTCGCGGCGCTCGCGCCGCCGACGGATGGCGAGTCGCTCTACGCGGCCGCGGATGCCCTCGACATCGCCGTGCTCTCCGCGCTCGGCTCGCGCTAGCGCTTGTGCGCGAGGAGTACGACGATCCAGATCGCCTTCTCCCCGATCTCGGGATGCGGTCCCTGCGCCACCGCGATTCCGATCTCGTCCGGCCGCGCCTCGCCGAGGATCGCGGCACCGTCGAGCGAATCGATCTCGGCGGCCGCGGTGATCACCGAGCCGACCTTCGCGTAGACATTGCCGAGTGCATCGACCTGCTTACGCACCGTCGGATACGCCTGCTCGCGCGTCTTGCCGGTGGCGAGCTGATCGGCGAGCTGCTGCGCGATCGCGACCAGCCGCACGTCGTTGCCCATCGGCTTGACCGCGAAGAGCTTGGCGCGGATCTGCTCGGTGACGCGCGCCGGATCGATCTTCGGGGGAACCCGGGTGAACACCTGGGTGATGAAGATCTCGCGACGACCGGAGACCTCGTCGCCGAACACGACGCCGATGCCGAGGTGCGTGGCGGTGCCCGACATCAGATTCGCGCGGTGACCCGGGCTGTTCATCAGGCCGAGGTGCGCCTCGCCGATGCCGTACGCGCGCGCGACGTTCTCGAGCACGACGGCCGTCTTGACCTTGGCGGCGCGCACGCGGTCCGCGGCGGAGCCCGTGGTTGGCGAGAGGTGCGCGACCACCTTGGTGCGGCGCATCTCGCCAGAGTAAGTGCGTGCGACCGCGGCGACGCGATCGTCCCAGGTCAGCGGCGGTAGGTTCGCGGAGACGCGATCGCGATTGACCATCGCGAGCAGGCGCTTCTCGGCCTCGTCTGGATCGGTGATCGGCGTGTCATCGTGGGACGGATCGACGGTGATCGACGGCGGCGGTTCGGAGCCACACCACACCGGGAAGTTCGCGAGCACCGTCGAGCCCTGCGCACCGGTGGCCGTGATCTCGACCTGCTGGCGACCCGGCTTGTTGCCGCACGTGATCTGCGTGGTGAAGCCGCCGGCGTGACCGAGCTTGAGATCGAGTCGCTCGGTGACGCCGGTGTCACGCGTCACGAACACCTCGGGCTCCTTGTACTTCGCGTCGACCACGGCATCGACCGTGAAGCTCGCGCCGGATTTGACCGAGCGAGGAATCGGCGCCGTCGCGACGCTCGAGCCCTGGAGTGCGAGCACGACCACACCGGTGCCGTCGGGGAGCCGCTTCGCGATGCCGATGCCCATCCGAGCGGTCGCACCTTCGGCGAGGAAGTCCGCGAGCCGCGGCTTGAGCTGCTCGACGATCACCGAGGGCGAATCGATGTCGCCCCACACCAGCAGCATGTGCGGTGACGGCTCGATGATGCCGTTTCGCTGCATCGCGAACTCGACGAAGCTGTACGCGATCACACCCTCCTCGGGAACGATCTCGGCGAGCTCGGCGCAGGCGCGAAACAGCCGCGCATCGGCGACCGGCACCTGGGTCCCGGCCTTTTGCGCGGCCTCGCGCACGGCCGCAAACGTGGCGTCGCCGAGCACCGTCTTCGGCGGCGGCTGGAGCGGCTCGTTGTAGCGGGTCGCCGGCTGGCTCGACGGTGCGAACGTCACCGGACCGGTGATTTCTGCGTGCGTCGCCGAACCGTTCCCCGTCCCACCGCGCCAGCTCGGCTGCGTGCCGACCTTCTGCGGACCGCGTCCCGAGCACGCGACCAGCAGCAGGGTCATCACCACGAGCCAGCGCATCACGACGGAAAGGCTAACACGCCACCCTCGCCACCTCGACCTCGTCGCACCTCAGGGTTTACCCGACCCCGATCCCGTCGCCTCGGCCGCGATCGCGGCGTTCACGATCCCGAACGTCTTCGCGCGATCGAGCACCGCGAGCGTGCGCGACTTCACAACCGTCCGCGCGGCACCGAGCGTGATCGACACGCTCTTGTCACGCGTCACCGCGAGCTTGAACAGCATGTCGAGCTGCGCATCGTCGAGCGTCACGCCGGCGAACCGCGCCCCCGCCGGCAGCACCTCGATGTCGAGGCCGTATTGCGCCTGGCTGATCGCCGTGGTCACCGGGACCGGCAGACTCAGCGTCGCGAGGACGTTCGAGCCCGAGCCGGTACTCGCGCTGCTTCCACTCCCACTGGCACTTCCACTGGCACTGGCACTTCCAGTTCCATTTCCACTTCCACTTCGAGAGCCGGCGTTCGGATCCTTCGCCTGCGGGACGATCGAGCCGGTGCGATCCGCGAACACGGCGGTCAGCATCCGATCGAGCGCGTGGAAGTCGGCCATCGTGATCCGGTTCCACGACGACGCAAACACCTCGTTCTCCTTGCCGCCACTCTTGCGATCGACGCGCACGAGATTGAGCCGCCAGCGATCACCGACCTCGGGCGGTAGCCGTACCCTCATGTCCTCGGCCTTGCCCTTCACCGCGGCCCACGGGATCCCGATCTCGACATCCCATCCCTGATCGCCGGAGTCCCCCGCCTCGGTGCTACCGCGCGGCTTGACTGCCGTGACCATCCCGCTGTCCCACTCGACATCGCCGGGCTTCGCGCGCGTCGTCGCGAACCACGAATCGAACGTCGCGTTGTTCGGGTTGACCTGGAGCTCGACGTAGCCTTGGCGATTGCCATCGGCATCGATGAACAGCTCGACGCAATCCGCCTTCCACAGCGGGTCGTCCTGATTCTTGTACGGCGAGATCATGTCGGAGTCGGTGACGGTGACGAACACGTAGAGGAACTCGGCATCCCACGTCATCTTCGCGATGGCCTTGCCGACAGGCTCGCCGCTCGAGCCCTCGGCGGGCACCAGCTCGGTCGGCGGGATGCCGGACCAGCCCGGATCGGTCCCGACGCCATCGACCGTGATCGCACCGCTCGCCTGCTGGAGGTACACGCTGCCCTTCGGCGCCGGTGCACGCGCGAGATCGACCTCGAACTTCCTCGCGACGATCGCGCGATCGCGTGTGCGCGGCCCGGAGGCCGCCATGCGATCGAGCGTGCCGTGCTTGCCGACCTCGATCAGTCCGACGAGCAGCGTGGCCTCGCTCGAGCGCCAGTCGGGGCGCAGCGTGATCGGCTGAACGTCCTCGATGATCTCGCCGGGCTGCCAGGTCGCCGGACCATGTCCGAGCTGCATGTCGGTCGGCACCAGGTTCATGAAGTCGGCGGTGTCGGGGGCGCCGCGCAGCTGCGCGAACACGCGCCACCGATTGCCGATCGCGCGATCGATCTTCCAGTAATGCGTGATCGTCACCGGCTGCCCGGGCGGCACGCGCGTCTTGTCGACCTTGTTGCCGAGGTAGGTAACGCCGTCGAGCACGAGATCGAAGCGCTCGATGTCGTCGGGCACCTTGGCGATCAAGTGCGACTGCACGTACGTCGGATCGATCTTCTTGCCACCGGGTCCGGGACCGGTGTCGACACACGCGACGAGGAGGAGAACAGCGGCGTGCTTCATACGATCAAGTCCGAGGCATCCTGGAACAGCGCGCGGTTCGCGGTCTCGCGCGCGACGACGAGCTTCTCGACCTCCGCGAGCAAGGCGGGGTGTTGCTTGCCGACCTCGTCGAAATCGGACTTCGCAAGCCGCAGCAACACCGCGGGCTCGTGTGCGATCACGTCGGCCACCGCCTGGGTGCCGCTGATCAACGAGATCTCGCCGACCGCCGCCCCCGGGCCGAGCTCCGCGATCGCGGCACCAGCGGCGGTCACCGTGCACTTGCCCGAGACCACCACCCACAGGTGCTGGTTTGCGGTGCCTTCACGGATGATCGTGGTGCCCGCCGGGACCAGCTCGGTGGTGAACTTCTCGAGCAGCGCATCGCGATCGACAACCGCGAGCGCGCGGAACAGCTCCGACGTCCGCACCAGATTCGCGAGCAGCCGATGCCGCGCGTGGGTGGCGAGCACCTCCGCCAGGCGCGGCTGCTTCTGTGCGGCGGCCTCGACCGCGCGCGCCGGGATCTCGAGCAACCAGCTGTCGTCGCGCGCGGTGACGCGAGCGGTGCGCTTGGTGCCGCCGACCAGCGCGATCTCGCCGAAGAACGCACCCGACTGCAGCTCGCCGAGGCTGATCCAGGCATCGCTCTGGTCCGCCGGTCGTGACACCGCGAGGGTGCCGTGCGCGACCCAGTACAGCGCCGCCGCCGGCTCGCCGACCTCGATCACGACGGTGCCCGCCGGCACCGCACGCGCGGTCATCACGCCGATCAACGCGCGCGCGCCCGACTTCGAGAGCGTCGAGATCAGCGGCGCGATCGGCACCTTCCCGATCTTGCGCGCGGCGAGCCACGGTCCGAGCGTCGCGACCACCGCACGCGCGTCGGC
>Ga0105049_10005550_pt1 | contig 14684 bp, 9 predicted proteins | sample MAT06_FD_78087 | JGI IMG/M metagenome (GOLD analysis project Ga0105049, IMG submission 78087) | Freshwater microbial communities from Lake Fryxell liftoff mats and glacier meltwater in Antarctica - MAT-06 | ecosystem: Environmental > Aquatic > Freshwater > Ice > Liftoff microbial mat | place...
ACTTGGACTATATCTAATGAATAACTAGAAATCCCCAACGAACTGGCGGACTCATTGGTTCAGTTTGGTCCTGGCAGCGGGATGGGGCAAGCCATCGAAGGTACCTGTGCGTGAGCAAATCGCATAACCGTTAAGACAATCACAAAAAGCGAAAAACGCCACATGATAGGGATATTTTGGGTTGGCAATTGGCAAGTATACCCCCCCCCATTTCCTAATATTTGACGTTAAATAAATGAGAAGTTTACGTTAACCAAACGTATCCCCCCATACCGTCTACCACCTTATGCTTTGATCCTCAAAATCTTATACGAATTATTAACCTGCTAATTCAAGATCAAAAATATTCACACCATATTAGAGCTTGGCCCAAATTGCCTACTGAAACTCCGCAACGGCGCAAGTATCCCAACGGAAATGCGACTCTGTGCGAAGCCCTATCTGTGTAAAGCTCTTCTCGAGGCAAATTTTCCGGTGGCCCAACGAGCTTACACCAATATCGAGCAGCCATTGCAGCGCTAAGTCAAGCCCCGATTCCTGTCCAAAAGATAGACACTCGGCATAGCCGTGATCCTTGCAATCAATTCGCTGGTGACCGCTTCGATCTTGCGTTGAAATTTCCTTAGCATAACATTTAGCATCGTTGAACAGGGTCTTATCTACCTTCAACGCTCCGCAAGGCTCTCTGGCCTCTAAATCCCGCACCAGCAACAATTTGTAGCGAATGAATTCGCGCTGATAGCGCTGAGAATACGCTGCGTCAATTTCATAGGGAATAACCTCTTTGGCCAGGAAATCCTGTGGATACATCCGACAAAGATTGATGTAAAGCACAGCATCCTTTTCGTCTTGCGTCAGGTAGTCTGCATCCGATGCTGTGTTGGCCAACTCCAATTGTTCGGCTGACCAGGATTGTGCATGCGCAGGCAAAACCTGAAGTACCCATAACAGCAAGGCAAAAATGACGGGGGAAGGGCGGACGAGCTTCAAACAGCAGTATTTCAAGTACAATGCAGAAAACTGGTCAAATATTGCAAACAAACTGATCGAAGATGACCTGATGCAGAGCCCATCCTCACTTTCCGATACAGAACCGCCCAAAAATGCTGCCCAACAGCTCGTCGTTACTGACTTCGCCGGTAATCTGACCGAGAGCTTCCAAAACCCGGCGAATATCCAGGGCAACCAGTTCGCCGGAGCGTTGATCGGTCAGTCCCTCGTGTACATCGCCCAGTGCAGCGTCGGCAAAACGCAGCGCTTCGTAATGCCGCAAGTTGCTTAAGACCGCCTGTCCGGGTTGGACGGGTTCCTGAAGCACGGATGCGACCAGAGCGTCGCTAAGCGCAGAGAGCCCTTGGCCCGGAAGAGCAGAATGCGGGTGAGCAGCCGAGAGCCAGTGCACAGGCAAATGAGCAAAAAGACGGCGACGGCTGCCGTCAATGTCCAGATCAATCTTGTTGCCCACCTTGAAAACGGCAAGCCCGGGGCGCAGAAGCGGCAGCAGATCAGCTTCCAGGGCTTTCGGCTCAGTGGTCATGGCATCAAATACGTAAATCAACAAAGTAGACTCCCGTATCTTTTCATACGTTCGGTCAACGCCCATACGCTCAATGGTATCCGTAGCTTCGCGTATGCCGGCGGTATCAATCAGGCGAAAGGCGATACCGTCCAGGTGCAACACCTCCTCTATGGTATCGCGGGTAGTGCCCGGAATCTCGCTGACTATGGCGCGCTCTTCCTGGAGCCAGGCATTGAGCAAGGTGCTTTTACCAGCGTTCGGACGGCCCGCGATTACCGTGGGCACCCCGTTGCGCAACGCATTGCCTAAGCGAAAGCTGGCCATCAACCCGCTGACTTCGCGTCGAATTTCTGCCACCAACTGCAGCAGTTTGGCACGGTCGGCAAACTCTACATCTTCTTCTACAAAGTCCAGCTCGAGCTCTACGAGTGCGGCAAAATCAATCAGTTGGGTGCGTAAGTCGCTGATGCGGGTGGAAATGCCCCCGCGCAATTGTCCCAAGGCCAATTGATGGGCAGCAGCGGAATCGGCGGCGATCAGGTCAGCCACGGCTTCGGCTTGCGTTAAGTCCAAACGGCCGTGCAAGAAAGCCCGCAGCGTGAACTCACCGGGGGTGGCTGGACGAGCTCCAGCCGCACAGAGCACGCGAAGCACTTCGCCCAAAATGAAAGGCGAACCGTGGCAGGAAAATTCTACGGTATCCTCTGTGGTGAAACTGCGGGGTGCGTGAAAAACTGTCGCCATAGCTTCATCTATGGCGTGACTAAGATCATGCACCGTACCATAGGAAATGGTATGCGACAATACCTGACTCAACGGAACACGCGCTTTAAATACCCGATCGGCCACCGCAATAGCCTCCGGGCCGCTAAGCCGAATAACCCCAAGCCCCCCTACCCCGGTTGGCGTAGCCAATGCGCAAATGGTGTCAGAAAGGTTGCTGTGTAGGGCCATATTAAAAAGAGAATCCCAGGCGAAAATTGAACAACCAACCTTCCTCGTCAGACCAGGTGGCAAAAGGATGCAAGGCTGCTGCGGAGAACGGTGCCAGCCAAAGACCAGCGGTGTAGCCGTGATGCATGCGGGCTCCGGGCAGATCGGCATCGTCCTCGGCTTCATCCCAAACGCGGCCGTAGTCATAGCCGCCCAACAACCCGATGTCCATGGGTAAAATCTTGTTGTTCCAATGGCCGAGTTTAACGCGCAAATCCGTGGCCTGCGAGAACGCTGTTCTGCCGGCGAAACGATCATTGCGGTAGCCTCGCAAAAATTCAGTTCCACCAACAGTATTGGCTAAATAAAAGGGATAGGCATCGCCGAAGTTAGTCTTCAACCCCACCCGGCTGGCCAAGGTAACGGGCAGGCGGTTGCCGATAGTGAGGTAAAAGGTCAACGCGCCCCCCGCCTGGCCAAAGTCGCCGGGCGGCAAAGGCTCAACAGGCAAGGGTGATGGCGCTATAGCCTTGTCGCGCTGGAAAGCCCAACGGTGATTGGCAAACATATCTAAAACTATGCCTTCTTGCGGTAACATATTATTATCTATGGAAACAAAGCGCGCGCGCAATTCTGCGCCAGCGTAGTAGCGTTCGGTAAAATCCACCGCGGGCAAGCCGGACGCTGGCAGGTAGGCGAAGCGCCCTTCGACCGTTTCAATTTCATAGCGCTCCACCATAGGACCGCCCATAATGCTCCAATGATCACTGCCCAGGCGACTCTTAACAAAAGGCCGCAGCGAAGCAACTTCAATGCGCACCCAATGGTAAGGGCGCACCGTATCTACCTTTACGGTTTCGTTGCCCAGACCAAAAAAGTTGATAAAGTAAGGCGTGTGTACTTCAGCTTCCAGGTAAAAATCGAGTACGCGAAACGCATCGATAAAATCACCGCGGTACCGCAAATTAAAGGCCTGCGTTTCGGGCGCGAAATTGCCCACCAACAAATGACGGCGCCAGTACGGATCTTTGCGAAAGTTCTGTTTGGTCCAGGTATAACCGCCGCCCAGAAAAATTCGGTCGTCCACGTTGTAGCCCACATACGCCACAGGCAGCCCGCTGTTGTAAACAAAATCTTCTCGGTCGTATTCATTTACGTCCAGATCATCACTGCTGCGGTTGATGATCTCGCGCGCACCGCTCAACCGCACCCCGTCGGGCGTATCGTACACGCGCGTGCGGCGCACCCAACCGCTGACGCGGCTTTCGTCCTGCACTTCGTCGTCGCCAATTCCGCCGATGATGCGAACGGTCATGCCCTTGCGCGCTCTACCTTTGAGCATAAACTCATCGTCGCCGTCCAGCCCGTACAGGCGGACTTCGCGGGTTTCGCTGCGTACAAATGTTCGATCGTAGTATTTGTCTTTCATTTTGCCCTTTCCGCTGCGTTCGTAAACCCGTACGCGGGTATCGCCGTTGTCCTGACGGCGTACCTCAAAGTAATCCTTGCCGTCGGTGCCGGTCACGCTCACCTGGCGGCTCAGGTAGTCGTAATGCCGCAGCGCAATGCGTTCCAGATTATCGCGACGCGCCTGCAACTGGCGCGTGAGCCTTTCGCCATCAGCCTCCAAAACGGCAGCCGGCCAATGCGACAGGGCCACTTGAATCACCGAATCCGTCAGCGATTCCTGCAACTCTTCGGCCACCAGCGCCCAAGTCTCCCGATCCGGTTCATTCAGGAAATAGCGGTCAAAATATCGCGCGTTAAAACTCTGCCACCAGGGTCGCTTCAAGTCTTCGTGAATGCTAGCAAACTTTCTAATCCCCAATCTGGCTACCGTCCAGGGCAACACCCCTTTGAAACGATAAAACGTCTGATCGCGATCGCGGGGAATGGGCCGATAAATTTTGGTTCCGTCGGGGCCATCCATGCGTGCCCATCGCCACTGATCGTCGCCGCGGTCCCAATCGTGAATAAACAAGTCGAAAAGCCGCGAGCGCAACACAAATTCCTGGTCAACCCGATGGTCCGGGTCTTCTTCCAGCTTTTCCAACACATCCAGATAGCCCAAAATTTCTTCGTGCTCCCCAAAACTGGGCACGTCCGGTCGCCAGCCCTCAAGACGCTCTTCCAATAGGTACATGCCTTCCGGAAACAGACCGTTGTACACGCCCAAAGCAGGCTGAGCCTTTAAGTACACCACCTGCGGGTTGGTGTGATAGATGCCCGCCGCATCTGCCAATGTGGGAATAACCATTGCACTGTACGGATGAATGGCCGATATCTGGTCTTGCAGCAGGTTGAGCAGCGCAATGTCGCGAAACTCTTCGGGCAGCGCTTTGGTCACGTCTTTATCAACAGAGCGAAGGGCATACTGTCGGCCTTCGGCTGTTTCCAAGAGCAGCGAATTAGACGCTTGTCCACCACCCTTTTGGATGGGAGTTAGGCCACCATAGGCTTTGTTCAAATCCAGCACCGGGACAGTAACCGGAACCGTCCAGGCCTCGCGGTATTGCGCACCAGTAAACCATTCCCGAAAGCTGTTCGACGCATAGCGCCCGGAGGCAGCCACGGTTACCGAGTCGGGCAACGGGGCAAATTCGCCCGAAAACAACTCAGCGACGGCCTCCGGACGCGGCGCCACAAGTTGTTGCCGATAATCTACAACAGGCCCATTTGCGTCAGGCACAATCGATTCCAACCATACCTGACCATCTGCATAACAAAATATACGCACATATCCGTGGGCCTCCCGGGCGTACTCCGCCGTCTTGCCGCTGCGCAGGTATTCCGTTTTTGCACCCGAACCGCTGACCACATAATGATGGCCATTAACGGGATGATACTGAAGCCCATGCTCATGACCGGCCAGAAAAATGACATCGTTGTAAGGGGCAAGAATTTGCGCAAGCCGATCGATCAATTCCTGGTACAAAGGGTGCGGAAGGTCCTGAACACTTCCCCGGAATTTGCGGTAAATGGGAACGACCGAACCCAGCAAGGGGAGCGGCACCCAGGCATCGTGGTTAATTTGCGTAAAAGGAAAAAGGTGCTGGGACAGGCCAAAATAACCGCCGTGATTGCCATTGGAGTGCAGGGGATGGTGCATGACCACCACAAGCTGCTTGTTCCTGTTCTGCAGCACGATGTCCTCAAACACCTCCAGGTAATGCGCGCGGCTTTTGACGTCGCAACCTTTGTTCATGCCCTTTTCCTCGTCCTGATCGTGAAGCCACCATTGAGAATCCAGAAAGATAAGGACAACATCGCCGGCCAACTTGACCATATCAGGGGTGCCGCAGCCATCATCCGGACGATAGCTGTTGCCCTTTTTCACGTAGTCTTCCACGAATTCCTCCTGCCGCTGCACCGCCTTTCGACCACCGCTGCTCCAGTGGTTCCAATCGTGGTTGCCGGGCACCATAAACACGCGACCCGGAAAATCGCGGGCAATGTCCAACTGCGCCCGCAAAATAGCCTCGCCCTCTTCGCGGTCCTTGGCGTCCTTTTTGGGCAGTCCGTCCGGGTACACGTTGTCACCGAGGTAAAACACCGCAGAATTGGCCCCGGCCGCCACCAGATCATTGGCCAACACGTCATACACCGCCTGATTGCCTTCGTCAGGAAGTTCTCCACAATCGCCGATGGCAAAGAGGGTCTGAACCGGCTCAGCTATGGGCAGCTGTTGCTCCTGCCAGCCCAATTGCTCCGGTGCCACGTAGGCCTGCCTAACGGTGCTGCACGAAGCCAAAGTCAGGGCACACAGGGCCAAAATGGCGTTGCTGATCAGGCCCTTCCCCCGTTCGATGGCCGCTAAAAAACTCCGCTGCGTACTTGTCTCACCCATTGCAGCCCCAAAGGTCGCAAAGCCCGGGGGAAAGGTGTACGTCCGCTCCGCAACTTTGCTGCCCTGCCTCATGGGCCACAGCTTGCCCCAATGGGCTCCGGTTTGCTTCCGTGCGTTTGCATGCGTTTGCATGCGTTTGCATGCGTTTGCATGCGTTTGCATGCGTTTGCATGCGTTTGCATGCGTTTGCAGAAACTCGTTGCTATTGCTTCACAATCTTCCGGGGAAGCGTCTGCGCTCCATCCACAGCGCGCAAGTGAACCACCTAGAGCCCAGCGGGTAGCGCCGTCAGGTCGAAGGGGGTTGTTTGCTCGTGCCACTGCCGCAGCACTTCACGGCCGTAGAGGTCATGGACGATTAGCCAGCCAGCTTGGTCACTTTGCAAAGTGTAGAGGCCATTGCTTGTGGTGGGGAAAACGGACCAGTTTTCATGGGGTGTTGGGTGATGGAAGAATCCGTTCTGTGTGGTGTCTTGCGGGGATAGGGTGTCGCATGGGCTACCCACGAGCGGGCCGAGGTCGTAGTTGGCGAAGTTGAGGAGGGAGAAGCCAGTATTTATCGTCCCTCCAAGGAATAAACCGAAGGTATCGAACTGACAATCCAGTCCAAAGGCATTGGGATTTGTTATAACTCCTAAATATTGTGATAATGTATCAAACTCAAAGCTGGGAAGTGCTCTGCGGTAATTGACGTAGATTCTATCATCGTCGCCCAATAATAGATTCTCACCAACAATTCCGAATGAGTTTGGCCCTCTCAAGTCAAAGATTAGAGTGTCAAATAATTGACTATCGGCCAGGGATATTTGATATAGACTAGTATCGTCTATATTAGAATAATAAATTCTACTGCCATCAGGCGAAAATGTTACACCATAAGCATACTGGCCACATCCTCTACTGGTTATTGTGTCAATGAACTCGATATGTCCTTCACAACGGTCAAAATGGTATAGTGCAACTGCGGATCGAGATGTAAAACAACTTCCATATGTATGAGTTAGCGCTAAAAGGTCTCCATGAGGGGCAAAAGTCATATTCCCCAAAAAGTTTAATTCATAATCACTGGTTTGCACTCCCACACCAACGATTCCATCTGGTGTTAGTATTGCCAGTAAAAATTCATCGCTATAAATACTACCTCCCCTCTTTCTCACAATCCACCAATCTCTGCCATTGGCATGTGCATTACAGCGTTCAATTGCTCTGCCACTGGTTCATCCCAAACACTTTCATACCTAAAGCTATCCACTATACCACCCAATCCGCCAGCAAGTAACCGATCAATTTTAGACAAGTACACCTTGTCATCCGCATCGTTCATGGCAAAAAACGCAGCATATCGACCCGATGAGTCGCCTGGCCAGCGCAGAAACAGTGACCCATTGGCCTTGGAAGAAGATGGTGGGACATCCAATGCCGGAAAAGTGTCACTGTTAAACAAAGGGAGAAAGTTCCTATTCCATATCTTCACATCATTAGAGCAATACAAAAGGTTCCCTTCCTTATCGGATATACACGACCCTCCTTCTTGTGAAAAGTAATCTTCTACACCAGGCAAAACCGTTGGGCCAGCATCATTGAATTCAAGATGAAATCCATTGCCAAAGATCCAATGGGCAGCATGACCTTGGCCCTGTGTTGCCCCGCCTAAGCAGAGCAAAACAGCAGCCAGGGCAAGGGTGAAAAACCTGCTCATCGGGTAATGAACAGCTTGTAGGATTCAGAATTGCCGCTATCCTTTCTGACTTGGACTATATCTAATGAATAACTAGAAAAACCCAGCGAACTGGCGGATTCATTGATCCGGTTTGGTCCTGGCAGCGGGATGGGGCAAGCCATCGAAGGCACCTGTGCGTGAGAGAATCGCATACCCAAGAAGATAGCTAAAAACAGCGTCAAAGTTCGCATGGCAGGAGGTTTAATGCTTAAGAATTGGCAAGTATACCCCCCCCCCACAATTCCAAATTTTCTGTATTAACTAATTGCACTTTTTATGTTAACCAAACGTATCCCCCCATAACCTCTACCACCTTATGCTTTCACAATCAATATCTTATGCGCTAAACCTGCGTTTGTAGAGAATTCAACATTTGAGTTGAAACCCGAAAAACTTTTCAACCTACGCATTGATTGCCGCAGTAAAATCTCGATCCATTTGGTGCCAAGGGCGTTGCAGTCTAACAACCGGGCCCTATCCCACCTGAGCTAGCCCGATTGCCGCACAGAATCTGGCCGATCTCCCCAGCAATCTCCTTGCCCAAAACGCTACAAGACGCTGGGCTAAACTCCTTTCTGCATCGGCCACCCCGAGTATTTATCCACACCTTATTCCTTTTCCAGACCCTTTTTGCCCGTTGCCGTGCCTCATCGCTAGGTTAGCATCAGAAAGCAGCTAATCGATAAGAAACAACAATAAATGTTATGGCGCAAGAACGCGTCATAGCAACGCAAGGGGTCACGAATGATTTCATGTTGCGGCCGTGCGCCACAAGCGCATAGCCCAGGGTTTGGTTTGGTTGGGCGGGCGGTTGCCTATGAGCCGCCCGTTTGAAAATTCCGGGAGGCTTCTTGCCTTTCCCGTCTATGATAGCCGGCGGCCGGCGCGCGGGGAACGCGCGCCCGGCCCTGCCGGATTACTACCACAGTTCGATAGGACTATTGCAAGAGGGGATAACTGGCACCAGCTTGGTAACATATCATGATTATAAAGGAATAGTTAATATAAAGTTAAAAGGGGAATTTGGTAAAATTTTGAAGTATTCGATCTGTTTTGGGTAAGAAATGGTCTAACAATAGGTAAAGATCAGGACTACCAAAGGTAAAATTGAGTAGTTTAGGCCAATGGAAAAACCAAATACCATACTGCTCAAACAAATTAAAAAAATAATCAGAGACAAGGAGCCTGGAGCAAAGATTTATTTTTATGGGTCACGTAGTAGAGGTGAGTTTAGAAAGGATTCGGACCTGGATTTACTCATCCTTCTGCCCTCCGATTCCACTTCTTCGATTTTGGAGCATGCTATTGCCTATTCTTCATATGACCTGGAATTTGATCATGGAGTGGCATTTAGCCCTATGATTTATACTGAACGCGATTGGAATACAAAGTATAAATATACATTTATTTATAAAAATATTATGCGTGAAGCTCAACTATTATGAAAGAGTACCGCCCTGAGGATTATATTCAATATCGGATTCAGCGTGCTTGGGAAACTATTGCAGAAGTTCAAGTTCACATAGACAACAAGTTTTGGAATACGGCAATCAACTTTTACATATCACAATCCCAAATAATGCATTTGCCCAAACACCCCCAATCTCTCGCCCGCATAAAATATACCATTTAAACACCCATGAACATCCTCATGGTATGCCTGGGCAACATCTGCCGCTCGCCGCTGGCGCAGGGCATTTTGGAGGCCAAAATTGCTCAACTGAGCCTTCCATGGACCGTAGATTCGGCGGGAACAGGCTCCTGGCATGCCGGTGATCCGCCGGACCCACGGTCAGTGGCCATTGCCAGAAAGTACGGACTAGACATCAGCGGGCAGCGGGCGCGACAAGTGCGGTCGGTTGATTTTGAAGCGTTTAACCTGCTCGTAGCCATGGACGCTTCGAACTACCAGGATTTGATGCAAATGGCTTTAAACGACCAGGAAAAAGCTAAAATCAAGCTGATGCGCAACTTCCCTGAACCTGGGCAAAATCGGGGGGTGCCGGATCCTTATTGGGATGATGACGGTTTTGACAAGGTGTACCATATGTTGGATCAAGCCTGTGAACACCTGATCAGGACAGTGACCGCCACAGGAGGCCCGGGCTAAATGGCGCGTATTCCGGCGATCCCGCCTATTTTTGCTGCAGGGCCAGGAAAATGGTCCGGATGCTGATGAACGTACGACCCGCCCTTCCCAAGGGAACACGAGATTTTAATGCCGAACAGGTAGTTAAGCGCAATTTCATTCGCGATACCATTGTCGGGGCCTATGAACGCTTTGGCTTTGAGCCGCTGGAGACCCCGGCCATGGAACTGCTCAGCACGCTCACCGGCAAGTACGGTGCCGAAGGCGACCAATTGCTGTTCCGCATCCTTAAATCGGGCGATTTTCTGCGCAGCGCCGATGCCACCGCCCTGAGCAAAAAGGATGCGCGTGCTGTGCTGCCCGAAATAGCCGAAAAGGGGTTGCGCTACGACCTGACCGTGCCCTTTGCCCGCTACGTGGTCATGAACCAGCACAACCTGACCATGCCCTTCCGCCGCTACCAAGTGCAACCCGTATGGCGGGCTGACCGCCCTCAAAAAGGTCGCTACCAGGAATTCTGGCAGTGCGATGCCGACGTGGTGGGCACCAATTCTATGTTGAGCGAAGTGGAGTTCATCCAGATCTACCACGAGGTGTTTCAGAAGCTGGGCATCAAAGCCAAACTGCGGATCAACAACCGTAAGATACTACATGGTATGGCGTCGCTCATCAAGGCGCATGAGTTTTTCATTCCCATCTGCACGGCCATTGATAAAATGGACAAAATCGGGGCGGAAGGAGTGCGCGAAGAATTGCTGCGGCTTGGCTTAAGCAATGATCAGGTGGCCGAATTGGAACAATTGCTGGCATTGGAGGGCTCCAACATGATGCGGCTCAACGAGCTGGCTGACCGCTTTGCGGGCAGTTGGATTGAACCCAAAGGCATTGAAGAAATGTGGGAAATCCTCTCGTACACCAGTCAACTAGGTCTGGAATCGCTGCAGGTTCAGTTTGATCTTTCGCTGGCTCGCGGGTTGAGTTACTACACCGGAACCATCTTTGAAGCGGTAGCTCCTGATCACGCTATCGGGAGCATTTCCGGAGGGGGCCGCTACGATGATCTCACCGGCATTTTTGGACTTCCGGATATGTCGGGCGTCGGCATATCATTTGGTCTGGAACGCCTTTTCGACATCCTGGAAGACCAGGGCTGGCCTGTTAATTTCAGCCGGACGGGCACCCGTGTGGTGTTTCTGCCCTTTGAAGCGCAGGGCATTCCCAGGGCACTGGAATGTTTGCAACAGGTGCGCGCTGCCGGCATCAAAGCCGAACTTTATCCCGATGTGGAGGTGAAAATGGGCAAGAAAGTCAAGTACGCTGACAAGCGCGGCATACCTTTTGCTGCGGTTTTGGGTCCGGACGAAATAGCTTCGGACACCGTCACGCTCAAAGAGTTGGCCACCGGCAATCAAGAGAGCCTGAGCCTGGATGAGCTGGTGAATCGGTTGCTGGCCTGAACGGTCCGGAAACCCGGAACCCCGCATGTTAGCGCCAGTTGGGCACCCGGTTTTTTACCGGGCTTATTGCCCAACCAAAACGATGCTGCGGCTCAGCCCCCCTTCGACCCATTCCACGTGGTACATGCCGGCGGGTAGATCGCTCAGATCGGTCTGACCGACCGAATCAGCATCAAGCGATAAGGTTCGCACCAGGCGGCCATCATCCGAAAGGATGCGCAGCGCAGCGGGGCCCCTTAAACCGGAAGGTAATGCCTGAAAGACGCCGCTTGTAGGATTTGGCCAGAGCGAGAGATCCGTCAAATCATCACTGCCTGCCTCTTCCCGTGCCACAGGCAACGGGGGAAGCGTCTTGAACAACACGCTGGTGTAGGTCTGGCCCACATACGTGGGTGCTCCGCCCAAATTGCGGCAAATGCTGACCAGGTATGCACGGTAGAATTTCTTGGACAACAGCGGCGTTAACAGGCGTTGGCTTAGGCCAGGGCCAACAGGCACCTGGCGCAACGGCTGACCCGGCGATTGGATATACAGCAAGGTACCCCCCACGGACTCATCTCTGGGTTCCCAAGAAAGCATCGCATTGGTAGACGTTGGATTTGCCGCGGGACCAAACGGAGGCAAACAAGGCGAGGTTTCAAAGTTCATGGGGTACGACCAATCGCTTTCACCGCCTTCGGTGCAATACGCTTTGACTTGAACCTGGTACAGGGCGCCCTCGTTGAGCCCATTCAAATGAATCTGGGGACCAAACGTCAAATCGCCGTACGACCAAATGGGGTCGATGTGATTGGGTGTCTGGTAACGCCATTGGTAATAATCGGCGCGGTAAACGGGCGTAACGGACAGAATGGCCGAAGTAGGGCTGTTGTCTACCAACAAAGCCGGGTAGGGCGAATGGCATTCGGTTCCCATGGCGGCTATGTCCACAACGACCCATTGCGTGTCTGCCACCGCGCAGGCGCCTTCAGCACCATAGTATCGGGTATGGACTACCGGATAGGTACCCGGGTTGCGGTAGCGGTGCGGTGCGGGAAGCCGCTCATCCAGCGCGATCCCATCGCCAAAGTCCCAGCGCGAAAACTCCTTTCCTGTCTGGGGAAAGTCCACCAGGGGCGAAACGGCAACCGCTCCATTAGGGTTAACAGAAGCGGTAAAAGTCGGATCGGGCAATCCATTGCCGAGGAATAGGGTAAAATTGTCAACGGAGACCACATCGCCATGGCTGTTGATGGCCGCTGCCCGAAAAACCACCTCAGTTGGGGTGCCAAACCAGCTTGCCGGAAGCAAGCTCATAGGAATAATTACGGAGTCACCACCAAACACTTTTGGCAAATCGTTGATTCTCCAGCGCACAGAATATTCCTCATCCCCAAATCCCGTGCCTGCCGTGTTGAGCGTGACATTCAGCAACAACATGTCCGAAGCGCTTAGATCAGCGCATCCCACATTGGATGTTGTTATGTCCATAACCGGTTGTATGGTTCCGGCTAAGGGCTCGCCGGGAATAAAACTGGCCAGCCAGTCCCGGATATTCGCGTAGCCCGTCAAATTTGCCAGATTTCGCCATTCTTTCGGGTCAACATTTCGGTCTGCTCCAATTTCGTAGAGCTCGAATACATCTTCGTAAATTCCGCTCGCGCAACTTGCCGTACCCAGAGGAATCCGGTAGCGAATCAGGTGGTATCGCTCCGTTCTTACCGAGTAAGAAGGGTAGCAACTGATGGAAAAACGCTCCGGCAACCGCAACGCGGTGATGACCGGCTTTAGCCCGTCAATGGTTACGCCATTCATAGCCACCTTCAACGAACGCCCATCCAGGTAGCGGTTTCCGGAAGCTGTTTCAGGCTCGGGGGTTCCTGTTACTTCGCACAAGGTCGGAAAGAGATCCAGCAGCGAAACTGGTGAGGTTTGAATTTTTCCACCGGAAACCCTGGGATCGTAAATAGCCAGAGGCACTCGAAGGTCCGTTTCCCACAGGGCATTCTTAAACCAATGTTTCTTCTCGCCCAGCGAAAAACCGTGGTCGCTGAACAGCACTACAACGGTATTGGCTGCCAGGGCAGGATCGGCTTCCAAGGCGTCCATCAGTCGGCCTACCTGAGCATCCACGTAACGGATAGCGGCCAGATAGGCCATTACCGTTGTGGCCCGCCGCGATTCCGAGACAATTTGCTTGCGCTCAGCCAGGGTTAAGGTGTCGGAGAACCTGGGAATGCTGTCCAAGGTGTTGCCGAAACTTTGAAAATTATCGTGGGTTCCTAAGCCAATGGCCATCACTTGTCCTATATAGGAAAGGTTGTCGTAATCTGACCAAATAGGATCGGGTTGATTTGGCATGACCACTCCGTTTGGTGGGTAGGCATCCGGGGGATAGTTGTACGGCAAGTCATATGGCCGCTGGAACAAATCCGGCTGGTAATCGTCCATAAAGTACTTGGCGGGCGCGGTAAATGGCTCATGCGGGCGGTACATGCCTACGGCCAGAAAAAAAGGCTTGTTGCAAAACGCGCCGGGATTGCTGCTGTAATCCTGCAGGAAAGAAATGGCCGAACTGGTTTGTTTGTAGTCCATCATGAGGGGCTCTTCGCTGTCCTCGAGCCTGCCCACACTGACGTTGGTTACCCCGTCGCCAAATTCGCCAGCCAGACCAAAGTCAGGGCGCGGGTCGTCCCTAGGGTTGAAATCGCGGAACTCGCTCCATGACTTGCCACGGGAACAAGGATCCAGGCTGGCTGCGTCATAATCGCGGTCATAGCCCTCCCTGGCCCAGCCGTGAAAAAGCTTGCCCATACCAATGGTGTAGTAGCCTCCGGCGTCTTTCAGCCAGGCGGGTATGGTTTCTACCTGCACCGGCGTACTGCCAAGGTTGTACAAACTCCGAAAGGTCTTGCTTGGAAGAATATCTGCCAAGTACTCCTCGTTGCTGTATAGACCTGAGTAATCTGCCCCCTTGCCAGTCAGGTAGCAATTGCGCGATGGGGCGCAAACAGGAACCGCAGTATAGGCATTTTTGAAAATGGTTCCGCGGTCTGCGATGCGGTCCATGTTTGGGGTAAACGTTTGAGGATGCCCGTTCAGGTAGCCCGTAAAATCATTGAAATCATCAACGCAGATGAA
>Ga0105049_10005551_pt1 | contig 14679 bp, 10 predicted proteins | sample MAT06_FD_78087 | JGI IMG/M metagenome (GOLD analysis project Ga0105049, IMG submission 78087) | Freshwater microbial communities from Lake Fryxell liftoff mats and glacier meltwater in Antarctica - MAT-06 | ecosystem: Environmental > Aquatic > Freshwater > Ice > Liftoff microbial mat | place...
GTGTCTTCAAACATGTGGATGAAGCCGTGCAGTTCGCGCAGGATGTCGTTGGGGATGTGCTGGCTGGTGCGCGTTTCGCCGTAGATGTAGATCGGGATGTCGGCGTTCTTGCGCCGGATCTCTTCGATGAACTTGCGCAGGTTCAGCACCGCGGGGTCCAGATCGGGGCCACCCTGAAACTCTTCGTCGTCGATGCTCAGGATGAAGGCGCTGGCGCGGCTTTGCTGCTGCGCAAACTGGCTCAGGTCGCCGTAGCTGGTGGCACCCAGGATCTCGAAGCCCTCTTTGACGATCGCGTCGGCCAGGGCCCGAATGCCGAGCCCCGAGGTGTTCTCTGAGCGGAAGTCTTCGTCGATGATGACGATGGGGAAACGGAATCGGAGCATGGTGTGGGCTCGGCTGAAGGCTGGGCTGAACGGGCAGAAGGACACTGAGTGTAGGGTCGCTCGGCGCGGGGCCCTGCTGTTGCACCGCATCGCTACACTTGATCGCACATTCACCCACTGGGAGCACGACGATGGATTGGAGCGCACCCACCGCTTGGTGGTTGGCGGCTGGCGTGCTGGTGGCAGCTGAACTCGTCACCGGCACTTTCTACCTGCTGATGCTGGCCGTGGGCTGTGTTGTGGCTGCCGTGCTGGCGCACCTGGGCCTGGGCACAAGCCTGCAGGTGGTGTGTGCTGCCCTGGCCAGTGGGGGCGCCACCGCGGTCTGGCACGTCAAACGGGCCAAATCCCCAAGCTCGGCACCTGCGGCATTCAACCGCGACGTGGTGCTGGACATCGGCGAGTCGGTGCGTGTGCCGCTGTGGGATGCCGATGGCACCGCCCGGGTGCAGTACCGAGGCGCGGGCTGGTCGGTGCGATTTGCCGGAACGGGTACGCCGCTGCCGGGCGACCACGTCATCGTCTCGTTGCAAGGCAACCAACTGGGTGTGGCGCCCGCACCGCACCCCTGAACAAACCATTCACCTGAAAGCACCCATGGAAATTGCCATCGTCCTGGCCGTCATCGCCATCATCTTCATCTCGCGCACGATCAAGATCGTGCCGCAGCAGACCGCCCTGGTGGTCGAGCGACTGGGCAAGTACGACCGCACGCTGACACCGGGCCTGAAGTTCGTCATCCCGTTCATCGAACGCGTGGCCTACAAACACTCGCTGAAGGAAGTGCCGCTGGACGTGCCCAGCCAGGTGTGCATCACGCGCGACAACACGCAACTGCAGGTGGACGGCATCCTGTACTTCCAGGTCACCGACCCCATGCGCGCCAGCTACGGCAGCAGCGACTACCTGATGGCCATCACCCAACTGGCGCAGACCACCTTGCGCAGCGTGGTGGGCAAGATGGAGTTGGACAAGACCTTCGAAGAGCGCGACATGATCAATGCCAGCGTGGTCAACGCGCTGGACGAAGCGGCCATGACCTGGGGTGTGAAGGTGCTGCGCTACGAGATCAAGGACCTCACGCCGCCGGCCGAGATCCTGCGCAGCATGCAAGCGCAGATCACCGCCGAGCGCGAAAAGCGCGCCTTGATCGCGGCGTCGGAAGGCCGGCGCCAGGAGCAGATCAACATTGCCACGGGCGAACGCGAGGCCTTCATCGCAAGATCCGAAGGCGAAAAGCAGGCCGAGATCAACAATGCGCAGGGTGAAGCCGAAGCGATCAAGTCCGTGGCCGACGCCACCGCACACGCCATCCGCATCGTGGCCCAGGCCATCCAGTCGCCCGGCGGTGAGCAGGCTATCCAGCTCAAGGTGGCCGAAAAGGCAGTGGAGGCCTACAGCCAGCTGGCCAGGACCAACAACACGATGATCGTGCCCGGCAACATGAGCGAGGTGTCGGCACTCATCGGTACCGCGATGACGCTGCTCAAGGGTGGCAAGCTAGGGTGAATCCGCAAGCCGCGCTCAACGTCTTGGGTACGGCCCTGGTGGCGTGTTCCTATGACCCACTGACAGGCTGGACCCGCGACGGCTGCTGCCACACCGACGCGCAGGATGCGGGCAGCCACGTCATATGCGCGCGCGTGAACGTCGAGTTCCTGAACTTCCAGATGGAACGTGGCAATGACCTCATCACGCCCCGACCTGAGCACCGTTTCAAGGGTCTGAAGCCCGGTGACCGCTGGTGCGTTTGCGCGCTGCGCTGGCGCGAGGCCTATGAACATGGGTGCGCGCCGCCCGTCGTGCTGGAGAGCACTCACGCCAAGGCGCTGGAATACGTGCTGATGGAGTGGCTGCGCCAACACGCCGTGAGCCCTGCAGCGCAAGGCTAGAATGCCATCTGCTTGAATGCGGCGCAGTGAGTTTTGCGACCTTCAAGACTTGGAAGGGTGGATGAGCGGCTTAAGTCGCATGCCTGGAAAGCATGTGGGGGTTAACAGCCCCCCGCGGGTTCGAATCCCGCCCCTTCCGCCACGGCGCCTGGGCCTTGCCACATTTGAATTCAATCTCTCGCGCCTCAAGACACCAGCAGCTTGGTGTACAGCGCCAGGTAGTCAGCCGCCGGCTGCGCCCACGAAAGCTGCCGAGCCATCGCTGTGCCCACACGCTGGCGCCAGCCCGTTCCTTCGCGATGCAGTGCCACGGCGCGCAGCACGGCGCGCAGCAGCGACTGGGGCGTGGCGGCATCAAAAACAAAGCCTGTGTCAAGGTCGCCACCCACGTCACACACCGTGTCCGCCAGCCCACCCACGCGGCGCACGATGGGCAGCGTGCCGTAGCGCAGGCCGTACATCTGCGTCAGGCCGCAAGGCTCGAAGCGGGACGGTACCAGGATGGCATCGGCGCCAGCCAACAGCCGGTGGGCACGGGCTTCGTCGTAGCCGATGTGTACATGCACACGGCCCGGGTGGGCCAGTTGGGCCATGCGGAACGCGGCCTCCAGTGCCGGTTCACCCGTGCCTTGCACCACCAGTTGCACGCCGGCATTCAACATGTCAGTTAGCGCAGCCAGCACGAGGTCCAGGCCTTTTTGTGCCGTGAGTCGGCTGACGATGGTCAGCACCAGCGCCTGCGGGTTGGCCTCCAGACCCAGTTCACGCTGCAGTGCCGTCCGGCATGTGGCTTTGCCCTGCCAGCGCTCCAGGTCGTAGCGCTCGGCAATGGCCGCATCGGTGGCCGGGTTCCAGACCTCGGTGTCGATGCCGTTGAGGATGCCGCTGACGTGCCCACTGCGGCTGCGGATGACGCCATCCAGTCCGCAGCCAAACTCGTGCGTCGCGATTTCTCGCGCGTAAGTGGGGCTGACGGTGGTGATGTGGTGCGCAAACTGCAGACCGGCCTTCATGAAGCTGAGCTGGCCGTGAAACTCCAGGCCCGCTGCCGACAGCAGCTCGGACGGCATGCCCAGCATGGGCCAGTCGTGCATCGAAAACAGGCCCTGGAAAGCCAGGTTGTGCACCGTGAAAACCGATCGCGCCGCCGTGGGCGTGTGCTGCGCCATGTAGGCACAGGCCATGGCCGCGTGCCAGTCGTGCGCGTGCACGATGTGCGGCACCCAGGCCGGGTCGGCGTCGTCGGCGGCCAGGTGCGCGGCCACCCAACCCAGCAGCGCAAAACGCTGCAGGTTGTCGGGCCACTCTTCGCCCAGGCTGTCCTGGTAGGGGCTGCCACCCCGGCGGTAAAGGTAAGGCGCGTCGATCACGTACACCGGCAACTGGCTGTGCGGCATGCGCGCCTGCAACAGGCGCACGCGCACGGCCCCGAAGCACGAACCGATATCGACCACCACCCGGGCCGCTTGCACCGCGTCCATCACCTGGGGCAGGCCCGGCAGCAGCAGGCGCACATCAGCGCCCTGCTCGGCCAGCGCCACTGGCAGGGCGGCCACCACGTCGGCCAGGCCGCCGGTCTTGACCAGCGGAAACACTTCGGCGGCCACGTGCAGCACTTTCATGGCGCGGTTGGTTGTTGCCTGCTTGACTGCATTCACCATGCAACCCGCGTTCAGTCGAACTTGCGCAGCATGTCCCGCGTCACCAGGGTGATGCCTGATTCGGTGCGGTAGAAGCGTTCGGCGTCCAGCGCCGCATCTTCACCGATCACCAGATGGTCGGGGATCACGCAGTCGCGGTCGATCACCGCCCGCGTGATGCGCGCATGGCGCCCCACCTGCACGCCGGGCAGCAGCACGCTCCAGTTGACCTGCGAATACGAATGCACCCGCACCTGCGAAAACAGCACCGAGCGGAAGACCGCACCCGACACGATGCAGCCGCCCGAGACCAGGCTCTCGATGGCCATGCCGCGGCGGTCTTCCTGGTTGTGCACGAACTTGGCCGGTGGCAGCTGGGCCTGGTAGGTCCAGATCGGCCAGTTGGTGTCGTACAGGTTCAGCATCGGATCGGTGGCGGTAAGGTCGATGTTGGCGTCCCAGTACGCATCGATCGTGCCCACGTCGCGCCAGTACGGCGGCGAACCCGGCTTGTTGCCCACACAGCTCAGTTCGAAAGGGTGCGCGACCGCCTCGCCGGCCTTCACCATCTTGGGGATGATGTCCTTGCCGAAGTCGTGGCTGGAGTTCGGGTCGTTCATGTCGCGCTCCAGTTCCCGGTACAGGTAGCGTGCATTGAAGATGTAGATGCCCATGCTGGCCAGGGTGCGGCCGGGCTTGCCGGGGATGGTGGGCGGCACCGGCGGCTTTTCGACAAAGTCGATGATGAGCCGGTTTTCATCGACGGCCATCACGCCGAAGGCCTTGGCTTCTTCGCTGTCCACCTCGATGCAGCCCACCGTGCATTCGCGGCCTTGCGCCACGTGGTCGGCCAGCATGAGCGCGTAGTTCTGCTTGTAGATGTGGTCGCCAGCCAGCACCACAAAGTAGTCGGCGCGGTAGGCGGCCAGGATGTCCTGGTTCTGGTAAACCGCATCGGCCGTGCCGCGGTACCAGCTGTCTTCGTCAACCCGTTGCTGCGCCGGCAGCAGGTCCACGAACTCGTTCATCTCGCTCTTCAGGAAGGCCCAGCCGCGCTGCAGGTGGCGCAGCAGGCTGTGGCTCTTGTATTGCGTGATGACACCGATGCGGCGGATGCCGCTGTTCATGCAGTTGGACAGCGCAAAGTCGACGATGCGGAACTTGCCGCCGAAGTACACCGCAGGCTTGGCGCGGCTGTCGGTCAGGTTCTTCAGCCGGCTGCCCCTGCCGCCAGCCAACACCAGCGCCACCGCACGGCGTGGCAGGTCCAGACTTTGAGCGACATCGATGGGTTTCATTCAGTTCCTTGTTGGATACGACGCAAGAAAATCACAGGGCCACAAGAGGCAGACTGGGCATGCAAGTGGCCTATCCTGTCTCTTGCTCTGTTCAAGCACGGCTTCCTATCGTCACTTCAAAAAACCAATGCCGATGAACTTGTCATCAATGTAGTGACTTCGATCAACTCGGTGGCACCGCCACCACTTGTCGTCGAAGTGCAAATCGCCGGTGCCGCTGGTCGTTGACGCTGCGGCCAGCGTTCGCCGACACTCCCCAGCATCGGCAATCTTGCCTTGCTCCCCCGGGCCATGCCCCCGACCCCTGCGATGCCCCACCACACCTCTTCCCCCACCCACGTTGCCGCCACCGCAGCGCAACCCACTGCACAAGCCGTTCAGCGCCACTTGCTGCGCACCGTGGGTACGGCACCCGAGGATGCGTCACATGCAGAGATCATGCACGCTGTGGCGCAGGTGGCCAGAGAGCAATTGTCCCAACGGTGGGTGGCCAGCAACAGTGCCGACCGCGCGGCCAAGGCTCGCCGCGTCAACTACCTGTCGATGGAATTCTTGATCGGCCGCACGCTGTCCAACGCCCTGGCGGCGCTGGACCTGAGAGGCGAGATGGCCCTGGCCGCACGCGACCATGCGGCGACTTTGGAAGACCTGGTGGCCACCGAGGCCGACGCGGCTTTGGGCAACGGCGGCCTGGGCCGTCTGGCCGCCTGTTTTCTGGACAGCATGGCCACGGTGGAACTGCCGTCGTTCGGCTACGGCATCCGCTACGAATTTGGCATGTTCAAACAAAGCATCCAGGGTGGCCGCCAGGTCGAGTACCCGGACCCCTGGCTCGAAGACGGCACGCCCTGGGAGTTTCCGCGCAGTGGCGTGCACTACCCGGTGCGCTTTGGCGGTTGGGTGGAACCTGCGGCCGACCCCAGCAGTGCGACACAAAACCGGCCCATCTGGCGCCACGCCGGCGAGGTCAACGCCAAGGCCTACGACATGGTGATCCCCGGTCACGGCACGCAGCGTGTCAGCACCCTGCGCCTGTGGAAAGCCGTGGCGCCCAGCCAGATCGACCTGCACGCCTTCAACATCGGCGACTACGCCCGTGCCGCCGAATTCAAGAACCAGTACGAAAACATCAGCTGGGTGCTGTACCCCAACGACAGCACACCGGCCGGGCGTGAACTGCGACTGCGTCAGGAGTACTTTTTTACCAGCGCATCCATCCAGGACATCCTGGCTCGCCACCAGGCCGAACATGGCAGCCTGAGCAACCTGTCCGACAAGGTGGCCATCCACCTGAACGACACCCACCCGGCCATCGGCGTGGCCGAGTTGATGCGCCTGCTGGTGGACGAAAACGGCTTCGGCTGGCTTGCCGCCTGGGCCGTGACCAAGAAGGTGTTCAGCTACACCAACCACACGCTGATGCCCGAGGCGCTGGAGACCTGGCCGGTGGCGCTGATGCAGCAGGTGCTGCCGCGCCACCTGGAAATCATCTTCCGCATCAACGCCGAATTCCTGGCGGAAGCCGCGGCGCACCGCCCCGGCGACAACGAATTCCTGCGCGGCCTGTCGCTCATCGACGAACGGGGTGAACGGCGCGTGCGCATGGCCCACCTGTCCATTGTGGGCAGCCACAAGATCAACGGCGTGTCGGCCTTGCACAGCGATCTGCTGACGAAGACCATCTTTGCCGACTTTGCCAGCCTGTGGCCCGAGCGTTTCACCAACATGACCAACGGCGTGACGCCGCGCCGCTGGCTCGCGCAGGCCAACCCCAGTCTGGCTGCGCTGATCGACAGCACCATCGGCAGCAGCTGGCGCCTGGACCTGGACCAGCTGAAACGCCTGCTGCCCCACGCCGAGCGCGAAGACTTCCGCCAGGCCTTCATGGCCGTCAAACACGCCAACAAGGCGCGCCTGGCCGAACACATCTGCGCCACCACCGGCGTGGTGGTGGACCCGGCCAGCCTGTTCGACGTGCAGGTCAAGCGCATCCATGAATACAAGCGCCAGCTGCTGAACGTGCTGCAGGTGGTGGCGCGCTACCAGGCCATGCTGGCCGACCCGGGTGCTCGCTGGATGCCCCGCACGGTGATCTTTGCGGGCAAGGCTGCCAGCAGCTACACCGCGGCCAAGAACATCATCCGGCTCATCCACGACGTGGGCCTGGTCATCAACCACGACCCGCGCATCGGTGGCAAGCTGAAGCTGGTGTTTGTGCCCAACTACGGCGTGTCCGTGGCCGAGATCATCATGCCAGCGGCCGACCTGTCGGAACAGATCAGCACCGCAGGCACCGAAGCCTCGGGCACCGGCAACATGAAGCTGGCGCTCAACGGTGCGCTGACCATCGGCACCGACGACGGCGCCAACATAGAAATTCGCCAGCAGGTGGGCGACGACAACATCTTCATCTTCGGCCTGTCCACGCAACAAGTGGCCGACAGCCGCGCCGCTGGCTACCAGCCGCTGAAGATCTACGAAAGCAACGGCCGCATCAAGGCCGTGCTGGACGCGATTGCCGGCGGGCAGTTCAGCGAAGAAGAACCCGGCCGCTACCGCGAACTGGTGGATTCGTTGCTGTGGCGCGGCGACCCCTACATGCTGCTGGCCGACTTCGACGGCTACGCGGCGGCACAAGCGCGTGTGGACGTGCTCTACAACGACAAGACGGCTTGGGCGAAAAAAGCCATCGCCAACGTGGCCGGCATGGGTTTCTTCTCGTCCGACCGCACCATCCGCGAGTACGCCAAAGACGTTTGGAGCCTGGCGGCCAAGGCCTGAACCGGATGCTCAGCGAAGCCGCGGTCCAGGCCGTTTGTCAAGGCCGGCACGAAGACCCGTTTGCCGTGCTGGGCCCGCATACGGCGCCCGATAGCGGGCTGTGGGTGCGCGCCTTCATGCCGGGCGCAACCGCAGCCGTGGTGGTGTCGGGCGCAGGCGCGCGCAACCCATCGTGCTGAATGTGCTGCCGCTGGCCACGGTGTTTCTGGAATGGCTGGCCTGACGGTGCGCCAGTGGCAAAGGTGCGCCTGACGTGGACCAATTGATCAACGGCCTGACCCTGGGCGGCGCGCTGCGCATCGACAGCGGTCGGCCCTGGCCCATGGGCGCCAGCCATGACGTCGATGGCACTGGACCCGGTGTCAACTTCGCCGTGTTCTCGGCCAACGCCACACAAGTGGACTTGTGCTTGTTTGACGAAAGCGGCACGGTCGAAACCGCACGGCTGCCGCTGCCGGTGCAAAGCGGCGATGTCTGGCATGGCCGTGTCACCGGCCTGATGCCCGGTCAGATCTATGGCCTGCGCGCGCACGGCCCGTGGCGGCCCGACCGTGGCCACCGCTTCAACCCACACAAGCTTTTGCTGGACCCGTGGGCGCGGGAGATCGTGTCGCCGCCCGGTGGCTTCGACTGGCAGGCGCCGCACTTCGGTGCCGACCGCCAACACCCGCAGCACATGGACACGCTCGACAACGCGCACCACGCGCACAAGGCCCGTGTCGTGCACGAGCACCACGACTGGGGCAGTGACCAGCCGCCCGCCACACCGCTGCTCGACACCGTGATCTACGAAACCCACGTGCGCGGCTTTACCCGCCTGCTGCCGGGTGTGCCCAAAGCGCTGCAGGGCACCTATGCCGGGATGGCGTCCGACGCCGCCATTGCACACTTCCTGCGCCTGGGCATCACCGCCGTGAGCCTGCTGCCGGTGCAACAGATCCTGGACGAAGCGCATCTGGCCGAGAAGGGTTTGAGCAACTACTGGGGCTACAACACGCTGGGCTATTTCTGCCCCGATCCGCGCTACGCGGCCACGGCCGACGTGCGCACCGAGTTCCGCCGCATGGTGCAGCGCCTGCACGCGGCCGGGCTCGAGGTGTTGCTGGACGTCGTCTACAACCATACGCCCGAAGGCGACGAGCGTGGCCCCACGCTCAGCTGGCGCGGCCTGGACAACGCCAACTGGTACCGGCTGCCCGAACAGGCCCGCGACCGCCACGAAAACTGGACCGGCTGCGGCAACACGGTGGACATCCGCCACCCGCGGGTGCTGCAGATGGTGATGGACAGCCTGCGCCACTGGGTGCAGGAATTCCACGTCGACGGCTTCCGCTTCGATCTGGCGCCGGTGCTGGGGCGTGGCAGCGCAGGTTTTGAACGCGACGGGCCCTTTTTCAAGGCTGCAGTGCAAGACCCTGTGCTGCAGGGCGTGAAGCTGATCGCCGAGCCCTGGGATATCGGCCCAGGCGGTTATCAGGTCGGTCATTTCCCACGCGGCTGGCTCGAATGGAACGACCGTTTTCGCGACACCGCACGCGCTTTCTGGCTGGGTGGCGACTGCACACGTGGCGAACTGGCCTTGCGCCTGGCTGGCAGCAGCGACCTGTTTCAGGCGCACCGCCGCTCACCGCTGGAAAGCGTCAACTACATCGTCAGCCACGACGGCTTCACGCTGCACGACCTGGTCAGCTACAACATGCGCCACAACCTGGCCAATGGCGAAAGCAACCGCGATGGCCACGGCCACAACCTCAGCTGGAACTGCGGTTGGGAGGGCCCCACCACCGATCCCGAGGTCAACTTGCACCGCCACCGGCTCAAGCGCGCGCTGCTGGCCACTGTGCTGCTGGCGCAGGGCACGCCCATGCTGGCCGCCGGGGACGAGTTGGGCCACAGCCAGGGTGGCAACAACAACCCCTACTGCCAGGACAACCCCATCACCTGGATCGCATGGGACAGCGCGGACCAGGACCTGATCGACTACACCGCCCACCTGTTGCGCTTGCGCAAGAGGCTGCAACCCCTGGCCGCGCGCTGGTACACGGGCCTGCCCGACTCACGCGGCCGTCACGACCTGAGCTGGCTGCGCCGCACCGGCGAACCGATGGCGCCCGACCAGTGGAACAACCGCATGTCGCGCATCATGGCAGCGTGGATCAACGCGCCCGGCCGGGGCGGGCATGCGCTGCTCATCCTCATCAACGGCCGCGACATGGACGCCACTTTCGTGCTGCCCCGTGGGCAGTGGGTTTGCGAACTGGACAGCACCACGGCCGATGGCCGCAGCAGTTGGCGCCAGACCGACAACATGCCCTACCTGCTGCCGGCCCGCAGCCTGCTGCTGATGCGCGACACGTCGGCCGCCTGAACCGACGACATCCAAGGACAAGACACCATGCGCTTCCTCCGCGCCAGCGGCGTGCTGCTGCACCCCACGTCCCTGCCAGGCCCGCACGGCAGCGGCGACTTCGGCCCCGATGCCTATCACTTCGTCGATTGGCTGCAGGACTCGGGCCAGAAGCTGTGGCAGATGCTGCCGCTGGCAGGCATCGGCCCCGGCAATTCGCCTTACATGAGCAACTCGGCCTTTGCCGGCAATGTGTTGCTGATCGACCTGGCTGAATTGCAGGTCCAGGGCTGGCTCAGCGCCGATGACCTGAAACCCGGGCCCGGCCTGGTAGCCGATCGCGTGGACTACGCGGTGACCTTCCCCTTCCGCATGGAACGTTTGCAACGGGCAGCCGAACGTTTTGCCGAACAGGGCAGCGCCGCACAGCGGGCCGACTTTGCGCGGTTCAAGGCCGATCACGCATCCTGGCTGCCCGATTTCTCGCTCTTCATGAGCTTGTGCGAAGCCTGCGGCTGGAAAGACTGGTGCGAGTGGGAACCCGCGCTGGCCCATCGCGAGCCCGCAGCTCTGGCCGCCAAGGCGCAGCAGCACGCCACCCGCATCCACTTCTGGGACTTCTGCCAGTGGCGTTTCTACCGCCAGTGGGCGGCGCTGAAGGCCTACGCCAACGGCAAGGGCGTGCAGATCGTCGGCGACACGCCGATCTTCATTGCCTACCTGTCGGCCGAGGTTTGGGCCAATCCGCAACTTTTTGAACTGGATGCCAACGGCCGCCCCACGGTGGTGGCCGGTGTGCCGCCCGACTACTTCAGCGCCACCGGCCAGCGCTGGGGCAACCCCCTGTACCGCTGGACCGAACACGCCAAGGACGGATTTGCCTGGTGGGTTGAACGGATCCGGCGCACCTTCGAGCTGGTGGACATCGTGCGCATCGACCACTTCCGCGGTTTTGCCGGCCACTGGGAGATTCCGGTCGCCGAGCTCACCGCGATCAAGGGCCGGTGGCTGCCGGGGCCTGGCGAGGCCCTGTTCAAGGCCATCGCACAGGCGCTGGGGCCCCTGCCCATCATCGCCGAAGACCTGGGCGTGATCACGCCCGACGTCGATGCGCTGCGCCAGAAGTTCGGCTTCCCGGGCATGCGCATCCTGCAGTTCGCTTTTGCGGGCGACGCCAGTGACCGCTTCCTGCCGCACAACTACGAGCCCGACACAGTTGTCTATACAGGCAGCCACGACAACGACACCAGCGCCGGCTGGTGGGCCAAGGCCACCGACCATGAGCGCCACCTGGCCCGCGCCTACCTGGCTACCGACGGGCACGACATGCCCTGGACGCTGATTCGCGCCGCCATGGCCAGCGTGGCCGACACGGCGGTGCACCCGATGCAGGACGTGCTGGTGCTGCCCAGCGCATGCCGAATGAACTACCCGGGGCAGGAAAGCGGCTGGTGGCGCTGGCGCTTCCAGTGGGGCCAGGTGCAGCCCTGGCATGGCGGCCGCCTGCTGGAGCTGTCGCGTCTGTACGGGCGTGCCGAGGGCAGCCCCTGACCACAGCGGCTGCTCAGGTTCAGTTGCCCGGCGCGGCTGCTCAGCGTCTTGGGGGTGGCAGGTCGGTGCAGCTGCCGTGTGCCACCTCGGCGGCCATGCCGATGCTTTCACCCAGTGTGGGGTGCGGGTGGATGGTCCTGCCGATGTCCACCGCGTCGGCACCCATCTCGATGGCGAGCGCCACCTCGCCGATCATGTCGCCCGCGTGCGTGCCGACGATGCCACCGCCCAGGATGCGGCCATGGCCGTGGGCTTGCGGCGAATCATCGAACAGCAACTTGGTGAAACCCTCATCACGACCGTTGGCGATGGCGCGGCCCGAAGCCGTCCAAGGGAACAGGCCCTTCTTGACCAAGATGCCCTTGGCCTTGGCCTCGTCCTCGGTCAGGCCGACCCAGGCCACCTCGGGGTCGGTGTAGGCCACGCTGGGGATCACGCGCGCGTCGAATTGCGCTTTGCTGTCGCCGGCCGCAACCTCTGCCGCCACGTGCGCTTCATGCACCGCCTTGTGCGCCAGCATGGGCTGGCCGACGATGTCGCCGATGGCGTAGATGTGCGGCACGTTGGTGCGCATCTGCACGTCCACCGGGATGAAACCCCGCTCGCCCACGATGACGCCGGCCTTGTCAGCACCGATCTTCTTGCCGTTGGGCGTGCGGCCCACAGCCTGCAGCACCAGGTCGTAAAGGCCTTCGCTCTTGCTGCCATCCAGGCCTTCGAACAGGACGCGGATGCCGTCCTTCGTGGCCTCGGCGCCGGTGGTCTTGGTCTTGAGCATCAGCTTGTCGAAGCGTGGTGCGTTCATCTTCTGCCAGACCTTGACGAGGTCACGGTCAGCGCCTTGCATCAGGCTGTCCAGCATTTCCACCACGTCGAGCTTGGCGCCCAGCGTGCTGTAGACGGTGCCCATCTCCAGGCCGATGATGCCGCCGCCGATGACCAGCATCGTCTTGGGCTGCTGGCGCAGTTCCAGCGCACCCGTGCTGGTGACGATGCGCGGGTCATCCCGAAGTTGCGGAGTCAGCATGAACGGCAGCTTCACGGCTTCAGAGCCTGCCGCGATGATCGCGTTCTTGAACTTGAGCGTCTGCACCTTGCCGTCAGGGCCGGTGACCTTCAGGTGAAAAGGGTCGGCGAATTCGCCCACACCCGTGACCACCGTCACCTTGCGCATCTTGGCCATGGCAGCCAGGCCGCCGGTGAGCTTGCCCACCACCTTGTTCTTGTGCGCCAGCAGCTTGGGCAGGTCCACCGTCGGCTTGGCAAAGGTCACGCCCAAGTCGGCGAAATGGGTCGCTTCGTCCATCACCGCGGCCACGTGCAGCAGCGCCTTGCTGGGGATGCAGCCCACGTTCAGGCACACGCCTCCCAGCACGGGGTAACGCTCCACCAGCACGGTCTTCAGGCCCAGGTCGGCAGCGCGGAAAGCGGCGGAATAGCCACCAGGGCCGGCGCCCAGCACGAGCATGTCGCATTCGAGGTCGGCGCCGCCGGCGTAGCTGGCAGCGGTGGGGGCCGGCGCCGAAACGGGCGCAGCGGCCGGGGACGGTGCGGGCGCGGGTGCGGCTGCGGCTTCGGGTGCGGCTGCGGGTGCGGCTTCGGCTGCGGCTTCGGTTGCGGCCGCCGCGCCGGTCTCCAGCGACAGCACCACCGAGCCCATTGCGACCTTGTCGCCCACCTTGACCTTGAGTTCCTTCACCACACCACCCGTCGATGAAGGAATCTCCATCGAGGCCTTGTCGCTTTCCACCGTGATCAGGCTCTGCTCGGGCTTGACCGAGTCGCCGGCCTTGACCAGCACCTCGATGACGGCCACTTCGGCGATGTCGCCAATATCCGGAACCTTGACTTCAATGATTGCCATGTCAGCGCCTTTACAGCAGCACGCGGCGGAAGTCCGCCAGGACAGCGCCCAGGTAGGCATTGAAGCGCGCCGCAGAAGCGCCGTCGATGACCCGGTGGTCGTAGGACAGCGACAGCGGCAGCATCAGTCGGGGCACAAAAGCCTTGCCGTCCCAGACCGGTTTCATCGCGCCCTTCGAAAGGCCCAGGATCGCCACCTCCGGCGCATTGATGATGGGCGTGAAATGCGTGCCACCGATGCCGCCCAGGCTGCTGATGCTCATGCAGCCGCCGCTCATGTCGGCCGGGCCCATCTTGCCGTCGCGCGCCTTCTTGGCCAGCTCGCCCATCTCCTGGCTGATCTGCAGCAGGCCCTTCTTGTCAGCGTCTTTCAGCACCGGCACCACCAGGCCGTTGGGCGTGTCGGCCGCAAACCCGATGTTGAAGTACTGCTTGTAGACGAGCGTGTCGCCGTCCAGGCTGGCATTGAAGTCCGGGAACTTCTTCAGCGCCGAGACGACGGCCTTGATGACGAAGGCCAGCATCGTGACCTTGACGCCGCTCTTTTCGTTTTCCTTGTTGAGCTGCACGCGGAAGGCCTCGAGCTCGGTGATGTCGGCCTCGTCGTTGTTGGTGACGTGAGGAATCAGCACCCAGTTGCGGTGCAGGTTGGCGCCGCTGATCTTCTTGATGCGAGAGAGATCCTTGCGCTCCACGGGTCCGAACTTGGTGAAGTCCACCTTGGGCCAGGGCAGCAGGCCGGGGAAGGCCTCGCCGCCACCGCCGGCGGCAGGTGCGGGCGCCTTGCTCTTCTGCGCCTCGGTGCGGGTGTCGCCGGCCATCACGCCTTTGACGAAGCCTTGCACGTCGATCTGCGTGATGCGGCCCTTGGGCCCCGAGCCTTTTACTTCAGCCAGCGGCACGCCCAGTTCACGCGCAAAA
>Ga0105049_10005553_pt1 | contig 14677 bp, 11 predicted proteins | sample MAT06_FD_78087 | JGI IMG/M metagenome (GOLD analysis project Ga0105049, IMG submission 78087) | Freshwater microbial communities from Lake Fryxell liftoff mats and glacier meltwater in Antarctica - MAT-06 | ecosystem: Environmental > Aquatic > Freshwater > Ice > Liftoff microbial mat | place...
GGTCAACATGTTTTGGTATATGGTGCAACAGGTGCTATTGGCTCGGCAGCAGTTCAGCTATTAAAACATTTTGGGGCGATAGTAACGGCAGTGTGCAACACCAAAAATGTAGCATTAATAAAATCTTTAGGAGCAGATGTTGTTATTGATTATCAAACACAAGATTTTACTAAAACAGAAACAAAATATAATTTTATTTTTGATGCAGTAGGAAAAAGTTCGTTTGGAGAATGTAAACCTTTGCTTACAGAAAAAGGAATTTATATTTCAACAGAATTTGGTAAAAATGGCGAGAATATTTTCTATGCCTTAATAACTCCTATTGCAGGAAAAAAACGAGTGCTTTTTCCAATGCCAACAATAAGCAAAGAAGATGTAAATTTTTTGAAAGACTTGGCTGAAAATGGAGAATTTAAACCAGTTGTTGACAGATGCTATGCATTGAAAGACACTGTGGAAGCATATAAATATGTGGAGACAGGACAAAAAATAGGTAACGTTGTAATAAAAGTTGTGGAATAAAATATTGCTGCATATTTAAAAAAATATTATGCATGAATAATGGAGACAGAGTGTGATTTTATTTCCATCAAATTAAAAAAATAGTAGATTGCTTATCTGATAATAATTTTAGTGTGCCTAAAATTATTCATATTAAATATCCAAAATATAAAAATAATTTTGAAAAACAAACTGTAATTTTGCAGGAAAAAAATAATTGAGTGACGTCTTTTTTTAGATTCTCACGCAAAATTTTAAATGCTATCATTATTCATTGTTGAATGATTATTTTCCATTAAAAAAGAATTAAATTCCTCACTAGTACAATTTAAATTTTGACCTTTAGCTATTTCAAAAATCAAAATAAATAAAAATATTAAGTTTCAAATTATTTTCATGAATAATAATAATTGATAAATTTACAATAAATATAAAAATTTAAATCAAATAAAGAAAATTATGAGCAAAGAAATTAAAGAATTTAAAAACACACTTAAAAGTAAATTTTATGAATTTGAAATTAGCAGTTTCGAAAAATATTTAAAATACTTGAATCAGCAACTTGTATTGTCAGAAAAGAAAAAAGGGTGGGATAAATACAAAGCCAATATCTTAAAACAAAAAGAACAATACGAAGAAAAATTAGAAAAAACCAAGAAAAAACTATCGAAATTGTAGGATGTTTTTTTGTTTAGGGTTATGATTTCGTTTATGTTTTGTAAATTCAGAAAAAATTTATTAGAAGTTGCTTTTCAGTTTCAATTTTGATATAAAATTTAATATTTATATTCAAAATGAATAATTATACAAAGGTATTTTCATTATTAGTTTTCGCAATATTAGGCTACGTAGGAATATCACATCATGAAATATGGTTAGACGAGGCACATCATTTTGTGCTTGCCAGAGATAGCAAAACCCTTAGCGACCTCTATTTTAATAATAGATACGAAGGACATCCAATGCTTTGGGATTTTTTATTGTGGTGCATGTGCAAATTATTTCCTACAGTATTTGCCATGCAACTTTTGCATTTATTAATAGCCATTTTTAATGCCGCAATTATTTTGTGGTATTCTCCATTTAAATTATATCAAAAAATAGTAGTGTGTTTTTCTTATTTTATGTTCTATGAATATACAATAATTAGCAGGAATTATGCACTTAGTTTATTCTTAGTATTAGTAAGTGTTGTAATGATTACAAGAGTAAAAAAAAATTATCCATTAATTTTAATACTACTTGCACTACTTGCTAACACACATTTATTTTCACTGGTTATAAGTATATTTTTATTTATCTATTTATTGAGCACTGACGAAAATTTTAAGGCACTTTTTAGTCAGAAAAGAAACTACATTTTTATTTTTTTGTATTTAGTATTGCTTTTGTTTGCAGCCTCCTTTGCCAAAGTTCCTCCTGATCACTTTTTGTTTAATTACAACAACGACAAATTACTTTCTATAAAAAGAATTGGAAAAGCACTAAGCATTTGTTGGAAAGGATTGTTTCATCTTCAACCAATAAATGAATTTAATTTATGGAATAAAAATTGGCTCATCGAGTTCAATAAAAATATTGGTATTGTAGCATCAGCTTTAGCATGGCTAATTCCATTTTTGTTATTTAAAGAAAACAAAAAAATACTACTTCTTTTCTTTTGCATTTCGCTTTGTATATGTTTGTTTGCATACATGTCGCCATTAAATGTTGCAGTAAGGCACAGTGGATTTATTTTTTTAGCATTTGTTATTTCTTATTGGATTCTTACCCAACAAAAGAATAAGACACAAAATAAAAAATCTGAATTTATTTTTAGTGTTATAATTGCCCAACTCTGCATTTCATCTCTTGTAATGTATATCCACGATTACAACTATTCTTTTTCTGAAGGTAAAAATGCAAGTGCTTTCGTGCAAGCGATAAACAAAGAGAATAATATTCCAGTAATTTGTCATAACACGGCTACGCCAGTAATTTCGGCATACCTACAAAATAAAGTAATTGAAATTAATTCATTAAATAAAAGTAGTTTCTGTCATTGGAACAACAATCCATTTGTATTAACAGAGAACGAAATAGTGCAAAACTTAATAAGATTTATTGATTCAACTAATGTTAAAACAATGATTTATATTTCATTAAATAAAATTGAAATTAATAGAATAAATCTTACCAAAAAGTTAAGAATTACATTAAAAAATTCATTCAGCAAAAGCATAGTTAAACCAGAAAACTACTATGTATATTTGGTAGAGAAAATATAAGAATTAATATCGAAACTAACAACAGATTAATTTAATTTATAACCAATAATGAATTTGAAGTTTGAAAAGCACTAAACAAATATAAACTGTATATTGATTTAATTAAATAAATTTATTGGAAATCTAAAACATTTTCATAACCGCAAAAACAACAAGTCCAACAGACATAAAAGTCAATAAGAAAATAGAAAGCAAATTAATTAATTTAATTTCTCTCCCTAATAATTTAACTTGAATATCTCCAACCCTGCTGTAAATATTTCTTAAATCTCTTTGTTTTTTCTTTGAAGCAAAATTTCCTGTGTTTAAACGAAATCTTATTGAGTTGATTTTCTCCAAAGTATCGTCTTTGCCTACATACATAATAATTTCGGTTAATGGATTAATTTTTTTTATCAATCCATAACAATCGGAACCTTCAATACTTTTTTGTTCAAAATTTAAAATTACAATACTTGTATTTAAATTTACTTCAAGAAGTGCAAAATCAATGTTTTTAAAAACAGTAACGTGAAAGAACAATCCGAACTTATGTTCGATGAATTTTTTTAGTGCCTTGGCAGTTTGCAGATAATCTTCTACAATAAATAGATTGTGGGTTTTATTGTTCATTTTTTCATTAGTTTTAAGTAGTATTTTGTACAAATATCACTTAAAAGTTCACAAGAAAAGTTATATAATAAATTTAAAGATTTACATTAATCACACTTTTTACAAGCTATTGATTACCGTCTTTTAGAATGACTTCTGTATGCCATGTTTAGCCCTTCTACCAAAACAGAAAAAGCCAATGAAAAATATATGTAGGCTTTCTCAACATGAAAATGAAAGGATTCTGCAATTAGTGTAAACCCAATCATAATTAAAAATGCTAGCGCCAACATTTTAACCGTTGGATGTTTTTCTATAAAATCGGTAACCTTACCCGAGAAAATCAACATAGCAATCATTGCAATTACAACAGCCAAAATCATTATCATAACGTTTCTTACCAAACCAACGGCAGTTAATATTGAATCAAATGAAAAAATTACATCCAAAAAAATAATTTGAGCAATAGCACTTTTTAGCGTCAAAGCGCCCGAACTTTTTTCTTCAGATTTCTTTCCATAAATTTTTTCTGCAATTTCTAGTATTGTTTTAACCACTAAAAAAACACCACCTACAAACAAGATAATATCTCTTCCTGTGACTTCAAAATCTACAATCTTAAACAAAGTTGCCTTTAAACCAATTATAAACGATATACCAAACAATAGCACCACCCTAAACAACAATGCAACCGTTAAACCAATTCCTCTTGCTGAATCTTGTTGGTTTTTTGGCAATTTTGAAGATACAATTGCAATGAAAATAATATTATCAATGCCTAAAATTATTTCAAGTAATGTAAGAGTTAAAAGAGATATTAAACCGTCTGCAGTTAAAATTGCTGAAATGTCTATCATGTATAAATTTATGGATGCGAAATTATAGAAAATTATTTAAGTTTATTTTTATTTAGTCTCGTAAAATAATTTTGAACAAACGCTTTTGCTAATTTGTATTCATTTTGATTCAAATATTGTTTATTATTTTTAAGCAACAATGAATCAGTTGCTGAAAACGAAGCAACAAGCTGTTCATTATTGAATTGTATAATTGATTTTTCGCCTACAAATTGATAGTTATTATTTGCAAACATTAGAGCTCCCGATTTTTTCTCGTTAAAAACATCACTACCAGCGCTTATAAACTCATTTGGATAATTTATAAGACCAAGTAAAGAAGGTAAAATATCTATTTGCTGACTAGGCAAAGCATATTTTTGAGGATTTATAAAATTTGGTGAGTAAAAGATAATTGGAATTGCAAAATCTCCAACCGAATTAGAATAAAATGGCTTTTCGGAAAAGGAAGTATGGTCAGAAGTAATAACAAAAATAGTTTCATTAAACCAGTTTTCCTTTTTTGCCATTTCAAAGAAGTTCCTTATTGAATAATCGGCATATAATAGCGATTTTTGATAATCGGAATACCCTTTTTTATTTGCAAATTTTTCAGGAACTTTAAAAGGATGGTGAGAAGACAAAGTAAAAATGCCAGCAACAAATGGCTGTTTAAATTGAGAAATTTTCTTTTCAGAGAATTCTAAAAATTCGTAATCAGGAACTCCCCAAAAACCATCAAATATAGTTGGATTTGCAAATTCTCTTCTTCCATAATATTCCTCAAAATCAATTAATTTAAAATACCAATCAAATGCCATTGTTCCATTATTACCACCATGAAAAAATGCTGAATTATAATTATACTTTTCTAAAGTTGTGGCTAGAGAAGTTAACTGGGTTGTTCCGCCATAAGATGAAGTTACAAAAGCTTCTTCACTTAATCCCGGAGTGGACGAAAATATTGCAGGAATTCCTTCTATTGACCTTTGTGCATTTGCATAAGCATTAGTGCAAACAAAACTACTTTCGCAAATTGAATCTAAAAATGGAGTAGAGGTTTTTTCTGCACCAAAAAATCCCATCCATTCTTTTCCTAAACTTTCTACGACAATTATTACAATATTCTTTTTTAAGAATGGAGAATTGGGTTTAGAGTTTCGATGAACCATTGGCCAAATAATTTCTTCTTCTCCATTAAAAAAAAATACAGGTGTTTCAAAATTCTCCTCTCCTATTGTTGAAATTATAGTAAAAGGTGTATTTAAAACAGCAGCAGAAAACTTTGGATTTAAATATTCCGAAGCAGCGATAGATTTAATTGGCCGGCCTTGTATTCCGCCTCGTATACCAACAAAAATTAATAAAATTGAAATTATCGATACCGATATTTTTTTTGCAAAGGTTTGTTTTTCTGATTCTTTAAAATTGAATTTAGGATACTTTTTCCAAACAATAAATAAAAAAATAAAAAAGAGAATCCACCAAAACCAATAATCTAAAATATACTTTGGTGCCTGACTTAAAAAGTCTCCTCCCCCATTTGAATTTATTGAAAAAAAGTCTGCATTAGAGCGCTTGCTAGAATAAACAAAATAGGCTGTATCAATTAAATTTAATAGAACAAAAAAACCAATAATTACAAACCAATAAATTTTAATTGGCTTTTCAAGTTTCATTTGAAAAGAATTTAATGGCCATAATTGAAACAAAAAAAACGGAATCAGCAAAATAGAAAGTGATGCAGCGTCAAACCGCAAACCGTTAATTAAAACCAAAAATAAATCTAGCAAGCCAAAAGAAAAAGTGCTGTAATGAAACAGACAAAAAAACAGCCTGCAACAACTTGCAATTAATAATGAATACAAAAATCTTTTTACGAGAAGAATTATTCCGCCATCCAAAAAAGAAATTTTATTATTAAAAATCATTGGCGGCAAAGCTATACAATAGCAATTAATTAATAAATTTAATGTTGATATATTTAGGCAATTTTAAACTTACAAACTTTGGAAATTTTTAATAATTGGAACAACACAGAACATTGGTTCTTTATGTTTTGGGTTTGGATTGTTTGCTTTTTTATTTGCAGAATTCCTTATCTGGGAGTTTGGTTTAGAACTTTTGATACTCTTATGCATGAAACTGGTCATGCACTAGCGGCTTTTATTTTAAATGGCCAAGTAGATAAAATTGAATTAAATTCAAACTTGGGAGGAAAAACGGTTTATAAATCAAAAAGCAGTATAGTTTCATTTATTGTTTTACTTTTTGGTTACCCGTTCTCTACATGGATTGGCACTCTATTTATTTATTTTATTCACAAGCAACTTTTTATTTGGGTATTTTACTTAATAATTTTTATAATGGTATTAAATTTAATTCTATTTGTAAGAAATGCTTATGGAATTATTTGGCTCATACTAAATATTGCTGCTCTTTGCATTTGCTACTACTATTTAAATGATTTTTGGTTGGCACTAATCACTCTCTTTATCTCAGGAATTATGATTATAGAATCAATTTATGCCACAATAAATTTATTCATAAGTTCATTTAGCAATAAAGTAAATGGCGGTGATCATCAACAATTGAGGCAACTTACCAAAATCCCGTCCTTAATTTGGGCACTACTATTTTTTGGGTCTAGCCTATTTTCGCTTTACGTAATTTTTAATTTTTACGTAAAAAATATAATTTAAAAACTAGAATTGTTTTTTGCTTTTACAATACTGCCAAATGCAGGACATTTGGTGTATTTATTTTTATGTCCACCACAAGAACTTAAAACAAAACCAAAGAAAACTAAAAGTAGAATTGTTTTCATAGCGTAAATTTTTATCTAAGGTAAACTATTTTTTTAACTAGTCTAAATTATAATTAATCAAATACAACCGTTTCTAATGAAAAACAATTCTCAATATTTTTACTTTTAGATACATCAAAACTCAAATGAGGGCAATCGCATTTCTTTCCCCATCTTTTTTTCTTTTTATGTAATCCATTTTTACTTTGGCAAGATGCAAAAACTAAAAGAACTGAAAAAAAACAAAAGACTATTTTAAATAGTTTCAAAATATCTTTTAAAAAATTAAAGTGTTCCTCTCAAATCCTGCTCTCTCTCTATAGATTCAAATAAAGCTTTAAAATTTCCTTTACCAAAAGATTTTGCTCCCTTACGTTGTATTATTTCATAAAATACGGTTGGTCTATCTTCTACAGGTTTTGTAAATATTTGCAAAAGATATCCTTCTTCATCTCTATCAACTAAAATATTTAGCTTTTTTAAAACTTCCATATCTTCTTCAATTAAGCCAACTCTGTCTGATAAATCGTTGTAATAAACTTCGGGCACATGCAAAAATTCTACACCTCTAACTCTAAGTTCAGAAACAGTTTCTATTATATTATCAGTAGCAACTGCAATGTGTTGAACTCCTGAACCACCATAGAAATCAATGTATTCCTCAATTTGAGATTTCTTTTTACCTTCTGCCGGTTCATTTATAGGAAATTTAATATAACCATTTCCATTGCTCACCACTTTACTCATTAGTGCAGAATACTCAGTAGAAATATCGCTATCGTCAAATGTTATCAGCAGTTTAAAACCCATTACATTTTCATAAAATTCTACCCATTTGTTCATTTCTCCCCAACCAACATTTCCTACGCAATGATCTACATATTTTAAGCCAATAGATTTTGTTTTAAACGTTTTATTCACTGGTTTATATCCTGGAAGAAAAGCTCCATTATAGTTTTTTCGTTCAACAAATGTGTGAATAGTTTCGCCATAAGTTTGTATAGAAGCTGTTTTAACCTCCCCAAATTCGTCCTTAATTGTTGCAAGTGCATTAACCATTTGAGCGCCTCTTTCAGTTGTTGCTCTTAAAGAATATTCTGCATCATCAACCCAAAGTGCTAAAACTTTAACACCATCGCCATGTTTTCTAACATGATGAGAAATTTCACTTTCTGGATCAAAAGAGGTTGTTAAAACCAATCTAATTTTACCTTGTTGAAGAACATAAGAAGCTCTATCCTTTAAGCCTGTTTCTAATCCGGCATAAGCAACCAATTCAAAACCAAATGCTACTTGATAAAAATAAGCAGATTGCTTTGCGTTACCAACATAAAATTCAACATAATCCGTTCCATTAAGTGGTAAAAAATCTATGACTTTATGTTTTTGAAGGTCTTCTAAAGTTACTCCTTTTTGTGTTGTTTCCATAACTTGTTTATAGGTTTATTTTCTAATCAAAGTTACAAAAATATTTAATCTCAATTACTTTAACTCTTAATTTTTTAATCATATTTGTATTCTGCATTATGACAAATTCTTATTCTATTCAGCAACTTGCTGAGTTTTTACCTAATTGCGATTTTTATTTTTTTTCTCCCGAAGAAAAAATAAAAAAATTACTTATTGATAGCAGACAATTTTTAATTGCAAATGAAACATTGTTTATTGCTTTAAAATCAAATAGAAATAACGGTAACAATTACATTAATGAACTTTACGAAAAAGGAGTAAAAAACTTTTTGGTGAGCGAAAAACCAAATTTAAGTTTGTATCCTTCGGCAAATTTCATTGTTGTTGAAGATACCAGAATTGCATTACAAAAAATTGCACAAAAACACCGCAAAAAATTTAATTTTCCTGTTATAGGAATTACTGGAAGCAACGGAAAAACTATTGTAAAAGAGTGGCTCTATCAGTTGCTTTCGCCAGAATTTAATATTGTAAAAAGTCCAAAAAGTTTTAATTCTCAAATTGGTGTTCCGCTTTCAATTTGGGAAATGAACGACGAACATCAACTTGGGATTTTTGAAGCAGGAATTTCTCAACCCAATGAAATGGAATTGCTGCAAAATATAATTCAACCTACTATTGGAATTATAACAAATATTAAAACTGCACACTCCGAAAACTTTTCTAATTCCTTAGAAATTGCCAAAGAAAAAACTAAACTTTTTAAAGAAAATTCTTCTGTCATTTATTGCAAAGACTATCCCGAAATAAATGATGCAATTGATACCGCAAAATCATTAAAACTATTTAATTGGTCACAAAAAAACAAGGCCAATTTAATGTTAAATAAAATAGAGAAGAAAACCAATTCAACTCAAATAAAAGGAATTTACGACAACAAATTTATAGAAATAGAAATTCCATTTATTGACGAGGCTTCTATTGAAAATGCTATAAATTGCTGGTGTGTGATGTTGTTTTTAAATTATGATAATTCAATAATTTCTGATCGCTTTATTAATTTGCAATCGGTTGCCATGAGACTTCAAATGAAAGAAGGAATCAATGGTTGCACAATAATTAACGATTACTACAATTCTGATTTGGGTTCATTGGAAATTGCATTGCAATATTTAAAAAATCAAAAAAGAAACTCAAAAAAAACTCTCATACTTTCGGATATATTGCAGTCGGTTAAAAACCCTGAGCAATTCTATTCTAAACTAAATAATTTAATTGCAATAAATGGTATAGAAAAACTTATTTGCATTGGCCCAGAATTAAAAAAAAGAAATGCGATTTTTGAAACCGTAGAAAAAATATTCTTTGAAACAACACAAGATTTTTTAAACAACATTTTAGCTGAATACTTTTGGAACGAAACTATTTTAATAAAAGGTTCTAGAAAATTTGAATTTGAGCACATAGCAAGACTTTTAGAAGAAAAATCTCATGAAACTGTCCTAGAAATTAACCTCGAAAATCTAATAGAGAATGTAAATTATTACAAAAATTTAATTGAGCCAAAAACCAAAATTATGGCAATGGTAAAAGCATTTTCTTACGGAAGTGGAACATTTGAAATAGCTTCGGCTTTGCAGTTTCAAAACATTAATTATTTGGCGGTAGCTTATGCTGACGAAGGTGTGGAGTTAAGAAAAAAAGGAATTCATTTACCCATAATGGTTATGAATCCTTCGGAAGATAGTTTTGAAGCATTGTTCCGAAATAATTTAGAACCCGAGATTTATAATTTTAGAATTCTAGATTCATTTTCCAGAGCATTAAAAAAACATTTTCCATACAACAAAAAGTTTCCTATTCACATAAAAATAAATACAGGAATGAATAGGTTAGGTTTTGATTTATCAGAAATTGATAAACTTTGCACTAAAATAAACGACGTTAAACAAATAAAAATTGCATCGGTATTTTCTCATTTAGTGGCAAGTGAAAATAATAGTTTTAAAGATTTTACTTTGCAACAAATACAAGATTTTGAAAATGTATGCAGTCAAATTAAACAAGAGATTGGAGAAAATTTTTTAAGACATTTATCAAACACAAGCGGAATTAAAAATTATCCACAAGCAAGCTACGAAATGGTAAGGCTTGGCATTGGCATGTATGGCATAGGAAATTCCGATGACGAAAAAAAATCATTGCTTCCTGTAGGTAGATTAAAAACAACGATAAATCAAATAAGGAAAGTAAACAAAGAGCAAACTGTTGGCTACAACCGAGCAGGCAAACTAAACAAAGATTCATTAATTGCTACCTTGCCAATTGGTTATGCCGACGGATTTTCCAGAAAATTAGGAAACGGAGTTGGTAAGGTTTATATAAACGGAAAACTTGCTCCTACGGTTGGTAATATTTGCATGGACATGACAATGATTGATGTTACAGACATTAACTGTTTTGAGGGTGACGAAGCAATAATTTTTGGACCAGAATATCCTATTTATAATTTGGCAAAAAATTTAGATACAATTCCTTACGAGGTTTTAACAATGGTATCGCAAAGAGTGAAGAGAGTATTTATGCAAGAATAAATTTAGTATCGCTTCTTTTGCACTTGTCTTAAAATCTCTTTCAATATTTTTTCTGCATCAGACTTTTTTAATTGAAATCCAAATCCATATTTTTTTTTCTCCGTTTCAATTACAATTGTTTCCTGCCCTTCTAGCCAATAAGAATTATTAAAAACTGCACCAAAAGAAACTGCCGAAACTTCTGGAACATGAACTTTTTTTATTTCTTCAAAAGATAATTCTATAGGAAAACCTCTTCCTTGAACAGTTTTTTCTAGAATTAATTTATTTTCTGTAAATCTTATACACTCCAATCCAGAAGTTCTCCACCTAATTACCGCAAACATTTTTAATTCAAAATACAACCAAAAAACAATATAAATTGCTAAGTATAGCTTCTGCTCTTTAGAAATATTAGAAAACAATTCCCACAAAACAATAGCACCACATAATGACCATAAAAGCAACCAAATTTTAATTAAATTGGTTTTCCAATTTTCTTGATACGGATAAACTTTTATTGTTTTTTCATTGCCCGAATTTTCTATAATAACTTTTCCTGATAACTTTAATTCACTCATTTAATTAAGCTTTACTTGAACAGATGCTCCCGATTCTATTTTAAATTCTTTGGCTACAGAATACAAAGATTCTTTGGCAGCTTTGGGTTTAAAAACAATTGTATAATTACCTGGTTGCAATATCATGTTTTCTCTAACGGTTGATTCGCCAAAATTATACACCCATTTTAATTGGTTTTTTTCGTTCAAAAATAATTGACCCGTGCCAGGACTAGGCAATGAAATACTTGCAATTCCAGGACTTGGAATTTGAATGGTAGTTGTCTTGCTTTGAGAAATATCAATGTTTTCGATTATTGTCCTAGGCAATGAAAGCACCTCTATATCATATTTTCCAATAATTAATTTTTCTGTTTTATCAGATTCCGATACAAGCAAAGTTTTTAAATCGCCTTTTTGTCTCAAAATATATTTCAAACCTCGCTGGTCGTTTCCGTTAGATTTTAAAATTAAATTTCCTTGTGGTGCATCAGCGGCAATTATAGTATGCTTTCCAGGATTAAGTTCTATATTATCCTTCTCTACAGGAGGAATTGTATGCACAATCATTTTGTATGTGCTTAAAGGATCTAGCTGCACAGTATCTGGGTTTCCTCTATTGTTGATGGTATGAATGTAATTGTATTTTATAACACCAGTTTTACTATCAACAAAAGACATGTTCACACTTGTTTCTGTTGGTTTTCCATATTGATCTAATAAATTTACTTGTGCAGTTGTAGAATTTAATGCTTGAGAAATAATTACATTCATTGCATTTTTAAAAGATTTTTCGTTGGCGGCATCAAAATATTTTCCAACACATTCAAACGTTTTTCTAAAATTTTCATCCAAGCCAACACCTATTACAAATGGCCTAAGTATAACTCCTTTTGATTGCAATGCTGCAGAAATTGCACAAGGATCGCCATTACATTCTTCAACACCATCTGTAATTAAAATTATGATGTTTCTGCTGTTATTGTCAGGAAAATCGTTGCCACATTGTTCTAACGTATATGCTATTGGCGTTGTTCCTCGTGGTTGGGCTTCTTTAATTTTTTGTTTTAAGGCGGCAACATTCCCTTTATAAAATGGAACCTCTAATTTTGTGTCTTTACAATCTCTGCTAGGATTAACGGTATGCTGATGTCCGTAGAGTCTTAATGCAACCTGAACATCATCTAATCTTGACAAACTATCGATTGTATTTTGGAGTATTTTTTTTGAAATGTCCATATTAGTAGAATTCTCCCACTTTTTAGACATACTTAAAGAGCAATCAAATACAAACAATACCCTAGTTAGTTGTTTTGGCTTTTTTGATAATGGTTGTGCAAAAACAGAAAAAAACTGAGTTAAAAAAAACAATATGAAAAGTAGTAACTTCTTAAACATCATCCGTAATTTAGATATTCAAAAATTATTCTTCTATCACTTCTTCGATGTATTCTTTCTTGATTAATTTTTTTGTTATTGCCACATAAAATCCTAAACCACCATATTTGCCAACTGGTCTAATATAATCAACCAACGGATCCCAACTGTTCATGTATGGAGCAAGATATTTAAATTCAAAAGTAAAATTATATAACTTATGGCTTAACGTTGTTCCTACGTGTGGACATGCAAAAATATATGCTTTTTGCTTTATACCAGATTGACGGTTAGCTTTGGTTTCTATCCAAGTAGAAATACCGTAGTATAAAAAGTGATTTTTTGATTTGTTATAAACGTAATAAGCATTGGCATCTATTTGTGGCCAAATACGAAATGAATTAATTGTTCTTGGTTTGTTTTGAACGTCTTGCAAATTCTCTGTATTATTGATATTAAATGCAGTGTTTAGAGCAAAAGTTCCAGTAATTCCTTTTGTTGTATCTCTATTTCTCCAAATATCATAAGTTCCACCAATATCTGTTTGAAAATTACCAAACAAGCCAGAAGTTGCATGAATACCACCAAACACAGTTACAGAATCACTAATTCCTTGAGCATAATATACCGAAGTAAAAGGAACAGGCATAACCGTGCCTGAATATTTAATTAATGGACCTCCAACATTTCCACCTAATCTTTTTTCGCCTTGTTTTAATGTTCTTACAACTCTGGTTGGTGCACAAGAAGATATTATTACAGAAAAAGATATAAATGTTATTAAAAAAATTGCATTAAACTTTGTACTTTTCAATTTCATATTTTCACTTATCGGGTGTAAAAATATAAATATCCATCAAAGTATTTCAATTTTTGAATATTTTCATTAAAAAAATAGACTTATTTTAGTCTTTTTGATCTTCAATTCTACTTAGTCCGGCTTTAGCTTTTTGATCTAAACTATTTTTAAATTCATGTTTTGCAACAGAAATTGCTCTTTTGTAATAGTATTTTGCCTTTTCGGTATCGCCTTTGGTTTCCCAAAATATTCCTAATTGAACCGCTGATGATTCTGCATAATAGTAGGGTTGTTTTTCTCCAGCTTCCAATGTTCTCTCATAATTTGTTAAACACAATTGTTCATTGCCCATTTTTTGATATACCCTTGCTAAGCGATATAAATATTCTAATTTATATTGTAGTTTTTTGAGTTCTCTAGCATCAACCTCCAATAAAACAGCAAAAGACTTTTTATAATAACCTCCATCAAAAAGTAATCTTGCTCTTAATAATTCTTTATCAGGAATTTCTTTGTTTCTGTAATTTCTAAAAGCCTGCTTGTCTTCATCAACAAATATACCCCCTGGACCATCAATGTATTTAAAATACTTCTGAAAATTTTCGGTGTCATTCTTCAAAAAATAATACCAAGAAATGTATTGGTTGCATGATTTTATGTAATTTATTCCTTTAAAACTTTTTCTAAATTTTTCTAGATAAACAATAGCATCATCATCTTGTCTGTTTAATTTTGCTTGTCCTAATTGTAAATCTAAATAATAGAACTGAAGGTATTCTTCACCAAAAGTATGCTTTGTGTAAAAATCAATTACTTCGTCTGTTCTTCCAGTTTTTAAACCAATGCTTCCAAATATGTAAGTAAGCATTGGATTTGGGTTTTTCATTTTTTTAATCCGCTCAAAAATTTTCTCTGCTTCGTCAGATTTTGTAGTGTAGTTTATTAGCACCATTCCTA
>Ga0105049_10005554_pt1 | contig 14675 bp, 15 predicted proteins | sample MAT06_FD_78087 | JGI IMG/M metagenome (GOLD analysis project Ga0105049, IMG submission 78087) | Freshwater microbial communities from Lake Fryxell liftoff mats and glacier meltwater in Antarctica - MAT-06 | ecosystem: Environmental > Aquatic > Freshwater > Ice > Liftoff microbial mat | place...
CCGGATTCGTCGATGAGGCCAAAGCTGCGGGTCGTCGTGTCGGCCGCATCGGTGTTGCGTCCGAGGAGGTAAAAGGTGGCTTCACCCAGCGGGATCGAGTCGGCGAGATATTCCGTGGGCGCGGGCAGCAGGCCCGGCGTCTGGGCATCGGCGAGCAGGGTATGGACGTACCGCGCCGCCCCCTCGATGGCCTGCGTGGCCTGGCGTCCGGCGAGATCATTGTCGGTGCCGCGATAGTTCATCGCCATGGCGTGGCCAAAGAGCAGCGCGACACTCACGAGCCCGAGCGAGGCCCACATCACCACGATGAGCACGGAGCCTCGGAGGGCGGAGGACGTGGCGTGGGGAGGTCTGGGGAGCGCGCCCGTCGCGGGCGCTGGTGCCGGCGTCTCGCCGGCACGGACTTTCGAGACGTGTCGCCAGGCCGGGGACGCGCCAAGCTCCGGCGACCTCGCGGGAAGTGCGTCGCGGCGGGACGCCGCGACCAGCGCCCGGGACGGGCGCGCTCCCCGGAGTCCGGCACCGCGCGCTTTCACCCTCGGGACGTTGGGCGCGCGCTGCTTCATGTCGTGGTGAAGGATTGCGTGGTCCACGGGACGAGGATTTCGATCGGCGCGACGGTCTGGCCTGGCGCAGCGGGCGTGGGATAGAGCCGCACACGCACGGCTTGCGGCAGGGTCGGGTCGGTCGCGGTGAATTCCCACGCGGCCTGCCACGCCGTGCCGTCGTAGAATTCCACCTCCATGCGCTCGAGGCCGTGCAGCAGCGGCTCTTCGCGCGGCGCTTCGGCGGTCTGGGCGAGGATCGCCCGATCGACCGTGCGCACGAGGAGCCCGGCCTGGCGATCGGTCGCCTCGGGATCATCGACGATGTAGTACTCGACCCGTTGCACGTCGGCGATGGGCGTGTCGTCGAGGTCGCGCCCGGTGGTGGTGGTGAAGCGGAGGTAACCGGGAAAACTCGAGCCCGGCGCCTGCGCGGAGCCGAGCAGGGTGGCGGCGACCGGCGTGGGCGCCTGCGAACCGGAGAGGAGCGCGTGCCGCAGATCGTCGCGCAGGAGTGCGGCCGCGCGCAGGCGGAGACCGGCGGTGCGGGCGTGGATCATGGCCTCGGCGCGGAGATGCACGGCGCGCGAAAAGACGCCGTAGATCGCGGCCAGGATCACTGCGGAGGCGGCGAGGGCCATGATGAGTTCGAGCAGCGTGAAGCCCGCGCGAGGCCGGGATGGTGGCCGGGAGTTCATTCGGCGGGCGTCAGCGATTCGTTGACGAGGGTACACAGGCGCACGCTGTGTTCGCGGCCCTGGACCGTGGAGAAAACGGCGAGCTGCAGCTCGGTCATCGCCCCATTTTCCCAATCCGCTTTGGTCAGTTCCCAGCGGTAGCCGGGATGCTCTTCGCCGAAGTCGCCGCGCGCGCTGGCGGTCGTCCAGGCGTCGTTGAGCTGGAGGGTGGCGAGCTGATTCTCCGCGAGCTGGGCGGCGATCCCGGCGCGTTCCGCCACTTCGCCGGTGCGGCTGCCGAGCTGGAGCGCGCCGACGACTACCGGCATGAGGATGCCGAGAAAGAGCAGCGCCGCGAGGATCTCGACGAAGGTGAAGGCCTGCGCGCAGTGGCGGTTCATCGGGCCTCCTGGAGGATTTCGTAACCCCAGCCATCGGCGGTGCGGGCGATGGTGAGCACGGAGGCAGAGCGATCCTTGAGGAGCACCGAAGCGACATTGGTCGTCGCCGGGGCGCCGTCGGGCGCAAACTCGATCGGCTGGGTGGCGGCGTTGCGGGCGATCATTTTTTCCGACTCGATCTCCACGTCGGGATGCAGGGCAAAGGAGCGCTCGCGGGTCTCCTGCCCGACGAAACCCCGGCGGGTGGCGATGCCGTAGCGCCGCTCCTTTTCTTCGATCCAGACGGTCATCGGCACCCCTTGCGAGATGGCTTCGGAGCGCGCGTATTCGGTCGCGGCGAGGAAGCGCGCGGCTTCCGCTTCGAGATTCCGCTGGCGCATGGAGCGCGCGAGCGAGGGCGCCGAAAAGGCGAGCACGAGCGCGAGCACCGCCATCACGACGATGAGTTCGACGAGCGTGAAGGCGGAGTTCGGGCGCGAGCGGCTCATTTTTTGTCGTCCCAATTCGTGATGTCGTCGTCGCCGCCGCTGCGGCCGTCGGGCCCCATCGACATGAGGTCGTAACCGTTGGCGTTGCGCTTGCCGGGGAAGGTGTAGGCGTAGGCATTGCCCCACGGATCGGGCGGCACGCCCTTCTTGAGATACGGGCCTTTCCAGTTCTGCACATTGCCCGGCTGCTCGAGGAGCGCGTCGAGGCTGCCCTGCGGGTAGCTGCCGGTGTCCACTTCGTAGGCATCGAGCGCGAGTTCGATGCTGGAAATCTGCGACTTCGCGGCAGTCTCCTTGGCCTGCTGGCTGCGGCCGGAGAATTTCGGGATCACGATCGCGGCGAGCACCGCGAGGATCACGAGGACGAGGAGCATTTCCACGAGGGTGAAGGCGCGTGCCTGCAGGTGACGGGAGAACATCGAACGTCGAACATCGAACGTCGAACGTCGAAGTGTGCCGCCGCGCGCTTGCGTCTTCATTCGATGTTCAGTGTTCGATGTTCGATGTTCGATGTTCATTTCCTGGGGAGCGTCGGTCGTTTGCATGAAAGGGAGCCGGATCATTTGATGTAGTCTTGGATCGTGAAAATCGGGATGACCATGCCGACGAAGATCGTGCCGATGAAGCCGGCGATGACGAAGAGCATGAGCGGTTCGGCCAGCGCCACGGCGGTCTTGAGCTGGCGGTCGAGGGTGATCTCGGTGACGCCGGCGAGGCGCACGAGTTCCTTGTCGAGGCGTCCACTTTCCTCGGCCACGGAGATCATCTCCAGGGTCGAGCCGCCGAAGAGCGCTTTGCAGGTGGCGAGACTCGCGCCGAGCGGCTCGCCCTTTTTCACCCGCTCGGTGGAATCGGTGATGAGGTCGATGAGCGTCTGGTAGCCGAGCGACCGGCGCGCGACGGTGAGCGCGCTGATGAGCGAGACGCCGGCCCCGAGCAGCGTGCCGAGCATCCGGCAGAAGCGGGCCATGGCGATCTGGGCCATGAGCGGGCCGACGACGGGCGCGCGCAGGAGCCAGGATTCCCAGAGGCGGCGGCTGCTTTCCTGCACCAGCCAGGCGCGGCCAAAGTAGATCGCGGCGCCGATCGCAGCGAGCAGGTAAAAGCCGTAGTGGCGCACGAAATCGCTGACCCCGACGATGATCTGGGTGAGCGCGGGCAGCGCGGCATCGAAGCCTTCGAAGAGCGTCTGAAAGCGCGGGATGAAAAAGACGAGGAGGAAGATGAGCACGCCGACGGCGAGGCAGAGCAGCACGGCGGGATACATGAGGGCGGCCATGACCTTGGCGCGCATCTCTTTCTCCTGCGCCTGGAAGTCGGCGATCTGCGCCAGCACCACGTCGAGAAAGCCGCCCGCTTCGCCGGCCTCGACCATGGCGACATAGACGCGCGGAAAGACGTCGGGCGCGCGGTTCATCGCTTCGGCGAGCGGCACGCCGTCGATCACGAGATCGTGCAGCTCCCGCCAGCGGGCGGCTGCGGCGGGGTGCGAGGTCTCCTTGTACAAGATGGTGAGCGCGCGGCTCAGCGGGACATTGGCCGAGAGCAGGCTGGAGAGGGAGCGGGTGAAATCCTCGAGCGCGGCGAACGGGACGCGGTCCGACTTCCACGCGAACGGTCCGGCGTTGGGGCTCTTCGCGGCGGTGCGTGAGCCGTTCTGCGGAGTGGCGGTGCTCTCGGTCAGGCGCACGGGAGTGAGGCCGCGGGCTTCGATGAGGCGCGCGGCGTCCTGGCGGCCGGCGGCGTCGATCGTGCCCTGGACGGACGCGCCGTTGGCCTGGACTGCTTTGTATGCGAAGACGGCCATGTTGGGTCAGTCTGGGTTCGGCGCCGTTGCGATTTCGGAGGAAGCGCGTTCGCGATTCCGGGTACCACACGCGTCCCGCGTGTCGGTCGTCGCGTCTCGCGACGACGGACTTTCGGAGACGCTCGACCCCGGCGAGAGCTCCGCGCCTGGAGCACCCGCCGGGGGGGCTTCGTAGTGCGGAGCTCTTGCCGCGAGTGGAGCTTCAGGAAGTTCGTCGCGGCGGGACGCCGCGACCAACACGCGGGACGCGTATGGTACCCGGAGTTCCGCGTCGCTCGGTGCAAGCGGCGGAAATGCCGGGAGCGGGCCGGAGGGGATGAAGGGCGGCGTGCTCATGGTCAGGTGCCGACGGCAAAGCCGTCCGAGCTTTCATCTTTGGAGACGCGCATCACCTCGGAGGGGGTGGTCGCGCCTTCCTTCACCACGCGCCAGCCGTCTTCGAGCAGGGTGCGCATGCCTTCGCGACGAGCGGCGTTTTTGATCTCAATGCTCGAGCCGCCGCGGAGCAGGATCTCGCGGAGCGCGCTGCTCATGGTCATCACTTCGAAGACGGCGCGGCGTCCGGTGTAGCCGGTCATCCGGCAATTGCGGCAGCCTTTGGCGGCAAAGATCGTGGCCGAGCGCAGCGGCTCGACGCGCTCGCGCAGAGCGGTGGTGCGGGCGCTGGTGTCGGGCTCTTTGCAATCCGGGCAGAGCACCCGCACGAGCCGCTGGGCGATCACGGCTTCGAGCGACGACGCGACGAGATACGGCTCGACGCCCATATCGACGAGCCGGGTGAGCGCGCCGGGGGCGTCATTCGTGTGCAGGGTGGAAAAAACCATGTGGCCGGTGAGCGAGGCCTGCACGGCGATCTGCGCGGTCTCGCGGTCGCGGATTTCGCCGATGAGCACGACATCGGGATCGTGGCGGAGGATCGCGCGGAGGCCGCGGGCAAAGGTCAGGCCGGCCTTTTCCGCGACCTGGATCTGGTTGATGCCCTTGAGCTGATACTCCACCGGATCTTCGATGGTGATGATCTTGCGCACGGCGTCGTTGATCTGATGCAGAGCGCTGTAGAGCGTGGTGGTCTTGCCGCTGCCGGTCGGCCCGGTGACGAGGGCGATGCCGTGCGGCATATCGAGCACCTGAGTGAAGAGCGAGCGCTCGCGTTCCGCCATGCCGAGCGTCTCCAGGCCGATGACGCCCGTGCCCTGGCGGAGCAGGCGCATCACGACCGCTTCGCCGTGGAGCATGGGGATGACGGAGACGCGGATATCGACCTCGCTGGCCTTCACGCGAATCTTGATTCGCCCGTCCTGCGGCACGCGCTTTTCGGCGATGTCGAGGTTGCTGAGGATCTTGATGCGCGAGACGATCGCCGGCTGGAAGCGCTTGATCTGCGTCGGCACCGGCACTTCCTGGAGCAGCCCGTCGATGCGGTAGCGGATGCGCAGCTCGTGCTCGAAGGGTTCGACGTGAATGTCCGAGGCGCGCAGCGAGATGGCGTCGCCGAGCACTTGATTGACGAAGCGGATGATCGAGGCGTCTTCGGCCGCCTTGTCGAGATCGCCGGAGTCTTCGCGATCCTCGGAGACGACCTGAAAGCCTTCCTCCTGCTCGAGGAGATTCAGGGTATCGGCGCCGACGCCGAGGTGCTTCTTGATCTCGCGCTGCAAGGCCTCGGCGGGAGCGAGGACGGGTTGAAATTCGAGATCGGAAACCGCGCGCAGGCTGTCGAGACCGGGTGTGGCAAAGAGCCGGTTGAGGGCGACTTCGACCACGCCATCGACGACGCGCAGCGGCAGGAGTTCGTCCTTGAGGAGGATGCGGGCGGAGAATTTTGCGAGCAGCTCGCGGTCGGGCTCGATGCCGTCGAGCGCGGTGAACTGCAGCCCATATTCGCGCGCCAGCCAGCGCAGCACGGCCTCTTCGGTGTCCATGCGCCGACCGGTGGCGATCTCCGCCGCCAGCGCCTCGGCGTCCATGGTGGAGAGCTGTTGCTGCTCCACCATGGATGCGAGGAGCGCCGGGGTGGGCGCCTGCGCTGGGACATCTGCGGTCACGGACTATTCGAGCACACCCATCGCCACGAGCACTGCCTCCTGGCGGACGTTCACGACTTTCTGCAACTCGGCGCGGGCGGCTTCGATTTCGGCGGCGGCTTTCTTGCGCACTTCGCGCACGGCGTTGAGTTTCGCCTTCAGGTCCTCCACGGGAGTGGATTCGCTCTCGAGCGCGGTGCGCAGGGCTTGGCTCTCGGGGGAACCGCCGCGATTCTGGTCGCCGGCGCCCGGGGTCCCGCCGCCGCTGGGTGCGCCGCCGGGGGGGCGGTCTCCGCCGCGGCGATCGCCACCCGGGCCGCCAGGGCCACCGGGACCGCCAAATCCGCCGCGGCCTCCCGCTTCCATGCGTTTGGTGTTCACTTTTTCAATGAGCGGCTGGAGCACGGCCCACTCTTCGTCGCTCACTTTCATGGAGGTCTTGAGGCGCTCCGCCATGCGCTGGCGGTATTCGTCCATAGTGAAGCCGCGGCCACGGTCGCCTTCAGGGCGGGGTTTGGGAGCGTTCGGATCCTGGGCGGTGGCGAGGGTGGCCGAGGCGACGAGAGCCGCGACGGGGAGGAGGAGTCGATGGGTGATTTTCATGATTTGGATGAGGATGGCGCTGCGGGGTTCGATGGGTCTTCGGGATGGGCGGATGCGCAGCGCTTCACACTCGCTCTCCCACCAAATAGACGCCGCGACTGTTAAGGGGCCGTTTTCCTGGGCCCGGAGAATTGTTAAGGGGGAGTTAAAGTTCGGGGGGCCTGCGCATCTTCCTCCTCGGGCCACGCGAAAGCGTGGCCCGGCGGTGGGCGATGCGCTCCATCCGGCCGGATCGCGGGACGCGCTGCGTTTTTGGGCCGTCGAGGAGTCGGGGCGCTCTCACCCCGTGGCTCAAGAAACTGGGGGCGAGGGCGCCCCGGCTCCTTGGGATCGCCCGCGCCGCGCGCAGCAGGGAGGGCGCGCTCCGGGAGCCGGTGCCGGGAGATGGTGGGCAGAGCTGGATTCGAACCAGCGAAGGCGTAAGCCAGCGGATTTACAGTCCGCCCCGTTTGGCCACTTCGGTATCTGCCCGTTCCTTTGGAAAGGGGACGGCGCTTATACGTGCGGCCCCGGAGAGCCGCAAGCGTTTAGCCCCACAATTTCCACCAGGGCCGTTTCGCCGGCGGCACCGGGGCGGGAGTGGTCTCGCCGGGCTTGGCTTTCCCCGGTGGCGCGGCGGCGGGCGTGGGCGCGGGCGGCGCTTCCGGGCGCGACACGAGGCGCAGGCTCTTGATGGTCACGCGGTCCACGGGGTTGTCGTTGCTATCGGCGGGGCGAGTGCTGATGGCGTCGAGCGTTTCCAGGCCCTGAATGACCTGCCCGAAGACGGTGTACTGGCCGTCGTACCCCGGGTTCGGCTGGAGGCAGATGAAGAACTGGCTGCCATTCGAGACGCGCGCGGGATTGATCTTGTCGGGCAGGCGGGCCATGGCCACGGCGCCCTTGACGTGCTTGCGCCGGATCTCGGGCTGGAGGGTCCAGCCGGGGCCGCCGGTGCCGACTTTGGTGCGATCCTTCTTTTTGCTGAGCGGATCGCCCGCCTGCACGAGGATGTGCGGAAAGACGCGGTGAAAGGCGACGCCGTCGTAGAATTTTTTGCGCGCGAGCTTCTTGAAGTTGGCGACGGTGGCCGGGGCTTCCGCTTCGTGGAGTTCGATGAAGACGTTCTGCGGCGCCTGCTTGCGCTGGAGCACGACCTTCAGCAGGGCGACCTCGTCGGCCTGGAGGAGCGGCGTGGCGGTGAGCAGGCAGGCGAGCGGGAGGAGCAGTTTCTTCATGCGGAAAAAGGCAGCGGGTGAGGCGTGACGCGGGTCTCCGGGCCAGCCGCATCCGCAGGGCGGGCGATCAAGCTGCCCGGGGGCGAGCCGCGCCTGAGATAGCCGAGCGCGATCGGCTTTTCCAAGGTAAAACTCCACGCCGTGCTGGTGAGCGTGCCGAGGGGCCGGGCGCCTTCCGCGCCTGGGGAAAAAAGCGCGCTGCCGGCGATGAGCGGGGTGCCGTCGTCGGAGACGAAGCCGGTGAGGGCGCGGTTCACATGGCCCACGCTCTTGAGGCGCGAGATGACTTCCTGCCCGAGGTAGCAGCCCTTGTGATAGTCGATGTGCGTGCGCTCCAGGCCGGCTTCGGGCGGGAGGGTGTCTGCGGTGAGTTCGCGGCCCCAGCGGGGCAGGCCGGCTTCGATGCGGAGGGTCTCGCGGAGCGGTTCGTCGAGGAGCACGCGGGTTGCGGCGAGCTGTGCCCAGAGGGTGGAAAACTCAGTGGTCTCGAGGCGGAGATCGACGCCGGGCTGACCGAAGCGATTGGCGCCGCGTGTGGAAGTCCCCGGCAGGGCCTCGGTGGCGCCGCCGAGGAGATGCACGAGCGGCACCTGCCCGGTGAGGTCCTCGAGGAGGACATCGTCGGCGATGAGGTAGCGCTCGAGCCGTGGCGCGAGAGTGTCGCGGAGCGCGGGATCGGCATCGAGCAGCAGGGCGTCGGCGGTGGCGGTGACGAAGAGATCGGCGCAGAGCTTGCCCTTGGCCGTGGTGAGGCAGGCGGGGAGCGCCTGGCCGGGGATGAGCTTGCGCACGTCGGCGCTCACCTGGCCATTGAGGAAGCGGACGCGATCGGGGCCGGTGAGGCGGAGTTGCACGCGGTCGCTCAAGTCGGCGAGACCGCCGCGCTGGCGGAGGAGGTGGTAGGCGGTGGAGTCGTGGCTCATCGAGAGCGGGCACTGTAGTCGGGCACGGTCGCGATTGCACGAGCACGGCTCTTGCGACATACACACGGCCTAGTGAATGCCATCAGCGCCAAGATTCTCGAGTACCAGCAGTTCTTCCAGGGACTCGGCTGGTTCGGCGTGCTGGCTTATGCGGGGGTCATCTTCCTCGCGCAGGTGGTCTGCCTGCCGCTCTCCCCGCTGGCCATCGCCGGGGGGCTGGTCTTCGGCCTCGGCCGGGGATTTGCCGCGATCACCCTCGGGACGGCCGTGGGCGCGATCGTGAATTTTCTCCTCTCCCGCTACCTCGCCCGCTCGACGGTGCAGCGCTGGCTGGCGCATCACGAGAAGTTCAAACTCATCGACGCCGCGATCGGTCGGGAGGGCTGGAAGATCGTCGCGCTGCTGCGTTTTTGTCCGATCCCCTTTGGCATCGCGAACTACTGCTACGGGCTCACCGCGGTGCGCTTCCTGCCCTACTGGCTCTCCACGGTCATCGTGTGCATTCCGGCAAATTTCTTCTTCGTGTGGTTCGGGACGAGTTCGCATGATGCGCTCTCCGCGGTGAGCGGCGCCGGCCAGGCGACGCCGCCGGGAAAGATCATCTTCACCGCGGTCGGCCTCGTGGCCTTTTTCTGCGCGCTCGCTTATGTGACGAAGATCGCCCGCGCCGCCGTGGAGCGGAGCGGTGCGGAATCCTGAGGGCGCACCGGTCTGCGGCCGTGCTCGGGAGAAAAAACAAAGCCCGGAGCCGTGAGGCCCCGGGCTTCGATTGAGTGAACGGAGGTCCGGGCGGATTAGGCGCCGGTCACGGTCTGCACTTTGCCGTGCTCGGAGACGACCTTCACGGCTTTGCCGACGAGGGCGTCGGTCGCGCCGGTGGAGCTGGGCGTGAGCTTGAGGGTGACGGTCTTGCCGTCTTTTTCTTCGATGGCGATTTCCTTCTTCTCGGTGTTGATCGAGGAGAGTTTGCCTTCGTTGGTGACGGTCTTGCCGCAACCGGCGACAGCGGCTCCAGCGGAGAAGGCGACGACGGTGAGGATGGTGAGCAGTTTTTTCATTGGATGTTCTTTGGGTTTTTGAATGCGCCCGTCCGGCCGTGACTGGCTGGATCGGGAGTGCATGCGAGCAGAGCACTGCACGGCGGCGAGACAAGCTGAAAAACAGGCCCGGAAAAAATCGGCTAAGGGTTTAGCGCCGGTCGCGCAGCAGATTTCGCCCAGCGCGTGGACTGCGGCTTTACAATCCTGCGGCGGGGCCAAGAGTGTGCGGCCTCCCATGTCTCCGCTCCGCTCCCTCCTCTGTTGCCTCGGTCTGGTGCTCGCCGGCGTCGCCCGGGCGCACCCCATCCCGGATGTGCCCGTGCGCACCTCCTTCGACGCCGGCGGCCTCTGCCGGATCGTCATCGAGGTGGACCCGCGCTGCTTCACCAGCGACCCGGACATCGCGCCGTCGTTGCTGAACAAGGATCTGAAAGCCAAGCCGCCGCAGGAGCAGCAGGCGCTGCTGGAGCAGGGGGGCGCTTATGTCGCGCGGACCATCGAGTTCCTCTTTGAGCCGATCGGGCAGATCGCGCCGAAGTTCCAGTTTGCGTGGACGGGCCTGGGTGGCGGGCCGCTCCAGGGCGACGAGGACGTGGCGGTGATGACTGGCAACTGGCAGACCACGGTGCCTGCCGGGATGGGCGGCTACCGCTTGCGCGCGACGCCCGCGGGGAAAGTGAGCGTGCTTTTTCTCAACCATCTGCGGGGCGAGGCGGTCGAGCGCACGGCGGTGCTCTTTCCGGGCGAGACGAGCTTTCTCCTCGATCTGCAGGGGCTGGCCGCGGCCGCGCCCACGGGGTCGAGCGCCGGGGCGGTGGGAGTGTCGGGGGGAAAGTGGGCGACCTTCGGCGATTTTTTCATCCAGGGCTTCCGGCATGTGCTGCCCAAGGGGCTCGACCACATTCTCTTCGTGCTCGGGCTCTTCCTGCTCTCGCGCGCCTGGCGTCCGCTGCTCTGGCAGGTCACGACCTTCACCGTGGCGCATACGATCACGCTCGGTCTGGCGACCTTTGGCTGGGTCCAGGTGTCGCCCAAGATCGTCGAGCCGGTGATCGCCTTCAGCCTGGTCTTTGTGGCCGTGGAAAACCTCGTGCGCCCGCGCTACTCGATCTGGCGTTTGCTGGTCGTGTTTGGCTTTGGGCTCGTCCACGGGTTGGGCTTTGCCAGCGCGCTGCGCGATCTGGAGCTGCCGATCAAATCGCTGCTCATCGGCTTGCTCGGCTTCAATGCGGGCGTGGAGGGCGGTCAGCTCGCGGTGGTCGGGCTCGCGGCTCTGGCGACCGCGTGGCTGCGCGATCCGGGGCTCTACCGGCGGGCGATCGTCATCCCGGGCTCGGCGGCGATCGCCGTCATGGGGCTGTGGTGGACGGTGACGCGCGTGTTCGGCGCCTGAAGCCGGGGGCCTGGGCGGGCGATTCGAAAATGGGCTCGCGCCGGCGGCGGTCGCTTACTGCCGCACCGTGCCCCAGCGCCGGTGGAGGAAGCGTTCCCACGGGCTGAAGAGGATTTTGTCGGCGAGCAGACCGATGACCACGATCACGAGCATGATGCCGATGACCTGCTCCATGGCGTTCAGCTCGCGGCCAAAGTGGAGGAGCTGGCCGAGGCCAAAGCCGGTGAGGATGGTGACGTAGATCTCCGCGGCCATGAGGGAGCGCCAGGCAAAGGCCCAGCCTTGCTTGATGCCGGAGACGATGAAGGGCAGGGACGCGGGCAGTTTGACGAAGAGCCAGGTGTGAAAGCCCTTCGAGCCCATGGTCCGCGCGGCGCGGGCAAAGATCGGCGGGACGTTGCGCACGCCATTGTCGGTCGCGAGCGCCACGGACCAGACCGTGCCCATGACGACGACGAAGAGCATGGCCGTCTCCGTCTGGCCAAACCAGATGATGGCCAGCGGGACCCAGCACACGCTCGGCAGCGCCTGGAGCCCGAGCCCGAGCACGCCGATGGTGTCATTGGCCCACTGGAAGCGTGCGGTGAAAAGCCCGAGCGGCACGCCGACGACGACCCCGATGAGGTAGCCGTACATCAGGCGCTTCACGGTAACGCCGAGGGCCTCGAAAAGGGTGCGATCCGCGACCGCGCTTTGCAGGTATTCCGCGACGGCTCGGGGCGAGGGGAAAAGCACGGCGAGCCCCGGCTGGTCGCGGGTGACCCAGAGTTGCAGAAAGTGCCAGGCGGCGACGAGCGCGGCGAAGAAGAGGAGGGCGGTGGCGGTGCGCTTCATGGGCGGAAGGTGCGACGTGCCAAGCGCGGAGCGGGGAGTCCGAAGAAAACGCCAAACGCCAAACGCCAAACGCCAAACGTCAAACGGGAGCCCGGTCGAGTGGCCCATCGCGCGGTCGCGGAAGAGTCGTTTGGCGTTTGGCGTTTGAAGTTTGAAGTTTGGCGTTCAGGCGCCGTTCGCAGGGAACGGCGGAACTTCCAGGCACTCTGCATTGCGGGTGTCGCCGTGCGCTTCATATCTCGTAGTCGTCTTCTTTCCGCTCCATCCCGCCGGTCTTGAGGGCGCGGGTGATGCGGCTGGCGTAGCTGGCGAGGTCCGCGCTGTTGATGTCGCGCAGGCGCGGGAGATTGATCCGAAACTCGCCGCAGATGCGCCCGGGGTGCGGGCTGAAAATGACCACGCGATCGCCGAGGCAGACCGCTTCGCGGACGTTGTGGGTGACGAAGACGATGGTCTTCTTCCGCGACTGCCAGATCTCCTGGATGTCGCCGTAGAGCTGCTCGCGGGTCATGGCGTCGAGCGCGGCAAAGGGTTCATCCATGAGCAGCACGCGGGGATTCGGCGCGAGGGAGCGGGCGAGGGCGACGCGTTGCTTCATGCCGCCGGAGAGTTCATGCACGTTGGATTTCGCAAACTTCTCCAGACCGACGAGCTGGATGTAAAACATGGCCACTTCCTTCCGCTCGGCGGTGTTCAGGTTCGGCTTCAGCTTGAGGCCAAACATCACGTTGCCCAGCACCGTGAGCCACGGAAAGAGCGCCGATTCCTGGAACATCATCATCCGGTCGCGGCCCGGCTCGGTAACCATTTTGCCCTCGGCCAGGATCGCGCCTTGATCGGCAAACTCCAGCCCCGCGATCATGTTGAGCAGCGTCGATTTCCCGCAACCGCTCGGCCCGACGAGGCAGACAAACTGGCCCTCGTCGATGCTGAGCGAGACGTGGTCGAGGGCGTGCGTCTGCACGGTGCCGTCGCGAAACCATTTCGAGACGCCATTGATGGCCAGCTTCAGCGGCCGGACTTCGCGCAGTTCTTCAGCGACTCCGCTCATCGTCGAGTAGGCGAGGGGTGGGTGGGCAGCACGGGGCGCAGAGCCTTGGCGGAAAGCTCCAGCCCGGCAAGCGCGATTTCGGTCGCTACCGGGGCACCGCCACGAGGCGGCTGAGATCGCTGGCGCCGCGCAGAAAGCCGACGCTCTGGGCCTCGGCGACGAGGGCCTGGATCGGCTCGACGGAGATCGCGCTGGTGAAGGTGAGCCGCGACCACGAGCGGTCGATGAGTTCCTGGGCAAACTCGGCGCGGGTGATTTCCTTGAGCGCCGCGATCACGAGCTGTTTGGCTTCCGCGGGGTGCTCGTTGATCCAGGTGGTGAGTTCGGCATGCGCGGCGGCGATCTTTTTCACCAGCCCGGGTTGGGTTTTCAGGAGCTTCACGCTCGAGACGAGCACCGTGGTCACGGCGTCCTTTTGCTCGAGCAGGATTTTTCCCCCGGCCTGGCGCTCGAGGCGTGAGACCCAGGGTTCGACGGTCCACGCGGCGTCGATCTCGCGGCGCGAGAAGAGCGAGAGCTGGTCGGGATTTTGAGTGGGCAGCACGTAGGCGTCGCCGCCCAGTTGGGTGATGCGGAGGCCGCCCTTCTTCAGCCAGGCGCGCGCGGCCACGTCCTGCGTGCCTCCGAGTTGCGGGGTGGCCAGCTTGCGGCCCTTGAAATCCACCGCCCGGGTCAGCGTGCTGTCCCCCTGGACCACGAGCGCGGCGCCGCCGAGCGCGGCTCCGGCGATGATCCGGATCTCCTCGCCGCGGGATTTCACGTAGGCGTTCAGGGCGGGATTGGGCCCGACGTAGGTGAGGTCGAGGGCACCGGTGAAAATCGCCTCCATGGCGGAAGGGCCGGCGTTGTAGTGAAACCACTGGATTTTCACGTCGGGCCCGAGGCGCTGTTCAAACCAGCCCTTGCCCTCGCGCGAAAGCTGGCTGGCGATGAGGCCCTGCGCGTGGGTGATATTCGGGAAGTGGCCGAACCGGAGGATCGTCCCGGCCCGGGCCGCGAGAGCGAGGGTGAAGAGGGTGAGGACGGCGAGGCGGAGGGTTTTCATGGGCAGTGGAGCGGCGTGGGTCGGGAGGTTGCAGATTCGGAGCATAGGCCACCATGCGCCGGTAGTGGCGCACGATCTCGCGCAGGGCGAGCGCCGTGGCGTGGCGCTGGCAGGATGCCGTGCGGGGGCATGGTCGCCATGGTCGTGGACGTGGTTTTAAAAGGTGATCTGGGCTTGCACGAAAGTGACGTGGGCGTCATCGGCCGGGCCGGTGTCGGCGACGTAATCGGCGGCGAAGAAGTGGTAGTAGCCGGCCATGAGCGTGAACCACGGTTGGGGGCGCCAGGTGACGCGGAAGTCGAGTTCATTGCCGACAAAGCGGCCCGCCCCGATCGTCCGCACATCCTGGCCGGCGGCGGTGCGGGTGCGTTGCAGGTTCAGGCCATTTTGCCGGTACCAGTAGTCGGTGGACTCATCGAGCCAGAAGCTGTGCCACTGCACCTCGACGTCGAGGTGCGGGGCCGGGGTGAAGTTCAGCCCGCCCCGCAGCCCGTGCATGTTGCGCCAGGAGAAGACGTCGATGAGGCCGTAGTGCTGGTGGTTGGCTGGGAAAAGATTGCGAAAGGACTCCGAGCGACCGTCGTTTGGATCGCGATCGCCGCTGGCGAAGTCGTAGCCGAGCATCAG
>Ga0105049_10005555_pt1 | contig 14674 bp, 8 predicted proteins | sample MAT06_FD_78087 | JGI IMG/M metagenome (GOLD analysis project Ga0105049, IMG submission 78087) | Freshwater microbial communities from Lake Fryxell liftoff mats and glacier meltwater in Antarctica - MAT-06 | ecosystem: Environmental > Aquatic > Freshwater > Ice > Liftoff microbial mat | place...
CGCACATCATCCGTGGAACGAACGCTTCAACGGCCAACGGCTCCTCGGGCGTCTTCGGCGAGTCTATGGGCATCTTCGGCGCCACCTCCGGCGTGTACGGTCGTAGCACCAGCACGGCCGGGACCGGCATGCAGGGCGAGGCGACCGCCGCCACCGGATTCACCTACGGCGTGTCCGGCCAGAGCGCCAGCACCAGCGGTCGCGGCGTGTACGGCGAAGCGACCGCCGCCACCGGGAACACCTATGGCGGGCGCTTCGAGAGCGCCAGCACGGGCGGCACGGCAGTGTTCGGTAACGCAACCGCAACTTCGGGGAACACCGAGGGGGGCAGATTCTCGAACGCAAGCACGTCAGGACGCGGCGTCTACGGCTTAGCTAGCGCCGACACCGGCACCACATACGGCGGGTACTTTGATAGTTCCAGCACATCCGGCCGCGGCGTCTTCGGCTGGGCCCGCGCGGCCGCCGGGGGCACTTACGGCGTCCATGGACGGAGCGACAGCAACGGCGGAAGCGGAGTCTTCGGCGAGGCCACCTCGACCGGGTTCAGTTTCAACGCGGGGGGCAGATTCGAGAGTGAGGGCTCCGGCGGCGGCGGCGTGGTCGGCCTTGCCAACGCCTCCACGGGATCCACCTTCGGCGGGTTCTTCCAGAGCGCGAGCACGAGCGGAACCGGCGTCTATGGTGGAGCGATCGCCAACTCAGGAACGACCTTCGGCGGCTTCTTCGAGAGCAACAGCACGAGCGGGCGCGGCGTGTACGGCCAGGCAACCGACACTGGCGCAGGCAGCACCCCATACGGCGTGCGCGGGTTTTGCAGCACGGCGACGCTCGGATTCGGGGTGTTTGCCTCCGGTGACATGGGCGCCAGCGGCGTCAAGCCGTTTCGCATCGACCACCCTGCGGACCCTGCGAACAAGTATCTGCTGCACTATTCGAGCGAGTCTCCGTTCCCTCAGAACTTCTACAACGGCAATGTGACAACCGATGCAGATGGCTTTGCCTGGGTGGAACTTCCCGAGTACTTTGGTGAGATCAACACGAACTTCAAGTATCAGTTGACAGTCATTGGCAAGTCGTTCGCGCAAGCGATAGTTTCAGAAGAGATCTCTGAAAGCAGATTCCAGATCCAAACCAATCAGTCGAACGTCAAGGTCTCGTGGAGGGTCGAAGCCGACCGCAACGACCTTCGCATCAAGGCCAACCGCCCCACCGATGAGCGCGAAAAGACAGGCCTTGAAAAGGGCAAGTATCAGCACCCCGAGTATTACAATCTGCCCAAGGAAATGGGCATGGACTACGACGCCGACCGTGAAAGCATTGCTGCTTCTGACCGGCCAATGAGCCCGAAGTAGCCACTCGCGGCAGCATCCTCCGCGGTGAACTCTCTTCACCCAAGCATGTGCGTCAGCACCGCCGCCTGCGCGTGCAGCCGGTTCTCCGCCTGGTCATACACAATCGCGGCGGCCGAGTCGATCACTTCGTCGGTCACCTCGACGCCGCGCTGCGCGGGCAGGCAGTGCATGAACAGCGACGCCATCCCCAGCCCCTTGCTCGCCGTTGCCATGAGTTCCGCGTTCACCTGGTACTTGTTAAATGCCTTGCGACGCTTGCCCGCCTGATCCGCCTGCCCCATCGACGCCCACACGTCCGTGTACACCGCGTGGTGGTTCTCGACTGCCTTCGGATCGTTCGACAGCCGCAGCGTCGAGCCCGACGTCGTCGTCAGCGCGGCACACTCGCCGAGCACATCGCTCTGCGGCTCGTACCCCGATGGCGACACCACCGTCATGTCAACCCCCAGCACGCACGCCGCCTGCATCAGCGAGTGGCACACGTTGTTGCCATCGCCGATGTACGCGAGCCTCAGCCGCTCCCCGCCCGGGCGCAGGCCCCCGGGCCGCTCCCAGAGCGTGAAGAGATCCGCGAGCGACTGGCACGGGTGGTAACGATCCGACAGCGCGTTGATCACCGGCACGCGGCTGACTTCCGCGAGCTCATCCAGCAGCTTCTGGCTGTACACCCGCGCGATGATGCAATCGACCCACCGCTCAAGGTTCTTCGCATAGTCGCGGATCGACTCGCGCTCACCCAGACGCTGCTGGCTGTGATCCATGTAGATCGCATGGCCGCCCAGCTTGGCAACGCCGATCTCAAACGTCATGCGCGTGCGAAGCGAAGCCTTCTCAAAGAGCAAGACCGCGCTCTTTCCCGCCAGCGGCTGGGGCCACGGGCCCTTCGTCGCTTTCAGCGAACGCGCCGTCTCGAAGAGCTCCAGCACCGCCTCTTGCGACAAGCCCGTGAGCGTGGTGAGGTCGCGCCCGCGCAGGTCCGCGGCGCGCAGTATGGTCGGCTTGGCGATGTGGCGAGAAACCAGGTCCGCGGGAACGTCGGGCGTGCTCGGCATGGGCAGGATTCCAGTGCGATGAGGCGACAAGACGCAATAAACAGATGCTTCGGCAGCGTGCGAAACGGCGCTCGGACCACGCAGCCGTGGACTCAGCCCGGGAGAATACGCGTTCCGGGATGGGGCGCGCCGGGCGAGGAAATCCGCGCGATCTGCACAAGGTCCGAGCACTCCGAGGCCGACATGATGACGACCGGCGTTCCGCTCCGCACCGCGACATCCGCCGCGGCACGAACCTTGGGCACCATGCCGCCAGAGATCACGCCGGACGCAATCAACGCATCGATCCGCGTGCGATCCAGCTCCGAGATCACGCGCTTCTCCGCGTCCAGCACGCCCGGCACATCCGTCATCAGCACCAGCGCCGCTGCACCGACAATCTGCGCCACGCCCGCCGCGGCATCGTCCGCGTTCACATTCAGAAACTGACCCTGAAAATCAATCCCGATCGAGCTGATCACCGGCAGAAACCGCTCCCGCAGCAGCGTGCACAACAGATTCAGCCGGTCCACGCCCCGCCCCGGCTCCTGCGGGATCGGCTCCCCCACGCGCCCGGGATCAAACGAGAATCCCGCCGCCTTCCGCGTCGGCACCGCGTCGGCATCACCAAGGCACAGGCCCACCGCGCCGATGTTGAGACGCAGCAGCTCACCCACCAGCCGCTTGTTCATCGTCCCCGCAAGCACGCCCACGATCTGATCGAGCTGGTCCGCCGGCGTGATCCGAATCCCCTCGCGCCGCTCGGTCACCATCCCGAGCCGCTCAAGCTGGCGATCCACCGCGCGGCCGCCGCCGTGCACAAGCGCGATGCCCGCGTCATGCTCAAGGTGCAAGTCCGCGATCGCCTCAAGCAGCGCGGGCGCGACGGCCGCATCCTCGAGCGGCGCGCCGCCGACCTTCACCACAATCGGCCCCGTCCGTCGCGGCACTGAGTGCGAAATCCCCGAGCTATCCGCGAGTGGTAAATCCGCGTTCTCCTGCGATGAAGGGCGTGCCGGGTCAGTCATCGTGCGGCCTCGTTTCTAGGTTCTGCCGGGCCAGAGAGAGCCATTCCCTCATCAAAGCCCATGCGAATGTTCATGCATTGCACGGCCTGCCCGGCTGCGCCCTTTGTGAGGTTGTCGATGGCGCTCACGATGATCGCGTGGCTAAAAGCCTCATCAACCGCAACGCCCATATCGCAGAAGTTCGTGCCACGCACGTCCGCAACGCTTGGAAAGACGCCCCGCGGCAGCACACGCACGAACGGCTCGCCCCCGTACGCCCGCTCCAGCGCCTCACGAACGCGCGCGTCCGTCCAGCCCGGCGCGAGGTCCACATGGATCGTGCTTAGAATGCCACGGTCATACGGACCAAGGTGCGGCGTAAAAAGCGTCGGCGTTCCCGCGTACGCATCAATCTCGGGCTGGTGCCGATGCTTGAAGATGCCGTACGCACACTGCGAAACCTCGCAGAAGAGCAGCCGCTGCTCGGCCTTCCGCCCCGCCCCGCTCACGCCCGAGGTCGAGTCAATGATCGGCCGCCGCAACCGCCCCGCGCCATCCGCCCCGTCCAGCGCGATCGCGCCAGCGCGAACAAGCGGCGCCAGCGGCAGGATCGCCGACGTCGGATAGCACCCCGGAACCGCCACAAGGTTCGCTCCGCGGATCTGCGCGCGATGAAGCTCGGGCAGGCCATACACCGCGCTCGCAAGCAGCCCCGGCCGCGCGTGTTCAAAGCCATAGAACGCCGGGTACAGACTTGCATCACGCAGGCGAAACGCCGCGGAAAGATCGAGCACGATCGCGCCACCATCAAGCAGCCCCGGTGCGAGCTCGACGCTCGCCTCGTGCGGCGTCGCGAGAAAGACAACGTCCGGCTGGCTCGCGAGAATGTCCGCGGCCCCGCCCGGCAGCAGCGGCAGATCAAGCAGCCCGCGGAAGCGCGGAAAGACCTCGCCAAAGAGCTGCGGCTTCGCGGCGTCACGCTTGGCCGAGCCAAACACGCCAACAATCTGCGCGCGGGGATGCCGCAGCAGCAATGTCGCTAGCTCAGCTCCGCTGTATCCGGCCGCACCAACGATGGCAACACGAACGGGTGTGGGCATATGAGCGCACTATAGAACTCGGCCGACGGCCCGCGCAACTCTTCTCACCCTGCCGCCCTGTCACCCTGTCACCCTGTCACCCTGTCACCGGGTCACACTGTGCAAGGCCTTATCCAGCCAGGCCTCCGCCCGCGCCGCCTGCGCACGCGTCGCAACCCACTGAGCCTCCGCCGCACGCTGGCAGAACCACCACAGCGCGGCCTTCCCCGCAAGGTCAAGCGCCGGCGGCAGCCTTCTCACCAGCCGCAGCATCCACCCCGGCCCATGCTGGCGAATCAGGCGATCCTCAAAGCACACGAAGAACTCAACGCGGCCCGGCTCCCCCTGCCGCCCCGCACGCCCCGCAAGCTGCCGATCCACGCGCGCCTCATCGTGCCGCTCGGTGGCGACGACGAGCAAACCGCCCAGCGCGCGCGTCGCGTCCGTCAGGCGGATGTCCGTGCCGCGCCCGGCCATGTTGGTCGCAACCGTGACGTGCCCCAGCTCGCCCGCCTTTTCCACGATCCCCGCCTCGCGCGTCTCCTGCATCGCGTTGAGAAGCTGGCACTCAACGCCCCGCGCCGTGAGCATCGCCGCGACCTTCTCCGAGGCCGTCACGCTCCACGTGCCAACAAGAATGGGCCGCCCCGTCGCCTGCACAGTCGCAACCCGCTCCACCACGGCCTCGAGCTTCTCGGCCTCGGTCTCGTGCACCCGATCGGTCGCTCGCGTGCGTCGCACCTTGCGATGCGTGGGGATCGCGACCACCGGCATGCGGTACCACTCGTACATCTCATGGGCGACCTCCCGCGCCGTGCCCGTCATGCCCGCCAGCCGTGCGTACCGCTGAAAGAAGCCCTGATAGCTCGTGCGCGCCGCGACCTGGTTCTCCGGCGTGAGCTTCACACCTTCCTTGGCCTGCACCGCCTGATGCAGCCCGAGCTGCCACTGCCGCCCGGGAAGGATGCGTCCCGTCGAGCGATCAACAATCATGACCTCACCATCGCGCACGATGTAGTCCTCACCCCGCACATAAAACTCGCGCGCACCCAGCGCCAGCGTCATCAGCTCCTCGCGCCGCCGCGGCCCGGACCAGAACGCCGGCAGCGTCCTCTCCGACTCCACCAACTCCGCCAGCCGCGCCCGCCCCGCGTCCGTCAGCTCAACGCGCCGTCGCATCGCGTCGTTGCGGTAATCAACGTCGCGCGTGAAGCGCTGCGCGAGAAGCGTCGCAATCCGAATGTGCGTCTCGCCCTCGCCCTCCTTGCCCGGCGACGCGATGATCGCAGGCGTGATCGCATCATCAATCAGCACGCTATCAGCCTCATCAACGATCGCCGAGTAGAGCCCGCGCTGCACGACAAGCCGCCCCCAGTCCCCCTCCGTCGCGCCGCACAACTGATCGAGCAAGAGCCCCGCGAGCCGCGGCTGCAGCGGCGCACACAGCCGATCCCGCAGGTGATCAAACACGATCTGCTTGTCCGCCGCGTACGTCACGTCACACATGTACGCCTCGCGCCGCTCCAGCGGCGTCGAGCCCTCCTGCAGAAGACCAACGCTGATCCCAAGCCGCCTGTACGCCGGAGTCGTCGTCGCCGCATCGCGCCGCGCGAGATAGTCATTCACCGTGATGACATGCACACCCCGCCCCAGCCACCCATCGATCGCCGCCGGCAGGATCGCCGTCACGGTCTTGCCCTCACCCGTCGCCAGCTCAGCGCAGCACCCCTCACTCAGCGCGAGCGCCCCGATCACCTGCTCGGGATGAAGCGACAGCCCAAGCTCGCGCCGGATGACCTCATACCCAACCGCAAACGCACGATCAACCGCCATCGGTATCGCACGCTCGACCACCGCCTGCGCCCGCACGATGCTGATCTGTTCATCAAGCGCCGCATCGCTCAGCCGCTCCATCTCGCGAGCCGAGTGCATGATCGCTCGGGCCCGGACCCAGTCCAGCCGCTTCGCACGCTGCCGGCGCCACCATCCCCACACCCGCTCGCCCACCACGTCCATGCCCTTGGCAGGCTGGCGCCGCTCAAAGCCAGCGCCCACCGCTGGCCACAGCGACATCCGCGTCGGTGCCGCCCCGCCCAGCCACCGCGATGGATGGATCACGCTGCTCAAATCGTTGCCTTCTCGCTCAGGTACTGGCGCAGCCTGCGATACCACTGCGACGCCAAAGGTGTCGCGGGCGTCGCAAATCGCACCACCGCCCTCAGCCCCGGCCGCCACGAGTTCGCAACCGCCGCCTGCGACTCGGGCGCCATCTCCAGCACAAACTGCGGCGTAACCGTCGTCGTGCCGCTCGTGTCGTTGGGATCCAGCAGCACGTCGCCGCCCCCCTGCGTCGTCAGCGCCAGCGGCACGCCCTGCTGTGAGCCCGCCACTCCCTCGCGCGCAATCGTCAGCGGCACAACCCGCCCCGCCTGACCTCGCAGCCGCGCACTCGCGCGAACCATCGTTCCCGCGGGCAAGCCGCGGAAGACGTGCGCGTGCTCGCGATCAGAGAGAATCGCGCGGATCGTCAGCGCATCAAGCTGCTCAACCATGCCCAGCAGCGCCCCGCGATCCACAAAGCGACCAACCAGCATCTGCGAATCAACCGCGCCCGTCATCACCACAACGCCATCGCTCCGCGACAGCACATTGAGCCCATCAACCTGCACCTGCACGCGTTCAAGCTCCGCGCGAGTCTCGTCGGCGCGCCGCTCCGCCACGATCCGGTCCGTCGGCGAGCCAGCAGCCGCCACGTCTGCTACGGCCTTCGCCTGCGCCAGCCGCGCCGTGGCCTGCGCCAGGTCATGGATCAGATCAGGATTGTCGAGCCTGAAGAGCGGAGTTCCCTTCGTCACTCGCTGCCCGGCGCGAACAAGCACCTTCGCGATCACGCCCGGCGCCGCTGGCCGGATCGGCTCGCTCACCGCCGCCTCCACAACGCCCGACGCGTACGAAGCCGCGGGCATCGGCACCACAAGCACAAAGAGCGCAATTGCGCCGACAACAGCACCCGTCAGCGCCAGCGACCTTGATCGCTTTCCCACAAGCGTCGGCGACGAGAAGAGCCAGCCTACCCCCTTCATCGCGGGCCAGATCAGCCAGACACACACGCCCGCAATCGCGAGCAGCGCACCAAGCGTCAGGTAGGTCGTGCTCGTCCACAAAAGTCCGACAAGGAAGAAGAGCACAAAGATCCGGTACGGAAACGCCAGCCCAGCGTGCACGAACAGCAGCCAGAACTCCCCCGCGCTGCGAACGGTGGGGGGCTTGGCGCCAGCGACTCCAAACACCCGGCGCTGCACCACAAACTTCCAAAGCTCGATGCCGCGCTGCGCCAGGTTTGGCGAGCCCGTCACATCCGCGAGGATGTAATACCCGTCGTAGCGCAGCAGCGGATTGAGGTTGAAAAGGATCGTCGTGATTCCCGACAACACCATCGTCGTGTACAGCAGCGACCGCACCGCGTTGGGCTCGCTCCAGTACGACCAGACAATCGCCGCCGCCGCCGCGACCGTCAGCTCAAAGAGCATCCCTCCCGACGACACCACTACGCGCCGCCACACCTCCGGAAAGCGCCAGGCAGAAGACGTGTCGCAATACGGAAACGGAAAGACGTACGCCATCAGGATGATGCCGATCTCCGAGCATCGCCCGCCCATCGCCTTGGTCGCGCACGCGTGCCCCAGCTCGTGCCACGCGCGGATCAATACCAGCAGCCCCAGCACCAGCGGCACGTTCCCCGGATCCAGCATCGAGTTGAACTGGCTTGCAAGCTCGCCTCGCGCGATGAAGATCCGGTAGAGCGCAAACGAAACCAGCACACCAAACAGCGCCAGCGTGACGCGCGAGAAGAGCGGCCGCAGCAGCCACTCGCACGCCGCCAGAGCCCGCTCAGGATTCACCAGCGGCACAACCAGCGAGAGGCCCGAGGCCCGCCGCCGCATCCGCCTGTTCTGAGCCTCATCGCGCCGCACCTGGATCATGTCCGGCGACAGCGGCTGCTCGCCCGACAGCAATCCATAGAACTGCAGCTTCGCGAGAATGTCGATGCACTCACGCTGCGTCGGCCCCTCATCACCAAGCTGCGCATTGCACGCCTGCCACGCATCATCAACCGTGCGCCGGCCATCAAGCAGACCGACAAACAGATACCCCGCTGGCGTGAGGCGATAGAACGACCCTCCCGCGGGTTCCTCGATGATGTACCAGTGCGACCCCGGCCCCAGCTGCCGCGTCACCCGCGCATACGGCGAGAGCCGAGCCCGCGTCGGTCCCACGCGGTACCACAGGTCGCTGAACGTGCCCGCAAGGTCCATGCGCAGCACCGATCCAACGAGGCTCGTCGGCCGCTTCGAGCCGGACGTGCTCGCCGTCTTCATGGTCGCCAGTGCGTTGTCCATCACCACCACAGCCTGAGGCGCGCCTCATCGATGATCGGATCCAGGAAGTCCGCCAGCGGCGTCGTGAACCCATCATCAAGCTTGACCGTCCCCGTCAGCCCCGGCCGCAGGAAGTTCGGATCCGGCTCTTCAATCACCTCAACCACCACCGTGTACACGTTCGCGCCGCGCAGAACCTCCGCCGAAGGATTGATGCGCGTGACCCGCACCGGGATCTCAACGCCCGGCCGCGCCCGCACCACGAGCTTGCCCTGCTGCCCATCACGCACGCGCCGGATCGCCCGCTCCCCAGCGCTCACAACCGCCTCGTGCCGCGTGCCCACAATTTCAAACAGCGCCTGCGAAGGCTCAACCCGCGCGCCAATCGCCTGATCAAGCTCACCCTTGCCAACCAGCCCCGCCACCGGAGCCCTGATCTCCGCACGCGCGATCTGATCCGTCAGGAGACGCACCGATGCCTCCTTCTCCTGCATCTGCGCCTCCAGCACCCGCACCTTGCTCAGCTCAGACCGCGCGAGCGCATCATCGCGCTGCGTCTTAAGCGACTCAACGCTCGCGCCAGCCTCCGCCAGACGCGTGTCAAGCTCCGTCGTGTCCATGAGCGCCAGGACCTGCCCCTCCGTGACAGCATCACCCGGCTGAACGAGCGTGCTCTTGAGATAGCCGACAAACGGCGGCGCCACAATCCGCGCCACCGTCGCCCGCACTTCCGCAGGAGCCGTCACGCGATCGGGCACTGGCAGAATCGCACTCCCAACCACAAGCCCACCCACCAGCAGCCCCAGCGCCTTCGGCCCCGTGTGCCTCGGCCCGACCAGCGCCGCCGCAAGATCCAGCGTGCGATCGCGCGTCACGGCGAGAATCCCGCGATCCGCCAGCCGCCGATTCCAAAGACCGGGCCCAACAACTTCCGACGTCAGACGCAGCAGCGCAAGGCTCCCAAGCGGGAACGGATCCTCGATCGGCCGCTCCAGCACGATCACCCCAACCAGCCCACCCTCCACGCGCAGCGGCAGCGAAAGAATGCTCGAAGGCCCAAACCGCCGGCTCAGCTCATCGTGCGCCCGAGTCACTCGCCGCAGCGCCGGATCACCCTCAAGCACCCCCGGCGCGGGATACACAATCTCCGCGTCCTGCGCCGCGGCCTCCTCCATCGCAGCCTCCAGCGACTCGATCGCCGGTGCCGTCCGCTCAACCTCATCCGCATCCGAGACCGCAACGATCCGCACGAGGTCACGCCGCATCAGCCCCACGCACACTCGCGCGCACCCAAACCGCCGCTTCAGCTCCTGGCACAGGATCGCGCCAAACGCGCCGGCAGATTCGCCCCGCTGCGACGCATCAAGCAGCTCGACCGTCTCGCGCAGCATCATCTTCTGCTCTGACTCGGCCAGGCACTGACGCCGCCAAAGGAACGCCTCAAACTGCGCCGCGCTCAGCGCCAGCGCCATCAACGCATCATCACCCACCGTCCCCTCACCAACGCGCACCACAACGCACGCCCCCTCAACGCGCCCCTCCGTCAGCAGTGGTGCCGCAATCAGCCGCGTTCGCGGCCCCTCGCCATACATCGCGGCGTTCCGAGCCCCCGGCGCCTGCTCCACACGCACGCGCGTCGCGCCCTCGCTCGTCGGGTCCGCGCACATCTCCTCTGCCATGCGCTCCGCGCGAGCAACCAGCGCCGCAGTCAGAACCGATCCGCTCCCCTGGCCCGAAGCGGCCTCCGCTCTCTGCGACTGGAACCGCGCCACCACGCCGCCCCGCCGCGAAGATCCGGGCGCGAGAATCGCAAGCCCCGCCGCGCCACCAACAAGCTCGCACTGCCGCCGCAGCAGCCCCGTGAGAAACGCCTGCAATTCCAGCATCGCCTCCGCAGGCGGGCCGCCCGCTGGCGCGCGCTCCGCGCTCTCAGGTTGGTCAGGCGTCTGTGGCGGCGGCGTTGTGGACTGTGTAGTGCTCATCAGAGTGGCGTGCGTGCTGAATGTCTGAGACCGAGTGTGGTGCCGTGTTGAGAGACGTGACGGGAAACGCGACGGGAAACGTGACAAAGCAACTGACAAGACCAGTTCAGGCGCGGCGGCTCGCGACGATTACCCAGTCATCGATCCAAGCTCGCGAGCCCGGACGCATCGTGCAAGCACGCGCATCTCGCGCTGGCCACTCGCCAAGCCCGCGCCTCTATCCAAGCAGATGCGTATGGCTCCCGTTCGTAGCGCCCGGACCAACCGGCGACGCCGCGCCGAGGCTCGCTCTGGACTGCTGACCAGAGCCAAGCTCCCCCTCACTCGTGACTGTAGCGGCAGCGCCCAGTGCCGATGAACGATTCGTCCCTCTCAGGCCATCGGTTCTGGTCGCCTGCGCCAACCCCGGCGCCTCGACCGGCGAAGGCTGGATCCGCAGCCGCATCCCCATCACCGACTCAAGCAGCCCCGCCTTCGCCAGCGCCGCCTCGATATCAGCCGAGGCATCGTTCCGCGAATCAACCTCAATCAGCGCCCCCTCAGCCCCGAACCGCACGTGCACCGACCGGACACTCTGCGCGTGCGATCGATCCAGCCCATCCGCAACGCGCATCAGCCCAGACAACCGCCGCACCAGCGCGCGGTCAGTCTCGGAGAGCGCCTCAAACTCCGCGTGCCGCACCGTCGGCTCGCGCTTGCGGTGGTATCTCACCAGACACGCCAGCACCTCAACCTGCCGCGCCGTCAGCCCGCGCAGTTCCGCATGCCGCACCATCAGCGCGCCATGCTTGTGGTGCCGGTCATACTCAACAAGCACGCCGATATCGTGCAGCACGCACCCCGCCTCCAGCAGCATCCGCTCCGCCCGGTCCGAGCCAAGCCCCTTGATGATATCGCTCCCGCGCACAAACTGGTCGCAGAGCGACAGTGCCAAGCTCGCCACGTGCTCGCAGTGCGACCGCGGGTATGCGCACGCCCGCGCAAACGCACGCACCACACCAAGCTCCTCCTCATCACCCGGCGACGACAGCTCACGCGTGCGCTCGCGCAGCATCTCCTCCACAACACGCATCAGCAGCCCCTCGCGGAACCCGCCTGGATGCACGTGCAACTGGCTCGCGCCCAGGTGCTTCATCAGCCGCTCGATCGTCGCCAGTGCCGCCACCACGATATCCGCGCGATCGCTCGGCAACCCCGGCACCCGCAGCCGCTGCTCCAGCGACATCGACCGAAGTTCATCCAGCATCGTCCGCACCTGAACCCGCGACACCGGCCCCAGCGACGACAGCACCGGACTGTTCCGCTCGAGCATCACGCCCCGCGCCGCCGCCGCCAGCGTCAGCAGCGTCGTGAAGCTCCCGCCACACCCAACCATGATCGTCGGCGGCGAGTCTGGCCGCCTCACTCGCTTGCGAATCAGCCCCGAAGCGTGCCTCCTCATCTCCGAATACCGCCGCCCAGAGCACGCCTCCGCGCCGCCGAACGCCTCCGTCAACCGCACCGAGCCCAGCGGCATCGACGTGTTCCCCGTGATCACCCCGCCATGGCTGAACACAACCTCAAGGCTCCCGCCACCGAGATCCACAACCGCGGCCGTTCCCTCATGCAGATCCAGAACCCGTGCCACCGAGCGATGCGTCAGCTTCCCCTCATCAAGCGCGCTGACCAGCTCGAGCGCGATCCCTGTCCGATCCTTCACCAGCGAGACAAAGTCGCCCCGGTTTGTAGCCTCGCGCACCGCCGCAGTCGCAAACGCCCGCACCAGCGTGCACCCCTGCTTCTCCGCGACCGCCTTGAAGCGCACGATCGCCTCGATCGATCGCGCCATCGCCTCCGCGTTGATCTCTCCCGTGGCGGACAGCCCCTGCGCCAGCCGCGTCATCGCGCGCTCTTCCGCCAGCGTGCGCCACGACCTCTCATCCACCAGCTCCACCGCCAGCAGCCGGATGCTGTTGCTGCCAATGTCAATCACGGCCAGGCGCGTGCCGCCGATCCACAAGTTCGCCTGCTCCTCAGGCGCGCGCGCCAGGCTCTCGCGCCCCGCACCATGACGCTGCGAGTCGCGGTCCCCACTTGCGCCATTCATGCCACCCACGCCACTCATGCCATTCATGCTCGCGCTCCTCTCCCCATCCATCTCGACATCCGCCGCGCCCGCTCGCTCCACAGCTTCCGCCGCGCCACCCAGCAGCATCCACAACTGCTCCGCATCAACCTCGCTCCACCACGCCGTCGCCCGCAAAGCCCGCAGATCGCGCACTCGCGCGAATCGAGCGCGCAACTGATGCACCACGCGCGTCAGGTCCTCGCGCCCCTCCGGCTGCTCGCGCTCGTGCGTAGTCGCAAGCTCAGCCGCATACCGCTCCATTCGTTCCACCAGCGTCGCAAGATCATTCACCTCACCCAGCCGCTGCTGCGCCTCAACAAGCCGCGGAAACACCTTGCTCCGAACATCATCCCCAAGCGCCGCGCCCAGCAGCTCAACGCCATACCGCAGATCCTTGATCGACAGCCGCAGCTCATGCAGCGCACCAAGCTCACGCAGGTCCGCCGCCGCCGCCGCGCGCGCCCGCGCCGCCATCCCCGCCATCCGGTCCCGTGACACCTCCGCGATCGACCGCGCGGCCTCCCCCGCGCCGCCCGGCACCAGCTCATTGCCAAGCTCACGCACGCGCTCGGGCGTTGCAATCACGAGCGCCTCACGCAGCCGCTGCTGCGCCAGCGCCCTGTCCCGTCCAAGCCAGCGCAGAATCTCTTCTATTCCATGAACATGCCCCTGCACAGGCCCAAGAGCTTGCCCCTGTCGCGCACTCGCGCTGCCTCGCTCATCCAACGCCGCGAAGAGCGCCGCATGAACATCGGTGTCTCGCAGCAACCCCGCCGCTCGACGAACATCGCGAACCAGTCGCCGCGCCCGCTCCGCACCGCGCGATTCAAGACACGGCCCCAGGGCCCGCAGCGTCGACCCTGCCCGCCGCGCCGCCACACGCAGCTCATGAACTCGCGCCGCACTCGCCTCCTCGCCGCACGCGCCAATCGCCCGAGCCAACCGCTTCATCCCAGCCCGCACCACCCTTCGCGCAACGTCCCCCGCACTCGCGCCACGCCGCGTCGCAAGGTCCAGCCACTTCTTGCCCACGCTCTTGCTCAAGCCCGTCCTCTCGTGTGTCAAGTCCGGTGTCAAAGCCAGCGCCTCGAATCGTCCTCGCCGCCCAACGCCCAACGAGAATCCTACCGCCCACCGCCACGCTGCGGCACCCCAAAACAAAAAACACCCCGGACAGGTCCGGGGTGCATTCAAATTCCGCTTCGCCCAAATTCGGGCAAATGTCGTGCGAGTGCTTACTGAGACAGACGAGGAGCCCCAGCCGCGCCGCGGTTGAGCTGGATCTCGCCGTTGCGCTCCTCATACTGACGAACGACCTGCCCAAGGCTCATGGCCAGGCGCTTCGCGCCAGCCCAGTTCATCACCACGCGGCTGCCAACACCAAAGACCAGCACAGGCTGGTTGTCCTGTCCGGGAACGGGCAGGTTGATCCCGAAATCAAGAACGACCTCGTCCTGCGTCGTCGAAGTACGGATCGTGTTCGCGTAGGTTGTCTGCATCTTCGACTCGTCGATGCGGAGCTGGACCTGCTGCTGCTGCGGAGGAGGCGTGTTCTCGGCCATGGGTCTCAACCTTCCCCCCCGGAACCCATAGGTCCGGAGGATTCGTTCCTTCGGTCGCGCACGAAAGTTTGCGATCCGTTGCCGCGTCCAAGCCACCAGCCTAGACCGCGCATGCCGCCCAAGCGAAGGGCAAGCGACCCAGTGTAGGCCGCCACCCCAAGCCCGCACAAGC
>Ga0105049_10005557_pt1 | contig 14671 bp, 10 predicted proteins | sample MAT06_FD_78087 | JGI IMG/M metagenome (GOLD analysis project Ga0105049, IMG submission 78087) | Freshwater microbial communities from Lake Fryxell liftoff mats and glacier meltwater in Antarctica - MAT-06 | ecosystem: Environmental > Aquatic > Freshwater > Ice > Liftoff microbial mat | place...
CAATTGATCCGATCCTTGACCGCCTCATGCAGGAGGATGCGTTTTACACACGCCTGAAAGAAGGCTTCAATGACATCTTTCTGACCATCGGCATCGAAGACAACGCCGAAACGCTGCTGTCGTACGACCACTTCGAAAAGACCCGGCTATGGTATCAGACCCATGATTTCAGTGATCTCCCGGAAGCCGAACGCGAGCGGGCGGGATGGAAACTGGCCGACGTCTACCGTGACGCACTCCTGCGGGAACCACTCGAATTGATCGAGTACATCGTGCGCAATGATCGGCCGTTTTCGGAACTGGCAACCGCCGACTACATCATGGTCACACCTTACACTGCTCGTGGTTACGGAATTTTTGAAGAGTTGAAAGGTCAGTTCAAAAACGTTGAAGATCCGTTCGAATACATTCCCGCGAAATTGCACGCGCTCACAGGCCGCGATGGGAAGACGCAGGAATCTGCCACGGGCTCATATCCTCATGCGGGCTTCCTGAGCATGTTCCATTACCTGCGACGGTATCCGTCCACGGAGACGAACCGTAATCGCCTGCGCGCCAGAATGTTCTATCAGCATTTTCTGGGCATCGACATCATGCAACTGGCTCCACGATCGACTGATGCCTCAGCTGTGGCCGCAAAGTATGAAATCCCCACGATGCAGGCTCCGGACTGCGTCGTTTGCCACCGGACAATTGATCCCGTCGCCGGCGTGTTTCAGGACTTCAACTTTGAAGGTGAACTGGGACCTCGAAAGGACGGCTGGTACACTGACATGTTTCCGTCAGGCTTTGAAGGCGAAGATATGCCGGCCAGCGAACGCTGGCGAGCGCCACAGTGGCTGGCGGAACGCGCCGTCAAAGACGCTCGATTTCCGATTGCGATGGTCGAGCATGTGTATTACATCCTGATGGGCCGAAAAGTGCTGCAGCCCCCGGAAGACATTGATGATGCGGCCTTCGGCTGCAAGCGTCGAGCGTACGTTGAACAAAGACGGATGATCAAAGACGTCGCCTCTCGATTTGCGGCATCTGGTTTGAATCTCAAGGCTGCCTTCAAGGCAGTTGCCGCCACAGATTTCTACCACGCGGATGGAATCGCCACAGTCGCCGAACATCCGGAGCGGCAGGCAGAACTGGATGACATCGGAGTGGTCCGCTTACTGACACCCGAACAGATGGAGCGAAAGCTGAACGCGATTTTTGGCAAGCGCTGGGGGCGACTCGATGAAGAATTCAAAATCCTCTACGGTGGCATCGATTCCATTACTGTGACTGAACGCAACGCTGATCCCAGCGGCGCGATGGGAGCCATCCAGCGCATCATGGCGAACGACATCGCCTGCCTGAATGTGGGTCGGGACTTCCATCGCCCAGCCGTCGAACGGATTCTGTTTTCCGGAATCGAGACATCGGTCGTTCCCGGTGACGAGGAATCGGACCGAAAGATTCGTGAGACGATCGTCAATCTCCAGAACAAACTCCTTGGCCACGAGCGTCCCGTCGATCATCCCGACGTGGAACGCACATTCCAGCTCTTCAGCGGCATCATCGCTGATGCCAAAGCCCAGCCGAACTACGAACCTCGTGAAACCTACTTCTGCGGCGGTCGGGAAGATTTCCATGTCGAAGACCCACACTACACCGTCCGCGCCTGGCGCGGTGTGGTCACGTATCTGTTACGGCAGCATGAATTTCTTTACGAGTGATTTCCGAACACCCGGAAGCAAAGCTTTAAAAAAGGGGTCAGGAACCAATAGCCAAATGGCCCGGAGGGTAATCCGCACTATGGGTTATTGACCCCTTTTTTTAAGCGTTGGATGTCGATGACATTCCATGGCGTGTGCGGGAATTCGTTGAATCGTTTCACGATCTCCGTTGACATCTCGTACAGACAGTTACAATAAGGGCCACTGGTCGGGCTCGGGGTGTTGATTTCCATCCTCCATGGCCCAGAGAGAGCATGCAACAGCGTCGCTTTCAAATTCTTTCATGGCTGCTGATATCATGGCAGCTCCTCGTTCCGTCAGCTGCGCCTTGGTTGCATACTCTGACCGATGGAAGCGTTTGCGCGGATGCGTGCAGCGTTGTTAAAGACAGCAAGCTGGCGAATTCCTGCGAGGCTGTTTCCCAGTCACATTCCGGTTGCTCCCATTCACACCGGACCTGTTCGCACTCGCACTCAGGATCGGAAAGCGAATCGGAACATGCACCGAATGCACCGCACGACTGCTCAAACTGCGCTGTTTGCCAGGCGATTGCCGCCCCTCGAGTACTGACGACTCTGGTGACTCTCCCGGTTGCTGTCCACCGGATTGAGATTCTCTCTATTGCCGCATGCGCAGACCCGTTACTTGGATTCGGGCTGCCTCCCCAATGCCGCGCGCCGCCTGTTGTTCAGGTTTGTCAGAACAAGGCGAAGTGCGCCAGCGTTGCGAGTCTTTGAGGTAAGGTTTATTCGCTTCTGAACGGAGGCGGATGGCTGCGTGGGAAGTTCCTGCGCCCTTAAAGTGATCACTTCTGGTGGTCAGTCAGCTTTCGGGACATTCCATCCCTGTTCTTTGCTGCATCTCTTCAACTGCTGCGGGCGTGGTCGTCAGTCTCTAATTGACCGACAGCGCGGCCTTGCACTGACTCTGTCGGAGTTCCCGAACTCCCTGATTCATCTCGTCTGCGGGCAGCGCAGTGCAGTTGATGCGCGCCCATTCACGTAACTTCTAACGAATCCAACACTTTCCAGGAATAATCAACTATGAAGAATTCGACACATGCTACGAGAGGCTTCACACTCATTGAGCTTCTCGTCGTCATCGCCATCATTGCGATCCTGATTGCGCTCCTTCTCCCGGCAGTTCAGCAGGCACGCGAAGCGGCTCGAAGAACCCAGTGCAGGAACAATCTGAAGCAACTGGCATTGGCAGCCCATAACTATGCAGACACACACAACTCTTTTCCGCTTCAGGCTGGCGCGTCGCTCTACGGGTATTCGGCTCAGGCACAACTGCTGCCATTTCATGAGCAGGGCAACCTCCACAGCCTGATTGATTTCAACAAGCCATTGACAATCGGACTGGCCTGGAATCCGCAGGTGAATCCCGCGAATGCCACGGTTGCAGGCACGCGAATTCCCGTGTTGATGTGCCCGAGCGATGCAGGAAATCCGATGTTCACCGATGGATTCGGCTTTGCCTGGGCCGGAGGAAACTATCTGGTGAATGGTGGCTCGGGTGCACGGCTGAACTACTGTTCCGGCAACAACGACGGACTTTTCTGGCGAGGCTCCAACACAAAGTTTCGCGACATCACGGACGGAACCAGCAACACCGTGTTTATGGCTGAAACGCTGTTCGGCAATCGCCAGGCTGCGACCACAACACTCATCAATCCTCAGCGACAGATGAAGCGCGTTAACCTTGGCGCGCCGTGTGCTCCGCTGGCCGAAGTGATGGAGACCACAGCCTCCAACAACTTCAATGGCAATCGGGCTGGGATCTGGATTTCATCAACCGGATTTCACACGCTTATTCAGGGCTACTATCCGCCGAATTCAAAGAACCCCGACTTCGGCAATCACGGAGAAATCGTCTCCGGTCCCCGCAGCCTGCATGTCGGCGGGGCGCAGTTGTCGTTGTGCGACGGAAGCGTGCGATTCGTGTCTGAGAACGTCGATCTGAACACCTTCCGTGCAATTTTCTCACGCGCTGACGGACAGGTGCTGGGTGAGTTTTGACCTGTAGGCGGTCCTGCCCGGACTGACCACAGTCCGGGCTTTCTTCCAACATTATTTCTCTGGACTTTGATCATGCGTTTTTATTGCCTTGCACTACTGTTACTACCCCTGAGCGTCGCTCTGGGCGAGGAAAAATCCGCCAGCAACTGGACGGAATTTCGAAATGGCGGATCGTCGTGTTCGCCGTGTTCGCTGCCTGTCACATGGTCCCCTGAAAAGGGAATAGCATGGCAGAGGGAGTTGCCTGGTTACGGCCAGTCGTGCCCAGTCGTGTTCAATTCGCGAGTGTTTCTGACCGCCGTTGTTGGATCGATGAAAGATCAGTGCGCGGTGATTTGTCTCGATCTGAAAACGGGCGAGCAAATCTGGTCTTATGAGCAGGAGGCTTCAACCAAATCAGCTTCCAACTACATGGCCGCACGAAGCGCGCCGACTCCGATGGCCGACGAGAATGGCGTCTACGCATTCTTTGAGGGCGGCGACGTCGTGGGACTCAATCATGATGGGTCAGAAAAATGGAAACGCAGTCTGACGACCGACTACGGTGCGTTTGAAAACAATCATGGACTTGGCAGTTCACCGACTCAAACGAAAGATCTGGTGATTATAAACGTTGAACACAAAGGGCCGTCGTACCTCGTGGCAATTGAGAAAACGACTGGAAAAACGGTTTGGAAATCAGATCGACCATCAGGCAGTTCATGGACTTCTCCGATCGTTATGGAACACGAGGGGAAAGAGTTGATCATTGTGAGTTCCGGGGGCACGGTGGATGGTTATGACCCGGCCGATGGCAGACAACTGTGGACTGTTGGCGGACTTTCCGGTAACTCCGTCCCGTCGCCAACCGCCGTCGGACCATATCTCTTCGTGGGAGCAAGAATCCCGGAGTTTGGCTCGACTCAGGAAGCCGCTCAGTCGAACCTTTGCCTGAAGCTGGACACAACCCCCGATGGCAAACATGAAGTCGTGTGGAGAGCATCCAAGGCCGTCTGCGACTATGCAAGTCCGGTCGTGGATCGTGACTGTGCGTACTACCTGAACAGCGTTGGAGTTCTCTTTTGCATCGACAGCGCAACTGGTGAAACGCGCTACAACGAGCGACTTGGAACAACCTGTTGGGCAACGCCGATTGTGGCAGGGGAAAACGTCTTCTTTTTTGGCAAAGACGGCACGACACAGGTGATCAAGAGCGGCCCGACTTTTGAAAAGGTCGCCACAAACCTGCTGTGGGATCCGAAGAATGCACCGACTCCGGAGTCTTACAAGGAAACTCAGGGCGGCGGTCACGGCCAGAGCGATGACACAGTCAACGTCGCTGCGGGAGAGAAATCAAAACCTGCGGCATCGACCGAGTCAGCAGCAGGGGGACCGCCATCCGGTCGCCGAGTCGGCGGGATGGTGGCGATGCTGCTGAAGAGCGATGCAAACTCTGACGGCGTAATCTCGTCCGATGAGTTGCCAGCCGACTTCAAGGAGATGCTGCCTCGCGTGGATCTGAACAAGGACAACGCCATTGATGCAGCAGAAATGAAGGCGATGGAAGAAAGTTTTCGGAAGCGTCGTGAGGGCTCGCAGGCTCTGGCGCGCGATCCGATCGTGTATGGCGTCGCGGCCACTGACGGCGCGTTCATTATTCGGACTGGTACACGAGTGTTTTGTGTACGTGGAGAATAGCGCGATGACTTGCTCAATATCTCAAATCTCAAATTCATATCAGGGCACGTGCAACATGTCTGGTTCAAAACTGCTGACTGTCTTATTGTATGGGCTTTTGTTCGCTGGCTGCGGTGGAACAGGCTCGGAACTGGTCGAAGCTCCGAAAATTGAGCCACCGCAAACATTTAGCAATGCCGGAGAAACGTGGGTCTTGATTTCTGCGATGGAAAAGATGGATGAGGAAGCACTCACAAAGTTTTTTGAAATCCACTCGGACTACCAGGGAAGCACGGACTTCGAAGGACCGCCAACGATGTATGTCGCGGGAACCGAAGACCGCCGTTTCTATTGGCTCCGTGGCTCAGACGATGCGACAGCGTGGTCGTGTGTGCATCTTAAAGATGGAAGTTTTCAAATATCGGAAGGTAGTGGTAATCCGTTTTCGAAGTGATACTTTGTATTTGGCGATTGACTTAAGCAACTCTACAGGAAGTGATTATGAATCGGTGCTTGTATATGAACAGACTTGAAAAAATATTCATCGCTTTGTCTTTCGGATGCGTGCTGCTTTCACCCGCCGCCCATGCCGACGATCGCGGGCCCAGAGTTGCCAGAGTCCTTTGGCAGGATCGAGACAAGGACACTCTGATGTGGGGCGAGGTCCACGGCGGCGAGAAGTGGATTGTCTCGGCTTCGCCGGTCAAAGACTTTCCAAAGCTCGATCTGGAAAAGCAGGATCTCGTACAGATGGAGCATGCCGAAGGTCATCTGCTGGTCGGCGTACGCGATAATGATGACGGCAAGTTCCAGAGTGGATGGGTGGCGGTCGATACGGGCGTTCGGGAAGAACCGCACGGAAATCATTCGCACTGGAATTTCGTGTCGTCACCGTCTGTGAAGAGCAGCCGCCTGAATGCCGATCAGGGAAACCCGGCTCATCTGTACGTTTACAACGGCCACTTTTACATGGCCAACGACAAGAAGAACGGGTTCACTCAGATTGATCCAAAAGATCTCATGTCTAAACCGGCGAAGGATTGCGGAACGTTCTGCACGGGCGGTGGCAATCACATCACGATGGCGGCCGTGGACAACACCGTGTGCTACTCGACGTGGATCGATGGCGGCGGTCCGAATATGGGCCGCGTTGACGTCGTCAATCTGAAGAAGACCGATGGCGAAAAGATCGCTTATTCCTTCAAACTGCCGACCGGCGTCATTCACGGCGCGACCGCGAACTCGGGACGCGTCTTCTTTGCTCCGGAGGACGGTGTGTGCTGGGTCGATGCGGATACGTCGCTTTCGAAAACCGCCGATTCCGTTGTGGTCAAACACATCTCGCTGGGAAAGGAAGAAGGTGCTGAAAAGCCGAATCGCACCGGAGCCTTCGTCAATCAACGTAACTGGGTGCTGTTCACAACCGGCGGCCCTGAAGGGAAGTCGTCACTGTGCCTGCTCGATGCCAAAGCAGCTGAGCCAACCGTGGTCAAGCTACCGATCGATGTGGCAGACGGTCTTGCACTGACAACTCCGGAAGTGGTGCTGGCGTCCGGCGGCAAGCGTTATGCGTTCCTGTTCCACGACAGGAAAGAAGGCGAGATTCAGGAGCAGCTGACGATCGTGGATCTCGACCCCAACGGCGACCGCAATCTGTCTGACGCAAAGATTGCAAAGACGATCCCCGTGGGTGCCAGTAAGGTTGATGGTCACCACGGACATCACTCCGTCAGCTTCGATTCCGAAGGTCGCCTTGCATGTTTCACGAATCCCGGCGATGGTACCATCTGGGTCATGACGCTGAAGGATCTGACAATCCGAGCGAAGTCGGTTGTCGGTGGTACCCCCGCAGCGATCGTAGCGATCGGAGCTCCGGAACATAAACACTAAATTCTTAAATTCTTAAATCTGAAATCTGAAATGTAGCTGGTCGATCTAATTTTTTTTCTATGAGGAATTTCCAGATGTGTTCTTTGCGTCACTCATGGTCACTGGTCCTTGGTTTCTCCCTGCTGGTCGGCAGTGGTTGCAGCGAAACTGCGAAGAACGAGCCCGTCGACTCTTCGCAGAATCATGGTCACGACCATGAAGAACACGACCATGGCCCGGAGTCGTTGAAAGACGCTCTGGCGGAGGTGAAATCGTTGCGCAACACTATTCGAGACTCATTTGCGAAGAATGATCAGGACGCCGCCCATGGTCCGTTGCACGAGGTGGGGGAGGTCCTGGAAGCCATTCCGGAACTAGCAAAGAAAGAGAAAGTCAGCCTTGAGAACCAGGCCGCAATTGAAACAGCAGTCAACACTCTGATGGATGCCTTCGGCAATGTTGATAAGACGATGCATGGACAGGAAGGTTCCACCTACAGCGAAGAATCCGCGACAATCGACGCCGCCATGGAAACTCTGTCTCAGGCATGCGGGAAAGAAAGTACCGCTGTTGAGCCACAATCGACGAACCCCGTTCCCACCCAATCCGGCACCACAGATCCGCCGGTCGATGCAACACCTTCGCCGGCGGCAGAATCGGAATCCGAAGTTACGCCCGAGTCCAGGGGTGAGTAGCAACTCGATGAATGACGAGCCAGGAACGCTCCACAGAACAGTGAGCGGATATTTCGTCAGGTGATATCCGGCCACGGTGTATCCGCCGACTTTCGGCGTTATAGTTTGCATTGACATCCTGGAGTTTGACAGAGTCGTGCGGATTCGATTTGAAAGGAATAGTCGCATGAGATTGTTATGTTTGTTCAGCATTTTGCTGCTCACCGGTTGTGGTGAGAGCCTGGACCCACGGGTACTGAAGTTGCGGCAGCAGTTCGTGGTGGAGAAGCCTCCCGGCAATGAGCGACCGGTGCCCGATATTCGCAGTGATCTGAAATCCGGCAAGCTTTCACCGGGCACTCCTTTTGCGATTCGCGCGCGAATCAATGCCGGTGACATTCCTCCGTTCGCCGAGGGGAAAGCCACGTTTATCGTCACCGATGCCACAGGGCACGACGGCGATGAATCGCATAATCCTCACGAATGCCCGTTCTGCAAACGTGACATCAAGAGCGTAATCGCACAGGTGGAGTGGAACGACACCGAAGGCAAACTGCTCAACGTGGATTCCCGGGAACTCTTCAACGTGAAAGAGTTCGACCTGCTGGTCATCGAAGGCACAGGTCAGTTTGATACAGATGACATGCTGGTCATCGCTGCGTCAAAAATATTTGTAAGTCGTTAGAAGGCTCAAAAAAGGGGTCAGCAACCAATAGCCAAACGGCCCGAAGGGTGCTCCGCACTATTGGTTCCTGGCCCCTACAGCTGCTCTTCCCTTATTCGTTCGGACAGTTTCTGAAAAAGCCATGCACGGGAGAAAGTCCACCATCGCGAAGCGGTTGGACGGGAAATGCCGAGCATCTCGGCTGCGGTGACTTCATCGAGGCCCGCGAAGTAGCGAAGCTTGACAAGTTCTGCCTTGTCCGGCATCACGCGTTCAAATTCTTCAAGGACTTCGTGCACCGCGATGATTTCCGACAGATCGATGGAGGGACCGATGGCAATCTCCACGAGCGGTTCTCGTTGTGTCTCGCCGCCGCGTTTGAGTCGATTGCGGCTGCGTGCATGTTCGATCAGAATCCGTCGCATCGCTTCTGCTGCAGCTGAGAAAAAATGCCGCCGATTCTCCCATGTCTGAGGCTCGCTGCGAAGAAGTCGCAGGTACGCTTCGTGAACAAGAGCAGTGGGCTGAAGCGTATGTTCGGTCGCCTCTGTCTTCATCCGAGCTGCCGCCAGTCGCCGCAACTCGTCATACACCAACGGCAACAACTCGTCTGCCGCGCGGACTTCCCCCTCAGACACGCGTTTGAGGATGCGTGAGACGGGAAGTTCGGCGGAGTGTTCTTCGGAGTTCAATGTCTACCCCAAGGCGGGATTGTTTTATCGTAGGACGGGTCTCCAGACCTGTCCTGGGGTGCGCGAGAAGTAGCAGGTTTGTGAAAATCCGGATTTTTTATGAGGTATTTCTTGTTCCATGAATTCGATGACGGGCACCGCCCGACCGGACTTCCGCCCCTTGCCGGCTCGTCCGGCAGGAACGCAGGATTTGAAACCAGCAGCCATCATCAGTACGGCCGCTCCCCTGCACAGCTTGCCTGGCAGGAAGCCAGGTTTCGCAGCGTTGCGCATGTTTCATCGTGCTGAACTTTCCGTTCCGGTTGGACAAGCCAACCGGGGCGGCCTCGTGTTTCACTTCGGCTATTTAGAAATCTTCCGCTCGTGCCAGGCGAGCTGGCACGGGGCGAGATCACTGCCTCAGAACCGGGGCTATCGCCCTTCGGCTAATACTAATTCGGAGTCAATGCCCCTTCCGGTGGTTCCTTGATTCGCCACGTGCCAGGTGTACTGCCTGGAACGAGAGAGGTGGGCGGGACGAACTCGGGCTTGGGTTTCTCGGTCTTTGGTGCCACAGGTTTTCCCTCTGAAAAAACAATGTGGGCAACAGGTGGGGGTGTGAAAGGAGCAGGCCGCTTCCAGAGTTCCTCTATCGAGGTGGCTCCGCCGAGTTGCAGAAGTTCGGCCTCCGGAACATCCGGTTGGCCTTCCGCCCAGGCTGTGATCAGTCGACGGATAGCCGGCGATGATTTAAGAGGCAGATCATCATCTGTTCCGAACCAATAGAAAAAGAAGTTGACTGCCGGACTCTCCGCTGGCTCAGTCTCAGCAAATTTCTTGATCAACGCGCGGTCGCGGCGAGCGATCTGCGGAGTCGTAAGTGGGTCATCCTTGTCAATCGGTTGATTGTCATACCAGTTGGGGGAATTCCATCCGATCAGTTCGTCCTTGACGAACCGACGCAACTCCAACCTTGGGACGAAGACTCCCTCGGACGATCGGCGAGCTCCTTTCCATGCGATGTGTCCGAGTGGCGACATGAACCCCGCTGTCATGTCGGCGGACTGAATGTCGAACTGCGCCAGAGTACGTTCGTTCTTGAGAGAGTGCCCGCCGTTTTGCGGATCGATATAGACCGCCTCCAGAAAGAGCGAATGGGATCGAAAGGTCTTTGGCGTCACGTACGGTGGCGTTCCAGTCGTGTTTTCCGTCGTGGCTGCCAGCAGGGCGTTTACTATCTGGACCTCGTCCGGGGTGGTGATCTGGTAGGTCTTCCCAGCCCAACGAAACGAGAGCGGAAACTGATCTATGCCAGAACTCGGCAGTTGGTGTGCCAGGAACGAACGCTTGACGTGAACGTACCGCGGGCCATTGCCAATTGTAATTGTCCCCCGCCGATCCAGCTGCCAGCCGTAGTCGAGATCTTGAACGAGTACCTGATAACGTCCGGCGGGAAAATCATGGGCATACTCTCCAAGTTCGTTTGTCGCCATAAAGGGACCGGTTCCCCAGGCGACCTTCGAGTAGTATTCCAGATCGGCTCCTTCGCTTCCTTCAAAGCCCATACGTTTCATACGTATTAGGAGCCCCGGTTCGTCGATCCAGACGGCCTGAGTCATCGCCGACGCTGTCCCAAATCCGCCGGGCAGCATGCCAGTGGCTGGGGCCGGCATCTGGGTCGGATCGATCAGCACCTCGACCGCATCGGCCAGCGGGATCGAATTGTTCGCGGTGATCTTGTCCTCGGGAGCGTTGCTGGCGTTGGCCGAAGTGGCGTTCCCCGAAGTGCCAGCGGGCCTTGTCATGTCGCCACTGGGGTTGTCCGTGCCGTCACCAGGCGCACCCAGAGTTGAGGGAATCGCCTGAACGCTGCCCTGGATCACAGGCCGATATACTGGCACCGCTTCGATCTCTATGGCCTCCATCATTCTGCCATCCACTTTGGTGGAGTAGGAGCGCTCGTAGTTTTTCGGGTCTGAGCTTTCGAAGGCCACGACAATCGCATGCGGGCCGGGTTGTACCTCCAGTTGGCACATACCTGCCCCGAGCGATGTCACGAATGCGGGCGTCCCATCGACAGTCACACCGGTGATTTTTTCCCCCAACGAAGACCGAATGGTGAGGTAAACGGGATGAGGACCTGAGTGTGGTTGAGCTGGCTGCAGGTCGTTGGGATTGGGCAGATGAGGCATGATTAGCGCAGTGAGCAACCCCAGGCCCGAGAACATTCCCAAACCAAGAACCGCCACGAACACCCACGCTAGAACGCTCCACGGAGAGCGGGGTTGAGTAGGCGCAAGTGGTATTCCAGGAGCTGCTGGTCTTTGCGTGGAGATGAACAGCCACGGCGTCAGCCTGGTCAGCAACCAGAAGATGCCGATCGCCAGCGGTAAGACGAACACACCGGCATAATTGTTGAGGAAGTTCTGCATGTCGGCCACGACTCCGGAGCGCGGGCTGCCCGCCATCATCCACACGCGAAAATTTGCACCGGCGAAAAGGGCGATCACACTCGCGATAAACGACTTCCAATTGATCCAGGTCCAGTTCAGCTTGAGCCCCGTCTTGGCCCATGACAATGCTCCCCACGTGAGAACCGTCCAAACAGGCAACCACATCATGTAGGAGTAGCGATTCTGCCCCAGCACGAAGCCGATCACAGCGGACAGCAACACCACCGTTGGCAACCAGTGTTGCCAGCGGGCCAACTGAGAGAGGCGAAGTCGTGTGGAAGCGGGCTGCGGAGCGTCTGCGGGCCTCCATGCCGCCGCTTCTCGGGCGCGGACTTCTCCGGATGACGATTGGGATTCCAGGACCGAGACCACATCACCCGCCGTCTGCACCCGCCGTGCCGGTTCCTTCTCCAGCAACCGATGCACCAGTTCGCACAGCCATTCGGGGATGTTCGGATTCATCTGAGCCACCGGGCGCGGATTGACTTCGCAGACCTTCTTCATCACCGCCAGCATGTTGTCGGCGCGGAACGGGCTGACTCCGGTACACATCGTGTACATCACGCAGCCAAGGCTGAACAAGTCGCTCCGCTGATCGACGATCTCACCACGGGCTTGCTCGGGAGACATACATTGTGGTGTGCCGAGAATCTCACCGGTATGCGTGATCCCGCCGTCCGATGTCGTCCGAGCCAGCCCGAAGTCGGTGATCTTGACTCGTTCAACGCCGTTCTCCAGAAGAATATTCGCTGGCTTGATATCGCGATGAATCAAGCCACGTTTGTGAGCCGCTGTCAGCCCTTCTGCGATCTGCCTTGAGATGCTGACGATCTCTTCAACTTTCAGAGCCCCAACTCGTTTGATCTTGTCGTGCAGAGTCTGCCCGACGATGCATTCCATCACCAGAAATGGCAACGTGGTTCGTTCGGTTCCCAAAGATGCTTCTTCCGTACCTTCGACGGCAAAGATCGTCACGACATGCGGATGACTGATCGCCGCTGCCGCTCGAGCCTCACGCAGGAATCGCTGCCGCGCGGAAGGAAGCCGTGCCAGCTCCGGAGCCAGCGCTTTCACGGCGACGATGCGCTGCAGCTTCGGATCGTGAGCCCGGAAAACGACGCCCATACCACCGCGGCCAATCTCCTCAAGGATCTCATAGGGCCCCAGTCTGCCAAGCGTTCCCGGCAATTCACACGGAGCCAGATACTGCCCAATAGGAGTTGGCTCCGAACTGACAGCAGGCTTTTGAAGGAAGTTTCCCGCCTGCTCATAAGCGACCAGCAGCCCTTCCACTCGCCGCATCTGCGATGGATCCACGCACTGCGCGCTGAGAAAAGCGTCCCGCTCCGTGCCGGATTTACTCAGCGCGACAAGAAAGATGCCCTCGACCGAGAATGGATCGACACTTCCCAGATTGGCAGGGTCGATGGTCATGGGATCGGGCTCCGGAAACTCGGAATCTTGCGATGTGGACATTGGTACTCTCCAGAAAGAATGAACTTCTCAATGAGATGCGTCAAATGTCTCCGGAGCGCCTCACGGCATTTCGAAAGATTTTTCCATAACAAGTATCGGACAGCATCCTGACGAAGACCATATTTCACCGCAGTATCCGATTGTGGACGCGATCACAGGCAGTCTCTTTCTGCTGATCGCAGTCGTTCTGATGACTTGTGTTTTCTTGCCAATGGCCACCTGTCTTCCGGCTTCTCTCGTCAGAAGAAGGAACTCGCGCTGTTTCCCAAAGAATTGCCAACGAACTGCTTGACCAGGGTCGTAGTATTGGGACAATCTCCCACAGCGACTGGTCGGCCGCTCCCTCTCACTTCGTTCACATGAGAAAGCTGCATGCGCGGCTCGGTCCGACAATTTGCGATTACGCTCCTGACAGCAGCGTACGCGATCATCTCGACATGCGGCTCTGCATGGCATCTTGCCAATTGCGCGGACGTCTGCTGTGTCGCGCCGGATCGCTCCTCAGCCAATGGTCATTCGGATTGCAGTGCGTCGCGCCGTGATACAGGTCGGCATTCTGCTTGTGGTCATCATTCCAAGGCCCCCGAGTCTTCCGATGGGCGAGGGTCTGGATCCCACGACAGACAACAGTGTGAAATCTGTCAGCTCTTTGCGCAGTCACTAACTCGCATTAGTGTTGTTTGTGTTGAAGCCTCCCCGGATGTGGTTGAGGCGTCCGTTTACGAGTTGCCGATGTCTGCCCCAAAACTGCAGGCCATAACGGCGACATCTCGTGGCCCGCCTCTGGCGTGAAGCTTGGCACACGATTTCAAATAGTAGACCTCACTCTCCGAGTGAGGCAGGTCGCGAATCGCGGCATTCGTCACTCAGAGAGTGACGGCTACTAATAATCCCAAATCCAGTGCCATTGCGTGTGAGTCCCTCTACTGCTTCTTCGCGGCATCGTGTTCGCTTTGCAGGTTTTCCTCTTTACCAATGAGAGAACTGCAGGGAACTCCGACGTTTTTGATCAGATGCGTTTTCAGCGATCTCTGAGCATTTAGGTCGGTGACAAGTCCGCATTCATGGAGTTACAGGAGAACTCCGTTGCGGCTGGCGTGCGGTCTACAGGTCCGACCAGTCCGTTACCGTTGCGTCGTCGCAACGGAGCCTTATTGTTTCAGTGATTTCTGTAGGTTGGACATTCCTGTCCGACTGAACCTCGACGGGCAGGAATGCCCATCGTACAGGGTACAGAATGTTGAGTGCGCAAAGTTGGGTTGTGGGTTGCCTCCAGCTTCCGGAAAAAGAGTAGCCCAAAATATGTGTGTGTATGTGTCTAGTTTTTCAAAGTTTCACAGTTTCAAAAGGGAGAGGCGTAATGCTTCGTAAGTTCTTTGGTAACAAAAAAGGTCAGGGTTTGGTTGAGTACGGTTTGATCATCGCCGGTGTGGCGTTGATTTGTGCCGCTGCTGTTTCGATCTTTGGTCACAAGACCAGCG
>Ga0105049_10005566_pt1 | contig 14661 bp, 14 predicted proteins | sample MAT06_FD_78087 | JGI IMG/M metagenome (GOLD analysis project Ga0105049, IMG submission 78087) | Freshwater microbial communities from Lake Fryxell liftoff mats and glacier meltwater in Antarctica - MAT-06 | ecosystem: Environmental > Aquatic > Freshwater > Ice > Liftoff microbial mat | place...
CACAACGTCCTGTATTCTTAGCTGAATCGAGGTTGGGTGAAGGCACGCAACTTCCGCCGCAGCGAAGAAAACTGGCCTATACGTAATTACTGTACGCTGCCTGAACTAAGAGAGAAGCTGTGGCTGAAAAGCGTCCTAGTGCGAAAAGAAACCAGGTTCGAGCAGGTCAAACGCACGATTACTTCGCTCCGTGACGAGTTCGCAAGCATCCCTGATTAAGCGGCTGCGCAGATCAGACGTAAACCAATTGCCTAATTCAGATTTGTCCTCATTATCGAAGTCGCCGGCAGTGGCAGCTCTTACACAGTCAAACTATTGCCTGCCAAATACTGAGTGGCGCGCGGCATCGAGGGAAGCGCGTTTCCGACGCCAACCACATCGCTCACTTGTATCAGGAGCCGCATGTAGAGCCGTTTCCGCGACTGAACGGTGTCCTCCCCGAAAGTACCCATCGGATACGGCGCCACCCATCAGGAGCAGTTATGGGCTTAGGTGGGCCAGCGAGCCGTTCGCGCTTTGGTCCACCACCAACACTCAGCGACAGATATCTTGGACGCTACCGTATTGGTAGCGGAATTCCCGCCGCCGGAGGTCGCCAGGTCCCCTCCATGCCCCTCCATGCCCCCTCTCCCACCAGACCGAACTTGCAACGATGAATCATCAAGTCCTCAAGATATTTATAGGATACGACCCAGTGGAAAGCGTTGCTTGGCACACGCACGCGCACTCTATTCTGGAACGCGCTACGCGACCAGTTGCGCTGGTGCCTGTGAACATCCGCAACTTTCGGCATATCCACACGCGCGAGCGTGACCCGAAGCAGTCGAATGAGTTCTCGTTCACACGCTTCTTGGTTCCCTACCTGTCCGGATTCGAAGGCCACGCCGCATTTTTTGACTGCGACCAACTAATTAGGACGGACGTAGCCGAATTGTTCGCGATTGGCGAGTCGGAGCCCGAAAAGGCAGTTCATGTTGTCCAACACGACTACGAGCCCAAGGATACAATGAAGTTTCTGGACACGGTTCAGTACTGCTACCCTAGGAAGAATTGGTCATCAGTAGTTCTGTGGAATTGTGGGCATTCAGCCAATCGCATGTTGACCCCAGAGTTCGTGAATTCGGCTTCGCCGATGGAACTACATCGCTTCCAGTGGCTTGGTGACGATCTCATCGGCTCATTGGATGTGCGATGGAACTGGCTGGTGGGCGAGTACGCCGAGCCTCCCGCAGACGTCAAACTCGTGCACTGGACAGTTGGTGGACCATACTTCAAGGAATACCGCAACTCCGACTTTGCCAGTGAATGGTTCAAGTGCCGTGACCGAATGGCCCATTGCCTGCAGCGGGGAGCGGTGTAATGACCATAGGTGTGTCCGACTGTCAAATCCTTGCGTTGGGGCAAACCGTCCTGGAAACTGAGGCGGCGGCTGTGCTTGCCGCTCGCACGCGTTTAGGTCCTGCGTTCATCGGGGCCGTGCGCCTGATGCTGTCGATGGGCGCCGGTGCTAGGGTGGTCGTCATGGGCATTGGCAAATCCGGTCACGTTGGGCGCAAGATCGCTGCCACGCTGGCGAGCACCGGAACGCCGGCAATGTTCGTGCATCCGGCGGAGGCAGGTCACGGCGACCTCGGGATGGTGACCTCCTGTGACGTCGTTCTCGGGATCTCGTACTCGGGCACAAGCGATGAACTGCTGCGCGCAGTTCCTTACTTCAAGCGTAACGGCATTCGGCTGATCGCGATTACTTCACAGGTCTCTTCCCCCCTAGCGCAGGCTGCGCAGTGGGTAATCGACACCTCTGTCGACAAGGAGGCGTGCCCCCTCGGGCTCGCACCGACCTCTAGCACCACTTTGACGATGGCCCTCGGCGACGCTATCGCGATGGCCCTGCTGCAAGCCCGAGGATTCACCGCCGAGATGTTCGCGACCACACATCCACATGGCGCGTTAGGCCGGCGTCTGCTGGTCACCGTTAGCAACGTGATGACGCCACGTGAGAACACACCAGTATCACTTGACACCGAAACGGTGCGCGAGGCACTAGTGGTGATGTCTCACTTTGGCCTTGGCTTCACCAACGTTCTCGACGGAGAAGGCCGCTTGGTGGGTCTCTTTACGGACGGGGACCTAAGGCGTACGCTGGACCGCGATCTTGACATTAAGACAACCCGCCTGGCCAAGGTTGCGACCCAGCGATTTGTGTCGACCCGTCCGTCTGTTTTGGCAGTTGAGGCAGTCGAGTTGATGGAACGTCACAAGATCTCGGCAATGCCAGTTGTCGACGATAATTACCGGCTTGTCGGTGCACTCAACATGCGCCTACTCCTGCAGGCCGGTGTGGTCTGAGACTCAAGGTCGGGCATCAATCCGCCGCCAAGTGCGAACACCGATCACGTTAGGGTTGCTGGCGGCCCTTCAGCTTCTGGCCGGGCTCGCCGCACAAATCATCGTGTTGCGCATTTTAGGGATCGGGTTGCAGACGGACGCCTACGTCGCGGCGCAAGCAGTTCCCATGATCCTCACGGCTGTCGTCGCAGCATCACTTCAGAGTCTCTGGCTGCCGAGATTTGCGCGCGCCGCTGACCGCGAGTCGACCTGGATCGCCGAACTCAGCACCGCATTGGGGCAGACGCTAAAAGTCATGCTTTCGCTTGTCGTGCTGCTGTGGGCGAGTTCCGGCCTATGGTCGAAGGCCTTGTTTCCGGGCTTCTCGGACTTCCAACTCAACCTCGTCGTGAACGTGGGGGCGCCGCTGTTCGTTGCTGCCAGTTTCAACGCTATTGCCGGCATACTCACTGCAGCGCTGCGTGCAAGAGAGCGCTTTATCGTTCCAGAGGCGCTCTCATTTTTGGCCTCTCTGTTGGCCCTATTTGGCATAGTTCTATTGGTCCCGCGCTATGGCGTAATCGCGGCCGCCTGGCTGTCCGCAGGCCGCGGGCTGTTCGTCTTCTTAGCGCTGTTCGTTGCCACGCGGAGGCCACTATTCCGGCTCCGCGCGACCAACCAAAGCCGCGAAGTGGCAAATCAAGCGCGCCCACTAGTCGGCGCTGGCCTGTTCATCAAGTCCGGGCCGTTGGTCGACCGATACTGGGGATCGCAGGCCGGCGGGGGGGACATCACCATCCTATCCGTGGCGCAATTGGCGATGACCTCGCTCGCGACGATCCTTGAGCGCGCCCTACTCGCCCAGGCGCTGCCTGACTTCGCAAAGCGGCTGAAGAACGGTGGCCCGGTCGAACTTGGCCAAGCCTATCGGCATTGCCTACGCAGGATCTTCATCGCGGTGGTCTTCATTGGTGTGTGCCTCATCGCCATCCTGCCGATCTGGGACTTCCTGTGCGCTCAAACACTGCACTTGCCTCCGGACACGGCATGGCAGCTCTGGCTGATCTGCATTTCGCTCCTGCCGTCGCTTTTCGTCGCGATTGCTGGCAGCGCCGCGGTGGCCGTCTTCTACACGTTCGGCGAGACCCGAGTGCCGACTTTGATCAGCATCCTGGGTTTCGTTGTCAGCCTGATCCTTAAAGGTGTTCTGTTTCTTCGCTTTGGCATCATCGGGATCGCCATCGCCTCGTCGATGTACCTAGCACTAAACATGACGCTCTATCACATCGCGGTAACCCGGCGTCTCTCTAAGCTGCCCGTTTAGCGCCATCCACCAAGACCCTCGCCGACTCTCATGCTCACAGCCTTGCCCATCCGCCTCAATGACTTCGATGTCGATATTCGACCCTGTCCAATATGCGGCAGTACCGACTTCACGCACCTGGCGCACCATGACCGTAATCTGCTCGGCATCACCACCGTCGGCTGCAACGGCTGCGGACTGGTGCAGACGAACCCGCGTCCGTCCTCGGTGGGTCTCGATCGGTTCTATCGCGATCATTACCGTCTTTTTTATCAGGGGGCAACAGCGCCTGATCAGGGATACATAGCGAGCCTCAACAAGGAGGTGCGCCTCGCTTACACGGCAAGGTTCGTTGCCGACGTGATTGGCGTCGCGCCGGGCGGCGTGGTGCTCGACTTTGGCTGCGGTGAGGGATCGCTGTTCGCCGCACTGCGCAAGGCCGGCTTTACCGGCCCGTTCTACGGCGTCGAACTGAACGCCAGCTTCGGCGAGTACGCAAGCCGTTTTGGCGACGCCACTGTTTCCAATTCCATCCGTTCACGTGAGCCGGTAGACTTGGCTGTCGTCAATCACGTGCTTGAACACCTCGACGACCCAATCAGCTCCCTGCGCGAAATCGGGAGGCTCATCAAGCCCGGCGGTCACATTTATATCGACGTTCCGGACGCCGAAGAGTACGACAAGATTTACGATCTCCATATCGCGCATATCTATCACTTCACGGAACGCACGTTGAGATGTTTGGTCGAACGCGCCGGATTCTTCGTCGAACGTATCGAGAAGCATCAGCCACCTCATCATCCTCGCTCAATCAGACTCCTCGCCAAGCCGATGGTCACAGCTCGGCCTGAACGTCTGTTAGAAGCCGGGAATGAAAAACGAGCTTGGACGGCTGTTCAATCAGCCGGGCGCTACCGGAACACAGTCAGGCTGCGCCTAAGTCGAATCGGCTGGCTGCGGAAGCTGTACCTCGCGGTAGTGCGCCGTCTCGGCAACTCAACACTGGCTTGATCCTGGAGCACATCGCGATGACCGACCGGACGAGGCGTTCTAGTTCGCACGCTTACTATGTCTGCTACAACCAAGTGAGCTATGTCGTAGCTTGCGAACACGCACTGCGCACCAACCCATCGCGTGCCACGCTGTTCATTGATCGCACCCGCGTTGCTATGCAGCCACGTTACGCGTACGCCCTTGCGCATCGGCAGCTAGGTCACTGGTACGTCATGTTCGCGTGCATCCGCAGTCTCTTGCAGCCCATCACACTGTACGTGCCTCATCGTCGATTCGGACTGATGTTGCGTGTCCTAAGCCGCCTTGCTGCTTCGTTAGGGCTGTTGGACGACGGGCTCGACACGCTGCGCGAGCGTCCGAAAAACATCGATGTATTTTCGCTCGCAGACTTTTCAGAGTTGCTGACATTCGAAGACTACGAATGCCTCGCGTCCTGGACCAGCGGCTTACCGGATATTCGCGTTTGCCCACTATCGAAATTGGTCACGGACTTCCGGCCAAAACTGTCCGTCAACGGTGCGCGAGCTCTCGTCGTACAGTCTCCCGGCGTCGACTTGGCCTCGGCTGCGTCCGGATTCGGTATGACTCCAGAAGAGGTGCTCGTGATCCTGCACAGCAACCCCAACAAACGCGGCGACGCGCCACCGAAGTACCAGAGCCGAGGCGCGCGTGACTGCTGCATCGAGAAGACTGTGTTGAGTTTCGAGGGCCCAGTCCTGACCGGCGAAACAATGGTTACGGTGGTGGCGCTGTATCTGCGACAGCGTGCAGAGCTAGTCGTGGAGCTCTCAACCAGCCAATACGACAACCTCAAGTGCCTGCACAGTCGATTCGCGAGTGACCGGGTCAGGCTAACGGTACGAGCAGACACCCCATGACCAAACTCGCAATCCCGAGTCCGGCCATCAGCGTGGTACTCTGCACCTACAACGGCGCCCGCTTCTTGCCCGAACTGCTTGAATCGCTTGCAAAGCAAACCTTGCCGGTCGACCGGATTGTGCTGCGCGACGACGGCTCGACGGACGGAAGCGAAGATCTTGTGCGTGCTTGGACGCTTGCGAGGCACGTAGAACTCGTTCACGTGACCGAGCCCCCCGTCAGGATGGGGCCTGCGCGATCGTTCCTAACAGCGCTCGGCGCGGGGGGGCCTGCATTTGTACACCTGCTCGCCGACCAAGACGATGTGTGGCTTCCGACCAAGATCGAGCGTGCGTACGCCGCGCTTCGGGCTGCCGGGGTAAGCCCTTGCCTGTATGCGTCGCGGCAGCAACTCGTTGACGCCTCGCTGCGTCCTATCGGAACCTCACCTCGGCCAGGACCCCTAGCTTTCTCGTCGGCGGCTTACGAAAGCCAGCTGACGGGTTGCACGATGGCGTTCAACGAATCTCTGCGGGAGTTTGCTTGTCGGTACACGCCAGTTCATATGTTGATGCACGATTGGTGGCTGTACCTGCTGGCCAGTGCCACGGGTCGGGTAGTGTTCGACGATATGCCGACCATTCTGTATCGCCAGCATTCGCACAACATGGTTGGCGCTAGCCCGACAGGATTGGCTGCGCTTTGGAAGCGACTGCGTCGTGCGGCCAGCTCGCCCGGTGCGACACGAAGCAGGCAACTGAAGGAATTCGGCGACTGTTACGCCGACGCCCTCTCGCTAGCGCAAATGTCACTGATCGACTCCCTAACGACTCCGCCCCGGTCGTGGCGGCAGCGCGCTCTGATCGCGCTAACCGTGCCCGTGCAGCGACGCGGATGGCTCAACCGCGCGGGTACCCGGCTGTCGATATTGAGGGGGCGATTCTGAGCGCGGTCTTAAGCTCTGCTGCGCGTGCGTGCAACCTCCACGCCGGCGCGCACCGCTTCAGGCCCGCACAACGGGCGCCGCGATGACGCCACCGAGTCGACATATGCTGTCGCAGGACAACAGCTGGACAAGAGCAGTCACGGCAGTAATCGTCTCCGCCTTCGCCATGGAAATGCTTTTGGCCGGACCTGGCTTTTGGTATTTCGGCGGCCTGCCGGTTCGTAGGACTCTCACAGCAATATTAACACTATGGATGATCTTTTTATTCTTGAGCGGCCGCGCTCCGCTACGCCAAGGCCATGTGCTGCTCATGGTTTCACTGGCGTTGTTCATGACGATCTGGATCGTGTTGATCCCGACATTGCGGGCTGCGCAGCCAATATCTGATGCGGTGCAGGAGGGCCTCCCGCTCGCGCTTTTGTTCGGTGGCGTATTCCTGCATGCCTACTACCGGAACAATCCTGACGCTTGGGCCGCGCTGAGGCGGCTGTGCGGGTGGACGCTGGCCGCCGTTGCAGTAATGGCGCTTGCTGTGTGGGTCCTCGGCACCTTCGTGGTCTCCGAGCCGATCATTGTCGCGCTCGGATTTCTGAACTTTTTTACGCTTGGTAACGAAAGTCTCGAGCCAGCGGTATACGTGCAGACGATGCCAGACGGTTTCTTTCGCGTCATGTGGATCACGTCCACGTTGATGCCCGCCGGCCTGCTTTACTGCCTTGCCTCGCGCCGTCCTTTCGGCGCGGCGCTATTCGCAGCAGCACTGTTCGTGTCCTACACGAGGGCCCTATGGCTGGCGACGGCGCTCGCCATTGTCTGGGCGGCATTGCGGTACCTGATAGCGGGTGGGCGACCGCGCATTACTTCAGCGTGGCTCGTTGTGGTAATCCTCGCTACCGGCGCAGTGGTAGGGGCCGACCTCTTCAGCGACGAGGGAGAATCGGTGTCGCTTCGAGCATTCAATCGCCTAGTTGCAACGTTCTCCGACGAGTCCGCGACTGACCGAGTCGATCAGGTCGGCCCGCTGATCGATGCGTGGCTCTCGTCGCCGGTCTTCGGCCTCGGCATGGGCGGCGCTGCCGCTATCGAACGATCGGATGTTGTGCCCTACCTGTATGAACTTACCTATTTAGCCCTGCTCATGAAGCTGGGCGTCTTCGGTTCGATGGCGCTCATCGCAATGCTGGCCGTTGTACTGGTGGGTCGCGCGCAACGAGGGGCATCGCTGGCGCACATCGAAGCATGTATCGTCGCATTCCTTCTGGCATGCGCGACCAATCCTTACTTGCTCAATTTGGTAGGACTGAGCTTGCTCGTCTTCCTAATCATTGACCTCAACCTCGTCGCGCGAAGCACGCCTGCCTCATTGAAAAAGCGCTCACGCGGCAGCGGAGGGAAATTGGGCCTTATGCCACCGTGATACCGATCGGTCGTTGGACTCTGAACAGCATTCCATAATCATAAGCAACACTTCTATCTCCATGAAACCGTTTGCTATTTACTTTCCGCAGTTCTATCCCACACCAACCAACAATCAAGCTTGGGGCTACGGGTTCAGCGACTGGGTGCTGGTCGCAAGTGCCAACCTCAAGGACAGTTGGCCTCGCCGCGCGCCCCGTCGCGGCTACTACGACGGCAGCGACGCGGCGGTAAACGCGGCGCAACTCGAGGAGATGTCCCGACATGGACTCGGCGGTCTTGCGCTGTATCACTATTGGTTCTACTCCCATCAGGAACTGCCTGCCTTTGAGCAACACCTTTTGAGAGGGCGCCTGGGAAGCACGATGCCGTGGTTTCTGATCTGGGCCAACGAGGGATGGTCGCGCCGCTGGCTCGGCGACCCGTCGCCGCTCGTTACGCTAAGTGACAGACCGACGGAGGCTGCAGTCCGAGAGCATTGTCGGCACTTGGCGGCATGCTTTTCTAGACGGGACTACCTTCGCATAAACGGCAAGCCGCTTTTTATCTTTTATCACCTCAACCACTTCGCAGATCCAGCCACAACGGTCGAGATGTATCGACACTTCCTACGCGCCCTCGAGACCGAGGTCGTCCTCGGCCACTTTATCAAGAACCCAGCAGACGCCGACAGCGCTGAGCACGTGGACATTTCCTACCTGTTCGAGCCGCGTTTGTTCTTCGGCCATCAAAAGAGCGGGCGCGGTGCACGGACCCGGGCGGCATTCGAGGCCTCCCGCCGAATAGTCGGAGACGCACTGGCGCAGCAACTGTTGGTCTTGGCTGACCGCTTCCAGCAGAGGGGCACCCCATTCTCCAGTGACATCTTCCTAAAGTATCTGTGCAGCGATGCACGTCGGGCACTGATTAAGCAGCTGCCGACTGCCGTGCAGGAGGTCGTGTCGCCGGGATGGAATAATACTCCTCGTTACGGTGCTCGATTCACCGCCTTGGCGGATGTCGAGCCGTCCCAGTTCGGCCAGTTGCTCAAGGCGGCCGCCGAGCGCGAGCCGTCGTTGCCGCCGCTCATCAACGCCTGGAACGAGTGGTCGGAGGGGGCGGCAGTCGAGCCGTGTTTCTACCAGGGCACACGCTATCTCGACAGCCTGTCCGTTGAGGCCGGCTACCAATCGATGCCAACGGAAACAATTAAGTGACACACGATAAGTACTTTAACTATCTGCTGCGGCGCAGCCAGATAGGCAGCATGTACCGCCGCTACTACCTATACCCGCGACTCGATAGGCGCCTTCAGGGACAGGCGCTCGATGTTGGATGCGGCATTGGCGATATGCTCGCCTTCCGACCAAAGACCGTCGGCGTCGACATCAACCCACGAACCGTCGAGCACTGCCGCAGCCTTGGCCTCCAGGCTACCATGATGCAGGGTGACCGGTTGCCGTTCGATGCCACGTCATTCGACTCGGTGCTGCTAGACAACGTGCTAGAGCACATTGCAGAACCGGTCCCTCTGCTTGCAGAAATCCAGCGAGTGTTACGTCCCGGCGGCAGACTCCTGGTGGGGGTGCCGGGCGCATGCGGGTGGGATTCAGATCCGGACCATAAAGTCTACTATGGCGAGCGTGAACTCATTAAGTGCGTCTCGGCCGCCGGCTTTGTAGCGCGAGAGATTTTCCACACGCCTTTGGGTCAGTCGCTCTGGCTCAACAGCCATATGCGCCAGTACTGCATCTACGGTGCGTTCGAGCGGCTGTGAGTGCGGCGATGAAGATTTCGTTTATGCCGGGCCTCGATGTCTCGCAATCGTTACTTTCTCCGCGTTCGTGAGAATCACAACCATGCGCCACTCTTCGATCAACTCGCGCACTGTAGCCTATTTCAGTTGCGGGAAGTCACTGAGATCCTGCGGTTTCCACGACGAAGTCGCGAGACACTTAAAATACCGCGATTCGGTCCCAAGATGTCAATTTTCTTCGGCGCTGAATTGAATCCCAACGGAGATTTACCCACGAGCAGCACGCAGATTTGCGTGCTGCTGGCCACGTACAACGGCGCCAAGTGGCTAGACGAACAAATAGATTCGATCATCGCTCAGCATGGCGTCCGATCTACCATCGTGGTTAGTGACGATGCGTCAACCGACGGCACTTCGGCCCTGTTGCAGCGGCGCAATCAAGACCTGCCAATGACATTGCTACCAGCATCAACTGGGCGTTTCGGTAGCGCCCACAAGAATTTCCTGCGATTGATCCGGGAAGCGCCAGTGGGCGAAGCCGAATTCGTCGCGCTCGCCGACCAGGACGACATTTGGCTGCCTAATAAGCTTCTGCGGGCAGTTCACTGCCTGCGAACCATGCAGGTAGATGGGTACTCGAGCGATGTTGTGGCATTCTGGCCAGACGGTCGCCGACGTGTGCTGCGAAAATCTGATCCGCAATGTAGTGACGACTACCTATTTGGTTCACCTGGCCCTGGCTGCACCTTCGTTTTGCCCCGCGCCATTTTCGACATTATGCGAACCTGGGTGACAGCTGAATCTTCGAGCATGCAGGAGATCTGGGTGCATGACTGGCTGATCTATGCATATGTCCGTGGCCAGGGGTTTCGCTGGCACATCGATAACCAGCCGAACATGCTGTATCGGCAACATGGCGGCAACGAGATTGGCGCCAACAGAGGTTGGCACGCCGCGATCGCGCGGTTGCAGCACGTACGCTCCGGTGCCTATCGGCGCGACATCTTGGCCATTGCCGATGTCGTAGGCGTGCGGTCCCCAACGGTCGATGCAGTAAGACGACTAAATATGTCTGATCGAATTTGGTTGTTGATTCACGTACGCCACCTGCGACGACGCCTCTCCGAGGCGCTACTGCTGGCGGTCCTTATTTTTTGCATGCCACGCGGGTCAGGGCCGTGATCGCTTGGCCCGAGGCATGGCCACGTCGGGTAGCCGTGACCGGCGCATCCGGATTTTTGGGCAGCCATTTGGTACCAGCACTGCGCGCCGAAGGACTAGAGGTCGTTGCAATCTCGCGCAGAGGTGGTATGCGGCGCGGTACGGAGTTTCTTGCCGTAACCGATTACCTTGACACGCATCGCCTACAGCAAGCATTCTCCGGCAGCGCGGTGGTGGTGCACTTGGCAGCACGGGCCCACCAACGCGACGGAGCAGATGCCGAATCGGCCTATAACGTTGCAAACGTCCGCAGCACTGGAGCTGTGGCCGTGGCAAGCAGGGCAGCTGGCGTTAAGCGGGTTGTCCATCTCAGTTCTATCGGTGTCAATGGCAACCGAAGCAGCGATCGCCCCTTTTCCGAGGAAGACATTCCCGCACCTGCTGAGCCATATGCTAGAAGTAAGCTTGAGGGGGAGCGGTTGGTTATCGACCGTTTGTCGAACGGACCTACCGACTTTGTCATCCTTCGCCCCCCGTTAGTCTACGGCTCAGGTTGTCCCGGCAATTTCCGCGAGTTGCTGTCCCTTGTCGCCAACGCTCCGTTCGTGCCGCTCGGATCCCTACGCGCCCCGCGCCGGTTCATTCATGTTGCCAACCTAGTGGATGCGATTCTTGTTGCAGCCACGCACCGGAATGTTTCCCGACGCGTGTACCTGCTGGGTGACTCCCGCGACGTGTCTGTGGCGGAGATCGTTCGTACGGCTGCAACTGCCATGGGGCGCAACCCGCATGCCATCTGGAACGTTCCGCCGCCGATTCTGGCGCTACTGGCAAAGTTGGCTGGGAAGGGCGGCGCGTATGAGAGACTGTCAGCGCCTTTGCAGTTGGATTCGAGCGCTTTCTGCCGTCAAACCGGCTGGCTCCCTTCAGTTGACCCGCGCCAAGGCATCGTGGAGTCGACGGTTGGTATTGCAGGAACCCGGCGCAGCAATCCCTTGACCACTACGAGCCTGAAATGATCATAAGGAGCGAGCCGTTTTCCTTTGTTTGGATCGTGATGGCTGGCGCAATGGCTTTAGTCGCGGCCGGATTGCTAACGGGCGTCGTTCGCTGGCACGCTAATCGACGGCAGTGGTTTGACATGCCGAACGCCCGAAGTTCACACACGATACCAACTCCGCGCGGCGGCGGTGTTGGCTTTGTTGTCCCGTTCCTATTAGCGATCGCGATCCTCGGCATAGCGGGAGTAATGCCCCACGCGCATGTTGCCGCTATGCTGCCCGCAGGCGCCTTGGTTGCGGTGCTGGGATACATCGACGATCGCCACTCTGTGCCAGCACTCTGGCGGTTTCTCGGCCATGGCTTTGCCGCAGCATGGGTACTGATTTGGCTGACGCCTTTGCCACCACTGCCAGTACTGGGCATACCGCTGAATCTCGGCGGGTTTGGTCCGGTCCTGTACTGGCTCGTCATCGTTTGGATGGTCAACCTCTACAACTTCATGGATGGCATCGATGGCTTGGCGGCTGTACAGGCCGTAAGTGTCGCAATAGGCGGCGCCCTTGCCGCAAGGATGGCTGGCGTCGACCAGGGTTGGATAGCGCTCTCACTGGTGGTGTTTGCGTCCTGCGTCGGCGGCTTCTTAGCATGGAACTTCCCACCTGCACGCATATTCATGGGTGATGCGGGCAGCGGCTTTCTGGGCTTCGCAGTCGCGCTGTTCGGCCTGTGGTCGGCTCATGAGCAGGCAGTCCTCGCGTGGAGCTGGCTAATCTTGACCGGCTTGTTCATGGTCGATGCAACTGCGACCCTTTTCCGCCGACTACTGAAAGGCGAGCGTGTTTACGAGGCGCATAGAAATCACGCTTATCAATACGCGGCTCGACGATTTGGTAGCCACCGATCTGTCACGCTTGCTTGCTTGTCAATCAACACTTTTTGGTTGACGCCGTTGGCCTGCGTTGTGGCAGCGGGCTGGGTCGATGGCTTTATAGCCAGCGTCGTGGCGTACATCCCACTTGTAGCACTAGTTTTTCATTTCAAGGCTGGCGATCGTGCGGGGCAGGAGCAATAGCCATTGGCCACCCCTGTAAGTCCGCCTTGCGCGTGGTCAGGCACGCACGCTTAGGGACCGCTCAAGTTCGAGCCAAATGGCCGCGCAGTTCGCGACAACTCCCGATGATCGTGCTGCTGTTCCGGAAATGTTGTTCCGCAAGTTACCGATTTAGCTTCAAGTGATGGGTTCCCCTTTCCGCGCTTGACATGACGCCGTCATCTGCTGCTCTGCCTCTCTTGCGTGCGTCGAAGTGACGGTGAGGATCGTCGACCGTAAGCAATGGGATGGACGCCCCCACCCGCAGCGGCATCGATGTGCCAAAGTGGAAGCGTTACTTCAACCACTTAAATCGAGGGGGCGTCCGTCATGAAGATTACGACAGTTGGCATCGACCTGGCAAAGAACGTGTTTCAGATCCACGCGGTCGATGAACGCGGCAAGACAGTCTTGAAGAAGCAGCTCAAGCGTGACCAGGTAGCCGCATTCTTCGCCAACCTGCCGCCGTGCCTGATCGGCATGGAGGCCTGCGGCAGCGCGCACCACTGGGCTCGCAAGCTGGACGGCTTCGGCCACACGCTGCGACTCATGGCGCCACAGTTCGTCAAGCCCTACGTGAAGACCAACAAGAACGACGCGGCCGATGCCGAGGCAATCTGCGAGGCCGTGGCGCGACCGAACATGAGGTTTGTCCCGATCAAGAATGTCGAGCAACAGTCGGTACTGTCGCTGCACCGCGTACGCCAAGGCTTCGTCAAGGCACGCACCGCTCAAGGCAATCAGATACGCGGCCTGCTCGGAGAGTTCGGCCTCATCATTCCGCAGGGGATCGCCAACATTGCCAAGCGGGTGCCGGAGCTGATCGAAGATGCCGCCAACGAGCTGACCGGCTCGTTCCGGCTGTTGGTGAAGCGACTGATGGATCATCTCAATGAACTCGACAAACAGGTCGGCGAGCTCGAGCTGCAGATCAAGACCTGGCACCGGCAAAGCGATGCCAGCTGCAAGCTCGAGAAGATTCCCGGCATCGGTCCGATCACCGCCAGTGCGTTGGTCGCCACCATCGGGACCGCGAAGAATTTTGACGACGGCAGACAGCTGGCTGCGTGGCTCGGGCTGGTGCCCAAGCAGCACTCAACGGGCGGCAAGTCGAAGCTGCTGGGCATCAGCAAGCGAGGTGACTCGTACTTGCGAACCTTGCTCATTCACGGTGCGAGATCGGTGATCTTCAGAGCGCAGCAGAAGGTCGACAAGACGAGCTGGCTCCACAAGTTGCTGGATCGTCGCAACCCCAACGTGGCAGCGGTTGCGCTGGCCAACAAGAACGCCCGGGTTGTCTGGGCGCTGTTGGCCAACGACCGAGAGTTTCGGTCTGACTACACGCCCGCTGTCGCGGCCGCGTAGTCAGACCGGCTGCAGGAAGCCAACGCAACAACCAACAGGAGATTCACACCACCGATTGCTCAGGCGATCATGAAGTGATGGCAAAACAGGTCAGACCGTGGTTGGCAAAGCCCGTGCCAGACGAGGCACCCAAAGTGCGTGTAAGCGATCGAGGCGCCAACCAGCAAATCCCATCAGGGACAGCGGCCAAAAAGCCGCATCTAAAGTCCGAATGTACGGGTGCAATCTTTACCTTCAAGCCGTCATCAATTGAAAGCTTGGCAAACCGGGGGCGTCCATGTACGTCTGGGCGTCCCACCTTGAATAGCTGAGCTTCTCGAGTAACGATCATGTCCATCAAGGAAATAGGTGGACACGATGGCAGCGGAGAGGGTGGTCTTGCGCCGGCGGCACGGCGCGCAGTTGAAGGCGTTGGTGCTGGAGCAGTGTGCGGTGCGTGGGGC
>Ga0105049_10005568_pt1 | contig 14658 bp, 11 predicted proteins | sample MAT06_FD_78087 | JGI IMG/M metagenome (GOLD analysis project Ga0105049, IMG submission 78087) | Freshwater microbial communities from Lake Fryxell liftoff mats and glacier meltwater in Antarctica - MAT-06 | ecosystem: Environmental > Aquatic > Freshwater > Ice > Liftoff microbial mat | place...
CTCCCACGATGCGGATCTCGTCGGCAATGTTGCGCACGAACACGGCTGCGTCGTACTTGCCGCCGCCCCAGTTGTAACCGACCCGCAAACCGCCTTCGGTCAGTGCCTTGCCGGTGAACTCGACCGACTCGTACAAGAAGAAATTGACCTTGCTGCGGTAGACCCAGTCGGTGAAGACGTACAGGTCACCGTTGCCCATCGGCTGGCTGTAGCGCAGCGTGAAGTTGGCGGTGGTCTTGGGTGCCTGCGGCAGCGGGTTGCCGTCGATCAGTGCCGGGCCGTTCGCACCCTGGCGCGGGTCGGTGACGGTGCAGGCGGCGCACACCGCCACCGCCAGCCCCGGGTCCTTGATCTGGGTGTCGTTGTAGCCCACGCCCAGGCTCATCAACAACTGGCTGGTCAGCAAGGCCTGAAAGTCGAGTTCGAAGCCGCGGCCCTGGGCCTCTTTGGCGCTGAGCAGGATGTTGGCGTTGGCAGCACCACCCACCGCCGTCAGTTGCAAGTCCTTGACGGTGTAGCTGAAGACCGAGAAAGCCAGGCGCGCGCGGCGGTTCAGCAGATCGGCCTTGACACCAGCTTCCATCGAGGTGTTGGTCTCGGGCCCGGCCACCGACTGGTTGTTGAAGGCACTGGCGCCTTGCACGCTGCTGCCTCTGAAGCCGGTGCCCGCGCGTGCATACAGCGTGACGTCCTTGCTCAGCGCATAGGTGCCGCTCAAGTCCCAGTTGAGCTTGTTGTCCTTGGGCGCAGCCGACAGCGGGCCCTGTGCGCCCAACTGCGCCAGGGTGCACTTGTTGAACAACACGCAAGGCACAAAGCCGCTGTTGTTGTAGTCCTCGACATTGAAGGTCTTGCTGTCGCGGGTGTAGCGCAGGCCGGCGCGCAGTTTCAAAGCCGGGCTGACGGCGTAGTTGATGTTGCCGAAGGCCGCGTAGGCGTCGTTTTTCTGACGCACCTTCAGGTAACCGTCTTGCGCGTTGCCGGCCAGGCTGTCGTAGCTGAAGCTCTCGATCTTGTAGTCTTCGCGAAACAGGAAGACACCCCCCTGCCAGCTGAAGGGGCCGGCGCCCTCGGACTCCAGCCGCAGCTCCTGGCTGATCTGGCTGTGGCTGGGCATGCCATCGGCCGACTCGCTGGCAAACGGGATCAGGCCAGGCCCGCTGCTGGGCAGGAAGGCGGCGCCAAAACCGCCGTCGATGTCGCCCCGGCTGAAGGTGCGCACGGTCTCGATGCCGGTGATCGAATACAGCGCCATGCCGCCCAGGCCGACGCGCAGGCGCAGGCTGCCGCCGTAGTTCTGCAACTCGGAGTCGTTGACGCCGTCCACCGAGATCTTCGTTTCGTCAAAACCGGCGACCAGATCGTTGGTTCCGGGCTGGATGATGTTGGCGCGGAACAGCCGCGCCGAGCCCTTGTAGTCGCGCATGTGGACGTTGAACAAGGCGCTGAACTCCTTGCTCGGCTCGACCAGCACCTGGGCACGCACAGCGCTGTCGCGGTAGCCTTCCAGCTCGCGCGTGGGGCCTGGGCCATGGGTGTTGCTGACCCAATCGTCGCGGGTCTGGTTCAGCAGCGAGATGCGTGCGGAGGCGCTGTCGCCCAACTGGATGTTGCCGGCACCTTCGAGGTTGATGGTCTGCAGATTGCCCACCGAGACGCTGCCGTAGGCGTCGGTGCGCTTGCCGGGCTTGACCGAATCGAACTTGACCACACCGGCAGGTGTGTTGCGGCCGAACAGTGAGCCCTGCGGGCCCCGCAGCACTTCGACGCGTTCGATATCGAAGATCGGGAAGCCTTTCAGGATGGGGTTTTCTTGCACCACATCGTCGTACACCAAAGAAACCGGCTGCGAAGCGTTGAGCCGGAAATCGGTGTTGCCATAGCCGCGGATGTAGAAACGCGGGAAGGCGCGGCCAAAGCTCGACTCGATGTTCAGGCTGGGCACCCGGCCCGACAAGGCGCGCACGTCTTGGCCGCTGGTGCCCAGCACTTCCAGAATCTCGCCCTGCAGCGTGCTGACCGAGCTGGGCACGTCGCGGATGTTTTCGACCCGGCGCTCGGCTGTGACGTTGACGATCTGCAGCTCGCTGGCTGCTGGCGTTGCGCTCTGCGCGTGGCCATGCAGCGGCAATGCAGCCAACGCAGCAGCGGCCAATACGCTGCGCGCAGGCCAGCGGCCCGCAGCGCGAAGACGGGAACGACTGATCTTGAACGAGTTGGTCACGAACGGCATGGGGTCTCCAGATTGAAAGAGTGGGGGGGGGGGAAGATGTGACGAGGAGCGGGCGGTGCGGGTGAGCCTCGCGAATGCGACAAAACAGTGACAAGATCGGTAACTAGAGCGGTGGCGAGAGAGGTGACAAGAGCGGTGACAAGAGCTCTAGCGCAGGACCAGATCGGAACAAGCGCAAGGCCAAGGCCAACGCAAAGCGAATGCGCCGCCAGAATCCAACTTTGGGCAAATTCGCGCCCACACCTGCGCCAGCATGGGGCTAGCACTTCTCATGCCACCCAAGCCCTGCTGGCTATTGGATAGCGCTGAGCATTTGCTGCCCAGGGCTTGACGCACTTTCACAACAAGTTTCATCGCAGACCCGATGCTCGACCCCGCACAAAAGGCTTTCTGGCAGCAACAGGGCTATCTGGTCTTGCCCGGCTTCAAAGCCGCGGCGGAGCTGACAGCAGCCAAAGCCCGCGCCTATGCCCTGGTCGAGCGCTTTGAGCCCGGCCCCCAGTCCAGCCGCTTTTCGACCCGCGATCGCAGCCTGGTGGCCGACGCCGCGCTGCTGGCCTCGGCCGAGCAGGTGCATTGCTTCTTTGAGGAAGAGGCGCTGGACGAAAGTGGCCGACTTCGGGTGGCCAAGGCGCAAAGCATCAACAAGATCGGCCACGCCCTGCACGACCTGGACCCGGTGTTCGACGCTTTCTCGCACGGCCCGGTGCTGGCAGAGCTGGCGGCTGAGCTGGGCTTGCAACAGCCGCAGGTCTGGCAAAGCCAGTTGATCTTCAAGCAGCCCCGCATCGGCGGTGAAGTCGGCTGGCACCAGGATGCCAGCTTCTTCGTCACCGAGCCCGTCAGCGTGCTGACCTTCTGGTTTGCGCTGGAAGACGCCACGCTGGACAACGGCTGCTTGTGGGTGCAACCCGGCGGGCACCGGCCGCCGCATGGTGTGCTGCGCGAGCAATACGTGGCCGAAGGGGGCCGGCTGCAGATGCGATCGCTGTCGAACCTGCCCTGGCCAGCGCTTGAAGAAGCCGTGGCGCTGCCCGTCAGAGCAGGCACGCTGGTGTGCTTTCACGGCCTGCTGCCGCATTTCAGTGTGGCCAACCGATCGCCCAGGTCCAGGCTGGCCTACACCCTGCATGCCACCGATGGCCGTGCGGCTTACTCGCCGCTGAACTGGCTGCAGCGCTCAGGCAGCCTGCCGCTGCGCGGCCTGATTTGAAGCCGCCCTTGAGGGGGAGGGGACCCTGGCTTGGGCCATGGCTTGGCCGTTGGCGTGCCGCTGAGCAGCCAGCCACGCCCTGGGCCGGTGATGGCAACCCGCTGCAACGCAAAGCGGGCGGCGTTGCACAATGGCCGATGACACCCAACCCCTTGAGGAAGACGCCGATGGAAGCGCCAGAAGTCCCCGTCCTGAATTCTTCCCCCATGTCCAAGCTGCATCTGATTGGCGGGGAGAAAGGCGGCGTGGGCAAATCGATGGTGGCGCGGCTGTTGTCGCAGTACTTCATCGACAACGAATTGCCCTGGGTGGGCTACGACACCGATCGCTCGCACGGCTCGCTGACGCGCTTCTATGCCCACTACGCGTCGCCCATTGCAGTGGAGCAATACGCATCTCTGGACAAGATCATCGAAGACGCGGTCGAACACCCCGGCCGGCGCGTGCTGGTCGACCTGGCAGCCCAGACCCACGAGCCGCTGGTGCGCTGGATGGACGAATCGGGCGTGCTGGACATGGCGGACCTGTCGGGGGTGCAGCTCAACTACTGGCATGTGATGGACTCGGGGCGCGACTCGGTCGATTTGCTGGGCAAACTGCTGGATCGCTTTGGACAGCGCCTGCATTACGTACTGGTCCTCAACCAGTTGCGTGGCGACGACTTCGGGCAGCTCGAGCGTTCTGGTCTGCTGGACCGCGCCAAGAGTCTGGGCGCCAAGGTCATCGACCTGAAGAAGCTGCACGACAGCGTGGTGCAAAAAATCGACGCCCGCAACAGCAGCTTCTGGGCCGCCAAACACGGCACCAGCGCTGAAGGCCCGGGCCTGGGCCTGATGGAGCGCCAGCGCCTGAAAATGTGGCTGGGCCATGCATTCGCCGAACTGTCCAAGGCCGGGGCCTGAGCATGTACACGCCCAGTCCGACCCGCCACATCCGCCTCACTTCACACCCCGGCCAGGGCCCGAGTGGCGCCCCGCTGCTGAAGTGGGGCGCCTCCGATCCCACGCAACGGGGCCCGGTGGTGGGCACCACCAGCCACCGCGGCCAGCGCAATGTGATCGGCAGCCACAGCGGCAGCTATGGTGTCTACCGTGCGCTGGCAGTGGCCGCAGGCAACCTGACACGTGGCCACAAGGCCGACCTGACCAACACCGCACCCACCGACCCCATCGGCCCGCATCCGCAATGGGGCCATGCCGATAGAATCGTTTCGATCGATCCCTGGGGCGCCAGCGTGCAGGCGGCGTTTGCAGACCACATCGCACTGGGCTACGACATCCGCCCCACCATCGCCATCACCAAGGCTCATGTGCACCTGCCGGAGATCAAGCAGGCGCTGGCCTTTCAGCGCTTGCAGATCGACGGCAAGGTGCTGCTGGAAGATGCCAGTGCCGCAGTCACCAAGATCGCGCTCGAGCCGGTGTGGTGGCTGCCCGGTGTGGCCAAGCGCTTTGGCGTCAGCGAAGGTGAGTTGCGCCGCGCCTTGTTTGAAGAGACCGGCGGCATGTACCCCGAGCTGGTGACGCGCAGCGACATCGAAGTCTTCTTGCCACCCATCGGCGGCCAGACCCTGTACGTCTTTGGCAACGTGCACGACCTGGCGAGGCCCGAAGTGACGCTGACGGCGCGCGTGCATGATGAGTGCAATGGCTCGGACGTCTTTGGCAGCGACATCTGCACCTGCAGGCCTTACCTGACGCACGCCATCGAAGAATGCATCCGCGGCGCGCAGGCCGGCGGGGTGGGCCTGATCGCCTACAGTCGCAAGGAAGGCCGCGCTCTGGGCGAAGTCACCAAGTTCCTGGTCTACAACGCGCGCAAGCGCCAAGAAGGCGGCGACAGAGCCGACAAATACTTCCTGCGCACCGAATGCGTGGCAGGCGTGCAGGACATGCGCTTTCAAGAGCTGATGCCCGATGTGCTGCACTGGCTGGGGGTCCAAAAGATCCACCGCCTGGTGAGCATGAGCAACGACAAGTTTGACGCCATCACTGGCAGCGGTATCGAGGTGGGTGAGCGAGTGCCGATTCCGGCAGCGCTGATCCCGGCTGATGCCAAAGTAGAGATGGAAGCGAAGATCGCCGCCGGTTATTTCACCGACGGCGCGGTCCCCAGCGCGCAGGCACTGGCACAAGTGTTAGGGCGTGGCCTTGAATGAATCTCCTGAATTCCCCACCCACGCAGCCGTGACGGGTACCGAAGCAGCAGCCACGCGCAGCCGCCATCCTTTGGCCCGCCTGCACGATCCGCGCGTTGTGCGGGCCCGCTGCGCCGCCATCCTGTCCAGCGTCGAGCGCGGCGTCAGCCACAGCTTCACGATCGACCGCAGCCGGCTGCAACCGCTGGCCGAGCGCGTGGCTGCACTCACGCTCAAGCGCTTCCCTGATCTGCAGGTGCCCTATCACAGCCGCTGGCGCCACTTCGAAGCAGGCGGTGTGGACCGCAAGGCAGAGCTTGACGCGTTGATTGCCAACCGGCCGGCCCATGAGCAAGCACGCATCCGTTTTGACCTGACGGTGATCAGCGTGCTGCTGGACGCCGGCGCCGGCCCGGCCTGGCGCTACACCGAGCACCAGGCGCTGTCGCCTGCCGCGCTGCCCAGCGCCAAGCCCGACGACTTGCTGGCGATGCTGGACAAGGCGGCTGCGGGCAGCAAAAAGCCGGTTGCAGCAGCAGAGAAGAGTGAGACCCCCACTGCGGCTGCCGGCGCGACAGAAGCCGCAGCAGCCGAAACCGAGGTGGACTCAGGTGCGGATGCGGATCCGAGTGCTGCATCAGGCAAGGTGTCGGCCCAAAAGGCGACCGAGAAGGCAGCAGCAGAGGCGGCAGCAACAGCGGCTTCGATCGCAGCCGCTGCAACTGCCAAGGCGCGGGCCAGTGCCGCAGTGCCAACACCCTCAGCCGCTGCGGCACCGCCAGTGGCTTCCAAAGACGTCTACACCCGCTCTGAAGGCCTGGGTGTGGCCAGCTTTCGGGCCTTTGTGGCCGGCGCCTTTTCAGCCCACAGCCAGGACCCGCTGCGTGCCGACGCATCGGCCCTGCGCCACATCGACGCTGCTGCAGTGCGTGCGATGTTTCAGAGCAGCCCCAGCAACCCGATCGTCGGCGCCGAAGGCCGCGCCACGCTGCTGTCCAGGCTGGGCAACCAGTTGCACGAAGAAGCACAGCGCACCGGCCATGAACCACGCCCGGCGCTGATCTTCGACCGCCTGAGCCAAGGCGGCCAGCGCACCCAGGTGTCGGCCACTGAAGTGCTGGGCGAGGTCTTGCGCTGCCTGTCGCCGATCTGGCCCAGCGGCACCCGTGTGCTGGGCCTGCCGGCCGGCGACGTGTGGCCCCACCGCTGGGCCGGCGCCGCGTTGGGCGACGGCGGCGTGGACCGCATGACCGAAGGTTATGTGCCCTTTCACAAACTCAGCCAATGGATGACCTACTCGCTGCTGGAGCCGCTGCAGTGGGCCGGCATCGAGGTCACAGGCCTGCAAGCCCTGACCGCCCTGCCCGAGTACCGCAACGGCGGCCTGCTGCTGGACGCCGGCGTGATCGTGCCGCGCAACCTGGGTGCGGTGGCCAAGCTGTGGAAGCCGCAAGACGAATTCATCGTCGAGTGGCGCGCATTGACCGTGGCCCTGATCGACGAAGTTGCGGTGCTGGTGCGCCAGATCCTGGGCAAGACCGAGGCCGAACTGCCGCTGGCCTGCATCCTGGAGGGCGGCACCTGGGCTGCAGGCCGTGAACTGGCGCTCGAGTTGCGTGCCGGTGGCGCGCCGCCGCTGAAAATCGACAGTGACGGCACGGTGTTTTGAAGCGCGCGCCGAGGCTGCAGTCTGCGCTGATCCCCTACGTTCAAGGGGTGCGCTGACGCGATCGGTGGGTCATCGGTCGGCTCATCCAACCGGCGTTCGCTCGATATTTCTCCCGTCCAACCACTGGAGAAATTCATGCGACTCAAACATCTGCTGGGCGTGGCGGCGGCGCTGTCCCCTTGTTCAGCCTCAGCGCGCAGGCCGCCAACATCAGCTGGGCGCTGGGGCCGACCTTTAATGGCGCCAGCGGGCACCAGGCAATTTCTCAACCCCGATATTGAAGGCAGCCAACAGTTTCGTGTCGGTGGTCGGCACCTTTGTGGCCGACGCCGCCAGCCAGCACATCCTATTCAATGACACCGCCTCACAACCGGTGCTCAGCGCCTACGTGCTGCGCGAAGAGGCGCCGATTCCCGCTAGGGCGGCCAAGCCACGCGCCAGCAGAGCCCGGGCCTGCTGGTGGTCGGGGCGCCGTTGGTGTGAATGTTGCTGGTTCTGATCAGCGACACACAGCGCCGCCACCTGCTGCAGCACCGCCGCCACCAGCATTGCCTGGCAACGCTCACGCGCTGCCAGCAAGAGGCCGCCCAGACGCTCTGGCGCCTTCACTTCCAGCACTTCGGCCTGGCCACCGGCCTGCGTGGGCCGCAAGCTTTGCAGCACCGCCACCGCCTCATCAAAACGCCGCAGCCCGGTCAGGGCGTGGGCTTGCTGCCCGATGTAGCCGGCGCGGTCGCGCTCTGGCACGGCGTGGTCACCGCAAATCGCCATCATCAACGTGCAGCGGTCCAACGCCGCCTCAAACTCGCCGCGTCGCAAAAGCAGCGCGGTCTGCACTTTCAGGCCATGCGGCAACAAGGCCGGCCGCACTGCTGCGCGGCACTGTTCGATGGCGCGAAAAGCGCGCTCGGCGCGCGGCCGGTCGTCCACATGCAGCGCCAGCCGCATCTCTTCCATCGCTGCCGCAAAATTCAGCTCAGCGTCGTTCATGGGGCTGCGAGTTGCTGCAATTGCTGGGCCGCCACACGCGCCGGATCGGCATGGCCCAAATACTCAAGGTTCTGCGCCGCCAGCCGCCACCATGCGGCCTGCCACCGGGGCGAAGCAGCGGCCACGCCGCCTTGCATCAGCACCAGCAAGCGTTCAACCGCTGCAAAGTCATTGCGCATGCTCAAGTGGTCGATCAGCACCTTGGCCAGCAGCAGCAGCGGGTCGGGCTCAGCGGCGGCATTCAGGCCCCCAGGCGGATGCCGCCTGGGGTCTCGGATGCCGATTCGCTTTGCGACATGGACGGGATCGTAGCGGCACAGCTTGTGGGCGCAGAGCGGGAACAGAGCGGGAACAGAGCGGGAACAGAGCGGGCCCTGAGCGGGCACAAGTGAATAGGCCGCCCGTGCACAGACGCCGGGCGAAGCACTTGCCAAGGCACTGGCTGAAGCACCGGTAACGGCACTGACAAACGCATTGACAAACGCATTGACAGACGCATTGACAGACGCGCTGAAAAAAGGCGTTTAAACTGCACAGAATTCTGTCACTTACCATAAAGGCAACTCATGAGCATCTCTGCCAGCGACGTCGTGCCGCTCACCCAGGCGCGCGCCAAGCTCTCCGAGCTTGCCGACCAGGTGAAGGCAGGTGCCGAGAAAATCATCACCAAAAACGGCGAGAGCTACGTGGCACTGATCGACGCCGGGCGCCTGGACTACTACCACCGCCTAGAGCGTGAGCACATTCACTTGCTGCTGATCGACGACGCACGCCATGGGCTGGCAGACATCGCGGCAGGGCGCACCCACGATGCCGATACGGCCATCGCGGAGCTTCAGACGCAGCGCGCCAGCGCCGGGCCGACTGGCGCCGCGGGCAAAGTGCGTGCCGCCGGGGCCGCGCGCAAACGTGGCTGAAGCGCGCGTCCGCGTCGAGCTCAGCGCCAGCTTCCTGGGCAGGCTGGCGGCGATCGAGGCTTTCCTGCTGGAAGCCGACGCTGCATCCACCTACGACAGGCTGCTGGATGAATTGCGAAGCATCGTCATTCCCAACCTGCGCCGATTCCCGCGCATCGGCAGGCGCTACCTCGATCGGCCACCACAATCGGCCGAGGCGCTGGCTCAACTGGCCGCGTTACCGAAAGGCGCGGCCGAGCACCTGCGCGAGTACCTGCACGGCGACTACCTGATCCTCTACACAGCGGCGACCTCTGGCAACCCGGTGCACCTGCTGTCGATCCGACACCACCGCGAGCTGTCCTTCCAGTTCGCCAGTCTGTGGGCTGGTTCGTCCGAAAACCCGGACCGCTGAGTTGAGCGAGCGGCGGCCTGTCTGTGGCACGATGCGCGCGCTGAAGCGGCCCACGGGCAATGAACTGAGCGGTCAAGCCCGCAGCCTTCCACCCACCCCTTCATCACCCACCGCCACATCATGACCGAAGCCGCCGTTCACCTGATCGACCACCCGCTGGTACAGCACAAGCTGACGCTGATGCGCCAGAAAGACCTCAGCACCAGCAGCTTCAGGCGCTTGCTGTACGAGATCAGCATGCTGATGGCCTACGAGGTGACGCGCGACATGCCCATGCAACTGATCGACATCGAGACGCCGCTGGAGCACATGCGCTCACCGGTGATCGAGGGGCGCAAGACCGTGTTCGTGGTCATCATGCGTGCCGGCAGCGGCTTTCTGGAAGGCATGCTGGAGGTGGTGCCCGGCGCCCGCGTGGGCCATGTGGGCCTGTACCGCGACCCCAAGACGCTGGTGGCGGTGGAGTACTACTTCAAGATGCCCGGCGACATGCCCGAGCGCGACGCCATCGTGCTCGACCCGATGCTGGCCACCGGCAATTCAGCGGTGGCAGCGGTGGAGCGGCTGAAAGAGACGCACCCGCGCTCGATCCGCTTCGTCAGCTTGCTGGCCGCGCCCGAAGGGCTGCGCAACTTCCACCAGTCGCATCCGGATGTCCCGGTCTACACCGCAGCCATCGACCGTGCACTCAATGAACACGGCTACATCGTGCCGGGGCTGGGGGATGCGGGGGACCGGATTTACGGCACCAAATGACGGTGGGTGCTGCGGCTGATGGGCGGCTGATGGTCGGCTAAGGGCCACCTCTGGCCGGTCTGGGTGGCGTCCCAAGCGGTTGCCAGGCATGCGCTGAGCTTCGCGCGCCACGAGGCCGGCAGCCCGCTTGCGCCGGGCAGGGGATCAAGGCGCGGACAGAAATACCCCGAGCTCAGCCATGAACTGGGTCGGCTGCTCGAAGTAAGGCATGGCCCCGGCCTGAAAAGCCGTGAAGCGCCAGTTGTCGCGTTGGTCCACCAACCGCCTGAAACGGTAATCGGTGAAGTCACCCCGCACGCCGTGACTGACCCACACAGGCTGTTGCAGCGCTTCATAAAGCGTGTGGATGTCGGCGCTGAACAGGCTGGCGGACAGAAAGTACAGCGGCGCAAACCGGGCACCGGGTTGGCGCGCGGTGGCCACCGCGTAGCGCCACAGGCCATCGTCCACGTTGTCGCTGCCAAAAGTGCGGCGCAAGAAGTAGTGGATGACACCAGGCCGGGTCAGGGTGTTGAACAACCCCTGGCTCCAGCGGGGGTTGCTGAGCAGCCGGTGCAACCAGGGCATGGCGCGGGTGCTGCCGGCAGCGGCGCGGCGCGGCGTGCGGCCGTCCAGGCCGGTGGGGCTGATCAACGCCAGGCGGCCCCAATGGTCGGGACGCTCAACGGCGGCGCGGGCCAGGAACTCAGTGGACAACGACAGGGCCACGGCATCCAGCGGCTGGTTGGCGGCCAGCGCGCCCCGTTGGCGCAGCTCTGCGTTCAGCGCATGCAAGGCATCCGTCATCAAGCGCGGCGTGTAGGGGCGGTCGCTGCGCTCGCTGAAGCCATAGCCCGGCAGGTCGATGGCAAAGATCGTGCGCGTGCTGCGCATACCCTCGAAGATCGGCGCCATCTCTGCGGCGCTGGCTGCCGCATTGATGCTGTGCACCAGCAGCAAGGGCGGGCCCTGGCCGCCGACATAACAATTGATGTGGCCACCACCCACAAACTCAAAGCGTCGGGCATCGGGCAGTGCCGGGGGCAACGGATGCATCGTTGTCGTTTCCTCGGTACCGCTGGTTGTTATGGTTGGTTGATTGCCGGCGCGCCTTCAAGCGGCTGTGCTTGGGTCGCCTCGTCGCTTCAGCGCTGCAAGATCTTCGGCACCGGGCTGGGCCGCAGCCTGAAAGCGTCGCCCATGCCCGAGCCCAGCAGGGGCCGCAGGTACATCCTGAAAGCGTCGGTGACGTCGGTGCCCTCGGCGCTGATGAAGTGGTCTTCCATCGTGCGCGTCTTGCCTGCCACCGCCTCCAGCGGCAGCAGCTCGAAGTCGACCGAATAAAAGCCGGTGCGCTTGATCGCCACCGAGCCATTGCTGTGGCCCCACATCGCAAACTGCACCGCTTTTTCGCCCACCTCGCGGGCTTCGCGCTGGTCGACGTCGCTGACGCAACCCACGAAGCTGCGCTGCAGGTAGCCGAAGGTGTCGCCGCGCACACGTTTGATGCCCAGACGGCGCTTGATCTCTTCGCACAGCAGATCGGCCAGCGCGCCGCTGCCGCTGAGCTGCACGTTGCCGTGGGCATCACGCTCCAGGTCTTTGGCCAGCCGCGCCAGGATGGGCTGACCGCTGGCATCGTGGATGCCTTCGCTGACGGCGATCACGCAGCGGCCATGGCGGTCAAACATGGCCTTGACATCGGCCACAAAGCGCTCGATCTCGAACACCCGCTCAGGCAGGTAGATCAGATGCGGCCCGTCATCGGGGAACTTCTTGCCCAAAGCGCTGGCAGCGGTCAAGAAGCCTGCGTGCCGGCCCATCACCACGCCCACATAAACACCCGGCAGCGCCGCGTTGTCCAGATTGGCGCCGGCAAAAGCCTGGGCCACAAAACGCGCCGCACTCGGGAAGCCGGGCGTGTGGTCGTTGTGCACCAGGTCGTTGTCGATGGTCTTGGGGATGTGGATGCAGCGCAGCGGGTAATTGGCCTTGATGGCTTCTTCGGCCACGATGCGCACGGTGTCGGACGAATCGTTGCCGCCGATGTTGAAAAAGTGCTCGATGGCATGCGCCTTCAGCACCTTGAACATCTCCTGGCAATAGGCCAGATCGGGTTTGTCGCGTGTGCTGCCCAGCGCAGCGGCAGGCGTGTTGGCGACCAGTTCCAGGTTGTGGCTGGTCTCCTGGGTCAGATCGACAAAATCTTCGTCGATGATGCCGCGCACACCATGACGTGCGCCATAAACACGCGTCACGCCGGGGTGGCGTCTGGCTTCGAGCACCACGCCGGCCAGGCTCTGGTTGATCACGGCGGTGGGCCCACCACCCTGGGTCACGAGGATCTTTCCTGAAGACATGCAGTGCTCCGAAATGTGGCGCGACGCGACAGCGCTGCACAACTCAGCGGCGCGGCTGCGTCAGCCTGATCAAGAGCCCGGATCAGACCACGGGCTTGTCCCTGCATCGTAGCGGTCAATCACCGGCATTTTGATGCTTGATGCGTGGGGCAGCCACAATCTCGATCCCACAAGAAGAACCAGGCGCCAGCCGGCACGTTCATGCACCGCACCATCTTCAGCACGCCGTTGGTGAATACTGCCCTGCGCGCCATGTCTGTGGCTTGCCTGAAGCTGCTGGGTTGGCAGGTGCTGGGCGAACTGCCGCTCAGCGCCCGCAAGAGCGTGTTCATCGCCGCGCCTCACACCAGCAACTGGGACCTGCCCTATACGCTGATGGTGGCTTTTGTGCTGCGGCTGAACATCTACTGGATGGGCAAGGCCAGCATCTTCAGCGGCCCGTTCGGGCCCGTGATGCGCTGGTTGGGCGGCATTGCCGTGGACCGCAGCAAGAGCAACAACCTGGTCGCAGCTTCAGCCGCCGCCTTGCAAGCGGCCGATGGGCCGGTGCAACTGATCGTGCCGCCAGAAGGCACACGCAGCAAGACGCGGGTCTGGAAGAGTGGCTTCTATTTCATCGCCCTGCAGGCCCAGGTGCCGATCGTGATGGCCTATCTGGACTACGAGCGCAAGATCGGTGGCCTGGGCCCGCTGTTTGTGCCCACCGGCGATCTGGACGCCGACATGGCCACGATCAAGGCCTTCTATGCGCCGATCAAGGGCAAGCGCAGCGAGCGGTTCGAAACACGTTGACGCTGCAGCAACACGGCCTGGCACTGGTTGCCGACTCAAAAATCGATCACCTCCACCCGCATGCCGCGAGCTGCCAGGAAACTGCGCGCCTTGTCGGCGCTGCCGCGTTCAACAAAGGGCCAGCCCACGACACGCCAGTCAGGCCCTACAGGCACCACCTCGACCTGCACGGCGGGGTGGTCCTGCTGAGACAGCAAGGTGCGCATCGCGGCGGCCAGTTGTTCGGTTTCTGCAGGCGTGCGCAGCAGCCGGGTGGTCAGTGCAAACTTGGGCACGGCAGCGGGTAATACTCCAGGTACTTTTGCTGTTGCCACGACGGGCGGCGCTGAATCCATTGCAGATGGGCTGCCCGGGTTGCTTGGGTTGCTTGGGTTGGCGCCGCCGGCTGCAGCGGCAGCGCCACTTGCAGCAAGCTTGGGATCAAGCATGCCAGGGCTGGAAGCAGCGGCGGCCCCCGAAGCAGGCGGCTCTTGAGTCGCCGCTGCCATCGCCATTTGCGTCCGTCGTGCCTGAGTTTGATCGGCCAGACGTCTGGCGCGCGACGCAGCAACCGCAGGTTGATCAAAAAATGGGCCCAACGAAGGCAAATTGATCTGCCCCAGTCGTGGGTCAACATCGATGGGAGCCGTAGACGCTGCGGAAGCCGTAGACGCTGCGGAAGCCGCAGCAGCCGCGGAAGCCGCATTTGCAGTTGTTGCAGCGGGCGTCGCCAAGGTCGGCGCCAAGGCCAAGCCGGAACCAGCTGAAGCGGCTGCTCCATTCACCTCGGCAACAGCAGAGCTTGGGTCGGACGATTCGGCTTGGCTGACCTGAACGCCCGAAGCCGCGACGCTGGCAGGCTCGGCCCAAGCCTGCGGCAGTGCATGCTGCGCCAAGCCTGCAGCCAGTTCAGTGGGTGCGATATCAGCGCTGGCCTGTGTCGGCTGTGTCGGCTGTGTCGGCTGTGTCGGCGCAACGGTCTCGTGGGGCGTCGCCAGGTGCACGTCGGGCAAGGCGCCACGCTGCAAAGTGAGCGCAAAGCCCAACACCGCCACGTTGGCCAGCCCAGTGCCCAGCAGCCGCGGCCCACTCCACCAGCGCGGGCCCAGCACGGCTGGCGCAGCGCCCGGGCCCAACAGCAAACGCAAGCGCACGCTGCCCGATTCGATGGTGGCGGTGCGCAGCACCAACTGCAGGGGCAAGCCCGCAGCCGGATGTTGGTCACTGCCTTTGAACGCA
>Ga0105049_10005569_pt1 | contig 14658 bp, 8 predicted proteins | sample MAT06_FD_78087 | JGI IMG/M metagenome (GOLD analysis project Ga0105049, IMG submission 78087) | Freshwater microbial communities from Lake Fryxell liftoff mats and glacier meltwater in Antarctica - MAT-06 | ecosystem: Environmental > Aquatic > Freshwater > Ice > Liftoff microbial mat | place...
CGATGCCACCAATACGGGCCAAAGCGCAGCCAATACGATGTTGGTTTTCAGCCGCTATGCGATTATCGGGCTGGGGATTTTGGCGGCGGTAAGCACGCTGGGCTTTAATCTATCGGCTTTGACGATTATCGGTGGTGGTCTTTCGGTCGGCATTGGCTTTGGTCTGCAAGAATTAGTTGCCAACTTTGTAAGTGGCATTCTGCTGCTCTTTGACCGCACCTTGCGCCCTGGTGATGTGATTGAGATTGACGGCCATCGCGGCGTGATCGATCAGCTGCGTATGCGGGCAACTGTGATGCGCACGGCAGATAATGTGGAGGTCTTTGTGCCCAACAAAAATCTATTGACCTCGACAATGACGACCTATACCCAGACTGATCGAGTCGTGCGCCGTGTGCTGGTGGTGGGGGTAAGCCACAAAAATCAGCCGACGATTGTGCGCGATCTGCTGTTAGGGGTTGCGACACGCCATGGGCAAGTGTTGAAAAAACCAGAGCCGGTCGTGTTTTTCACAGGCTTTGCAGCGTCACGCTTGGATTTTGAACTGGCTGTGTGGATGGACGATCCGTTGAATGCGCTGCGGGTGACCAGCGATCTCTACTTTATGATCTGGAGTGAATTTGAAAAGCATCAGATTGAAATTCTCCCTGGTCCGGCGCCTGCACCCCTTCCCCTCGCCGTGCCACCGTCTAGCGCGGGGACCCCACCCGCCGAGTCGATCAATCCATCGCCCAGCCAGAACGGCGCAGATACAGTGCCCCCTGCCACCCCCAAAACGCCCTTACCTTTGCCCGCCTAGCCCGCCAACGTGTGTGATTCATGTTTTCTAGCACGAATCACACAAAAATGAATTTCCATCCCTACCAAAAATTTGCTACTATCTACTACACAAACCGTTACCATGCCACAACCTACGTTGTGGCATGGTAACAGGTTGTAATGAGCCGTCTTTTCAACCATCCAGCTGGCCAGTTTTATCGATGCACCCGGCGAGTTTGACACGCACGTGCTGGTCGCGGGCAGTCAGCTCTATTTACCCACATACCCGTTTGCCGCGCCATGGCGCAAAGGAGAAATCAATGTCTACTTATCAACCTAGTGCAAGCAATAAATTTACCTTCGGCCTATGGACAATTGCCAACCCTGGCCGCGATCCTTTTGGCGATGCCGTGCGCGAGTCGCTCTCGCCGGTCGAGATTGTGCATCTGCTCGCCGAGGTTGGCGCGTGGGGGGTCAATCTCCATGACAATGATCTGGTGCCCTTTGGGGCCACGGCTGCAGAACAGGATCGCATTGTCAAAGAGTTTAAGGCTGCACTGGCTACCACGGGACTGGTTGTGCCCATGGCGACCACCAACCTGTTCTATCACCCGATCTTCCGCGACGGGGCCTTTACCAGCAATGATCCCAAGGTGCGCGCCTTTGCACTGCAAAAGACCATGCGCTCTATGGATTTGGGTGCGGAACTCGGCGCAAAAACCTATGTCTTCTGGGGCGGGCGCGAGGGCACAGATACCGATTCGGGCAAGAGCGCGCTCGATGCTGGAAAATGGTTCCGCGAGGCACTCAACTTCTTCTGCGAATATAGCATGGATCAGGGCTATGGCTACAAATTCGCCTTGGAAGCCAAACCCAACGAGCCACGCGGCGATCTCTATCTGCCCACCACTGGTGCCATGCTCGGCTTTATCGAAACCCTGGATCACCCGGAGATGGTCGGCGTCAATCCCGAGTTTGCGCATGAGATGATGGCCGGGTTGAATTTTATGCACGCCGTCGCCCAGGCGTGGGATGCTGGTAAATTGTTCCACATTGACTTGAATGACCAGAACATTGGCCGCTTTGACCAGGACTTCCGCTTTGGCGCGCATAACATCAAGCAGGCTTTCTTCTTGGTAAAATTCCTAGAAGATGTGGGCTATGACGGCTCACGCCATTTCGATGCCCACGCCTATCGTACCGCCGATGTCAATGACATCAAAGCCTTTGCGCGTGGCTGTATCCGCACCTATCTGATTTTAAAAGAGAAGGCTCAGCAATTTGCCCAAGATCCGGAGATCCAAGCGCTGCTGGCCGAGATCAAAACCGATGATGGCTCGATGCAGCAATACTTTGGCAGCTATTCGCGCGAAAAAGCGACCGCGCTAAAAGTCCAAAGCTTTGATCCATCGGCCATTGCCCAAAAAGGCCAGCCCTACGAACAACTCGATCAATTGGTGATCGAACTGTTGCTGGGCGTGCGCTAAATCTGGATAATCGCCACGAACACAGATACTAGAGATACACAATCCGTACCCTTTGTCTCTAGGGTCTGTCTTCGTGGCGATTGCTTGCTCCTTGGAAGCTATGCACTCGGAGCTTAAAGTTTGGAGCTTTTTATGTGATCTTGATGAGCCTGAACGGCTCATTGTTATTGGGGAAATATTTATCGTTCGAAGTGTGGGTGCTACCATATTCTTCGAGCCGCTATCTATTTATGACGAACGCATTGAATCAAGAAATATGAATCAAGATTGTATCGTAAATCGTCAGCCATGCGGCGGGCGATTGTATCTTAAAGTTCTACGCCAATTTATTACTGGACACCAATAACCGGAAGATAACCACGGCTGGTGTATTCCCTCCACTTAACCAAAAGTTAATTCCATGTTTATCAAATTTTCACATAACCTTGCTATTTATTTCTAGTAACGTTGTATATTTCGCTATCTTAGAAAAATTTGCTATGATGGGCCGTCCGTAGCGGCTGTGGATCGCTCTGCTAGACAACTCTTTGTTGAGGGTGGCAAACGCAACGGCAATAGAGGGTGTTTTAGCTTCGCCCGGCGTTTGTCCGGCTGCAATTTTGTTCTCGGAAAACTGTGCCAAGACAAAGGGCCTGTTTATATTTGCTAAGGAGCAAGAAAATGATTAAGCGCGAAATCGTGAAGAAAACCAATCAAGTGAAGCTGACTTTTATTCAGCCCTATGCGGTAACTCAATCGCGGACCTATGTCCTCGGTGACTTTAATCGCTGGACACCCAAAATTCATCCGCTGGTCAAGCGCAGTAATGGCACCATGAGCACGTCAATTACGTTTGACGCCGGCCAATGTGTGCGCTTTCGGTATTATGCGGAAGATGGTACCTGGTTCAACGACGAAGCCCCGGATCGCTATGAACCCAGCGAATATGGCGTTGAAAATTGTGTGGTAGAGATTTAGCGGTTGCCGAGCTGATAGGGGTAGACGCCTGTCAGCTCGGCAAAGGAAGTTGGTTATGACTGTTCGTGGCGTAGCCACTGGATCAACTGTTGCTGCGAACGCTCATCGGTAAAATATTCGAAATGGGTACAGGCTAGTTCCGCAGTTTTGAGCAGCGCCGTCGGATACTGGCCATTGCGTACACCGAGCATACTCTGCACAGCGATCACAAGATCATTCTGATCACCGAAGATCGCATCTAATGCAAGATCGACATCGCCCATAACTTTGTACTTCAAACGTTGCCACGCCGTCGCATCCAGATGCAATGGCCGATTGTTGTGACCTGCCAAGATGAAGTAGGGCACCTTGCTTGGTCTGGTGGAAGTATTGAGATCGTGCAAGATTTGGGAATTGGGTCGCATATCCTCTGGCCCAAAGGCATCCTCGGCTGCTTTGTTGAGAATCCAGCCGCCAATCGCCGTGGGTGTCCAGAGTGCAACCTGATTGAGCGCCAGCGTTGTCACCCAAGAGACATACTTCTTGGCTTCGGCCAGTCGCGTGCCTTGGTTGGGCGGACCCGCCAGAAAACAACGGCTGACAAACTCATCACCACCCCAAAGTTCGACCATACAGCGGGTGATCACGGTGCCCATGCTATGGGCAAAGAGATCGACCTGAAGTCCCGGGATTTGGTCTAGCTGCGCGGCGCGCAAGGCATTGGCCAGCTTTTGCCCATTTTCACTGACGCCTGTATTAAAGGATTCGTAGTCAAAGGTCAACACATGATCATAGCGCATGCCGTTTTGGTTTGGTTCCCGGCAAAGCCAGGCGGCAAGTTCTTTGCTGTCTGCGCCAAAGCCGTGTACAGCTACCGCCACGCGCTCGTTGGCGCGAAACTGGCTGGCCTCGACCCTGCGATAGTAGACTACGCCGCCCTCGATTTTTCGTTCTGTTTCGCCAGGTGCTGCTACTTGATCGTGGATTTCACCTGCGGACACAAAGCGCGCGCACTGTAATCCCAACTGATCTTCCTGAATTCCGATCATTTTGTAGAGATAGAGCTTGATGATACGGCCCACCCCGCGCGTGCTGCGCAAGGGTGTAACCGCTTCTGCATCGGCCGCGGGCAACCATTCGACATGCACGGTTTGTGGGTCATCATCATTCCGCCCCACGGGGTAATAGAAGCTGCCATCAAATGCCACGGCAAAGATGGGTTCAGCGCGGTCTACGGGCCATGTGAGATGCAGATCCAGCGGTGTGGCTGGTGTAATCTGCTGGCGGGCGCTGTCGTCGGCTTCAATTTCGAGAAAAGCTCCACTGGGAGCAGCGGCGCGCGTAGCAGCAAACATGACCGGTGCAAACTGGGCGGGATAGGGTGCGATGCCGGGTGGCAATTGCAGATCCAGCGTGTTGTTGGCGGCGCGCGTGCTCTGGCGTTCGGTCATCATACGCACCTTGCCTTCAAACCCGGGCGGCGGTTCCACGGCAATCGCAAAGGCAGGCAACACGGTGCGTGCGCCACCATGCAGCGATTGGGTCATCTGATCGAGCGACTGCACCGTAATCACTTCGAGCTCGGCTGTGGTCCACTCATCTTCAACGCTGGCCGGTGGCGCGCCATAGGCTCTGGTTTTCTCACCCGTCATGGCATTCTGCAAAATTTGATCCAGCGCCGACAATGGACGTCCGCTGCTTCGTACTGCCTTTTTGCCGTCAAACGGGGTTTTGAGCGCGCCCTGCTCAAGCATTTCAAAACTGGTATCTTTGACCGTTGCGATCACTTTGAACAGATCACGGCCCTCCACCATCCCCGTAGGCAACTGCGCCATCAATTGTTCGCTGCGCCGATTCGACAGGCCGATCGATAGGGTACGCCCCGCCTGAAGCGCTTCGTGCGCGCCGCCCGCGCTTGGATAGATCTGCGAAACGGCCCAGTCTGGACTGAAATCAAAGAGTGCAAAGTAGAGATCCTGCGCTGATTGATTCGTAACCTCCAGCACGATGCGCATGCCGACGGTATTGATCAGCTCGCCACCGGCGGTGCGCGGCAACTCTTTGGCGATCGGCTGCTGCGTTGTCGGGTCGAAGGCCAATTCTTTCATGCGCAGTTGGAGCATCCCGGCCAGCTCGGAATGGGGCGCGCTGTTGCGCAGTTCCAAGGCATTGGCGTAGCGCGCCAGGTGTGCCAGATCGGCGGCTAGACCGTCGAGATTGTCACTGCCCACCGCCGCCACCAGGGCTTTGCCGCTGCCGTCTTGAATTTCTAATTGATCGTTCCGGTGCGCAACGCGGAAATGGGCCGCGTCCTGCTCGTCCACACGGACATAGGCCGAAATATCAATACTTGTGCTATCACTTTGCGGACTCAGTCGTTGCTGGACGGCGGCCCGTAACGCCGTGTCATCAATTGCCAGCGCCACGCTGCGTTGCATGTTGCTGTAGCTGATTTGCTGTAAAACACAGCGCGCATTAATTTCAATTGCTGCTGGATCGCCGTGCTCGACTGTGCAGCCACTTTGCACTGCGCCCTCTTCCTCAATGCGCAGTTGGGCCAGCGCTGCCCCTGCCGCGGCGAGGGTGCGCGTCTCTTTGGGATAGACATTCAACAGCGTACCCGCGCTCAGGCCATGGGCCAGACCTGCGTCGATCCAAAGATAGCCATCGCGCTTGGCAATGACTGTAAAAAAAGCATCGCGCTGCGGGCGCAGACCGCCAAACAGTTCGCGGTCGCGATCTCCTTCGCACTGTGGCATCTGGTTGGGATAGCTACTGTTGACTTGGTAGCGAATGCGTTCATGCAACTCGCGATAGGTGAGCGCTGCGTTGGGGGGCAATTGGGCCAGCTCGCGTTGCATAAAATAACTCATGGCCCCGCGCCACAGCCGTTGGCCGCCATTGGTCAGCGCATATTCGTTGGATTCTTCTTTATCGCGGCAGCCGGCCAACAGAACATGCTTGCCCGCCACTTCCCAATTGCTGGTGCTAAGACCGCGTGTCGCAGGCAAGGTGGCTGGCCGTTGACTGGCGCTTGGTTGGGGCCGCAGATCGGGCGCACAACGGCGCGTTTGGGCCACGGCGGGATCGCTACTGTTGCGTGTGCCTGACCCAGAGTGACAGCAGTCTAAAATAATTGTCACATTGTCGCTATATTGATTTAACTCGGTGATCAGTTGGCCCAACTCCCAATCTTTGATGTCATAGATGCCAGGGCTGCGGCTATCGTACGCGACCAATGTTTCGTCCATGCCGTCGGGTTCGGTGCCCGTTTCATCGCGCGCTTGCGAACCGTGGCCGCTATAGTGAAAAACAAAGGCTGGCGCGTCACCACTTTTGCCGGTGTGCGCCCACGCTTGGGCTTTGCCAAGCAGATGTTGGCGAAAGGCCTGTTTGATCGCTTGATGGGTGGCTGCTTCGTTGATCAATGTGTGGATGTTGGCGGCAGCTACGCCATACTTGCGTTGCAGCAGATCTGCCATCGCCTCGGCATCGTTGACACAGCCGCGCAAGTGGGGCACGCGTCCTTGGGGATGATAGCGGTCGATGCCAACTAATAATGCATAGAGTTCAGACGGTTTACTCATTGGTCCTCCTTCGCATACATAGATCACCTTTCGATCAAGCAGCCATAAGATTGGTCATGCGTTATTTAAGCTACCTATCCAACGGCAGAAGCTCAATGAAGGTTTCACAGCCAAGAACGCTGCGCCTTTGGGGCAAAGTTTAGGGTAGGGATGAAGGTGTGATGGCACTGCTACGTCTATGTGTAAGTCTACGTGACTTTTGAAGGCGCGTCAAGCGGCAATTCGGCGTCTCTAGGCGGGTGTCGCGGGTTCGATAATGGCCTGACCATTGGTCAATTCGGCTACGGCTGTGATAAAGCGGTCGCTATATTCAGCGGGGAGAGAAATCTGGTAAAGTACATCGGCGGCATATTGTTCGTCGATAATGGTAGCTTCAAAGCTGGGGAGTAAACGCTGGAGCGGCGTGACATAGGTATAGTCGAGCATGAGGGTGAGCACTAGTTTGGGCACACGTTCGATCTGGTGCAGGCTTTCCAGCGCAAGTTGTACGCCACCGCTGTAGGCTTTCACCAGCCCCCCCTTGCCCAAGAGCGTGCCTCCAAAGTAGCGCGTGACGACGGCGCAAATATCGCCGACGTTGCTATGCAATAAGACTGTGAGCATGGGTCGCCCCGCCGTGCCATGCGGTTCGCCATCATCGCTCATGCCCACTTGGCCTGTGCTGCCGGGGGGACCTACAACATAGGCCCAACAATTGTGATTGGCATCGCCAAATTCGGCGCTAACTGTGGTGATGAACTCACGCGCCGCTTCAACCGTTGGTGTATACGCCAACGTAGTAATGAAGCGGCTGCGTAAGATCTCCTCTTCAGTACGATGAATTTGGGCTGGAATATGATAGCGGTTCCCAGTAGTCACGCTAGCTCACCTACCACTTGGCATCGTCATCGTCCAAGTCATCCAGGTCGTCGTCATCGAAATCATCTAGACCATCATCATCCCAACTGTCATCGAGCGCGAGTTCGTCATCGTCCAATTCGTCATCGTCTTCCCATTCCTCGTCGTCATAAATTGGATCAAGCTCCAATGGGACGATGCTAACAACCTCGAGCTGGGCATTACAATTGGGACAGATAACACGTTGACCGATACGTGTGCGATCGCTAACTTCAACATCCTCATCGCATTCGCCACAAGTTGCTACGGCCATAACCATTCCTTCTTTCGTTAATTCTTAGTGAGATCAAGGATTATCCAAATGTAGAGCAGTAACATACAATTACTTGACTACGCTTACTTTTCGATTGTTATTCTTTGGTTGCGACTTGCCAGAAGTTATTTGCCTATCACAGCATCTTGGTAGCTAACTCCTGTTTTGTGATTTTGGTTGCACGATTCTGTCACCACAACACCAACAACAGCCCTGAGTACAAGGTTTTAACACAGCTTTCTTTGGATGATTCCCTGATCTGCCGATTACCGATAGAAAACTAGCATTCACCCCTAGGAATATATGTTAGTCTTGCTACAATTAGATACGCTGTGTAAATTATAAAATTGCTTTTGCGAATTGAAAAATCAGCCGGTGGGTAAGGTGTTTTATCGGTTTTACGCAGTTGGTTAGATCCACAATTGAACGAACAGATTTAGGTGGATCGATGTTACCTGTTTGGAACGTTGACATTCTAGGAGCAAAGCGCTAAAATCTTTGCCGTAACCACATGCGATTATATTCATAGGCGTTACGCAGTTGCCTGGGAACGCCGGCATCCTGCCGGCCTGCCACCAGAGATGGCAACGCTGCCAACTGCGTAACGCCTAATTCATGATCAATCAAATTCCTATGCGCACTCAATATGCTTATTTAGCTACAAATCAAAAGGCCCGACCCATTGGCATTCGGGTAGTGGAGCCACCCGCTGATACTTTGCAATCGGCGCGTGGCAAACTCTATGCCGTGATCGAATTTGCCGAGAGCACACCTGAAGCGACTCAACGGGTTGAGCGCGCCTTGAGTGCGATCCAACGTACCTATTATACGATCAAGGGTACGCAATCTTCGGTGCTCGGTGAAGCGCTACGCGAGGGGCTGCAACAGATGATCGCCGCTGAGCCGCCGTTGGATACCACGACTGACGTTGGCATTCTGCTGGTGGCCCTGGTCGAAAATCGTTTGTTGGCCGTGGGTACCGGCGCGGTGATCGCGCTCTTTACCAATGGCGGCAAAGTGGATGTGTTTCCCCCTGGCGCGATTGGGTTTACCGAGGCTGGCGCGCCCACCTTTGATGTCTATCGCCAAGAGGCACCTGTCGGCACGGCTTTTCTGCTGGCTGGCAACTACTGCTTGGAATATTTCTCGCTCCGCGATCTCGCCAGCACTGTTGCCCACCTCAAAACTGACAATCTGTTTGACATTGTGGCCGCGCTCTGCGAACATGCCGCTGTAGAACAGTTGCCCGGCTTATTTGTAACTACCGCAACAGACGACGCAACTCCTGTTGGCAAGGGTAAGGCTGCCACTGCGCCAACCCCGCCACCTGCGTCACCGCGGCGGCGGTTTGGTGGATTGCCCGCGGCATTACAATCAGCGCCGCCTGTGCGCCCCCGCTCTGCGGTCAGCGACCAAACCGCCGCCGCCGCCAACCTGAATGAATCACATCCATCTACCCATCTGTCTACCCCTAGCGAAGATGACGATAATGACGAGGCCGTTCCCGTGCCGGTCGAAGTTCGGCGTCCTTCCTTCGACTTAGCCGCCGCCATCCAATTGGCCGTACAAGTCGGCGCGCAACAGACGAAAGCCCTGGTAGCTAGAGTATTGCCCGAGCGGACACCATCGGGCGAGCAGGCCCCGCCTGCCCAAGCGCCGCAAACGCGGTCGGCCTATACTGCTGCCACGCCCGTTGCCACGCATGCCCCGCGCCAGCCAGAATCGTTCCAGACCTTTGACGATGGCCAAGCCGCGCCCTATGCCGCGCTTGACGAACCTGCGCCGGCCCGCACCGGCACAACGCTTTTATCTCGCATTGCCGCCTTTCGTCCCCCGGCGCGCGCCACGGGTAGTCGTGCGCGGCTCTATCTCTTGCTGGCACTGTTGATCTTGATCCTGACGCCAGTGGTGGTGACTGCGGTCTACTGGTCGCGCGATATGCGCAATCAGGAGGAAGCCGAGCGCACCCTGGATATGGCCGAGGCGAGCTTTTTGTCTGCCGATAATGCGTTGCAGGGGGATGATAAAGAAACTGCCCGCATCAAGCTGAATGAGGCGCAAACCTTTATTCTCGCCGCCGACAATTTAATGGGTGGGCGGATGGTGCGTGCCGATGAACTGAGTGTGCGCATTGAGCGCGAACTGGCGGATCTGCTGCAAGTGCAACCGCTCTATGCCCTGGCCGAGCCGCTTGTCCGTTTTCTGGCAGAAGCAGCGCCGCAGCGTGTCTTGGTTAACGATCAGGATATCTACATTTTAGATGCCGGCCGCCAGGTGGTGCAATACTTCCAGCTGGATCCTACACACAACCTGGTAACAAATCCTGCAGGGGAAACTGTCTTGCAGCAAGGCCAAACGGTGGATAGTGTCGCGGTTGGGCAACTGGTAGACATTGCTTGGCAGCCGCCAATTGCCGGTGTGCAAGATAAAGCCTACTTGCTGCTCATGGATGGCAATAACAATCTGTTTCGCTATGATCGGCGTGTCGAGGGGGCCAGCCGCGTGGCTATCGGCGGCCAGGAGCAATTGCGCACGCCGGTTCGTATGCGCGTATATGCCGACCGATTGTATATTGCAGACGAAGGGGCGAATCAACTGTTGCGCTACAGTGGCGACTATAGCCAGCCGCCTGACCTTTGGTTCAATGCCCAGGCCCAGAGCGATTTGGGTAGTTTGCGCGCCATGGATATTGATGGGGATATCTGGCTGCTCTATGTGCAGGGCATGGTCTCGCGCTACCGCACCGGCGCGCAAGTGCCTTTTTCGTTGGAAAACAGTGTAGGCGTGATCGGTGAGCCAGTTGATATTGCCGTGGGCGATCAGGGAAATTCGATGGTCTATGTGGCCGATGCTGCCCAGGAACGGATTATTGTGTATGACAAAGAGGGCAAATATCAGCGGCAATTTCGGGCCCCAGAAGGCCATCCATTGCGCGATTTGAAGGCGCTCTTTGTCGATGAAGTCGAGGATACGATCTATATCCTTACGCAGACCGCGCTCTTCAAGCATCCGTTGACCCAGGCGAATTGAGTTTGTTTTTGCACAAAGTGTAGCGATGCCTGTGTTGGGCAAGGGAACAGGATCAATTCCTTGCCGTTTGTAGAGGGCAGATTACGCGCGATGGGCGAACAGAACGGCGTTTAGGACTGTTTCTCTACGTTTGCTTGGCGAAATGAAGATAACCCTGCAAAAGGAGGCTAGAAAGCACTTTTGTGGATGGCGCACTTGGGTTGCTAAAGCAGCCCCGTGGTATAATCTGGAAAATATGGAACGTGTCATACCTGAGCAATACTCACTTTCAAAATCATCCCAACCGCGTGCACTTACCGGGACGCGTGTAATTGGCCTGGTCATTCTCTATGCCTTCTTTGTGCTGGCTGGGGCCGTCTTTGGCAGTTTCCGCTTGTATGAAAAGGCAAGATGGGCAGTTGTCAACTCTGCGCCCATCGTTTCCTCTTTGATCCTGCCAGAGTTGCCTAATCCCAGCAGTAATCCTGATACAGGCAGTGGCGCGGGCTTCTCGGTTGTGCCCTCCGCCGACACCATAGCAGATACAGCATCTTCGTTGGCACCCATCAATATTCTGCTATTGGGCACCGATGAGCGACCCGATGAGAGCAGCCCCCCGCGCACAGATACGATCATCCTCTTGACGCTTGATCCGCAGACCAACACCGCCGGCATGTTGTCCTTGCCGCGCGACCTATTAGTGCCCATTCCTGGCTATAATTTTAATGCCAAGATCAACACCGCCTATGGCTATGGGGAGGCGTACAATTATACTGGCGGTGGCCAACAGTTGGTGATGGATACAGTCAGCCATCTGATCGGACGCCCAGTAGACTATTATATTCAGGTCAATTTCAATGGCTTTGTCCAGATGGTTGATCTAATTGAGGGTGTTGATATACTGGTGCCCGATGTCATCTATGACGAGGAATACCCAACCAGCGATTATGGCTATGAAATTTTCTATCTGGATGCCGGTTTGCAACATTTGGATGGCGAAACCGCGCTCAAATATGCGCGCACCCGCCACGGCGACAGTGATTATGGTCGGGCGCGTCGCCAGCAAGCGGTTATTCGCGCCGTTGCTGACAAGGTACTGAGTCTGGATATGATTCCGACTTTGTTGCCCAAGGCATTGACCCTGGTTGGCACCATGCGTAACAGTATCGGTACCAATATCCCGCTGCTGGTGCAATATGAGATCGCCACCTATATGCGTGCTGCCGTCTTGCAGGATATTCGCCAGGAAGTGCTCGATGGACGCTATGGCGAGGAATTGGAAACAGAGGATTACGGCTGGATTTTGGTGCCCGATCGCGAGAAGGTACGCACAGCCTTAAACAGTTTCTTTAAGCCCGCTGTTCCGGCGACTGCTACACCTGCGGGGGCCACTGTCGATATACAGTCAGTGCGCATCGAAGTGCTCAATGGCACGGGCGAACCTGGAATTGCGGGCCTCACACGAACCTATCTGGAAGCCCAAGGCTGGCAGGTCGTGGCGATTGGCGACGCCGATCGGGGTGATTATACGCAGACAATGGTCGTCAACTATGGCGTTTCCGATGCGATCATCGAGCGCGTGAGCAAAGACCTCGTCTTGGCATCTGGTTTCTCACGGTTACAAGGGCTGAAAGGTGCGCAACCCATTGATTTGCGCATTGTGGTAGGGCGCGATATCTTATCGCTCGTTCAGTAATTTTTGGTACCGTTGGCATGGCACTGCTCGCTCCGCTGGCTCGGATCAACCATGCTCATCCCACAAGCGGCTATGCTGAAGCGCTTGACCGTTTGCGTGCCCTGACCGCCGCCGAAGATGATACGCTCAACCCCCTCTGCCGCACCAGCTTGCTAGAGCATGGGCATCAAACCGAACATGCGATTGTCTTCATCCACGGCTTTACAAATTGCCCTTACCAATTTCATCAACTTGCTGCACAGGCACACCAACAAGGCTGGAATGCGCTAAGTCTGCGTCTCTCTGGTCATGGCTTTGCCGATCGGTTGACCACGGCGTTGGGCGATGTCCAGCCCAAAGACCTGATCGATATCACCACGGAAGGGCTAGATATTGGGCGCGGGCTTGGTAAACAGCTGACGCTTTTTGGCTTTTCATTGGGCGGTATCTTGGCGGCTTGGGCGGCCCAACATCGCGCCGATCTGGACCATGCGATTTTGGTTTCACCCGCCTTTGGTGTACGCGCCCTACCCCCCAAGCACCGCCAGACACTTGCCTATTTGCTGGCTGTCTGGCCCAACTTTTTTCAATGGTGGCATCCTGAGTTAAAAGAAAAACGGTTGGCCCCGTTGCACGCCTATCCGCGCTTTGGCTCGCGCTCATTAGCCGCTATGTTGCGATTGGGGATCATTGCCCAGCGTGAAGCCGTTGTCACACCGCCCCAAGCGCGGGCGATTACTGTGATCACCAACCCCTGCGATATGGTGGTGGACAATGACACCACGGCTCAAGTTGTCGCGGCCTGGCGCGCCCATGGTGCCCTGGTAGAGACCCACCACTTTCCCCGCGAATGGGAACTCATCCACGATCTGATCGATCCAACCCAGCCCGAGCAACAGGTAGAACGCGTCTACCCGCTGCTGCGAGACTGGATGAAGCTTGGCGATCAGCCCTCGATCCAACGTTTGTAGTAAAAGTCACTGTTCTCATCATCATTCAACCGCGCCACCACTTCAAACATCCAGTCATCCAGATGGGCGTCATGGGCATCGGCGCGCGGGAACGGATTATCGTAGCCTTCGGTCAGGCTTCTGCCGACAAAATGAAGTCCCTGGAGTGCTAATTCGGGCACATCCAAGCGGCGCACCCCTTCGCGCTGCATGATCTTTTCATTGACCGCGGCAATGGTTAGTCCACCGGGGATCAGCGGCAGGGCGCGCGTGCGCATCATCGGGTAAAAAATGTCGAGCACCTTTTGCTTGCTGCCCATCGCTTCGCGGGCTGCCGCCTGTAAATACTCTTTGGGCAAATAGAGACTGGTCGAGTAGGCACCATGCCGTCCATATTCGCGCTGGGCTGGGTCACGGCTGGTCTTGTCCAGGCTACCCCGCCAATCGGCAAAGACGCTAGCTTCGACGCCAATGCCATTGGCTTCTAGGACCGCTGGAAAGCGCACCGCCATTTCGCCCATGACAAAGCGCGTAATCTCCAGTTCCTTTTGATTGAGTTCGCGCAACTGCCATTGAAAAAGACCTGCCTCATCCACATCCTTGACAAAGACCGGGGGTTGCCCTGGTTGCATCCCAGAAAGCGCCGCGGCAACCGTGTTGAAATAGACAACGCGTTCTGCCCCCGCTGCTTTGAGCGCACCGAGCAACTTTTCGAGCGCTCCCCCTTCTAACGCCATGCCATCATTTAGCCAGTGAAAGCGCTCTGCCATGCCGCGCGCTTCGGCTTGGGTTTGCATCGCTTTGCCCGTTTCATAGTTGAGCGAGCGACTAAGATCGCGACCCACCACGGTGATACTGGCTGCTTTGCCCTGGCCGAGCAAGGCCGCGGCAAAAGCGCCACCCAGACCAGGACCCGTACCACCGGCGATCAAGATGTGACGACCCTCGACCCAGTTCAGATCATAGGCGCGGTTGGCGATGAGCGGCTGTTGTGCGTCCCAGGTATGTTTGAGCAGCGCGCTCGCTGCGCTGGGGAAGGTTTCAATTTCCTCTTTGGTCGGTTTGCTCAAGGGCGGCGCACCTTCTTTGATGCGCAAACCGGGCG
>Ga0105049_10005572_pt1 | contig 14655 bp, 15 predicted proteins | sample MAT06_FD_78087 | JGI IMG/M metagenome (GOLD analysis project Ga0105049, IMG submission 78087) | Freshwater microbial communities from Lake Fryxell liftoff mats and glacier meltwater in Antarctica - MAT-06 | ecosystem: Environmental > Aquatic > Freshwater > Ice > Liftoff microbial mat | place...
CCGGAAAGTCGCCTGGCGGATCTTGCCGCTCGTGATCTGTCTGTATCTGGTGGCTTACCTCGACCGCGCCAATGTCGGATTCGCCAAACTGCGCATGGCCAGCGATCTGCAGTTCTCCGAAGAGGTGTTTGGTTTCGGCATTGGCATCTTCTTCCTCGGCTAACAGTTACTGGAAATACCGGGCGCGCTGCTGGTGGAGCGTTGAAGCGCGCGGAAGTGGTTTGCCCGGATCCTGATCAGTTGGGGCCTGAGGGGGACAGTCTGGAATGACCCGTCATCCAGTTCGATACCGAAAGCGTTTTCAAAATCGACACGATGTAAGCTTTTTTCCGTCATCTCGCGCGACGGGTGCAGTGGGCTCACACTCGAAGTTCCTTGTCGACGAGGACTTTCATGCCACTCCGTGGCCGGCCCGCGGCCATCCCGAACATAGCAGACCGTCCCAAAATGCCCCCCCTCGGCGCTTCGAACTTCGGCATCATCACCGGCACCAAGGTGGGGGCACGCAACGTCCAACTGGGCTTCAAGTATTACTTATAAGCTCCCCCGGCAGCACTTACAAAATGGCCGTTCTCCGCCTTCGCGCGGTGTGACGGCCGAATAATTTTAGTCCGCACATGATAAGATCCAGGATCATGCAACGCCGAAATTTCCTGGCCACGTTGGCCGCACCTTTACTCAGCGCGGAAGACAAACCGAATTTAGTCCTCCTGTTTGCCGACGATTTGGGGCGTACGGATTTGGGCTGTTACGGCGGCACCGAGATCCCCACGCCGCATCTGGATGCGCTGGCGAAACAAGGCACGCGCTTTACCGATAGCTACGTTTCCTGCCCTTATTGCAGCCCGACCCGGGCCGGGATGATGACGGGGCGCTACCAGACGCACTTCGGCCATGAGTTCAACCCCGGCCCGGCGGAGCAGGCCAACGAGAATTTCGGCTTGCCGCTGACGGAAACCACGATGGCCGCGCGGCTGAAGTCGCTGGGCTATCGGACCGGGCTCTTCGGCAAATGGCACTTGGGTTATCGCCCGGCGTACCGGCCCTTACAAAGGGGCTTCGACGAGTTCTATGGCTTTCTCGGCGGTGCGCACAGTTACCTGGACGCGCGAGCCGATGCGGCAAATCCGATCTACGATGGCGACAAAACGGTGGAGTCGCTGGAGTACACGACGGATGAGTTCGCCCGCCATACCGTCGACTTTATCGAGCGCAACCAGAAGCAGCCGTTCTTCGCTTATGTGCCCTTCAACGCGGTACACGGGCCCTTGCATGCGCTCAAGAAATACGAGGACCGCTTCCCGCAAATCACCGACCCCAAACGGCGCACTTATGCCGGCATGCTGTCGGCGCTCGACGACGCCGTTGGGACCATCCTCCAGGCGCTCGACCGGCTGCAACTGACGCGCAAAACTCTGGTGGTCTTTCTGGCCGATAACGGCGGGCCCACGCCCGTGAATACGTCGCGCAACGATCCACTGCGGGGCGTGAAGGCGCAAGTGTACGAAGGCGGCTTTCGCATCCCTTGGATGATGCGCTGGCCCGGGAAGATCCCCGCCGGCAAGGTGTACGCAGAACCGGTGATCGCACTTGACCTACTGCCCACGTTCGTCGCCGCGGCGGGCGGCCACGTAGAGCCGGGCTGGAAAGTGGATGGCGTGGATCTTACGCCTTACCTCAACGGCAAAAAGACAGGGCGCCCGCACGAGCAGCTCTACTGGCGCTTCGGCCGCCAATGGGCGATGCGCGAAGGGGACTGGAAACTGACGGCAATGAATGACGCACCCGCTCTCTATAACCTGCGCGCGGACATCGGCGAAGCGAAGGACCTGTCGGCGTCGCAACCCGAGCGGGTGATGGCCATGACCGCAGCCTGGCAGCAATGGGACCAAAAGAATCAGCCCGCCCGTTGGGTCCCGCAGGCGCAGGCGCGGAAGAAGGGGAACCGGCCTTAAGCCTCGTTTCATAGGGCTTAGCGGACGATAAGGTGGCGCGTTTCGCGATCGCCGGGCGCCAGCGTTACTTTGGCGGCGGCGGCGGTGAGACGGTCCAGCACGCGAGGGTCAGAGATGTCGGCATCGATGACGGGAAAGATGCGGTACTCACCCGGGGGCAGTTCGTTGAGGCGGTATTGGCCGTCGATGACGGTGATGGTACTGCGCACCACATCGCCGCGTAAATTCACGGCGTACACCGGCACGTCGCCGAGCGGCTTTTCCCCTTTCTCAAAGACTTTGCCATTCACCTCGGCCATGCCTTCTTCGATGGTGACGATAACCTCGCTGGTGGCCTTGGTGAGGTCGAGCGTGTCGGCGCTGCTCACGCCGCCCATTTGCACGGACTTCAGATAATAGCCCTGCGGCAAACCCTGGGCCGAAATCCGATACCGATCGCGGTTGAGCGGGCCGATGGTGAAGCGGCCTTGCGGATCGGCCTGGGCGGGCAAGCCGCCGGAGAAGACCGGAGTTTGGCCTTCGAAAAAGATCGTGGGGAGATTCGGCTGGGGGTCTAAGGGTGGCTCGCCCGAGACGCGCACTTGGCCGCGGATGGTGACGCCGGGCTCAATCGTCACGGTGAGGCCCGCAACGGATTGGTCCAGCACATTGACTTGGCGGTTTCCAGAGAATTTACGCTGCGGGTCATTCGCCAGGGCGGTGAGCAAGTAGGCTCCCGCCGGCACATCGGGCAAAACGAAAGTGCCATCGGCGCCGACGGCGGCGGCGTACTGCCGGTTGGAGGCCAATTGGAGCGATGGATCACGGGGCGCGAGGGTTACTAGCAGGCCATCCGCAATGGCATTCACCTTGCCGCTGACGGCGTAGACTGGCACTGGCGCCAGGCGAAAGTCGACGCCGGTGAGGTTGGTGCCGGGCGTGAGATCGAGCGCGCGGGCCTTGGCGAGGTCGGCGACACCGGGCGAGAAGAGAGTCACCCAGGTGCGGCCCGGGCTGGCGGCCGCATCGGGAGGGGTGGCGGCGGAGAGTACGTATTGGCCGGACGTCATCCCGACGAACCGGTACTCGCCGCGCTCGTCCGTCGAGGCGCTTTGCTGCGGAATCAGCAGGCGGCGCTGGTTGCCCCAGACGGTCCACTTCAGGCTTTGGACGCGAATTCCCGCCAGCGGCTCCCCTTCCCCATCCACCGTGCGGCCGCTGATCGCTGATTGCGGGTTGAGCTTGAGCACCACGCCTTTCAGCTTTTCGCCGGGGATCAAGGAGAAGATCGTCAGCCCCGCCGGCACGGGCACATAGCCCTGGCGTTCGGCGCGGACGTAATAGCGGCCGGGCATGAGCGGAGCGCGGAAGACGCCGTCGTCATCCGTCATCAGCACGGTAGGCGGGGCCTTGCCGGTGCGGGTGGCGGGCATCTGGGTGGTGTCGTAGAAGCTGTCGTTCATCGGGCCGCCGGTGGGCCGGATGCCCATCACGATGGGGATGGGCGTCAGCGTCACGCGCGCCGCCGGGATGGGCTTGTTGCTCGAAGGGTCAAGAACGCTGCCCTCCACGCCCCCCGGGTCCACTGGGCGGGGGACCTGGAACGCGACGGCGGTGACGGCAAACAGAACCGAACAGCAAAGTCGCATCATTACTATGGTACGCCGTCATACACGGGGACTCGTGCGCACGTTCGCCTTGTTCCTGATCCTGGTAGGCCCCGCCAGTTTGCAAAGCCTGCCCACGGGAGACCGGTTCCTGGCCCACCTCAACCAGGAGTTGGTGCCCTTCTGGCTGCACCCCGGAGCTGCGGGATCACCGCTGGGGACGTTTCCCACCACCCATTGCAACGATGGCTCGGCCGTGAATTTGGCTCGCCCCTGCCCGGAGGCGGGCCGCAACAGTTGGCTGATGCAACAGCAGCATTTCCTGGTGGCCCAGTCCCGGAAGACTTACGCCTATGGGGTCGCGTTTCAGATGACGGGGAATCCGCGGTACCTCGAACTGATGAAGTCGGGCGTTGACTTCATTCGCGGCAAGCTGATCGATCGCCGCGCCGGGGGCATGTTCGTGACTCGCGATTAGCGCCATCGCGCACCTCATGATCGAGCATTTTTATTCGCCCGCCGATAACTTATTCTTCCTGACGGCCACTACCTCGGCCGAAGTATCTATGCAACGCCAACAGAGCGAGTAAGGAGCGCCCTAGCAGTGACCCTAGCCCATCGCGTAAGCGATGGGTTACACCTGTCCTTCCTTCATGCCGTGAACACCGGAAGTACTTTGGCCAACGTGATCCGCCGCTGTAGAAATCAAATGGTTGCCGCATTAGTGCACATCCCGGAAACTCACCCGCCAGATACCGGGCGCCACATTGTCGACTTGCTCGATGCGGCCTTCGTAGTAATAAGGGCGGATATCTTGCGGCGGATGGGCATAATAAAACGACACACTTTCGCCTTGTAACTGGCGGCTCGTGATGTACCCCGCCAGCGCGTGCTCAAAGGAGTGATAGCCATTCTTCCACGGCCATTGCTTCGGCAAGTCTTCGGCGGGCGGCCGGTTCGTTGCGGCGAGGACCGTCGTCCAAACTTCGCCAAACGCCGGGTCGACAAAGTTAGTAAACCAATAATCGTAAGTGCGTGGCAGATATTCGGCCGGTTCCATTCGGTTTTAGCGCCAGCGTGGCGGCGAATCGGTCTAACTCCGCGTAAATCCACCACGACTTATCCAAGTCCAACTCGCCACCGGCCTTCGCCCCCGAAGCCCATGCCCCGGCGGACTCCTGATAAGCCCGCGCCAATACTCGTGTCCCATTGCGCTCTGCGAAATCGACTAAGTCGGTTTCGCCAGTCAGTAAGCCCGTGTAGCGGATCATCCACATCGCTTTGATCGTATGCCCGAAGTCCGTCGCTGCGGTTTCTATGAGTTACGCCCAGGCACCGCAAACGGTGTGGGCGATTGGGCATCGCGGCTTTATGGCCGCGGCGCCGGAAAATACAGTGGCGTCCTGTGGGCCAAGCCGACCACAAGCAAGGCACGGTTGAGGCGATCGCGGCGGAGATCCGGGAGACGGGCATCATCGAGCGCGTGGTGGTGGAGGGTCAGCGCGAGATGCTACCCGGCGTGGACACGATGCCGAAGGTGAAGTCCTTGAACGATTTGCGGGAAGTGTGCGCCGCGCTGCGGACGACGATCGTGCGGTTGTCGCTGGAGCAGTTGACCGATCAGCGTTTCGTGGCGGCCACTACGCCAGTGCGGCGCGCGCGTGGAGGTGACGCTGCTGGGCCAGGGCGACACCGAAAGCGAAATCCGGCGAGTGATCGGCTTGGGGGCGCAGTTGCTGGAGACGGATCACCCGGATCTGGTGGCCAAGGTCCGTCAGTAGTTACTCTGAACCAAACTTCGCCGGCCAGCGTTGGCGACTTTGAAAAATTGCCACGAGTTCCAGTCGGCCATGCCGCAGTCGATACGGGATCACGTACGACGCGACAACCAACTCCCGTGTTCCTAACACTCGTCCCGCCCGGCCCATTTCCGGCTGGTTTTGCAGAAGGTCGATGGCCTTCAGTATCCGGCTCGCCACTACGGCCGCCATCTCCTCGGAGTCCTTAGCGATGTGGCCACGCAGAGCTACCAAATCCCGGATAGCCGGGCGGGACCAAACCGGTTTCATTGCGGCGCTTTACTCTCCGTCGGCGTGCCCCAGGACTTGAGCCACTCGGCAACACCTTCGTGGGCGACAAACTCGCTCGCATCTAGCTCGGCTAAACCAGCCCGGATCTCGCCGAGTTGCCACTCCTCGTTCTCGAGATAGGCTTCGATCGCGGCTGCCGCCAGAAAGGACTTCGACCGTTTCGAACTCACCGCTAGCGCATCCAACCGCTCCTTTATCTTGGTATCGATTCGTATGGATAAGGTTTCTGTCATGACTTGTGCTCAACTGTATACATCTTCACACACCCGGCCGACCGCCACAATCGTTTACACTGACAGCTATGCCATTTTCCGTCAGTGCCCGCCTCGCCGGGATGATGTTTCTCACTTACCTGATCTGGGGTTCCTGGTATATGACCGTCGGCACCTACCTCACCGCCACCCTCAAATTCTCGGGCACCCAGGCCGGTGCCGTCTTCGGCACCACCGCCTTGGCCTCCATGATTTCGCCCCTGATCGTCGGCTTGGTCGCCGATCGCTTCTTTGCCACCGAGCGAGTACTGTCGACGCTCTTCTTCCTGGGCGCCATCGTCCTGTGGCTCATCCCCCAAGCCACCAGCTTCACCGCCGTCTACAGCCTCCTGCTGCTCTATTGCCTCATCTTCTTCCCGGCGGTCCCACTCACCAATTCACTCGCCATGCGCCAAATGACGAACCCGGAAAGCCAGTTCCCGCCCATCCGCATCTTCGCCCCCATCGGCTGGATCCTCATCTCGGTCCTCGTCAGTTGGCTCGGCATCGAAGCCCAGTCCACGCCCTTCCTCATCGCCAGCGTCTGTTCGGTCGTTATGGGTGTCTTCTGCCTCATCCTGCCGCATACCCCGCCCGGCGCCGCCGGCACCAAGACCACCTGGAAAAGCCTGCTCGGGCTCGACGCGCTGGTGCTGCTCAAAGACCGTTCCTACTTCGTATTTTTAATCGCCTCGGTGCTCGCCTGCATCCCGCTCACCTTCTACTTCTCCTTCACCAACGCCTACTTGAATGCAGTCGGTGTGGTGAACGCGGCCGGCAAGATGTCGCTGGGGCAGGCCTCCGAAGTGCTCGTCACTCTGGCCATGCCTTGGGTCTTTAAACGTATCAGTATCAAGAACGTGCTCTTGATCGGTCTGGCCACCTGGGCCCTGCGCTACGTCCTGCTCGCCTTCGGCAACGCCGAGGATGGCATGTGGATGTTTTACGCCGCCATCCTCATCCACGGCGTCTGCTACACGTTTTTCTTCTTCGCCGGCTCCATCTACACCGACTCCATCGCCCCGCCCGCCTTGCGCAACACCGCTCAAGGCCTGCTCACCTTCATGACGTACGGCATCGGCATGTTCCTGGGGTCGTTCATCTCTGGCACCGCCGTCGACCTGTTCACCACCACCGTGGGCGGCGTCGAGCAACGTAACTGGATGGGCTTCTGGCTCACCTCCGCCGCCGGCGCGGGCGTTATCGCCTTGATGCTCTTGCTGGTCTTCCGCGGCGAGAAGAAAGCCGAAACCGCTCAGGTCTTCGCAAAGTAAAGCTGCGCCGCCCGCTGCAGATTCACCTTCGTCGCCTCCACCGGCCGGTGCTCATACCGGCTGATCGACATCAACAAACTGCAAATGTCGTTCGGATAGCAGGCCCGCAGCTCGTTGCGCCCATCGGCCAGACAGATATTGCGCAAATACTCCGCGCTGTCCGGCTCGGTCGGCACGTCGCGCGCAATCATCACCCGCTGGAAGATCTGGTCAAAGACGTGGGGCGCCACCGGCTCCACCAGAATCTTGTTGTGAATACGCCGCAGAAACGCCTCGTCGGCCAGGTCTGACGGATCGAGGTTGGTGGAAAAGACCACCATCAGCTCGAAGGGAATCTGAAACTTCACGCCATAGCGTAAGGTCAAGTAGTCCACCTTGCGATCAAGCGGCACAATCCATCGGTTCAGCAAGTCGCGCGGCGACATCAGTTGGCGGCCGAAGTCGTCGATGATGAAGATGCCGTTATTGGCCTTCATCTGCAAGGGCGCCGCGTAGATGCCCGACGTGTCGTCCAATCGCAGTTCCAGCATACTCGGCACCATCTCACCGCCCACCACGATGCAAGGCCGGCGGCATAGCACCCACCGCGGGTCAATGTCGGGGTCGTCGATGTCGATCCGCTGGTGCACCACGGGATCGTAAAGGTTGATGATCTGGCCGTCCACCTCTACCGACCAGGGTATGTAAACCGCGTCCTGATACACCCGCAGCATCCGCTCGGCAATCGACGTCTTGCCGTTGCCCGACGGGCCATACAGGAAGATCGAACTCTGCGTGATCAACGCCGGCCCCACCGCGTCGAGCATCGCATCGGTCACCACCAGATCGGAAAACGCCATCCGCAGCGCGCGCCGGTCAATCGCCACCTTGGCCGCCTGCAGCTTCGTGGCCGCGTGATAATCCTTCAAACCCACCGGGCAGGCGCCCGCATATTGCGAGATGTGCAAACGGTCAGAAGCCAGTTGCTTACCCGCTTGCGAGAGCACGAAGGAGTAGTCGTTGCCAATCATCCCCTTCACTTCCACCAGTTGCTGCATCCGCAGATGTTTGAAGGCCGTATCGACAATCGGAATCGACACCCGCAAATGCCGCGCCAGAGATTCCAGCGTGCTGAAGCCTTCCATCAGCAGCCGGCGCAACACCAGATCGAGCACCAGAGATTGCGAAATCCCTAATTCCTCATAGTTTTGCGGAGTCGAAGGCGTAAACCGGGATCGCAATGCATCAAACGAAGGCATACGATGGAGAAATCGGCCAATCTCCTCCCCAACTTTACCCGTTACATTAGTATGGTGAATCAATCGAAGATGCTCGCCGAGATCCTCGAGCAGCCGGCCGCCCTCGAGCGGACCCTCAAGGCTCAGATCCCCGCCGTAAAAAAGCTCCAGCGCGCGCTCGCCGCCCGCCGCCCTTCCCTCATCGTCCTCGCTGCCCGTGGCACCTCTGACAACGCCGCTCAGTTCGCACGTTACTTGCTCGAAATCGAGACCGGCATCCCCGTCTCGCTCGCCGCGCCGTCCATCAACACTTTATATGGCGCTCAGGTCAACCTCTCGAACGCGCTGGTGGTGGCCATTTCGCAATCCGGCGAGTCCACTGACACCAACTTCGTCCTCGAACGGGCCAAAGAACAAGGCGCCATCACCGTCGGCATCACCAACGAAGCCGACAGCACCCTCGCCAAACTGGCCGACCACGTCCTGCTGGTGCGCGCCGGCAAGGAACGCTCCGTCGCCGCTACCAAAACCTACACCGGGCAACTCCTCTCGGTCTATCACCTGGCCTTCGCCTTCGGCTCACGCTATTCGCTCGAAAACCTCCAGCGCATTCCGGAACTCGCCGCGGCCGCCCTCACCCTCGAACCCCAAGTAACGGAACTGGCCGCCCGCTACCGCTTCATGAACCATGCCGTTGTGGTCGGTCGCGGTCTCAACTACTCGAACGCCTTTGAACTCGCTCTCAAACTGATGGAGACCTGTTACGTGGTGGCGGAACGCTTCTCCTCGGCCGACCTGCTTCATGGCCCCATCGCCATGGTGGAAGCCGCGTTTCCCGTCTTCCTCTTCGCCCCTCCCGGCCCCACCTGGCCGGGCCTCCAAACCATGCTCGAGAAACTCGATTCCCTCTCGGCCGACGTCTTCGTCATCACCGACCCCCGCAACAAAGCCGCCGCCGCCACCCGCCGCCGCCTCGTCATCCCGATCAACCCACCCGTCAGCCACGGCCTCGAAGACCTCTTCACCCCCATCCCCTACATCATTCCCGGCCAGATGCTCGCCGCCAAGCTCGCCGCCGAGAAAGGACTCAATCCGGACGCCCCCCGGGCGCTTAGCAAAGTCACGCGAACGCTTTAACCCCGTTTTCGGACCACTTCGCCCCCGCGCCAAACTTTGTTTCCAATTTCGATGGAACAAAACCCACTTCTCCTCGTCTACCAGTGAAATTGGTTAAGGAGAATGTGAAACCCGTGTCGAATCTCGTGGCCGCTAAACAGATTTCCGTTCTGATCGCTGATGATGAGGCCATGGCTCGCGAACGTTTGCGGCGCTTCGTCGCCGCCGAGCCGGACTTACACCTCGCCGGCGAGTGCCGTTCTGGCCTGGAAGCCCGGGAGCGTTTATTGGCCGGTGATATCGACGTAGTTTTTCTCGACGTCCAGATGCCGGAAATGGATGGTTTCGAATTGATTCAGGGCCTGCCGCCAGCGCAGTTACCTTTATTCGTTTTTGTTACCGCCCACGATGAATACGCCGCCAAAGCTTTCGAGAAAAGGGCGGTAGACTACTTACTCAAGCCCTTCGATGGGGAGCGCTTTCGTCAGTGCCTCGAAAGGATCCGGCAGTTAGTCGACTCCAAGGACAGCAAACAGCGCCAGGAAGATATGCAAGCTCTGGCCGATGAATTGCGCAACTTGAAAGCCCGCCCAGCACGTTTCGCGGTGAAAACCGCGAATAAGTTGTTTTTCGTTAAGCTGGAGGAGATTGATCTGATTCAGGCCGCCGATAACTACGTTTGCTTGCACATCAACAATGAGCAGCACTTTGTCCGGGAAACGATGAATTCGATTGAGTCGCGGCTGGACCCGGATAAGTTCGTCCGCGTGCACCGGTCGAAGATTATCAATATCGATAGCATCAAGGAGTTACAGCCCTGGTTCCACGGCGATTATCAAGTGGTGCTGAACAACGGCACTCACCTCACCATGAGCCGCACCTACCGGGAACGGCTCTTCGAGCGCCTGAAGCTCTAGCATAAACTGGAGCGATGCACGTTCTGCCGCTCCTGTTGTTATTGCCTTGGTTCGCCCAGGATGTCTCCGCGCTCCGCATCCGCGCCCACGTGAAGTTTCTCGCTTCCGACCTTCTCGAGGGCCGAGCCGTCGGCACCCGCGGGGGAAAGCTCGCCACGGAATACCTCGCCGCCGCCTTCGCCGCCGCCGGTGCCCAGCCCGCCGGAGACCTGGCCAATGGCCGACGCAGCTACTCGCAGCAGGTGCTGCTCCGCGGCATCACCACGCTGCCGTCGTCCGCCATCTCCGCCGGCGAGACGAAGTTGACTTACTTACACGACTTCGTCGGCGTCTCCCAACGCCAGCGAGCCAGCGAAGAGTTCACCGCCCCCGCCGTATTTGTGGGGCATGGCATCAACGCCCCAGAGTTCAAATGGAACGACTATGCGGGTGCGGACGTGAAAGGCAAGATCGTGATCCTATTCACGAACGAGCCGCCGTCGAAAGACGAGAAGTTCTTCGGGGGACGCGCCCTGACTTACTATGGCCGCTGGGCCTATAAATTCCAGGAGGCTGCCCGCCAAGGCGCGTTGGCGTGCCTGATTATTCATACCGATCCCACGGCCGGCTATAGCTGGGAAGTTGTCAGGAATTCCTGGGGCAAGGAAGATACTCAAATTCCGGCGGAGCCATCTACACCCGCCTTGGCCCTCGCGGGATGGTTAACGGCCGAGGCCGGCGCCCGTTTACTTGGGCTCGAGTTAGCCCCACTCTTAGAAGCCGCCGACCAGAGAGGCTTCCGCGCGCGGCCGCTCGAGAAACCGGTCCGTGTATCCGCCCAGGCCACGCTGCGCGACGTCCGTTCCGAGAATGTCGCGGCCATGGTGGAGGGGACGGACCTAAAGCAGGAAGCCGTCGTCTTCTCGGCCCATTGGGACCATCTCGGCATGAACTCCAACGCCACCGGCGACGGCATTTATAATGGTGCCGTGGATAACGCCACGGGGTTAGGCGTGTTACTCGAGTTAGCGCGAGCCTGGGCCGCCCTACCGCAAAAGCCCCGCCGCACGGCATTGTTTTTGGCCGTGACTGCCGAAGAAGGCGGGCTTCGCGGCAGCGAGTATTATGGGAGGCATCCGCTGTTTCCGCTGGGCAAGACGCAATTGGATCTTAATTTCGATGCCATTCCCCCTTACGGCCGGCCACGCGACTTAGTCATCAACGGCGCCGAACGGACGACGGCCTGGCCCATGGTTCAGGAAGTAGCTCGGCGCTATAACTTCGCCCTCAGTCCAGACCCGCATCCGGAACAGGGCACTTACTATCGAAGCGACCACTTCTCCTTCGCCAGGGTTGGCGTTCCGGCTTTCAGCATCAACCTGGGAGCCGACTACCAGGGCGTCAACGCCGCCCGCTCCAACGCGCTGCGACAAGAGTACACCCAGCATTACCACCAGCCGTCAGACGAGTTTCGCGACGACTGGGACTGGAGCGGCGTCGAAGAAGTCGCCCGCGTCGGCCTGACCCTAGGGATCAACGCCGCCAATAACTCGGCGTTATTCACTTGGCGACCAAATGACGAGTTTCTACCGGCCCGGTTGGCCAGCATGGCTCGTTAGCGGCCCAGGGCTTTCTTACCCGCGTCGAGCACTTCAATGATCTGCTCGACGTCATAAACCGCGCCGCCCCAACTGCCGCCGCTGACATCCTGCAAGGCGGCCCAGAGGCGCGTGTCGCTCGGCAACATCGGGTCCGGCTGTAAGTCCGCCCTGGGCGCACGACTGGCCAGCAACTGGTCTCCTGACGCTACCGTGCCGTCCGCGCCGAGTAAGTTCACGGTGGCGGTCATATGGCGCTGGTCGACGACGATTTCGATCTGGTCGTCATCGTGTAACTTCCCGATCGGGCCCCCCGCCAGAGCTTCCGGCGTCACGTGGCCAATACACGCCCCCGTCGATACACCGCTAAACCGGGCATCGGTAATCACCGCCACATGCTTCCCAAACGGCAGCATCTTCAAGGCGGAAGTTACTTGATAGGTCTCCTCCATGCCGGAACCTAACGGACCTCGTGCGCATAGAATGATGATGTCCCCGGCTTTGATTCCGCCGGTCTTGATGGCCTTTATAACAGCTGGCTCGGTGGTAAATACCCGCGCCGGACCGACTTTGCGGTAAATTTGATTCTCGCCCACTACGCTGGGGTCAATCGCGGTGCTCTTGATGACACTGCCACCGGGCGCCAGATTTCCCTTGGGAAAACAGACGGTGGAAGTAAGTCCACGTTTCGCAGCTAAGTCCGGCGACATAATCACATCATCGGGATCGACACCATCGCGCTGCCGCAGCACCTCGCGTAACTTCACACGCCGTTCGCTGGTTTCCCACCAATCGAGCATTTCGCCCAATGGGCGGCCAGTTACGGTAAGCACCTGAGTATCTAACAGCCCAGCGCGGCGCAGATGTAACATCACCTCCGGAACACCGCCCGCCAGAAACACCTGCACCGTCGGATGATGTTTGGGCCCATTAGGCAGCGCGTCTACCAAACGTGGCACCTGCTGATTTACGCGGGCCCAATCTTCTACCGTTGGGCGATGGACACCCGCATGGTAAGCCACGGCGCCCAAGTGCATAATCAAGTTGGTCGACCCGCCGAATGCCGCGTGTATTACCAACGCATTGCGGATTGACGCATCGGTAATGATGTCCTTCGTCGTAATCCCGCGTTGGATCATCTGCAAGACGGCCCGGCTGGAGCGGCGCGCCATATCGAGCCAAATTGGATGACCCGAAGGCGCTAGCGCCGAATGCGTCAGCGACATCCCCAACGCTTCGCCAATCACCTGCGCCGTACCTGCCGTGCCGAGAAACTGGCAACCGCCGCCCGGAGATGCACACGCGCGGCAACCCATGTCCTGAGCCTGCTCGAGCGTAATGATGTTATGCGAGAAGCGCGCGCCAATAGTTTGTACTTTGGCCGCATCCTCGCCGTCTTCGGCCAACAAAGTTACTCCGCCCGGAACCAACACCGTAGCCAGATCGTGCATCGCCGCCAGAGCCATCATCATCGCGGGCAGACCCTTGTCGCAAGTCGCCACGCCGATCACGCCCTTGCGGGTCGGCAAAGAACGAATCAACCGGCGAAAGACCATCGACGCGTCGTTGCGGTAGGGCAGCGAGTCGAACATGCCGACCGTGCCTTGCGTGCGGCCATCGCAAGGGTCAGTGCAAGCGCCGGCGAAGGGCACCGCATCCAGCGACTTCAATTCGTGCGCCGCCGCCTCCATCAGCAGGCCCACTTCCCAATGGCCGGTGTGGTAACCCAACGCGATGGCTTCGCCGTTCGGAGCACGAAGACCGCCGTGCGTCGAAAGCAGCAGCACCTCGGGGCCCCCGAGTTTAGCGGGATTCCAACCCATGCCCGCGTTCTGCGTCCAGCCGAAGAGGTCGCCCGAAGGGCGCTCCAGCAGCATCTCCGCCGTGTAGGGCAAAGAGCCGGCGGGGCCGGGCACTTTACTGCGGACATCGAAGAGGCCTTCGGCCCCCGAGTCCAGGATCGATTCAGGAGGGACGGTTTCGTAGAGTCTGGGCATCCACCCGTTATTGTATCGGCCTTACTTGGCCGTTGAGGGAACGCGGGGCTTGCGGTAATCGAAGGACTTCCAATCCTTGGCCGCGCGGCCGTTCAAGTCCCACAGCGGAACGCCCTTGCGCAATGTCATATCGGCGCTGAGCCGTTGAGTGCCTTCCCGCCGGGCTCCCGCGGAATCGAGAAAGGCAAACTGACCCTTTTCCAGCCTCAAAACAGTAACATCAGCCTCGGTGCCGACAGTCAAGTGGCCTAATTCCGTCCGATTGATTTCCACAGCTGGATTCCAGGTGGAGGCGCGAATTACTTTTTCGAGCGACATCCCCAGGCTCATCATTTTCGACATCAGGTTGGGCATATCCTTGAAGCCCGAATTCATGCTGCCGACGTGTAAGTCAGAAGAGATGGAATCCGGAAAGAAATCGCCTTGAATGGCAGGAACCGCGATATTCCAAAAGAAACTACCTCCACCATGGCCGACGTCGAAGTAAATGCCCTTTTCGCGCCCCTGACGCAGGGCCGGATTTACTTTACCGTCGATCACTTCGCCACGCAAGCCCGCGTAACAGTGCGTATAAATATCTCCCTTGCGCAGTTTGTCGCCCATCAAGATTTCGAGGTTGCGCGGCGGCTTCAGCACACCGAAATCGACCATTACAGGCAGATTTTCCGTCCGGCC
>Ga0105049_10005573_pt1 | contig 14655 bp, 8 predicted proteins | sample MAT06_FD_78087 | JGI IMG/M metagenome (GOLD analysis project Ga0105049, IMG submission 78087) | Freshwater microbial communities from Lake Fryxell liftoff mats and glacier meltwater in Antarctica - MAT-06 | ecosystem: Environmental > Aquatic > Freshwater > Ice > Liftoff microbial mat | place...
ATCAGCTCACGAGCCCTTGGAGCATCGCGGGCAGGCGCTGGAGACTGTTGGCGATGGAGGCGCGCGCGAGGCGGCTCTCGGGACCCTCGGAGCCGTAGAGAATACGCCAGCCGTCGGACTTGATCCACGCGTCGGCGGCGATCTTGGGCAGCATTTCGAAGCCGCCGGTGATGCCGGTGTAGCGCACAAGTTGGTCGGCGACCTGCACGGCGGCGGCAAAGAGCCGGTGTTTCGGAGCGAGGTCCGGCTCGTGGTGAAAGCGCACGGCGTTGATGATTTCCTCCGAGACTTTGTGGCGGGCGAGAAAGTGCGCGCCGATCCGCGCGTGATCCCAGCCGATGAGCTCGCGCTCCAGCCGAAGGACCTGTTGGGCGGTCTCGACGGGGGTTGTCATCACGATGCGGAGTTGGTCCGGGAAGGCATAGGCCATCACGACCTTGCCCACGTTATGCAACAGGCCGGCGAGATAATCGGTATCGTCGTCGATGAGCAGGGGTGTCGTGGCGATGATCTCGCGGGTGAGCATCGCGGTGCCGATGCTGTGGCTCCACAGTTCCTTCCACGGGAGATTTTCGGACGTCGTCTTCTGGAGCTGATCGAGCTCCTCGATGACCGGCGTGGCCATGGAGAGCTCGCGGATCTGGCGCAGGCCGAGAAAGAAAACGGCCTCCTCGATGTTGTTCACCCGGGCGGAGAGACCGAAGTAGACGGAGTTGACCATCTTCAGCAGGCGGGTCGAGAGCGAGGGATCGCGGCGGATGATCTCGGCGATCTGCGAGTTGAGGCTTTGCTCGGAGCTCACGAGTTCGCTCAGCGCGCGGTTGATGCTCTGGAGCGACGCGAGCTTGGGGCACGCATCGATCTTGGCGGCGATTTCCTCGCCGGTGAAGGGCGCGATCGGAAAAGGAGGGAGAGAGGCGGTGAGCATCGAGAGGAAGGCGGGCCGGTGCGGCGCGCAGGGTCGTTATCGGTGCGCGGACCGGGCAACTTGAGGGCGAAATTTCTCAAGCGGCCGTGGAAATGTGCCGATAGTCCGACCACGCCACCGTGTCGCCGGCCCAAATCCAATCTCTGCTCCAGCAAGCCGTGACGCACCATCGTGCGGGCCGGTTGAACGAGGCCGTCGGTCTCTATCGGCGTCTGCAGGCGCGCGCCCCCCGGCATTTCGACGGCTGGAATCTCGCGGGATTGGCGGCCTACCAGCAGCAACAGATGGACGAGGCGGTCCGGCTCTTGACGAAGGCGCAGGCGTTGAACCCCCGTCACGCCGGCTGCGCGATGCACTGCGGGCTGGCCTTGGCGGCGTTGCGGCGTCTGCCGGAGGCCGAGGCGCATTTGCGGCGCGCGGTGGCGACCGATCCGCAATGCGCCGAGGCCTGGGAGAATCTGGCTTACGGACTCAAGCTGCGGGACCATTTATCCGAAGCCATAGCCTGCCACGAGAAAGTGGCGTTGCTGAATCCGAACTACGCTCGGGGTTGGTATAACTTCGGTCTGACGTTGAGCTTCGCCGGTCGATCCGACGAGGCGCTGCGTTGTCATGAGCGCGCGTTGGAAGCGGATCCGCGCTTCGTGACGGCGCGATTTGGCCGGGCCCAGGCGCTGAAGCAGCTCAACCGCACGGCCGAGGCGGTGGCCGACTACGACCTTTATCTGGCGGCCGAGCCGCAGGCGCACGAAGCGAGGAGTTCCCGGTTGCTCGCCCTGCACTCGCTCGCGGGCGTGACGCGGGAGCAACTCTACGCCGACCACGTGGCGTTCGGCGTCGCGGTCGGCCAACCGCCGCCGCAGCCATTGCGGAATTCGCCGGAGCCCGGTCGGAAGCTGCGGGTCGCGCTGCTTTCGCCGGATTTTCGCGAGCACTCCTGCGCGTATTTTATCGAGCCGATTTTGCGCCACCTCGACCGCCGGGATTTCGAGCTCTTCCTCTATCACGACCACTTTCGGGAGGACGCGGTCACGGCCCGGTTTCGGGCGCTGGCCGACGGCTGGCGAAACTTCGTCGGCCAGCCGGACGACGCGGTCGAGGCGGCGATCCGCACGGATGCGCCGGATATCCTTGTCGATCTTGCGGGGCACAGCGGGATGACGAGCCGCCTGCCGCTCTTCGCCCGTCGACTCGCCCCGGTGCAGGTGACTTATCTCGGCTACCCCGACACCACGGGCCTGCCGGCCATGGACTATCGTTTGACGGATGCGATCGCGGATCCCGGGGAAGACGCGGACCGCTTCGCGACGGAGCGGTTGGTCCGTTTCGCGCCGACCGCGTGGTGCTACGCGCCTCCCGCCGATTCGCCGGCCGTCGCGCCGGCCCCCTGCCGGCAACGAGGTCATGTGACCTTCGGCTGCTTCAACAATCCCGCCAAAATTACCGACGCGATGATCGCGCTCTGGGCTCGGGTCCTTCATGCGGTGCCGCATGCGCGGATCCGTCTCAAGGGTGCCGGGCTGGAACAAGCCGCCCAACGTGCCGGCTTCGCCGCGCGTTTCGCCCCGCACGGTCTCGGGGCGGATCGTTGGGAATTTTCCGGGTGGACGGCGACGAATGCCGAGCATCTCGCCTGTTACCGTGAGGTCGATATCGCGCTCGATACCGCACCCTACAACGGGACGACCACGACCTGCGAAGCGCTTTGGATGGGAGTGCCGGTGATCTCCTTGAAGGGCGACCGCCACGTGGCGAGGGTGGGGGCCAGCCTGCTGGCGGCGGCCGGTCACCCCGAGTGGGCCGTGGCGACGGCCGACACCTACGTCGAGCGTGCCGTCGCGCTTGCTGCGGATCCTGGGCGGCTCGACGAAATTCGCCAAAAATTGCGCGAAGATCTGCGCGGCGGACCGCTGCTCGACCACGCGGGGCAGGCCCGGGCCTTCGGCGAAGCCTTGCGCGCGACCTGGACCGCTTGGTGCGGCCGGGAGAATCGCGCAACGTTTGCCGCCGCATAAGGATTTTCCTTAAGCAATTAACCATTTGAGCCGAACTCTAGAACGTATGATCGCCACACCCGTTTCCCGCGAAGCTCTGCTTCACGTTGCCAAGACCCTTCCGGCCGCGCCCCAGATCCTCGCCCAGCTCGGCCGACTTCTTCTCGATATCAATTCCGACTTGGCTGACATCACGCAGTTGTTGAAAAGGGATCCGGCCCTGACCTCGCGCATCATCCGCATCAGTAACAGCGCGATCTACAACACCGGGCTGCCCTTTGCCTCGCTTGACGAAGCGCTCGCGCGGGTCGGCTATACGGAAGTGTATCGCCTGACGGGCTTCGCCGCCGTCGCGCAACTGGCAGACCAGCACTTGCCGACCTACGGTGTTAGCGGAGTGCACCTCCGCGAGAACGCGCTGCTCACGGCCTTGATCATGGAAGCGGCGGCGCCGGCCGCCGGGTTGGACGCGCGCAAAGCCTACACCGCCGGGCTCCTGCGCTCGACGGGCAAGATCGCCCTCGATCGCTTGAGCCGGGGGAGTCGGAACGTCTTTGAGGCGGGTGGTTCCGAAGGCCTCGCGACCTGGGAGACGGCTTGCATCGGTATGACCAATGTCGAAGCCGCCGCTTTGATCCTCGGGGAGTGGCGGTTCCCGACCGATACGGTCGAGGCGATCCGCGACCACTATCTCGAGGAGCCTTCCGCCTTCGCGCTGACCCATCTGCTCAATCTCGCCGCCGGCGCCGCCGACCAGCGCGGTCACGGACTGCCCGGCGAATCTCGCTACTTCAAGGATGACGTAGCCAGCCTCGCCGTCGTCGGCGTGGAACCGGAGGAATTCCGACGCGCCACCAGTCAGGCGCTCGACGTCTTCCACGCGGTCAAGAACGCGGTGGCTTGAGCGCGCGTCTTTGCGGTCGGCCGCCTCGGGCGGACGACGCGGGGAACCTCGCGTGATCTGCGCCGAGCGTTGATCCGCGAATCCATCGCGGCCCGGTTCCCAAGCGGGGCGGAGCTGACAACCGTCATGGGCCGGAACGCGAAGCGCAGGCGCTCCGGCTGCGGTTCTCCCGTGAGACTTTCCCGCAGGCATTGTTTGTCCGGGTCGAACGTGCGTTTCACTCGTGCCGGCAAGCCAACGCCTGCAACTGGGCAGATTCTTCCTCTTTCGTGATCAACCGCGCGCATCCGAGCCGGCGCCTCGGCAGGCAGGTCTCGAATAAAATTTAATACCGTTGGTTGTCAGAAATTTAGACCACGCACGAGGAGCCGGGTCTGAAACTTGCAATTGAGCGCGCATGAACGTGCTTTTCGCGACCGGCAGCCCTGCGGGCTACATGCTGCCGCCGATGCTGGGCGACCAACAGGTCACCTGTGGGCCGGACTGGTCGGACGAGATCGCCCCGGACGGGCGCGTGCGCTCGCTGGCGACGCCGTCGGGCAGTTACGACCTTGCCTTGGTCGCGGGCAAGCTGACCGCGGCGCAACAACCCGACGTCGTGGTCTGCCTCGTCGATGCGAGCTGGCGGAATCTACCGCGCAACCTCGCGGCTTTCTCCTGCCCCAAGGTGTTGCTGATCGCCGATACGCACCACCTCGATTCGCCGCTGATCGGCACGTTGCGCTATCTTTCCTCGGAGCCGTTTGATCGTGTGATTTTCCTCTATGACCGGCACCACGCGGCGTTCTTTCACGCGGCGGGTTGCCGGAATCTGTTTTGGCTGCCGGGTCTGACATTTCCGCATCGCGACGCCACCGTCCTTTCCGCGCGGAAAACCGGGGCGAGGGCGAAGCAGATCGCCTTCGTGGGGCAGGCGGGGAAATTCCACCCGCAGCGCGCGCGCCTCTTGGCCAGGCTTGCGGCCGACGGATTGCCCATGGCGGCAAAGGCGCTTTCCCAAGGCGAGGCGCTGAAGCACTACGGGTCTTCGCTGGTCGGATTCAACGCGAGTCTCAACGGCGACCTCAACTTGCGGGTGTTCGAGATTCTCGCGGCGGGCGGCGCGTTGTTGACCGATCGGCTTGCCCCGGCCTCGGGCTTCGACCTGCTCTGGGCGGATCGTCGGGACTGTCTGGTCTTTGGCTCTGCGGAAGAGCTGGCCGAGCGGGCCTTGGACGCGCTCGCGCGTCCGTCGGAGACGAAGGCGATCGGCGCCGCCGGAGCGAAATGGTTCGATGAAAACTTCAACGAAAAACGCCGAGGCGAACTGTTTCGCGCGGTGGCGTTCGACGGGGTCGCGGCGCCGGAGTTTGCGTTCTCCCCGGCGGAGACGACGCGCGTTTTCTTCGGCGGCGATACCGACAGGCTGGTTGCGACGATGTTGGTTTACGAGGGCGTGCAGGAAATCCACCGCACCGAGGAACAGGTGAGCGTGCGGGTCGCGACCGATGAACCCGGTGACCTCGTCGAGCTTTTCGGGACGTTGCCGCGACTCCGGTTTGCGGACGAAGCCGCGACGAACCCGGTTGATCTTGCGATCCTGGGTCGCACGCGCGCCTCGGCGGGCGTGACCTGCGAGGCGGGTATGCTCTGGTTCCAAGACGCCCGGCCCGAGGAGATCGCTGCGCTCGGCGAGGCGCTGGCGCCTGCGGGTTTCGCCCCGGCGAGTGAAAACGTGGCGGTCTTTTGTCAGCGCGGTTCGGCGGTCGCCGAAAGCCCGCCGCCGCGCCGTCCTTACGTGCTCCTCTACACCGACGATCCCGAGTCGGGCGGCGTCGCCCAATACAACCACACCCTTCTGTGCGCGCTGGTCGCGGCCGGCTACCGGGTATCATGCGTGCAGTCGCAGGCGGAGAATCCCCTGGTGGCCGAGCAGCGGGAACTCGGCGTCGCGCACCACGGGATCGGCTATCACACCGGGCGCGAGTTTCCGCGCACCGTCACCGACGGGGCTTTGGCCGAGCGACTTTTTGCCTCCGACCGTCCGGACCTGGTGATTTTCAGCGACTGTTGTCCCGTGTCGAATCTCGCGGCGCGGGAGCGGGCGCGCAAACACGGCATTTCCTACGTGGTCGTGGTCGGCTTCGTCGGCGCCTACTTGGCGCGCAACTTCGCCGCGCAACTGCCGATGCTGAAGCGCCACTATGCGGCGGCGCAGCGCGTGGTCGCCGTATCGCAGGAGAACCTCGACTTGCTCCGGCGTTATTTCGGCCTGGCGGCCGACCGCGGCGAAGTCGTGCACTATGGCCGGCCGGAGAAATTTTTCGCGCCCCGCGACGCCGCGGTGCGTGCGCGGCTGCGGGCCGAACTCGGTCTGCCGGACGACGCCGTGGTGTGCTTCACCGCCGCGCGGCTCACCGCGATCAAGGGCTACGGCTACCAACTGGACGCGATCGCGCGCCTACCCGCCGAGGGCGCCGCGGCGAAGCTGCATTTCGTCTGGGCCGGCGACGGCGACCTGCGTGCGAAGCTCGCGGATGAAATCACCCGGCGCCGCTTGGGCGGTCGCGTTCACCTGCTCGGACACCGCTGGGATGTCGCCGATTGGCATGACGTCGCGGACATTTTTGTGCTGCCCTCGGATGTCGAGGGCATGCCGCTCGCGATCATGGAAGCGATGGCTAAGGGCCTGCCCGTGGCGGCGACGGCGATCAGCGGTATCCCGGAGGAACTGGGTGACACCGGCAAACTCTTGCCGGCGGGCCAGACCGCGCGCGCCCGGCTGGTCGAGGAACTCGCCCGGACGCTGACGCAATGGGCCGGCGATGCCGCGTTGCGGGCACGACTCGGTGCCGCCGCGCGTGCGCGGGCGGTCGAGATGTTCCGCGAGGAACGCATGGTCGCGAGAACCCTGATGCTCCTGGCCGCGTGCCTGCCGGGTGCCCGGGCCACGCCGGAGATGGCGGCGACGCACTGAGTATTCCCAATCATGGCCGGCAACTTTACCCTCATGCTCTTGGTCGACGCCCTGCGCGCCGACTATGTCGAGCGCATGCCTTTCCTACGCGGGCTGGCGGCGCGAAGCGCGGTGGGTGCGTTGCGCGAATGCTTCGGTTTTGTGCCGCGCCAGGCGTATTTCGGCGGTCTCGACGCTTCCACTTACGGCTACACCAACATGTATCGTCACGATCCAGCGGCCTCGCCTTTCCGCGCGGCCCGCGGCGTCGCGATGCCGGTGATGGAAGAGTGCCGGCACGAACGCGCCGGTGTGCGCGCGTTTGTCGAGGAGACGGCGCGCCAGCGGATGGCTCCTTTTGAGAAATCTTACGCGGGCAGCGTGCAGATTCCGCTCTCGTATCTGCCCTATTTCGATCCGGTGGAAAAATTCGCCCCGTGGGATCGGCGCTGCGGCTATACCTCGCTTTTCCAAATTCTCGACGCCCACGGGTTGCGCTGGCGCCAACTCGTCTGGCCCGAGACCAACCGGCTTCCGGATCACTCCGACAAAGGCATCACCGAAGCCGCCATCGCCGGCATCGATGCCGATGAGCGCTTCTTCGCCCTGCATCTGCAGGAACTCGACAGCATCGGTCACATTCATGGCCCGGAGTCGCCCGAACTCGACGTCGCGCTCGAGGCCACGGACAAGCTCTGCCGCCGCCTGTTTGCGGCGCTTGAAGCGACGTATGATCGCGTGAACGTCGTGCTCTTTGGCGATCACGGCATGGTCAGCGTGACACGCACCCTCGCTCTCGAACCCGTCCTGCGCGCGACCGGCCTGATCTTCGGGATCGACTACGCCTACTTCCTCGACTCGACGATGGCGCGCTTCTGGTTCTATCACGCCGACAGCCGGGCGCGGATCGAAGGTGCGCTGGCCAACATCCCCGGCGGCCGCCTTCTCCACGCGGAAGATCTCGCCCGCTACGGCATCGCGGGCTGCGATCCGCGCAATGCCGAGGCGATTTTTCTGGTCGATCCGGGCGTCCTGATCTTCCCGAATTTCTTTCAAGCTTCGGGCGATCCGATCCCGGGCATGCACGGATACGACCCCGACATTGAGGATAACCTCGGGTTCTTCCTCGTTCACGATGCCATGCGGCCCGAGACCGCGGGCCAGCTTCTGGGCAAAGTCGATCCGCCGGCTATTTTCCCGCTTCTCCTCGAACTCTGCGGGTTCGAATCCGGCCGGTTCACCAAGACGGCGCGGCCTCCCGTGTTACCGGCGATTCCGGCACGCGGTATCTACACGGGAAACGCCGATCCGGCCGCCGATGCGCTCGTCGCCGATCATCTCAAAATTATTCTTACCGCCATCACCGCACGCGTCGGGCCCGTGCGCGCGGTGGTCCTTGGTGGCAGTTTTGGCCGGGGGGAGGGCGGCGTCATGACGGGAGCCGATGGACGGCTTCGTCCGGTTAACGACTACGATCTGATGGTGGTAGATCCGCGGGATCTCCGTGAGCCGCTGCGAGCTTTGGGCGAGGAACTGCGCATACGACTCGGAATTGATTTTGTGGACTTGGGCTGGCTCGGCAACGACCTCAGCCGACTCCCGGCGACGATTCTCAACTACGATTTGCGTCATGGCAGTCGCGTCATCGCGGGAGACGCGGCCGTCTTGGAGACCGTTCCGATTCGCGCCGCCGGCGTGATTCCGCCCGCGGAATTTGTGCGTTTGTTGCTCAATCGCGCGGCGGGCGTGTTGTCGGGTTTGCACGTTTCATCGTCGGGCGAGATCTCGGCTACGCCGGGCCGCGAAGACTACCTCACCAACCAAATCGTCAAACTTCTCATCGCGATCGGCGACTGGCATCTGCACCACTGGCGCGGTTACGCCTGCTCCTACCGGCGGCGGGCGAATCGTTTTCAGGATCTTGCGGTGGGCGCCGGCTTGCGGGCGCCGTTGATCGCGGCGGTGGGTGGGGCTTACGCGTTCAAGTGCGCGCCGACCGTCGGCGGCGGCGGCTTCAACCTCCCGCTGCTGCGCGAGATTCTGCCCGATTTCCGCGCGGCGTTCACCGAGTCGGTGAACGCGATGACCGCTGCGCATACGCGTGATACCGCGCGGGCGCTGGCCAACTATCTCGGCCACTACAGTTCCGATCCCCACGCCACCTTGGCCGACAATCGCCGCTGCCTCGCGCATCCTTTCGTGCGAACCCACGCCGCGGTCGGGGCTGAGAACGCCGCTTCGATTCACCATGTGATTCTCGCGGCGGTGCCCGATCTTCTCGATGCTCTGCGCCAGCCGGTGCCGACCGTTGCGCTCAACGCCGCACGCGCGGTTCTCGCGCCCGTGTTCACGCTGCCGCCGGCCGTTCCGGCCGACGCAGCCAGTTGGAATGCGCACCGCGAGCTCGTCGTCAAAGCCTGGTTTTCCGTTTGCCACTAAAACTCCTTCGCCATGCCCAAAGTAAGCGTCGTCATTCCGGTTTATCGCCAAGCCCACTATCTCGCGGCGGCCATCAACAGTCTGCTCGCGCAGACGTTGGAGGATTTTGAGATCGTCGTGGTAGACGACGGTTCGCCGGACGATGTGCCTGGTGCGCTCGCGCGGGCTTCGTCCGATCCGCGCATCAAACTTGTGCGGCAGGAAAACAAGGGCCTCGCCGGTGCGCGCAACGGCGGGCTTGCCGTGGCCGCGGGCGACTACCTCTGTTTTCTCGACGCCGACGATACGTTCGAACCGCTGAAACTGGAGAAACAGGTGCGCCTCCTGGAGGCGTCGCCCGACCTCGGTTGGGCGTATTGCGACATCATCACGACGAACGCGGACGGCGAGCCCTCGGCTGAACAGTTCCGCATTGCCGAACAACCGCGCGAACTTTCCGGCGACATTTTCCCTTCGTTGCTCCAGGGCGGATTTTTCCCGCCGCACACCGTGATGGTGCGGCGCAGTGTGTTGGCGAAAGAGGGCGGCTTCGATCCCGTGCTCGGCGGCCATGCCGATTACGAACTGTGGCTGCGGCTCGCCGGCGCCGGCCATCGCGCGGGCTTTATTCCGGAGCCGCTCGTGCGCTACCGCACGCACGGCGAGAGCATGAGCAAAGACGGCCGGCACATGGACGAAACGCGTCTCGCCACGCTCGTGAAGATCTTCCGCCTTTTTCCGGATCGGGCCGGTGCCGGTGTTCACCTCCTGCAGCAGGATATCCAGAATCTCTTCACCGCCCACCAATGGCTGCGGCTCAAGCGCGAGAACGGCGAGTTGACGGGCGGCGGCGGTGCTTCGAGCGGCGGCGTGCCGGCCAACATGCAGGCAATCACGCTGCTGCCGCTCCTTCGGCAGGCGCAGCGTGTGAAAGGCCAGCCCGACCAGGTTGCCGTGTGGGACTCACAGATCGGCGGTCGCCCCGAACGCTGTCTCTACCTGCAGCCGCCCGCCGAACTCCTCTACCGCGTGCCGACGGGCGTGGCCGGGACTTTGGTCACCGCGGTGTCGGTGCACGAGGAAGCATGGACCAAGCCCACGGGCGGCGGTTGTGAATTTCACCTGCGCGCAGATGGCCGTGTCATTTTTGTCATCGCGATCGATCCCTTTAACCTCCCGGAGGATCGGATCTGGCACGAAATCCGGGTCGCCCTGCCGCATAACGGCAAGGGCTGGCACGACATCACTCTCGAGACCCGCCCTATCGGCAACTCCACGGCCTACCGCTGGGGAGTATGGCGCGCCCCGTCTTTTATCCACCCCTCCGAAAAGGAAACCGTCACCGCCACATGAATGCCACCGCCCTGCCCGCCCCTTCCTCACTGGACGAACTGATTGCCGCCGGCGACTGGACCGCGACCCGCGCGGCTCTTGGTGAAGCCATCCGCGTCGAACCCGACCGCGCCGAATGGCACCAATTACTCGGTCACTGCCACCTCAATCTCGGCGATCCTGCCGCCGCGGCCACGGCTTACGCCCGGAGCGTGACGCTCGCGCCACGCGATCCCGCCGGGCACGCGTGTTTCGCGCTCTCGCTTCAGTTGAGCGGTAATTTCGAGCCGGCAGCTGAGGCGGCCCGTTACGCGCTCGAACTCGCGCCTGGCGAGCCGATCGCGATGAAGGTGCTCGCGCGCCTCGCGCTCGACGCCGGCCGCCGCGCCGAGGCCGAAACGTGGTGCGATCGGATTCTCGCGGAGGTCCCCGGCGACCCGGACGCCACGACGTTGCGCGCGGCCGCGCGTGCCCCCATGCTTCAGCCAGGCACGGCCAACGACCTCGCCCAAGCCTCAGACGAAGAGATCAGGCTGCGCCTCGTTGCGCTTCACGACCGGGTGGGCTTCCGGCGCCTCCAGCGCCTCGGGTTTCATCTCCAGCGCAACGACTACTACTCGCCGCTCAACGACTGTGCTTTCCTTGAAGCCAATCCCGATCTCTGGAACAAGCCGCCCCTCGAACCGGCCGGCATCAACTGGCGTCGCGCGGAGCAACTGGAACAAGCTCGTGAAATCTCGCCCTTCCTCACCGAGCTGAGGGACGTGCCCGCCCAACCCCCGGCCGACGGTTCCGCATATGGCTGGAAGAACAATTTCTGGGAAAATGCCGACGCGCTCGCGCACTACGGCATCGTCCGTGCCCGCCGCCCTCGCCGCTACATCGAGATCGGCTGTGGCTGGTCGAGCCTACTGTTGAAACGTGCCTTGGCCGCCAATGCCGCCGAGGGCGCGCCCTGCGAGGTTACCTTGATCGAGCCTTACCCGAATCCCACGCTCTTCCGGCACTTTCCTTCCGCGTGGACGATCCACCGCCAGATGATCCAGCGGGTGGACCTCGCGCTCTACGCGGAGCTCGAGGCGGGCGATGTGCTGTTCTACGACGGTTCCCACTGCGCCAAGGTCGCCAGCGACGTGAACTGGTTTTTCTTCCGCGTCCTCCCGGTGCTGAAGCCCGGCGTCATCATCCATCTCCACGACATCTCCCTGCCCATGGAATACCCCCATCCGTGGATCTTCGAACGTGGCCAGACCTGGAACGAGCAATATGTGCTCCAAGCCTTCCTCATGCACAACGCCGACTACGCCGTGATGTTGGCCAACCGCTACCTCTACGTTCACCACCCGGAGGAGTTGGGCGCGCTCTACCACGGATTGCAGCCCGTCCACGGCAGCTCGTTTTGGATGCAAAAAATTGCCTGATGACCACCATGATCACGCCTCATTCCGATCGCCATTTCCCCGCGCTGCCCCTCAACGGAGCCGAGCCAGCGAGCGCCGGCCGACGCCGCGTTTGTGTCGCGAGCTTCGATTTTGTCGGCCCGGTTAAGAACGGCGGTGTCGGCACCGCCTTCACCTCGCTCGCCTGCGCGCTCGCCGACGCGGGGCACGACGTGACCTGCCTCTATCTCGCGGGCGACTGGTGCGAGAATCAGACGCTCGAGCATTGGGTGGCCCATTACAAAAAGAAGGGCATCCGTTTCGTGCCGCTGCCGGCAAGCGGTCTGCGGATCAACTCGCGCTGGCACGTCAACAAGGCCTACGAAGGCTACCTCTGGCTCAGGGAGCAGAACTTCGACATCGTGCATTTTTCCGAGTGGAAGGGGCCGGGTTACTTTGCGCTGCGCGCGAAGAATCAGGGCCTCGCGTTCGCCGACACGATCATGTGCGTCCACACCCACGGCCCCACGCTCTGGCACAAACTCAGCAACGCCGAATACGTCGCTTCGATCGAGGACATCGAACTCGACTATTTGGAGCGGCAGAGCGCCCGTCTGGCCGACGTGGTCGTAAGCCCGAGCCAGTATCTGCTTCGCTGGATGCTCGAGCGCGGCTGGGTGCTGCCTTCGCGGTGCTTTGTGCAGCAATACGTGCGCCCGGGCACGGCGCGCCAGCCGCGGCCCGACGCCGACCGCGTGCAACCGATCGATGAATTCGTGTTCTTCGGGCGACTCGAAGTTCGCAAAGGGCTCGTGCTGTTCTGCGATGCGCTCGACCGTCTCAACGACGCTTTGGAATGTCGCGGCGCCAAGGTCACCTTTCTCGGCAAGGCCGATGCGGTGAATGGTTTGACCAGCTCGGACTACATCGCGCAGCGCGCGAGGAACTGGCCATGGCTGGTGCAGATCGTGAGCGATCGCGATCAAGCGGGCGCGATGGACTATCTGCAAACCCCCGGCCGCCTCGCGGTCGTGCCGTCGCTGGTGGATAATCTGCCCAACACCGTGCTTGAGTGCCTCGGCGCGCAGGTGCCGATCGTGGCGAGCGACGCCGGCGGCATCCCCGAGATGATCGCCGCGGACGATTTGGGCATGGCGACGTTCCCACTCAAGGCCGATGCGCTTGCCGCCAAGCTGCGCGGTGTGTTGCAAACGGGTATCCGGCCGGCCCGCTACGCGGTGAACCAGCGCGAGAACGAGCAGGCTTGGGTGCGTTGGCATGAGAGTCTTTTGCCGGCCCCTACGACGACACTTTTGCCGGCGGCGACCCAACCACGCGTGACCGTGTGCATGTCGCACTGGAATCGCCCGGCCTACCTGCGTCAGGCGCTGGCCTCGATCGAGGCGCAGGATTACTCGAACTTCGATGTCGTCGTGATCGACGACGGCAGCACCTCGCCCGAGGCGCTCGCCTTGCTCGGCGAACTCGAACCGACCTTCGCCGCCCGGGGTTGGCAGCTGCTGCGCAACGCCGAGAACCGCTATCCCGGCGCCGCCCGCAACCGCGCGGCCCGCCACGCGCAGGGCGACTACATCCTCTTCATGGACGACGACAACTGCGCGAAATCAAATGCGATTTCCACGTTCGTGCGCGTCGCGCAAAAGACTTCGGCCGAGATCGTGACGTGCTGCCTCGACACCTTCGTCGGCTCGGACGCTCCACACGCCGGCCTCCGGCCGGCCGAACGCTGGCTGTTTATCGGCGACGATATCGCCACCGGCGCGTTTCGGAATAATTTCGGCGACACAAACGGGCTCTGGCGGCGCGAGACTTTTCTCGCCACCGGCGGCTTCCACGAGGACTGGGGGGTTGGGCACGAGGATTGGGAGTTGCTCGCCAAAGCCGTCCTCAACGGCGCCAAGCTCGAGGTCGTGCCCGAACCCCTCGCGTGGTATCGGCTCAACCCGGGCGAGGCCACCGTCAACCGCAAGACCCCGCTCCACGCCAACCACCAGGCCAACATCCGGCCCTACCTCGACGCCGTCCGGCCGGAACTGCGAAATCTCATCCTCTTCGCCCAAGGTGCCGCAGTGCGGCTGAGTCAGCCGCTCGTCGACGAACAGATGGTGGGAAAACTCGTGCAGATGCACCTGCGGTGGCGCGGCAAGCTCGAAGCCGCTCTCCACTTCGTGGAACGCGGCGACGCGAAGACCGCCGCCAAGCTGATGCTTGACGCCGTCAAAGCCGTGCAGGACTGCAAGCACGTTCCTGTTATTCTGGAAGCCTTGCTCACCGTTTCCGCCCATCTTGGAAAAATCGACGTCGGTCGAGCCCGCTATCTCCTCAATCTTGCTTCCGACACGGCAAAAAAAATGGGCCTCCCGGCAGAGGTTGTGCGGGCGCAAAAATTGCTCGGTGAGTTGTCGCCCGCGGAGCGCTCCGCAGCATGAGTGTGGTGCCGGAGGCGCTGGCCGGATCCTCCGCGCCGTCCCGGCGGGTGCGTGTCTGCTACTTCAATATCTGGGCCGGAGGGCTCGAGGATGCGGCCGATTACTTGGCGCGGGTCTCGCAGATCGACCTCCGGCCACGGGTATCAGATCGAAATGACGCGGCGCTGCTCCGCAAAGCCCGGCTCGACTGCGACTGGTATGGGGAAAATACGCGGTGCTTCGCGGCGCTGGCGCATCCCGAGATCGAGTTTCTCCCGGCCTGGGTCTGCGGGGTGGCCGGGATCGCGGCTCTCGGCCAGGCTCCGCGCGCGCCCG
>Ga0105049_10005574_pt1 | contig 14654 bp, 13 predicted proteins | sample MAT06_FD_78087 | JGI IMG/M metagenome (GOLD analysis project Ga0105049, IMG submission 78087) | Freshwater microbial communities from Lake Fryxell liftoff mats and glacier meltwater in Antarctica - MAT-06 | ecosystem: Environmental > Aquatic > Freshwater > Ice > Liftoff microbial mat | place...
GAAAAAACGAAATGAAGATCTTGATCAAAAAATGTTGAAGACTCAACTTCTGCCAATTTTTTCTTTTTAAGGTAATACCTTTCTAAACTGGACGAAAGGTTGCGTATTTCAAAAGGCATTCTTTGCTTCTTTCCCTCTTTAGGGATGCCTTTGAATTCGTGGGCGAGTTCTTCGATATACTCAAGCTTCTTGAGCGCTCCCCAGCCTCGATAAGCTTCTTTCCAGTTAGAATCCGGATTCAACCAAACCGCAAAGGTTTCTGAAAAATCTTCGTCGGGATGCGCTTGGGCATAGTCGTTGGCGATATTGTGGACAAAATTTTTGCTGTAAGGTCGCGATCGATAATTTTCAGGATGATAAGGCTTGGAGTTTGATCCAAAAAGTTTCTTCCATTTCTTTCGCCGAGACACCTTGAAGGCATGTTCAAAAACATGACCCAACTCGTGACGCAAGAGGAGGAGAAATTCATCTTCGCTGTCTCCCTCGCACTCCAGCATAAAAGTTTTCTCTAAGCGCCGCAGTCGAGGATGGGCCAGAAAAAATGGTATCGAAATGGCGACTTCGCCTTCGGGGCTAAACCATTCGTCCCCCAGATAGTAATAGGGATTTAATTTTAAGCCTCGATCCGAAAGCTCTTTTTGAACTCTCAAAATGCAATTAACTAAACTTTCATTTTCGAGACTGAGCTTGAGATCCTTTAATCGGAGCTTTAAAAGATCCGGGTCTTCTAAGTTTTCCCACGACTTGCCGTCCATTCTGGCTTGGTTTAAGCATTGTTCATGACAACAGAAAAGCCCCTTCAAGAACATCGCAAAGCTAATGAAGAAGAATACTTTCGAAAAGCCAACGCGGAGGCCGCCGCTAAGTTAAAAAAGAGAGCTGATCTGGAGGGGGTCGGAATTCAAGACACTGGTCTCATTGATCATTTGCTGGCTTGCGGCTTCGACGCCGATTCAGCCCGAGCGCTTTATGTGCTGCCCTTGATTGATGTGGCTTGGGCCGACGGGGCGGTTCAAGCCGCCGAACGCCGAGAGATTTTAGGGGTTTTAGAGAAGCAAGGAATCGCCACGAACACGAAAGCCTACGGTTTGGTCGTGAAATGGATCGATCGCGGGGCGGCCGATGAAAGTTATTTGCAAGCTCGCACCTTGCTCGAGCCTATTGTGCAAGAGTTGAAAAAATCCGGAAAAGATCCGGCCGCTTGGATTATCGCAGCCTCCGAAAAAGTAGCGAGCGTTACCAATAGTCTTTTTGGCCTTGGTTCAAAGATGATTTCTAAAGAAGAGCGATCGTACATCGAAGAGCTGGCAAAGAAATTTAGCTGAGAAGTCTTCTAAAGAGGCCGCAGAAATAAACGTCATTAAAGAAGCTTTTCTTTTTCGAGATACTCTTTGAAAGATCTTAGGAGCCATTCAAATGAAGGAATGACGAACAAGTCTTCTTGCATATGATAAATCTCGTAAAATTTATTTTTGACTATTTCGTAGTCAAAGACATGGCGTTTTACTTTTGGCCCTAAACAATAAGGAACTTCTCCAACCGAGGAGAGAATCCCAGAGCCGTAAATTCTAGTGCCCTCAGGGTTTTCGATTAGGCCAAACTCTACGGTGAACCAATAAATTCTTTGGAGTTGGGAGAGCTGCTCCGGATTTGCTTTTAAGGCCGCCTTTCCAAAAACTTCATAGAAGCTCGCGAAGTATGGATTAGTAATCAAAGGGCAATGGCCAAAGATGTCGTGAAACATGTCGGGAGAGGGAGTGTACTCCAACTCACTTCGGGGCCGGATAAAATCGGTACAAGGAAAGAGTCGCTGCGACAGGCACTGAAAGAATTCTTTCTCCGGAACCAAGCCCCCTACGCGAGTGATTTTCCATCCCGAGGTTTCTTCAAGAGCCTTACTGATATTCTTCAAGACAGGAATTCTGTTTTCTGGAAGCGCGAGAGTCGAGAGGGCCTCCAGATATTCATTTGAAGCCCTATTAGGTAAAGTTTTCTTTTGTTTCTCAAACATGATTGCCCAGGTCTCGTGTTCTACTTGGCTGTAAGAAGGAATAGGAACTTTCGAAAGATCGGGTTCATGCCCAGAAGTGATCTCAATATTTCGCTCGCGATATTGTTCTGTCGGAGAAGTTTGCGGAAAATTTTTGTCAGTATCAAATGGCATAGGTTTCGCGGCCTATTCAATTATACCCTACCGAATGGGTCAAAGAGATTTCACTCGTGAATTCGAAATGACTTTCGAAATGGGTATAGTTTATTAGGGTCTTAAGCATGTTTACAACCAATCTTCTGAATGTAAAATTTTTGCCAGCAGCTGTTGCTGGGGGGGCCAGAGCCATTTTGCTTTTGGTTCACGGACGTGGAGGGCGGCTTCTGCTTTTTGATTTCATGGCCAAGCGAGGTCGGTTGAAGATTTTTGATATTTTATCTTTAGAAGCTCCGCACCCCGATTTTGTTCCAGAGATGAAAGTTCCTGGATTCTCGTGGTTTGTGCTTCCTGAGAAAAAAGGACTAGAAGAAAGTCGAATGAAACTCTCTCAACTTTTAGAAGAACTTGAAGCGGCGGGTTACGCGCGCGACAAAATTTTTTGGCTGGGATTTTCGCAGGGGGCGGTCATGGGTTTAGATACGGCATTGAGGAGTGATTACTCTCTGGGCGGCGTCGTGGGTGTAAGCGGATTTTGTTTGCAACCAGACGAATACCCCAAAGCCTTTGGTGCGGCTGCGAAGAAGACTCCCTTACTGCTTACGACCGGAACCCGAGATCTGATCGTGCCAGGAGAGCCGGCCCAAAAAGATTTTTTAAGACTTAAAGACATGGGCGTAAACTTAGAGATTCGTGAATACGACAAGCCTCATTCATTTGATCTCAAGCGTGAAGTTCCAGAGATCGAGGACTGGCTGAGCCTTCGACTTTCGGACTAAGGCCCATCGAGGGCTACAGGGCTCGAGTTTTAGTAAGGATTGGTTAAATTTTACGCATTGCACGAAAAGCATTGATCCGGTTGGCTCCTCTTAGGCAGCTTAGGGCTGTAGGGAGGTTCGATGAGGGGTTTGGGGGTCTTACTTTGTTTCTTGGTAACTTTGTTACTGTCGATTTCTTCAGCATTTTCGCAGAATAAGCAGGTTCGAATTCGAAATCCTTACGAGGGGGCCACTTCTTGCGGTTGGTATTTGGTTCAGTCTGCTGAAGACACGACCACGGGAGAGAAGGTCGCCGAGCTGACCCGGCAAAGTTTGGATGAGTTTTTCGCTAAGAATCCAGATTTGGGACCTCGCATGGCGCCCATTCATTCGAAGACGGGTCGTCTTTTAGAAACCGAGAAAGATATTCTAGCGGCCTTAGAGTCGGGATCCTTGGAGTTTAAGATTGTGGAGCCGATTTTGTTTGGAGTCGGAGTGCCAATTTCAAAGAAAGCTCAGGCCGCATTCAAGCAAGATGTGCTCGCTGCCTCCGCTGGCCACGCTGAAAATCCGATCCACGTTCGCTTTATCTCAAAACCTAAATTGGAAAAGCTCGATGGTCCGACATGGGCACGACCCCTCACTGCGGTCATTGAAATGGGCAACTATCTTCGACAAGAGCTCATCTACTGGTTTCCGATGAAGTCCAACGATTATCAACCGCCGGTTGCCGCTGAAAGGCAATCCACCAAGGCGAAGCTTTGGACCTCCAATACTTTTCAACAATTGGTCATCACCGGCCAGGCGCTTTTCGGTAGCACGATTTCAATTGCTTCGGCAGTCGGCGGAGGAATTGTTAATTACGGAAATAGTTATGTGACGGGCATTTACCGAAAGGTGATTCAGAACTGGATGGCCAGAGCGAACCGGTCGGATCCAAAAAGTGTTTTTGGAAAGGCGAGAAACGTGGTGGATCAGTTTTCTCGGAACTTACTTTTGAGCACCTTTTTTACGGTTGAAATCTTTTGGCTTTCGAAAATGTTTGAGTGGGACAAGCTTGCGGCCATAGGAACCGGGGCGGGTTGGTACCATTTTCTTCTTACAAAATGGAGTTCAGCTTTTATCAACGTCATTTGGAGATTTTTTTATTACGAAGCGATCGGAAAATTTGAGACGCGAATGGAAGAAGCCGGCAGAAAAGAAGATGCTCGGCGAACGGCATCTCGATTCGAACTGGTCGGAACTCTCTTGGGAACTCCGGGATTTCTTATCGCGAGTATGGCGGACCCTAAAAGTGGGCTCATTATTCCGATTTTAGGAGACATAAATCTGCAGTTAACGCCGGCTCATGGTGCCATGATAGCGGTCGGACTTTTGTTTGCCATGTTTTCGACAGGAATTTTAAAAATGGAGCCTTGGGTAGATCGATTTGATGCTATTGCCGCCAAAATCAGCTCGGCCAAAGAGCTTTTGGGATTAAAGAAACGGTCTAAAGAAATTCAGGAGGCCGTCCCTCAGCCCGCGTTAGACCCTTTGAAGGCTGAATACAATACTGAAACAGCAGATATCCGAAGATCGGTAGGGATGAGGCTTCTTGAAGTTTTGAAGATAGACGCACGTTTTCGTAAGGTATTGGACCAGCGCCCTGATTTGAAAGAGAGGCTTGTGCAAAGTGATTCGCTTTGGAATCTTTTCAATCAAAAACTCGATCTTCCAGTGATGGCCTCGAAGATGACACCATAGGCAAAGAATTCACTCATTGAAGCTTGCTCATGAACCTTCTTCCTCTTTAAATGAAGTGTTTGAATGTTTTTTAATGTGCGTTGCGTAAGGAAGTTTCTCGTCCATGAGTGAAGCCAACGGGCGAAGTTTTAAGCCAGAGTTGTTAGGTTTGGTTGCTATTACGATCGTGGCTTTGGTCGCGCTTTATCTTGGCTTTGGCCCGAGATGGTACCGTGGTTATCAGCCTCAACAGCCTATTCCATTTAGTCATGTTCTTCATGCTGGCACCTACAAAGTGCCCTGCCTTTATTGTCACGGTTCGGCCGAGCACAATGCTTTTTCTGAAGTGCCCGGGCTTGAAACTTGTATGACTTGTCATAGCCAGGTGGCCAAAGAGAGTCCTTGGATTAAGAAGATGACTGCTCATTATGAGGCAGGCGTGCAAGTTCCGTGGGTCAAAGTTCATGTGCTTCCAGATTTTGTACATTTTAATCACCGTGCTCACGTGGCGGCGGGGGTGAGTTGTGAGGCTTGTCATGGCCCTGTTCAAGAGATGGAAGTCGTCTATCAATGGGCTGATTTGAGTATGGGTTGGTGTATGGATTGTCATCGAAATGACAATCATCTGCAGGATTCTCGAAAATGGTTTTTAGAAACTCGTCTTGAGATGCAGGGCGGTAAAAAACCCTGGTGGTACGAAGTCATTGGTCAAAAACAAGTCCATAATGCCGACGTCAGTTGTTCGACTTGTCATTATTAATCGGAGTCTTTCATGGAATCTGCAAATAAAAAAATTGGATCCGAAGAAAAAGAAAGTAGCTTCAAAAAGACATGGCTTCCCCTCTTGGGAGCTGGCTTGGCGATAGGCTCTATTTTTAAGATTTTTCGATCGCAAAAAATGTACAAACTGCGCTCCGTTAAAGAGGCGGTCGTAAGAGCGAGGGGTCAAACGGGCCATGTTGCGCATAACCGCGCTTTAGATAACAGAGACCAGGGATAAAGGGTTTTTTATGAGCGTTGCTGAAGATGAATTGAAACAAATGCGAAAGGCTCAAGAAGAGCTTTTATCGCGTGATGGACGAAGTCTGTGGAAGAGTGTCGATGAGCTTTCGTTAGCGAAGCCAGTGGTGGATGCCAGACGCGGCCAAGAGTTTTCTATTCTCCTTAAAGACCAGCTTTTTAAAGATCAAGTGGGTCGCGCTCCTGAGACGACTGAAAATTTACCTCCGTCCACAGTTTCGCGACGGGAATTTTTTAAATATTTTACGGCTGCAGGGGCTTTGATTGGGACGACCGCGTGTACCCGTCGTCCAAAAGACTATTTGGTTCCCTATGTGAATAAACCTGAAGGCTATATTTTTGGAGTGCCGGTTTGGTATGCGAGCACCACGCCTGATGGTGTGGGAGTTTTGGTCAAAACTCGAGAGGGTCGACCGATTAAGCTCGAAGGGAACCCCGACCATCCACAATCTCGAGGAGGGATGGATGCGCAGTCTCAGGCACAGCTCTTAAATTTATTTAATCCAGATCGTTTACGATCGGTTCTACAAACCAAGAATGGACGTTCGATAGATTGGGCGAAGCTTGACGAAGAGATTTTGAAGTCTCTCTCAATGGCGCGCCCGGGGAGCGTTCGAGTTTTGGTGGATGACGTGCCCAGTCCGGCTCTCGACCGTGCTTTAGAGCAGTTTCGGATTAAGTATAATGCTAAAGTGGTTCGCTATCGCCAGCACCCTGTTGAAGCGATGGCTAAAGCACACGAGGTTTTGGGTCGGCGTGGAATTCCGTTTATTCGATTTGATAAGGCCGACGTTGTCGTATCTGTAGATGCTGATTTCTTGGGGCGCTGGTTGCGACCCACGGAGTTCACAAAAGATTTTTCGTCGCGTCGTAATATTCATCAGCAAGGTGAAAATCAGAATCAACTTTTCGTTTTCGAAAGCCAGTATTCGATAACTGGAATTGCGGCCGACTATAGATTTCCGATCAAGCCCTCGGCACAGTTGAAGATTCTGTTGGCCTTGGCTGGAGAAATTTCTAAGTCAGCCAGTTTTGATGGAGCGCTTTCGACCTTAGCTCAAAAGCAGAGTTTAGATTCGATTGCCGCTGAAACGGGAGTGCCGGCTTCTGAAATTCAAAGAGCAGCTTCAGCGTTAGTAAGTGCGCGTGGAAAGTCCGTGTTGGTCACTAGCATGAGCGGACCTCAAGCATTGGCCTGTCAAATTGTGGCCGCGAATATCAACGACGCGCTTGGCAATTATGGTCCAGTTCTCGATTGGTCTCGCGAACTTCGCATGGGCCGAGAAAGACAAGAGGACTTTGATCTTCTGGTTAAAGAAATGTCAGAGTCTTCGGTAGACGTTCTCATCACTCAAGGTGTGAATCCAGTTTACGGTCGGCCTCAGTCTGGTTTTGCAAAAGCGATGTCGAAGGTGCCCTTTGTGGCGTCGATGAATTCTGAATTAGATGAGACCGCAAAGTTGGCCACTTATGCATTGGCCGAGAGTCATTTTATAGAAGCCTGGGGAGATGCTGAAGCTGTTGCGGGCACCTATTCTATTCAACAGCCCGTGATCGAACCCCTCTTTGAAAGTCGTTCATTTTTAGAATGCCTTTTGAAGTGGAACGGAGACGCGAGAGATGCGCGAGAATTTATTCGCGCTTCTTGGCGCGATCAAGTCTTTGGCGCCGCAAAATCTGCGGTTGGTTTCGACGAATTTTGGGACGATCAATTGCGAATGGGAGCTATTCAAGCAGCCGGTACGAATGCGGGCGGCAAAATGAGTGGAGGCTCTTCATTGGTAGAGGCGGCAACTTCGGAGTCTTCTGGTCAGTGGGAGCTGGTTGCTTATGAATCTCCAACTATGGGAGACGGCCGACACGCGAATAACGCTTGGTTACAAGAACTTCCCGAGCCGGTTTCAAAAGTAGCATGGGGAAATTATGCATCGCTCTCTCCAGCTGCTGCGAAGAAGTTAAATGTTAATCAACATGATGAGATAGAAATTCAAGCGGGTAGCGAGAGTGTTAAGCTCTCCGTTTTTGTTCAACCCGGAATTCGTGAAGACGTCGTGGTTGTGCCTCTCGGCTATGGAAGAACTCAGGCCGGAACTCTGGGTACCGGGGTCGGTCAGAGTTTGTATGGTTTTTCTGCAGTGAAGTCTGAGGCCTTAGTGTTTTCAAATGTAAGCGTTCAGGTGAAGAAGACGGGTCGCCGCGTGGAGTTAGCGACTACTCAACAACAATTTGATCTTCATGGTCGGGATCACGATATTTTACAGCAAACTACGGTCGGCAAATTCATGAAGGATGCGACGGCGGCTAAGGACCCGATTTCTGAGAAAGCTGAAAAGTTTTCGCTCTATTCTCAAAGCGAACATCCCTATCCCGGCCATCGTTGGGGAATGGCAATCGATCTTAATAAGTGCACGGGCTGCCAAGCTTGTGTGGTGGCTTGTTATTCTGAAAATAATATCGGAATCGTGGGCAAAGATCAGGTTGCTATGGGCCGGCATTTGGCATGGCTCCGGCTGGATCTCTATTATAAAGGGGACGAGAAGAATCCCTCGGCTACTTTTGAACCTATGCTTTGTCAGCACTGTGAGCGCGCTCCTTGCGAAACGGTTTGCCCAGTTTTGGCGACAGTTCACAGCAGCGATGGTCTCAATGACATGATTTATAATCGTTGTGTCGGAACCCGCTATTGCGCAAATAACTGTCCCTATAAAGTTCGGCGCTTTAACTATTTTTATTATTCTAAAGCCTTGGCAGGAAGGCAGGACGTAACCGAAGAAAGTCCTCTTTCTTTAATGTTGAATCCAGACGTTACCGTGCGCTCTCGTGGGGTCATGGAGAAATGTACTTTCTGCGTTCAGCGAATTCGTAAAGGAGTCGATGAGATCAAGGCTCAAATGGGCAAAGACTATCGTTATCGAATTCCAGACGGACATGTGAAGACTGCTTGTGAGCAAAGTTGTCCTGCCGATGCAATCACGTTTGGAGATCTTAATGATCCCAAGTCGAAAGTCGTTGGGCTTTCTGCCAGAGCTCAAAGCTTTAAGGTGCTTGCGGTTTTGAATACGAATCCTTCAGTTTCATATCTTCCCCGACTTCGAAATCGTGAGGAGGAGATCTAATGAATACAGCTCAAGCTCTTGATAAAGAGCCTCTAGTAGAGGGCGAAAAAACCTATCGGCAAGTGAGCGAGGACGTTTGTCGTCCTTTAGAATCTTTTCCGACGAGACTTTGGTACGTTTGTTTTTTAGTTTCTCTGACGGTCATGACAATGGGATTCGGTGTGATCGGATACATGATCTACAAAGGAGTCGGAATGTCAGGGATCAGAAACCCCGTAAATTGGGGGATGATGATCGTTACGTTCGTATTTTGGGTAGGGATAGGGCATGCCGGAACTTTAATTTCAGCGATTCTCTTTCTCTTTCGTCAGAATTGGCGAACTGCCATTAACAGAAGTGCTGAAGCCATGACGATTTTTGCGGTCATGTGTGCGGGAATTTTTCCCCTCATTCACACCGGACGTCCTTGGTATAGTGCTTATTGGTTATTTCCTTATCCCAATCAAATGGGTCCGCTGTGGATAAATTTTCGAAGCCCATTAATTTGGGATGTTTTTGCGGTTTCGACTTATTTTACGATTTCACTCGTTTTTTGGTACACCGGTTTGGTCCCCGACTTGGCGACCGTTCGTGATCGAGCCAAGAACTGGGTACGTAAGTTAGTTTACGGGGTGCTTTCTCTTGGCTGGAGAGGTTCAGGACGAGGATGGAACCACTATGAAGTTGCTTATACAATTCTAGCAGGTTTGGCGACGCCCCTGGTTATATCGGTTCATTCGATCGTCTCTTTTGACTTCGCGGTTTCTTTGATTCCTGGTTGGCACACGACAATTTTTCCTCCTTACTTCGTGGCCGGAGCTATCTTTAGCGGCTTTGCAATGGTGGTGACTCTTCTCGTCATTGCCCGTCAGGTTTTTAATCTGAAAGAATACATCACGCTTCGACATCTTGAGAATATGAATAAAGTCATTCTAGCAACAGGAATGCTAGTCGGGCTTGCTTATGGGATCGAGTTTTTCATTGCTTGGTATAGTGGCGTGCCTTATGAGCGTTTCATTTTTATGGAACGTGCCTTTGGAGAGTATTACGCGTGGGCCTACTGGATCATGGTGTCTTGCAATGTCATTACTCCCCAGTTTTTTTGGTTTAAATCCATTCGTCGAAATATCGTGTTCATGTTCATCCTTTCTATATCCGTAAATATTGGGATGTGGTTTGAGCGTTTTGTAATTGTGGCGACTTCGCTAGCGAATGACTATTTACCCTCTTCATGGAGATATTTTTCGCTTACCAAATGGGACTTGGGAGTGCTGATCGGATCATTTGGCATGTTCTTCACTTTGTTTTTATTGTTCTGCAGATTCTTGCCTACGATTGCGATGGCAGAGGTAAAATCGGTGATGCCCCCTCCTCAGAGGGAGACTCACCATGGTTAAGAAGTCATGCGTAGTGGGTTATTATTTTACGCCGGACTCTTTGTTAGAGGCCTCGGCTCGAGTTCGCGATCGCAAGTTTCAAAGTTGGGATACTTTCACGCCCTTTCCGGTTCATGGACTTGAAGAAGCGATGGGTGTGAAGAGGAGTTGGCTTCCTTATGTTTCTTTTGTGGCGGGCTTAGCGGGGCTTGGCGGAGGAGCTTTTTTAACGATTTGGACCCACTATTTTAGTTGGCCTATGAATATTTCTGGAAAACCACATTTTGCTTTGCCGGCTTACATCCCAGTTATTTTTGAAACGACTGTTCTTTTGGCTGGAGTTACGACCGTTGCTTTCATGTTCACCTATTTTTTGAAGCTTCCAAATTACTTCAAACCTATTTTCCATCCCGACCTCACTTGCGACCGTTTTGCAGTGGCTATTGAAGTGTCAGGGCAAGAAGAGGCTGAGACCGTACGAAAATTTTTAAGAGATATTCAAGCGGCAGAAATTCATGAAGTAGAGGGGGCATTATGATTGGCAAAGTCATTGGTGCCTTGGTCTTAGTAGGACTGTTTGGTTATTGGTTTGCCTTTCATAGCGGCTTCATTCCTTTTTCTCTTAATCCCATGCAATACATGCCGAATATGCATCGAGGGCCAGCTCTTAAGCCTCAGCGAGCCAGCCCCATAACCCCAAGCGGTAGTAGTGCGTTGGTACCACCGGCAGGTAGCATTGCGCGCGGCGCGCATCCGTATCCCTATTCAAAAGATACCTTGGCTTCTGATGTTCTTGCAAAAGCAAATCCGCTCCCTAAATCGCGCGAAGTTTTGGCGCGAGGAAAGAAAATGTATGAAACCCACTGTATCGTCTGTCACGGCTCATTAGGGATGGGAGACGGAACAGTCGTTGGGCCTTATCCAAAACCACCTATTTTAGTATCAGAGAAGTTAGAGAACTATGCCGACAGTCAAATTTTTCACGTGATTACCCGAGGACAAAACATCATGTATCCCTACGGGCATAAAGTCAGAGTCGAAGATCGCTGGGCGATCATTCATTACGTGCGAGCACTTCAGTTGGCCTACAACCCTAGTCCTGAAGACATGTCTTTATTTAAAGAGATGGTTGGAAAACCTAAGGAGTCCAAATAGCCATGAGCCAGTCGATGAGCGTTTCTATTCCTGAAGTGAAGTCCTTCCGAATGGCGTTTCCAGTATGGTTACTCCTTTGTGTTTTGATCGCTCTGGGCGTTGTTTGCCTTTATATGTTGGCTTCGGACGAGCCAACTCGGGCTTGGTTTAATGTCTTAATCGGCTCGGTGATGTTCTTAGGGCTTGGCTTGTTTGGATTATTTGTTCTCCTGATTAGCAACTTAGTGGGCGCCCATTGGATGGTTTCTTTGCGTAGAATTTTTGAAGCGATGGCGATGACGCTGCCTATTAGCGCCATTCTTATTGGCATCGTTTATTTCGGTCACCACCATCTCTACGAGTGGAGTCATGCAGACGTGGTCGCAAATGACCGGCTCCTGCAGTACAAAAGCGGCTATTTGAACTCTGCTTTTTTTGGTTGGCGGCTATTGGCTTATTTTGTGATTTGGATTGGCTCAGCATTTTTTTTGATTTCGAATTCTTTTAAGCAAGATAAGAGCGGCGACCCGAAGATAACGCTTCGTAATCAATCGGTTTCGGCAGTTTTGATGATCTTGTTTGCATTGTCCGTCTGTGGAGCTGGCTTTGATTTGCTCATGTCACTTGAGCCGCATTGGTTTTCGACGATTTATGGAATTTTCTATTTTGCGACTTTCTTTCAGGCCGGGTGGGCGAGTGCCTATTTGATTACTTATTCTTTGCATCGCGGTGGATTTTTAGAGGGCTTCGTTTCTAAGAAACATTTTCATGACCTTGGAAAATTTCTTTTCGCATTTTCAATTTTCTGGGCCTACATCGCGTTTTGTCAATATATGCTTTACTGGTACGCTGATCTTCCCGAAGAAACCTTTTGGTATCGAGCTCGCATGACCGATGGCTGGGAATACGTGGGCCTCGCGGTTTTATTGATTCGTTGGGTGGTGCCATTTTTGGTCTTAATGCCCTATGGAGCCAAAACTACTTTCAAGATAGCGTTGCCCGTCTGTGTGCTTGTTCTTTTCGGCAACTGGCTCGATCTTTTTTGGAATGCCATGCCAGCACTTCGATATTTTATAAAAGGAGAGGGACATCACTTGGCCGGCGGATTTTACTGGCAAGAGTTGATTATTGGGTTTGGTTTTCTTGCCTTATTTTTTCTTTGTGTAGGAATAGTCCTGCAGAAAATTAGATTGGTTCCTAGTCGCGACCCACGAATTTTGGAGTCAATCCATCATCACTAAGAAGATGACGGCAAAGAATTGGTGAATGAAATGTTTGTTAAAGCGATTCGATTCAGTGTTCTTTTTTTGGCCTTGATTTTGGCAGGAGAGTTGCGCGCTTACGAAAAGCCCTCCTATGGCCCCGGCCAGGTCGTTATCGGCAATGAGAAGTTAAAAGAGGCTGATTTTAAAGACATTAAAATAGATGAAAAGCTGGGTGCGAAGCTCGATCTTGAGAAAATTATTCTTCGAGACGAGCAGGGTGCTGAGCATCCTCTCAATTTTTGGTTCCGCGGTAAGCCCATGGTTTTGGCCATGATCTATTTTAAGTGCCCTGGCCTGTGCGGCATGCTGATGAATGGAACCGTTGGGGCGCTGAAGCGAATTAATTTCGATATTGGCTCAGAGTACGATGTCATATTTGTAAGTATTAATCCCGAGGAGGGCCCAGAGCTCGCTCGAGATAAAAAAGAAAACTATCTCAAAGACTATATGAGCCGAGAAAAATCCTTGGCGTCCGTTTCGGCCGGGTGGCATTTTTTGACAGGGACTGACGAAAATGTGCGGGCTGTTGGGCAGACCCTTGGTTTTGGTTATAGAAAAGATGAGGCCAGTGGCGAATACGCCCATAGTGCTGGATTTTTCGTTTTGACTCCCGATGGCGTTCTTAGCCGAGTTCATTTTGGAGTAGAGTTTGAACCGCGAGATGTGCACCTGAGCATCCTGGAGGCTGGTCGAGGCGAAGTAGGGACTATTGTTGATAAACTTCTTCTCTATTGTTTTCGATACAATCCTGACTCTAAGGGATACGCTTTTGCGGCCATGAATTTGGTGCGAGTGGGTGGCTTAGTCACCCTCTTTGGATTTGGTTTATACATGGCGATGTTTTGGTTCCGTCAGAGACGGATCAATAAGGAGAGAAAAAATGAAGTTTGATTTCTCGTCGGTATTGCCGCCCGCAGCGACAGAGTTGGCGCATTCATGGGATCATCTTTACTGGTTCCTTTTTATCGTATGCGTTGTGTTTTTTGCTGTGGTGATGGTTCCCCTCGCGATCTTCATCTTTAAGTACCGAAAGAAACCTGGCCGTAAGACTGACCCTATTGCTCACAACACTCCGCTCGAGATCGTTTGGACAGCGATTCCGACCGTCATCGTAATGATTATTTTTGCGTGGGGCTGGTTAGTGTGGCGCGACATGGTTGATCGCGTGCCTGAAAATGCCATGGAAGTTCATGTCGTCGCCGAGAGTTGGGCGTGGACCTTTCAGTACTCAGATGGCCGAATCGAAAAAAACCGTCTAGTTGTTCCGGTCGATACTCCCGTGAAGCTAAAGATGACGTCCAAAATGGGTGACGTGCTCCATAGTTTTTATGTTCCCAACTTTCGTGTAAAAAAAGATCTCGTACCTGGGCTCTACACGCAGGTGTTTTTCACCTCTACAAAAGTAGGAAGAAATATTTTCTTTTGCACGGAGTACTGTGGGCTTGGGCATTCGGCGATGTGGGGCGAAGTCGTCGTACTCTCGAAACCCGACTATCAAATGTGGCAGTATGGTAAAGATGTTCCGCTTCCTGAGTGGATTGGCGTGGGCGGTCTAGCCGAACGCATGAAGGCGGGGGAGGCCAGTGGTCTGAAAGAAAAAAGTCTCTTTGCATCTGTCAGTGCCGAAAGTGCCGAGAACATGAAGGATCGCGGCAAAATTTTATTTCGGAAGATGGGTTGCGTCGCTTGTCATAGCAACGATGGGTCGACTTCGATTGGACCCAGTATGAAGAACCTGTATGGATCAGAGAGACTCTTGGCGGGTGGAGAATCTCAGATTGCCGACGATAACTATATTCGGCAGTCCATTGAGAACCCTCAATCTAAGCTATCAAAAGGTTACGAAGATAAATTGATGCCCCCTTATCCGGGTCATTTGAGTGAACTCGAACTGAACGCTTTGGTGGCGTACATCAAGAGCCTTCAATAAAAATTTTAATTAAGGAGTAAGCATGGAACATTCGAGTCCGGCTGGAACAACATATTTAAATTATCCGAAGGGCCTCTGGAGCTGGGTCGTCACGCTCGATCATAAGCGGATCGGTATCATGTATCTTTTTTCGGTCTTATTCTTCTTTTTTGTCGGAGGGGTGGCGGCAATTCTTATGAGAATGGAGCTTTTTAAGCCCGAGCTTGTC
>Ga0105049_10005581_pt1 | contig 14642 bp, 12 predicted proteins | sample MAT06_FD_78087 | JGI IMG/M metagenome (GOLD analysis project Ga0105049, IMG submission 78087) | Freshwater microbial communities from Lake Fryxell liftoff mats and glacier meltwater in Antarctica - MAT-06 | ecosystem: Environmental > Aquatic > Freshwater > Ice > Liftoff microbial mat | place...
GCAGCTCTCGGCGCGCAGCTCTCGGCGCGCAGCTCTCGGCGCGCAGCTCTCGGCGCGCAGCTCTCGGCGCGCAGCTCTCGGCGCGCAGCTCTCACCGCGCGGCTCTCACCGCGCGGCTCTCACCGCGCGGACCGGTCAGCGTGCCCCGCACCGCGTGCCCCGCTCAGCACGCCTCGTCCAGCACGCCTAGTCCAGCACGAGCCCACTCAGCACGAGCCCGCTCAGCGGGAGCCCGCGTCCCGCGTCCGCGCCGACCGGTCAGCCTGTCCCGCGTCCACGCGCCGCAGCGGCCCGTGCCTTGGACTTGCTGGAGACCGTCCGCGCCTGCGCGCGCCTCTGCAGGCCGACCCCCGAGCGCTTGCCTTTCTGGTCCTTGCGCGTCGAGATGCGCGAAGGGCGCTTCGGCGCAGACGGCTCCGCATCCGGCTCGGGCTCCGCGGCCGCGGTGCTCGGCGTGGGCTTGCCCGAGGCCGACTTGACCGAGGCCGCCTTCGCCGAAGACGCCCTCGCGGCGCGCGCGCCGCTGCCGCGTTCCGAGTGCCCGGCGCGCTCGAGGTCGCTGCCGACCGCGCGCGTCAGGCTGGCGATCACCGCGTCGAACGCGCGGCGTGCATCGCGGCCGCGCGCGCTGACGAGGATCGTCGGCCGCGACTCGAGCACGACCTTGATGCGGCATTCCGTGTCGATCCCGCCGCGCGGGCCGTTGATGTCCTCGAAGCGCGCGGTCACGCGCTCGATGTGGACCGCGTACTTGCCGAGCCGCGCGCCGAGCTTCGTCTGGATGTGCTCCTCGACCGCCGCCGAGAGCGCCACGCCCTGCGTGCGCACCGCGAGCGGCGTCGTGCTGGCGTCCGTGCGACCACGCCCGACCCGTGAGCCTTGCGCCGCGTCGATTCCGAGCGGGGTCCGATTCGATCCGATCTTCGACTTCGCTGCCATGTTCGTGTTCCCGAGTCCGTGTTGGTGGGGGAGCAAGGAAGCCAAGTTCTAGCATGCGCGGCGACCCGACCCGCGCGGAGTTCGGCGCGCTGCTCAGTGTGTGCGGCGTCCGGCGAGCGCGCGCGGGCGACGACTGCGCGCAATCGCCACCTGAGATCCGACTTCACACGCGACCGCGCAGGTCGCCGAGTGGTCCGTGGATCGTACGGCCCGCGTCAGAAAGCTCGGTGCAGTGTGCGGGAACGCTGCCCCGGACGGTGCGATCCGCGCGGGTCGTCCGACTCACATTGCGTGCGGACCGTCGGCGCTGGACATGAGGTTCGGCGTCGTGGACTCGACCTCGTCTTCCAGCGTGAGCGCGAGCGCGCTCGACGCGAGAGATCCGTTCACGGTGTCGATCACCGTGTGCAGGAGCATCATCGGCAGCAACGTGTGCGACCACGCGACGGCCGCGCCGAAGACGAGCGCCAAAACACCGGTGCGCACAACGCTGTTCCAGCCTTGGTACACGTGCCCGAGACCGAGCCCGAGGCTCGACACGAGGACCGCGGCTCACCTCGGCACGAACTGCGCGCTGTAGACGAGCGTGAAGCCGCGGTGGGCGAACTCCTCGCCGATTCCCGCGGCCAAGCTGACGACCATGAAGAAGCGCTGCTCGCGCGGAGTGCGCGGGATGATCGCGAAGATGCTCTCGCTCGCGCGCATCTGATCGCGCAACCGGCGCAACGCTCGTGGATCGCGACGTGCCTTGCGCGGTTGGTAGAGCAGGAACGCCGAGCCGATCAGCGCGATCGCCCGGGTCACGATGGACGCGGTCGAGTCTGGAAGTGCGAGTCCAAGCTCGGCGAATGGGCGATCCATGTAGGTCCACGCAGCCAAGAGGAGCGCCTAGCTCACGACGAGGAAGAGCACGGCCTCGACGTACTCGCGCAGGCGCGCTCCGGAATCACTGCGCGTCAGCGCGCGCGAGGCGGCGGCGCGTGATGTACCTGTACGCCGGCGCCGGGACGAGGAACAGGAACGCGAGGACGAGGTCGAACACGCATGGAGCGGTGCTCGCGCGGCCAAGCTGCTCCTGCGGGCGCGCGCTCGCACGGCCAAGCTGCTCCCGCGGGCGCGCGCTCGCACGGCCAAGCTGCTCCCGCGAGCGCGCGCTCGCACGGGAAGCAGGCGCCGGGCGCATCGCGGTCGGATCGTGCGAGTCTTCGCGCCGCGGATCGGGATGGTCGCGGACCCGGAACCGCGGTGTGCATCGACAAGATCTCTCCCTATTCAAGTTCGCCTCTCGACGTGTTGCCCTCGCGACCGGTCTGTCCATCGGAGCAGAAAGAGCGTCCCTCGCATGGACGAGCGTTGCTTCGAACCCCGATGCGTCGGATGGTGGCAGTGCGTGCTCGATCTGCACCTGAACGCGGGGTTGCTTGCAGCGCGCGAAGAACTCGAACGCGCCCGCTGCGCCAGGCGGCTGGGCCGTTCCTCGAGGCCTCGTAGCTCGTGGAACGACTCAGTTCGCCTGACGCCACGTGCCGTCGCTCTCCTTCATCGAACTCGTCACGCCGTGCAGAGCGGCCACGAAGGCCGTATCCCCAGTCGTTGCGTCGGCCTCCTCGCATCGCTTGGGCACGCAGCGTCGGGCGACCCGACTTGTTCCATCGGCTGCGAGTGGCCGTCGATCGGCCGACCAACCCTGGGTGTTTCCTCCCGAATCGAGAGCGCATGTCCAGGCGAGTGCAGCGCGCGCCGTTCGATGGCGCTGCGCGTATCACTTCCGCAGATCGACGTGCCGCTTCATCCACCGGATCGAGGCGTCCTTGCCGGACCGCATCTGGACCGCCGGTTCGGAACCTTCGTCCGGCGTCCACGCGCGCTCGCGCTCCGCGCCGACCGCGAAGTCCGGGACGCCGTCGCCATTCACGTCGCCGAGGGCGCAGACGTCGAAGCCGAAGCACTCGTCCCCGGCGACGACCGTGCGGGTCGTACCGCGCGGCAGCGCGATCACCGACACGGAGCCCTCGTCGAAGAACTGCCCGGCCGTCTCGTGCGCACCGACGATCAGGTCGTCGACGCCGTCGCCGTCGCGATCGTCGATCACGTCCATCGACGAGCACCACGCGGTGAGGATCGCGTCCCACGCATCCGCGACCGTGAGCAGCACGGCGCCGTCCCGGCCACGGAACACGCGCACGGCCTCGTCCTCGAGTCCGAGCACGACGTCGCGTTCGCCGTCGCGGTCGAAATCGACGGTCCGCAGGATCGCCGAGTCCGCCGGATACCGACCGTGGACATCGGCGGACCAGAGAGTCGTCCCGCTCGCGCTCGACCCCGCGGTGAGGCGTCCTGCCGCGAGCGGCGCGCGGTCGCGCTCCGCGTTCGTCGAGAGTGCGAACCCCACGAGGTCCGGCGCTCCGTCGCGGTCCACGTCGCCAGTCCAGACCAGCGCATCGCAACGGTTCCCGACAGTTGGGGGCGTCGACGTGATCCGTCGTTCGCCGCGCGGCGACACGAGCCGCAGCTCGCCATCCGACCACAGCGCCAGCTCGGTGCAGCCGTCCCCGTCGAGGTCGCGACCGCCAGCGACGGCGCCGAGCGAGTCGAGCTCGTGCAGCACGCTCCCGTCGCGTCCGGAATGCACCGTGCGACGCCCAGAGGTCCGGCTGGCGAAGTCGAAGCTCGCGGCCGGACCCGCGAGGATCACGACGTCGGGCACGCCGTCCCCGTTCCAGTCGCCGGCCGGGACGAACTCACTGCCGAAACGACCGTGGTGTGCGCTTCCGCTGATCACGATGCGCACTGCGCCGTCCCGGCCGGACAGGATCCACACTCGCTCAGGTCGCTCACGGTCGCGGCTGGCGACGGCCACGTCGGCAACGCCGTCTCCATCGACGTCGCCGACACTGGTGACCGAGCTGCGCAGCCCGTTCCACGAATCGGCGCGGAGCACGGGGGCGAGGGCGAGGAGGGCCAGGACGGACAGCGAGCGCTGGTTCGGGTGCAGGGTGGCCCATGCACCGCCGCGTCCCGGGAGGACTGCGCAACTTCCCGTGAGATTCCGGCGGACACGAGGTCGAGCGGGCGACAGGCCTTCCAACCGTGTGCTGGCGAAACCTGCGTGAGGACGAAGCTTGGGATCTCTCCCGAATCAAGTTGGAGTCTCCTCCGCGATCGACCGGTGCTCGAGGCGAGTCCGCCGAGCGACCGCCCCGAATCCAGGCCGTCCACGCGCAGGATGACCGCGGCGCCAGCGCCGCTTCCGCACGGCGCTTGCGCCGATTGAGCACTGCGCTTGCGCCGCTTGAGCCCTGCGCCTGCGCCGCTTGAGCCCTGCGCCTGCGCCGCTTCAGCCCTGCGCCTGCGCCGCTTCAGCCCTGCGCCTGCGCCGCTTCAGCACTGCGCTTGCGCCGCTTCCGCACGGCGCTTGCGCCGATTGAGCACCGCGCCTGCGCCGCTTCAGCGCAGCGCCTGCGCCAAATCAGCACCGCGCCTGCGCCAAATCACCACCGGGCTTGCGCCAAATCAGCACTGCGCGCGCGCCGCCGCACCCGGTCGGCGCTTCGCGAGGAATCGTCCCAACCGCTCCAGCGCCTGCTCGATGATCGGCAGCGACGTCGCGTACGACAGGCGCACGTGCGCGTCCACGCCGAACGCGGAGCCGGGCACGATCGCGAGCTCGACCTCCTCGAGCAGCTCTTCGCAGAAGCCCGTCGACCCGCGTTCGTCGAGGAACGCCGAAACGTCGGGGAACGCGTAGAACGCGCCGCGCGGCATCTCGCACGAGAGCCCTAGCGAGCGCAGGCCGGCGATGAGCACCTCGCGGCGCCGCTGGAACTCGTCGCACATGCGCTGCACTTCGGGCGGTTCGCTCTTCAGCGCCGCCTCGAATCGGGCCTGCGACACGGCGTTCGGACAGCCGGTGAGCTGACTGTGCAAGCGACCGACAGCCGCCGCGATCTCGACCGGCGCGGCCAGGTATCCGATGCGGTAGCCCGTCATCGCGAAGGCTTTGCTGGCGCCGTCGACGATCACCGTGCGCGCGCGGATCGCGGGCGAGATCGAAGCCGGGCTGAAGTTCGGCGCGCCGCTGTAGACGAGGCGGCGGTAGATTTCGTCGGTCACGATCCACAGATCGTGCTTCTCGCAGAGCGCCGCGATCGCGCGGACCTCGGCTTCGCTCATCACGTAGCCCGACGGGTTGTTGGGCGAGTTGATCAGGATCCCGCGCGTCTTGGGCGTGATCGCGCGCTCGATCGCGGCGAGATCGGGGCCGAGGTCACGCCGCGAGGGGACTTCGACCGGCGTCGCGCCGGCGTAGCGCAGGATCTCGACGTAGCTGACCCAGGCGGGCAAGAGGCACAGGACCTCGTCGCCCAATTCGATCAGGGCGAGCAGCGCGCCCGACAGCGCGTGCTTCGCGCTGTGGCAGACCGTGATCTCGGCCGGCGTGTACGCGACGCCGCGCGTGGCGCTGACGTGCTCGGCGATCGCCTTGCGCAGCGAGTTCGTGCCCTCGGCCGGCGTGTAGCGCACCTTGCCGCCGCGCACCATCGCCACCGCCGCGTCCTGGGTCGCCATCGGGGCCGGGAAATCCGGCTCGCCAACGGACATGTTGACCACGTCGCGCCCCGTCGCGATCAGGTCCTTGGCGCGCGTGTCGAGCGCGATCGTCGTCGAGAGCGCGATGGAGCGGACGCGGGCGTTGGAGCGCATCTCGTGATTCTCCGGCACCGAAGCGGCATATCAAGGGAGGGCGGAAGATCGTGGGCGCTCGGTCGTCTCCGCCCGGCTGCGGATCCGGCTCGGAGCCCCGATCGCCTTGGACCGTGCCACCCGCGCGAACGTAGGGTATCGAGCCCGAGCGCGACGACGGCCGCCCGCGCGGCGCGCGCGACCGGACCGGACTGGACCACGACTCCACCTCGAGATTCCGCCAACGATGAGCCTGAAGTCCCGCTTTCTGCGCATCGCCCTGATCGGGCTCGCCGTCCTGCTCTTCGCGGGCTACTTCGCGTTCTCGACGCTGTTTTTCAACCCCCTCGAGAGCGACCTCGACGTCGACGTGGCCGCGCTCGCGCCGCGCGACGTCGACTTCTTCGCGGCGCGCGCGAACCTCGACGACTCCATCGCGACCTTTCCGCGGCTCGAGATCCAGGATCGTCTCGACCAATCCCCCGGGTGGCGGGCCTGGGTCGGGAGCCCCGAGTACGCCGCGCTCGACAAGGACCTCGGGATCGAGAGCACGCTGACGAGCTTGAGCGCGGCCGTGGCGCAGATCCCGCTCGGCAAGGAACCGCAGGACATCTTCGGCGGACGCGACATCGCGGTCGCCGGCTACTTCCGCGGCCGCGGGCTCGAGAACGCTGACTGGGCCGTGTACGGGCGCGCCAACTGGATGGGCAAGCTGGCCGCGGCGGCGCTCTTCCGGCACACGTGGTTCGGGCTCGCCGACCGCGGACTCACGGTCACGATCGACGGCGACATCGCCTCGGTGGAGGGCGGCGGGCTCGCGCGCAAGGTCTACGTCACGCGCATCCAGGACGTCGTGATCGTCGCGACGAAGGTCGAGCTGGCCAAGGCCGCGCACGACCTCAAGTCGCGCGCGCACACGGACTCGGTCTACCAGAGCGCCATGTACTACGACCACGTCCACAACGCGGTCGGGCGGTCCGTGGACCGCGACGAGCTCGAGGTCGTGATCGACGTCCCGAAGCTCCTCGCCGCGATCGCGCTGCCCGAGCCGTGGCCGGACACGCGCTCGCAGGACTTCCTGCCGGCGTTCCTCGGGCGCTTGTTCCAGGTCAGCTCGCTGAAGACCGCCGCGGGCGTCGTGCAGGCAGGCGAGGGCGCTTCGATCGATCTCTACAGCGACCTGAACTCGGAGAAGCTCTCGACCGACATGCAGCGGATCTACCGCGCGCGCGGCTTCTCACGCGACGATCTCTTGGGCACGGCCGCGGCGATGGCGCCGGCGGACACGGGGCTCTTCGTGTACGTGCACGCCGGGATCGGCGAGCTGCTCAAGCTGGCCAAGGAGTCGGCCGAGCCGGCGCTGCGCGCGAACCTCGAGGACACGTTTCGCAACACGGGCAAGTTCCCGACGCTCGACGCGCTGATCGCGCACCTCGATGCCTCGTTCAAGGACCGCGCGGCGATCATCGTGCGGCCCAACGATTACCCCATCGATCCGGAGGGTCCGCGCAACAACGGGGCCTCCGTTCCGGCGTGGGCGATCGTGCTGTGGTCGAAGGACGTGGCGAAGATCGTCGACTTGCGCGACACGATCGGCGGCAAGGGTTCGCTGTTCGGCCTCGAGGGACGCAAGCCGGGCGAGCCGGGGTACTTCAACAACACCGAGTCGGGCTTCGAGATCCGCGAGTTCTGGTCGCCGCTCGTCCCCGGTACCGGGATGATCGCGACCTGCAACGCGAACGAGCTGACGATCATCTCGAACAGCTTCCGGATGCTCGGGCACATCCTGAAGACTGGCACCCAGGGCGACGAGCGATACCCGCGCCTCGCCGACGAGCCCACGTTCCAGGCGCTCGTGCGCAGCTCGCTGTCGAACGGAAACGCGTTCCTGTGGGCGAATCCGCGCTCGATCTCGCCGATCCTGCGCGCGACAGCGCGTGAGCGCGCCGCGACCGCGATCGTCGTGGACTGGGCCGCGGAGCGCCAGCGCGTGCGGACCAAGCTGATGCGCGAGAAGTTCGCCGGCCGGCCGACGCCGCTTTCGGACGAAGACCAGAAAGCACTCGACACCCTGGAAGAGGCCGAGATCCTGCGGATCGAGAGCCAGATCGCTTCCGAACAGGTGCCAGCGATCATGGCGCGCGAGGAGCGCACGCTGACTTACGCCGAGCAGATCACCGCGGCGATGGCCGTGCTCGCGCTCAATCCGAAGAGCGTCGAGATGTCGGTCCGCGTCCTCGCGCCGCTGCCCGAGTGAGAGCCCTCCGAGGAATCGTGTACGGAGTCAGGCCTACTCCGCCGTTCTCGGCCTCGCCGGGAAGTCGCCGTTCTCGGCCTCGCCGGGAGTCGCCGCTCTCGGCCTCGCCGGGAAGTCGCCGCTCTCGGCCTCGCCGGGACGTCGAGCTCCTGGACGCGGCGCGCAGGCCGCGAACGGCGGAGTGGAGCCTGACTCCGTAGAAGTGGTGCCCCGGACTGGGGTCGAACCAGCAAGGGTGATTAGCCCACAGGCACCTCAAGCCTGCGCGTCTTCCAATTCCTCCACCGGAGCACCAAAGGCGCAGGGCGTCTAGGAAGCGGTCCGCGGAGGCGCAATACAGCGTCGGCCATCCGTTCGCCGTCCAGCGACGGGGCTCTTCCCGGCCGGGACGTTCCCGCCGCGCGGGAGTATCCTGCGCCCATGACGCATCGCAGCCTTGGAATCGTCGCCGTTCTTCTGGCACTGGCCGGGCCCTCGGAGGGCTCCGTCTCGGGCACCACCGCCCCGCTCGCGCCGGCCATAACCGGTCGCATCGCCTTCGAGGGCACTCCGCCCATGCCGAAGGACCTGCCCGCGACGCCCGAGCAACAGAAGGGCTGCTGTCCCGACGGCTCAGCCGTTCCGCTCGGCGACCCGACGCTCCAGATCGACGCCAAGGGCGGCCTCGCGAACGCGGTGATCACCATCGACGTCCCGGGCGCGAAGGTCGAGCCCAGCAAGGAGCCGCTGGTCATCGACCAGAAGCGTTGCGTGTTCGAGCCGCACGTCGCCGTGTTGCACGCGGGCTCGACGGTTCAATTCATGAACAGCGACAGCGTGACACACAACGTGCGCGCCAGCTCGCTCAAGAACGACTCGTTCAACTGGGTCATGGTCCCCGGCGGCAAGGAATCGGTCGTCTTCGCCAAGCCCGACCGCGTGATGATCGGCTGCGATTACCACCCCTGGATGAGCATGATCGTGTTCGTCACCGAGACGCCGCACTATGCGGTGAGCGCGAAGGACGGCACGTTCTCGATCCCCGGGCTGAAGGCGGGCACGTACAAGGCCAAGGTCTGGCACGAGAAGCTCGGCCGCCAGGAGATCGAGGTCGTCGTGAAGGACGACGGCTCCTCCGCGCCGGTCGAGGTCAAGATGGCCGAGAAGAAGAGGAAGGTCTGACGTGGGCACCACAGCGTTCGCGTTCGGGGCGTGCCTGGTCGCCGGCGGCTTCCTGGCTCTGGAAGACGCCTATCCGCGCTACGCCGTCGCGCCGGAGACGGTGTTGAAACGCGAGTACAAGAGCGCGACGAACCTCGAGTCCACGCCGGCCAAGATGTACCTCGACGGCGAGGAAGTGCCGACGGAGGGCCATGGCGTGGTGCGCCTCGAGGTCGAGGACTCCCGCGTGATCACGTTCACCGACACGATCGACGCGGTGGCGGACGGACGACCGACGAAGTTCGCACGCGAGTTCGGCGAGATGGAGAACAGCGCGACGGAGTCCGTGCTCGCGACGCCGCCGGGCGGCACCGAGGACGTCAAGGCGTCGACGCGCGAGAGGACGTCATTGCTCTCGGGCAAGACGGTGCGGTTCACGTGGGACGGCGCGCAGGAGGAGTACGCGCGCGCGTTCGAGGGTGCGGACGAGGCAAAGGAGAGTGGCGAGGCCCTGCTGCTCGAAGGGTTGGAGCCCGACGCCGAGTGGCTGCCGCTGCTCGAGGATGGGCCGCGGGAGAAAGGCGCCTCGTTCGAGCTGGATCCGAAGCTCTTCGAGCGCATCCAGTACCCGGTCGGCGAGCTTCACTGGGTGGTCGAGGGCAAGGATGCCGACCCGGTGTCGAAGTCGATCAACGAGCAGCTCAGCGAGAACCTAGAGGGTGAGGCCAAGGCGACTTGGCAGGGCGCGCGCGAGGTCGAGGGCCGCGAGCTGGGCGTGTACGCGATCGAGGCGGATTTGAAGTCGAGGGCGGAAGCCGAGACGCCGGATGGCGCGGAGACGCGGGGCGTCGAGCTGGAGGTCGAGTACGAGGGCGAGATCCTGTGGGACCTCGCGGCGGGCCGGCTGGCGGGGTACGCATTCGAGGCGGACGTGCGGTCGGTGATTTCGACGGAGCGGGCGATGGAGACGCCGAAGGGGAAGCGAGAGGTGAGGCAGGTTTTCGACTTGAGGGGGACGGCGAAACACACGTTGACGGTCACGGTGGAGTGACGCGGGGGGAGACCGGATCCGCGCGGCGGCGATGGCGCTGGGGACCGCGACAACGACCGCGCTGAAGATGGCGAGGCGAGCCCGACGTCGACCGCCGGGGGGGGGATACCCAGGCGCGATAGCGTTACTCCTGGCCAAGGCGCTCAGGCGCCCTCGCTATCCGGGGGCGAAGGCGCTCAGGCGCCCTCGCGCTCCAATGGCGAAGGCGCTCAGGCGCCCTTGCTATCCGGGGGCGAAGGCGCTCAGGCGCCCTTGCTATCCGGGGGCGAAGGCGCTCAGGCGCCCTTGCGCTCCAATGGCGAAGGCGCTCAGGCGCCCTCGCTCTCCAAACTCGACCCCAAGTCCAACATCCCATCCGTCGGCGTCCAGCCATGCAGCACGCGCGCGACCGCGACCAGCACGCGGTCGTCGCCGGCGGAGTTGCGCGACCCCGTCGCCAGCGCCTCCCCGCGCTCCCCGAGGGCCTCGTCGACGAGGCGCAGGACGCGTTCGCGGGCTCCGTCGGTGGCCAACAGGGCCTTCCGCACGAGCGGCAGGAATGGGGTGCCCGCGGACTCGGGCAGGCCATGGCGCGCACACAGCGCGCGCACGAGGTGTTCGGCGCTCATGGGGAGGACTGGGGGAGGTCTGGGGGACAATCGAAAGTTATCCCGGACCGTTTCGCCGAGCCGGATCGCGCACCTCAGAAGGGTTTTTTCGCGTTCGATCGGGCCTGATTCCGCCCGCGGTGCTCGATCCGCGCCGATCGCGTGAGGGCCAGTTCACGGCGGGCGATCCCGGACGCGCTCAAGAACGCCGTCCGCCGAGCCGAACCGGACGGAACGACGCGCAGCATCCGCGCGCGTCGCGGCGGGCTCCCCCAGCTCGTCGAGCCGCGTCCCCACCTGACCTCCATGCGCCCGATCCACCTGACCGCGCTCGCCGCGGTCGCCGCCGGAATTCTCGGCCTCCTGCACACGACCGACGTGCGCGCCGGCACGGTTCAACGGTTCGGCCTCGCCGATCTGGCGGAGCGCGCGGACGTGGCCTTCGAGGGCCGCGTGCTGACCGCGCGCGTGCTCGAGTCCGCGCCGGGCCGCATCGAGACCGAGTACACGCTCCGCGAGGACGTCGCGCACGTCGGCGTCCCCTGCCCGCTGCGCGTGGTGCGCGTGCCCGGCGGCGTGCTGCCCGATGGACGCGGACTGCTGATCGCGGGTTTGCCTCGGCTCGAAGTCGGCGCGGACGTCCTGCTGTTCCTCTCGCGCGAGAGCTCGACCGGGATGCGGATGCCCGTCGGGCTCGCGCAGGGCGCGCTGCGCGTCGTGACGCTCCCGAGCGGCGCGAAACGCCTCGTCGGCAGCTCGGCCGGGCTCGACTTCGTAGGCACCGCGGCCACCGCCGTGCCGCCCGGGGTGGGCATCGATTACGTCGCGGGTCAGGCCGAGATCGCCGCGGGTCTCGCCGCGCGCGCGGTGGAGGTGCGCCGATGAGCGCGCGCCGCCTCGCTCTCGCCCCGCTCGCCGTCCTAGCGATCGCCTCGGCGGTCGGCGCGCACGTCCGGCTCCTCCATCCTTCGAACGGCAATCCGCTGCGCTGGGCGTCGCCGGGCGCCATCGCGATCACGGTGAACGCCACCGGTTCCGACGACATCACCGACGGTTCGCACCTGCCCGCCATGCAGCTCGCGATCCGCGCCTGGAACGACGCGACGGGCACGACCGCGACTTTCGTCGAGGACACGAGCGGCAGCGCGCGCGCGCGCGCCGACTGGTCCGCCGACGACCTCCACATGTTGATCTTCGACGAGGACGACTCGTCGGGCTACTTCCCGAACGGCACTGGGATCGTCGCGCTGACGCCGGTGTGGTTCAACGGATCGGGCGTCATCGCGGACGCGGACGTGATCTTCAACGGTGCGAACTTCGCGTTCACGACGAGCGGTGCGGTGGGCGCGTTCGACGTGCAGGACGTCGCCACGCACGAGCTCGGTCACCTGCTCGGTCTCGACCACTCGGGCTGGGCCGGTGCGACCATGTATCCGTACGTAGACCCGGCCGTGATCCTGCACCGGAGCATCTCCGGCGATGACGAGCGCGGCTTGCGCGACGCGTATCCGACCGGCACGTACTCGACGATCACGGGGCGCGTGACGCGCGAGTCCGACGGGACAGCCGTTGCCGGCGCGAACGTCGTCGCGCTCGACGCGAGCGGCCGCGCGATCGCGGGTGCATTGGCGAACAGCAGCGGGAATTACGCGCTGAAAGGGCTCGAAGCCGGCACCTACACGGTGTGGGCCAGCCCGCTCGATCAACCGGTTTCCGAAGCGAACATCGGCAGCATCCACACGGTCGTCACGACGTTCCAGTCCACGGCGATCGCCAGCGCGACCGTCACCGGCTCGGGCACGACGAGCGTGGGCGACGGCGACGTGGGCGTCGGCCTCGACGCGGCGTTTTCGCTGGGCCGCAACACGGACGAGCTGCCGCTGCGCGTGGAACCCGGCGTGGGCGGCGTGTACTCGCTGCACGGCACCGGGCTCGGACTTTCTGGCTCGACGCTCGCCGCGAGCGACCCCGACTTCGGCGTGAACGTGATCGTGTGGAACAACACGGTGGTCACCTTCCAGGTGACGGCCCCCGCCGACGAGCCGATGGGGCACGTCGATCTCGTCGCGACGAGCTCGGGCGGCGACGTCAGCGTGCTGCACGCGGCGATCGAGGTCGCGGCCGTCGATCCCGTCGTCGTCGGAGTCGCGCCGTCGTTCGGCACGTATTCGGGCGGCACGGCGATCACGGTCACGGGGTCCGACTTCCGCGCCGGGGCGCGCGTCGTCCTCGCGAACCATGTCTACGTGGACGGCGACGTCGGCGGCTGCACGGTCGTCGACGATTCGACGATCACGCTCACGACGCGAGCGAGCGTCTCGGGCTCTTGGGATCTCGTCGTACAAGACATCACCGGCTCCGAAGCCCGCTCCGGCGGCGCGTTCACGTTCGCCGCGATGCCCGAGATCGACAGCGCGTTCCCGACCTCCGGTTGGGCCGGCGGCGGGACGGTCGTGCGCCTGCGCGGCACGGACTTCGTCGCGGGAACGACGGTCCGCATCGACGGGAACTTGCAGAGCAGCGTGAGCATCGCGAGCGAGAATTCGCTCTCGTTCACGACATCGGCCGGGCCCGCCGGCGGGCCGTACATGCTCGAGATCGAGTCGCCCGACGGCGGGACGGCCACAGCCGCGTTCAGCTACCAAGCCGATCCGGATCCGTCGGTGACGGCGCTCGATCCGAGCTCGGGCGCGACCGCCGGCGGCGAGATCGTCACGATCACCGGCGCGAACTTCACGGTGGACGTCGAGGTCGTGTTCGGCGCGAACGCCGAGACCGGTCTGGGCGGCACGGCGGCGGACGTCGAGTTCGTGGACGCCAGCACGCTGCGCGTCACGACGCCGGCGATGTCCGCCGGAGCGACGAACGTGCTCGTGCGGCTCGCGCTGACCGAGCAAGCGACCGTCGAGACCGCTGCCTACACGTACGTCGCGCCGTCGACGGGCGGAGGCGGTGGATGCTCGATCGCGCCGCTCGCCGGACCGCGCGGACCCTTCGACGGGCTGGCGGCGTTCCTGCCGATCCTCTTGGCCGCGATCTGGTTCGCGGCACGTCCGCGCCAGCAGGTTCTCGTGCGCGTGCGCTGAACGCGCGCTCGCGACCTGTACACTCAGGCCTTCATGGCCGGATCACCGACGTTCGCCTACGACATCGAAGTCGCCGGCTATTTGTGGGAAGAAGTCGACGAGTCGACGCGCGGCTATCTCCTGAACCGCGCGAAGAGCGACAAGGATCGCGAGGCCGTGCCCGAGCGCACCGCGCTCTATCCGGGCCTCGGACGGATCATCGTGATCGGCTTGTGGAACGTGCACGAGGAGCGCGGGCTCGCGCTCGTCGAAGGCGAGCCGCACGAGATGCGCGACTGGGACAAGGTCCCGGGCTCCAAGATCTTCCGCGGTGACGAGAAGGCGCTGCTCGAGAAGTTCTGGGAGACCGTGGGTGCGCGCAACGGTCGCCTGCCGCGGCTCGTGAGCTTCAATGGACGCGGCTACGACGGGCCGAATCTCTCGATCCGTTCGGCGCAGCACGGCGTGCGGCCGTCGCGCCAACTGGTCGGGTCGCGCTACTCGATCGCGGATCACTGCGATCTCCAGGAGATCTTCACGTTCCAGGGCGCGACGCGCGATCTCTACAGCCTCGAGTACTGGTGCCGCCGCTTCGACGTGGAGAGCCCCAAGGGTTCCATCGACGGCTCACAGGTCGGCCGCGTGTACCGCGAGGGCCGCATCGACGAGATCGGCGAGTACTGTCTGCGCGACGTGCGCGCGACGGCGCAGATCTACCGCCGGCTCGAGGACACGATCCTCCCGAACTTCAACGGCTTCTGAGCCCGGATGATTCGCGAGGCACGCTGCCGGCGTGCCGCCCAGTGAGCCGTTTCCGCCGGTCGGGCCCTGCTTCGTACGGCGCCGCGCGCCGTTCGATGGCCACTCGCTCGATCACCTGCGTGCTCGCGGACCAGATCGTCGCACTCTGCGTGGTCGAC
>Ga0105049_10005583_pt1 | contig 14641 bp, 12 predicted proteins | sample MAT06_FD_78087 | JGI IMG/M metagenome (GOLD analysis project Ga0105049, IMG submission 78087) | Freshwater microbial communities from Lake Fryxell liftoff mats and glacier meltwater in Antarctica - MAT-06 | ecosystem: Environmental > Aquatic > Freshwater > Ice > Liftoff microbial mat | place...
CGATCCACTCCGCCGACACGAACTCGCCCTGCGCGAGCTTGACCGTGTTGCGTAGCCGACCGACGACGCGGATCAAGCCGGCCGCATCGAGCTCGCCGAGATCGCCGGTCGCGAAGTAGCCGTCGGCGTCGAACGCCTTCGCGGTCGCCTCGGCATCGCCGAGGTAGCCGGAGATCGCGTGCGGTGACTTGACCCAGATCTCGCCGCGATCGATCCGGGTCGGGGCATCGGGCAGCGGCGTCAGCTTGACGAGGGCGGTCTCGCTGATCTTGCCGTCGGTGGCGATCGTGCCGACCTCGGTCGAGCCGTAGCCCTCGCTGACCCAGAGATCGGAGAAGCAGCGCTTCAGAAAGCCGAACACCTCGGGCGTCACGGGTGCGCTCCCGATCGAGATCGCCGACAGCCGGGTGCCGAACGCACCGCGCGCTTCGGCGAGGGCACGCTTCTCGAGCTCGCCACGCGAGGCTTCGGGCTCCGCCGCGATCAGCGCGCGCAGCTTCCGCCGGAACTGTGCATGCAGCACCTCGTACAGCCGCGGCACGCTGCCGAGCGTGGTTGGCCCGAACCTCCTGAGCTCGTCGAACAGGTGGGCCCCGCCCTGAGAGAACGCGATGCAGCCACCGTGGATGAGCAGCGATGGCAGATACATCCGCTCGCTGAGGTGCGAGAGCGGCTGGAATGACAGGTGGCGTGGCGAATGGCCGATCGCGTAGCTCGACACCATCGCGAAGAACGTCGCGAACGTCCGCATCGCGCCCTTGGGTGCCCCCGTCGATCCAGAGGTGAACAGCACCGAGTGGAGATCGTCTGGCGCGGGCGGGGCTGCCGGCGGCACCAAGACAGCACCTTCCACACACACGTCGGCGAATCCCGAATCGTCACATCCGATGATCACCGCGCGCGGAGCGAGCGTGCGCATCCGCGCGGGGTCGTCGCAGATGATGCAGGTCGCGGGTGCGCGGCCCAGCACGTGCGCGAGCCGCTCGTCGGACTCTTCGGGCGACAGCGGCACCGTGACATAGCCGCGGATCAACCCCGCGAGATCTGCGATCAGCCACTCCGGCCGGCTACGCGTGATGATCGCGAGCACGTTGCGACCGCGCAGCATCGGCGGCGCGTCCGGATCGTCGGCGACCGGTTCGAGGCGCAGCGAGAGCCCGCGCGCGAACGCCATCGCTCGCTCCCAGATCTCGCCGTAGGTCGCACCCGGTGCGTAGTCACCATCGCCCGTGCGCTCGAGGAACAGCGGGCGGTCGCGAAACAACGCGAAGCTCTTGCGCAGGGTCGCGAGCAGCGTGTCCTCGGTCAGCTCCGAAGAGAGGACCTCCGTCGCGGTCACCGCGAGCTCGACGGGCTCGGCTCCATGCAGCTCGACGCGGAGATAGCGCGCGACCACGTCATCCTGGATCACGATCGCCGCGCGACCGGCATGACTTGCGAGCTCCTCGGCGCGTGCCTCGAACACGATGCTGTCCTCCGGCGGTTCCATCGTCGGCGACAGAAACGCGTATGCCCGCACGATCACCCGCGTTCCGGCGGGCGGTTTCTCGAGATCGATCCGCGCCCATGCGACGTACCGCGACTTCGCGAAGTCGACCTCCCACCACGGCGCGACCTCGCGCAGCGTCGGCATCGCCCACGGCAACACGGGATCGGCGTCGCCTTCGCCTTCCACGGGGCGCGCCGACGATTGCCGGGTGTAGCGATGACACGCCACGTCGGAGATCGGGAGCTTGACGATCTCGCCGGCCAGCGCTCGAGCGACCGCGCGCTGCTGGAGACGCGGGCGCACCACCAGCGCGCTCCTGCGCGCATCGGCGATCGTCACCTGCGAGGATTCCGCGCCCAGCAACCAGCGCTCGTCGCCGCGCGCCAGCTCGAGCAACCAGTGACCGCGCCACCGGTGTCCCGATGGATGATCGAGACGAAGCGCGAATGTGACGACCTCCTCATCGAGGGTGAGCGAGAGCGCGAGATCTTCGGCAGTTCCGGCTGGCGCGGTGCTGACTTCCGCATCGCTGCCATCGGCGAGGACGCGAACGATCAGCTGTTTCGCGAGCTCGACCATCAGCCAACCCTCGGCGGGAGTCCAGCGAACCACGGGGTCGGAGCAGTGCTTCATCGACGAGTGACCGCGAGCTTAGCGTGGTTACCGCGCGGGCATGCGCGGTGTGCGCCCCACGACGATGAAGTCAACCCAGTCGTCCGACCGCAGCGCTCGGTGGCACACGGTGTGTACCTGCGAACAACATGCAGCTTGTCGCACGCCACCTCAGCCTCGTTGTCGTACCGCCCGCGCAGCTGACGGCACCAGGTACCGCGCTGACCTATCTGCGGGGTGCCGTGGTCAGCCCGCTGTGTCTGTCTGCTGCGGTGTTCGCCAGTTGCATCGGCGCCGGCGTCGCCGGCTTCGTCGGTGCGCTCGGCGCGTTCCTCGTGGTGACGCTCCTCGTCGCGGCCTCGACGCGCTGGGGTTTCGTTCGCGGTCACCTGGATCGCGAGGCTGCGGCGCGCGAACGGTGTGTGCGCGAGAGTCGGCGCGTTCGCCTGCTGCGCCCGGCGGGTCCGGTTCGCATCCAGCAGTACTTCGAACTGCGAGGGCTGACCGAAGAGATCGAGCGCATGGACCCGACGGAGGCCGCGCGCTTCGAGCTCCAGGATCTGCTCGAGCACTTCGCGACACTCGCGAACACGCACCAGCGCTGCCTCGACGCGCTGCGCCTCGCCGGCAGTCACGACCTGCCGATCGCGATCCCGCTCGATCCCCGCCGCTCGAAGCGCCGTCGCGAGATCCAGATTCGCCGGCTGCGCCATCGCGAGCTCTGCCTCGCCCGCATCGAGCGGATCGCCGAGGAGCTCGAGGCGATCGACGAGATGATCCGGCTGGTCGCGCAGCGCGTGGCCTGCCCGTCCGAGGACCTCGATCTCGATCGCGAGGTCGAGCGCCGCCTCGTCGAGCTCGATGACACCGACGCCGCGCTCGCGCAGCTCTCGGCGTAACATCGGGGGATGACCGACCCGGGTGCCCTGCTCTTCCAGCTGTTCACGCCTGCGGGTCGCGCGAATCCGTATCCGATCTACGCGCAGCTTCGCGAGACCGCCGCGGTGATCAAGTCGCCGCTGGGCGGCTACATGGTGACGCGCTACGAGCACGTCGATCGCATGCTGCGCAGCCACGCGTTTCGCACGCCTCGTGGCTATCGCGACGCGAACGATCCGGCGGGACCGCCGATGTACGACCCCGATGGGTTGCTCACGCTGCATCGCAGGAACTGGATCCTGTTCCAGTCGGGCGAGCCCCACACGCGCCTGCGCAAGCTGATCATGAAGGTCTTCACGCCGCGTGCGGTGCGAACCCTCGCCCCGAAGATCGACGCCCTCGTCGACGAGCTGATCGCGCCGGCGCGTGCACGCGGGAGCATGGAGGTCATCCAGGAGCTCGCGTACCCGCTCCCCGCGACGGTGATCTGCGAGCTACTCGGGATTCCGGCCGCCGATCGCGAACGCAATCGCGCGTGGGCGGAGGTGGTCGCGACGACGATCGATCCGATGAGCACGCCGGAGCAACGCGCGACCGCCGAGCGGGCGATGGCCGAGTGGGACCCGTACATCCGCGCGCTGCTCGCCGATCGCCGCAAGCATCCGGGCACCGCGCTACTCGACGACCTGCTCGCCGTCGAGGAAGCAGGCATGAAGCTCACCGAGGACGAGATCGCGGCGAACGCGACGTTCCTGTTCATCGCCGGCCACGAGACCACGACCGGCCTGATCGGCAACGGCCTCTACGCCCTGCTCCGCCACCCCGAGCAGCTCGCGGCGCTCCGCGCAACACCCGCGATGATCGAGAACGCCGTCGAGGAGCTGCTGCGCTTCGATTCACCCGTGCAGTTCGCATCGCGCGTCGCCATCGAACCGCTCGAGCTCGAGGGCGTGACGTTCGAGAAGGAGGTCCCGCTGATGATCTCGCTCGGCAGCGCGAACCACGACCCGCGGCGGTTCGAGCGCCCCGACGAGCTCGATCTCGCGCGTCCCGATCCCAGGCCGATCTCGTTCGGTGGTGGCGCACATTTTTGCGTGGGCGCAGCGCTCGCGCGCCTGGAGACGCAAGCCGCCCTCGGCAAGCTCGTCGATCAGTGCCCGAAGATCGAGCTCGTGCGCGAACCGACCTGGCGCGCGTTGCTCGCGCTGCGCGGCCTGTCGGCGCTCGACGTGACGCTCAGCTCGTAGCGTCGAGGGACTCGCCGAGCGCGGTGACCAACGAGTCGATCTCGGGTTTCTCGACGATGAACGGCGGCGCGAGCTGGATGGTGTCGCCGCCGTAGCGGACGTAGAAGCCCTTGTCGAGCATCTTCATCGCGATCTCGAACGGGCGCTTCAACGGCTCGCCTGGCGCCGGATCGATCGTCAGCCCGGCGGCGAGCCCGAAGTTGCGAATGTCGGTGACGTGCTTGCGTCCCTGGAGCGAATGGACGGCATTCTCGAAGTACGGCGCGAGCTCGGCGACGCGCTCGACCGCCTTCGACGACACGAGGAGATCGAGCGCCGCGTTGCCTGCCGCGCACGCGACCGGGTGCGCCGAGTAGGTGTAGCCGTGCGGGAACTCGAGCAAGTACTCGGGACCGCCGGCCGCCATGAAGGTCTCGTAGATCTCCTGCTTCACGATCACCGCGCCGAGCGGCTGCACCCCGTTGGTGACCTGCTTCGCGATGTTGAGGATATCGGGGACGACGCCGAACGCCTGTGCGCCGGTGAACGCACCCGCGCGGCCGAAGGCGGTGATCACCTCGTCGAAGATCAGCAGGATGTTGTTCGCGGTACACAGCTCGCGGAGCCGCTGCAGGTAGCCGATCGGCGGAACCACCACGCCTGCCGAACCGGCGAACGGCTCGACGATCACCGCGGCGATGTTCGAGGCATCGTGTAGCGTGATCAGGCGGAGCAGATCCTCCGCGAGCTCGGCGCCGGCCTTCGGCTGCCCCCGGGTGAACGCGGTGGCCTTGTTGTAGAGCGCGACCTGCGTGTGCGGCAGGTGATCCGCCTCGATGCCCTGACCGAACAGCTTGCGGTTCGCGACGATGCCACCGACGGAGATGCCGCCGAAGTTGACGCCGTGATAGCCCTTCTCGCGGCCGATCAGCCGCGTCTTGGAGCCCTGTCCCTTCGCGCGCCAGTACGCGCGTGCCATCTTGAGCGAGGTGTCCGCTGACTCGCTGCCCGAGCCGGTGAAGAACACGTAGTCGAGCCCGGCCGGCGTCAGCTCCTTGATCTTGTTCGCGAGCGCGAACGATTGCGGATGACCGAACTGGAACGCGGGCGCGTAGTCGAGCGTCTGCACCTGCTTCGCGACCGCCTCGACGATCTCGCGGCGCCCATGCCCGAGACCGCAGCACCACAGGCCCGACAGGCCGTCGAACACCTTCTTGCCGTCGGTGTCGGTGTAGTAGCAGCCCTCGGCGGAGACGAAGATCCGCGGCTTGGCCTTGAACTGGCGGTTGCCGGTGTACGGCATCCAGTGGGCGTCGAGCCAGGCCGAGTCGGTGCGGACGTCACTCATGCGCCGACCGTAGCCGATCATCGGCAGGTGCCGCCAGCGACGCGAAGCTGGTGATCCGTCGAGCTTGCGTGTAATCGTCGGACCATGAAGGTTCGGGTGTTCTTGTTGCTCGCCGCGATCGCCGGAGCGCTCGCGACCTGGCTCCCGTGGCAGCACCTCGGCAAGGACGAGCTGACCGGATGGAACGTCGGCGGCACGCTCAGCTTCGTCGCGTTCGTGCTCGCCGGGTTGTGTACTGGCTTCCGACCCACCTGGCCGTTGAAGCCGCGCCGGCCCGGCGAGATCAACCCGGCCGACCTACCGAAGGCCCGGATCGTCAGCTGAGCTTGGCGAGCTCGCGCGAGCACGCCACTACAGCCCGAACGTCGCGCGCTTCAAGAACTGGCCGCGGCCCTGCTTCTGCTTGCCAACCCAGGTGTCGCCTTCGATGATCAGCTCGCCGCGCGAGAACACGTGCGACGGCGACGCCGGGACCTTCCGGCCCTCGAACGGCGAGTAGTCGACGCGCATGTGCAGCGTGTCCTTGCCGAGAACTTTCTCGCGCTTCGGATCCCACACCACGACATCGGCATCCGCACCGATGCCGAGCGTGCCCTTCTTGCCGTACATGCCGAAGATCTTCGCCGGCGCCGTCGACGTGATCTCGACGAACCGGTTGATCGAGATCCGACCGTCGACCACGCCCTCCCACAGCAGGTGCAGGCGCGTCTCGACGCCCGGCATGCCGTTCGGGATCTTCGAGAAGTCGCCGCGGCCGAGCTCCTTTTGATTCTTCATGCAGAACGGGCAGTGATCCGTCGCGACGACCTGGAGGTCGTAGTTCTTGAGTCCGCGCCACAAGTGATCGTGGTGATGCTTCGGGCGCAGCGGTGGCGTGCACACGAAGCCCGCGCCCTTCCACTCGTCGCCCGGGTCGCCGCGCAGATCGTCCTCGGACAAGAACAGGTACTGCGGGCAGGTCTCCGCAAAGGTCGGGAGCCCGCGATCGCGCGCTTCCATCACCCGCTCGAGCGCGCGCTGCGCCGACAGGTGGACCATGTACACCGGCACGCCGGCCATCTCGGAGAGGGCGATCGCGCGCTCGGTGCCCGTGGCCTCCGCAATTTCGGGGCGCGTCAACGCGTGATAGATGGGTGCGGTGTGCCCCTTCGCGAGGGCCTGCTGCACCATGACGTCGATCGGCAACCCGATCTCCGCGTGCATCGTGATCAGCGCGCCGAGCTCGCCGGCCTTCTGCATCGCGCGGAAGATCTGCTGGTCGTCGACGAGGAACACGCCCGGGTAGGCCATGAACATCTTGAACGACGTGATGCCCTCGCGGATCATCGCGGACATCTCGTCGAGCGTCGACGGATTCGCTTCCGTCATGATCATGTGGAAGCCGTAGTCGATCGCGGCCTTGCCTTCGGACTTGCCGAACCAGGTGTCGAGGCCGGCGCGCATCGAGCTGCCCTTCGACTGGATCGCGAAGTCGACGATCGTCGTGGTGCCGCCGTGCGCGGCCGCGATGGTGCCGCTCTCGAAGTCATCCGACGAGTTGGTCCCGCCGAACGGCAGGTCCATGTGCGTGTGGCAATCGATGCCACCCGGGATGACGTACTTGCCGGTCGCGTCGATCATCTGATCGGCGGCGCCGTCCGGAATTGTCCCCGAAGCGAAATGCCCCGCGATCTTGCCGTTGTCGAGTAAGACGTCCGCGACGAACGTGTCCGACGCGGTCACCACGGTGCCGTTCTTGATCAGCGTCCTCATCGAGAATCTCCTATTTGTCTTCGGTCAGGTCGCCGTACGAATCGGGGCGGCGGTCACGATAGAACTGCCAGGTGCGACGCACTTCCTCGATCAGGTCGAGGTCGAGCTCCGCGACGACCAGCTCGTCCTTGTCACGTGACGCCTGCGCGATGATCTGGCCGCGCGGGTTCACGAAGTACGACTGGCCGTAGAACTCGCCGATGTTCCACGGCGCCTCGGTGCCGACGCGGTTGATCGCGCCGACGTAGTAGCCGTTCGCCACCGCGTGCGCGGGCTGCTCGATCTTCCACAGGTGCTCGGAGAGCCCCGCGACCGTCGCCGACGGGTTGTAGACGATCTCGGCGCCGTTCAAGCCGAGAGCGCGTGCACCCTCGGGGAAGTGGCGGTCGTAGCAGATGTACGCGCCGATCTTCGCGTAGCGGGTCTGGAACACCGGATAGCCGAGGTTGCCCGGGCGGAAGAAGTACTTCTCCCAGAAGCCGCTGGTCTGCGGGATGTGCGTCTTGCGGTACTTGCCGAGGTACGAGCCGTCCGCGTCGAGGATCGCGGCGGTGTTGTAGTAGACGCCCGCCTTCTCCCGCTCGTAGACCGGCACGACCATCGCCATCGCATATTGTTTCGCGATCGGCGCCAGCGTCTCCACCGTCGGCCCGGGGACCGGCTCCGCCGCGTCGTACCAGCGCTTGTCCTGGCCGGGGCAGAAGTACGGACCGTTGAAGATCTCCTGCAGGCAGAGGATCTGGACGCCCTTCTTGCCGGCGTCGTGAATCATCGGCAGGTGCTTCTCGAGCATCGCGGCCTGGATCTCGGCGACCGACTTGGTCTCGTCGTTCAGTGGATTCGAGGCCTGGATCAGGCCGGAGATGACGATGCGGGCCATGTGCGATCTCCTCAGTTGGTGACGAGGTCGGAGGTTTCCTTCGCGATGTCACCCTTCCAGGTCTCGACATCGCGTGCCTGCGCCTTCTGACCCGTGGAAGCTGCGCGCGAAGCTTCTTTCGCCTCGCGCGCGGATTTCTGGCGGTCGACGAGGTCTGCGTGCGTGGTGAAGTAGCCGAGCGACTTGCCGACGAACTCGCGAATGTTCGTGAACTTGCTGTCGGTCATGAACTTCGACAGCTCGTCCTTGAGCTCGGTGATGATCTCGTAGCCGCGGAGCATCGCACCGGTGCAGACCTGCACGGTCGATGCGCCGAGCAGCATGAACTGCGCGGCGTCGGTGCCAGTCTCGATGCCGCCGATGCCGCTGATCTCGACGCCGGGGTTCGCGCGCGCCACTTCCATCACCTGGCGGAGCGCGATCGGGCGAACCGCCTGACCGGAGTAGCCGCCGGGGACGCTGTAGCCCTCGACGGTCGGCAGCGGGCGGAACGTCTTGAGATCGACGCCGATGACTGACAGGATCGTGTTGATCATCGCGATGCCGTCGACGCCACCGCGCAGCGCCGCACCGGCTGGGACCGTGGGGTTGCCCACGTTCGGCGTCATCTTGGCCCAGACCGGAATGCGCGCGACCTCCTTCACCCAGCCGCAGACCTCCTCGACGATGTCGGGGTTCTCGCCCATCGCCATGCCCATCTTGCGCTCGGGCAGGCCGTGCGGGCAGGACAGGTTGAGCTCGAAGCCATCGACGCCGGTCTCCTGGACCTCGCGGACGATCCGCTGCCACGCGGCCTTGTTGTACTCCTCCATGATCGACGCGATCAGCATCTTGTTCGGGTAGTTCTTCTTGAGCTGTTTGCAGTCGTCGATCCAGTCCTCGTAGGGACGATCGCTGATCAGCTCGATGTTCTGGAACCCGATCACCTCGTTGCTCTCGCGACCACGGTGCTTGGCGTAGCGCGGCGCCGTGTTGATCACCTTGCTCGCATCGAGCGAGAAGGTCTTCGCGACCATGCCGCCCCAGCCGAGGTCGAACGACCGCGCGATCACCTTCGCGTTGGTGCCGGGAGGGCCTGACCCGAGGACAAACGGGTTTTCGAACTTCATGCCATTCACAGTGATCGACAGATCAACGGTCACGTCGCCTCCAGGGCAGAAAGGGAATCCGTGTTCCTAACATCGGCAGAGAGCCGGGTTCAACTACTACTGCCTCACGACCGCGGATGAGCCGGCGTGCCACAGACCTTGCAGCGCCCGTGCTCGACCAGGCCGGTACACCTACCGTCGGTACACAGCGTCCGCGCGTGCCACTCGCCCGGCGTCATCGGTGCGTCCAGCACGACGACCGGGAGGTCGTCCTGCTCGGCCAGCTCCTGCTCCTCAGCGCGATGCTGCGCGACGACCGGGAGGTCGTTTTGTTGGGCGGGCTCCTGCTCCTCGGCGCGATGCTGCGCGAGGAAGTCGAGCACACTGTCGAACAGCGGCGTGTCGCTCTCTGTTGGAATCGCGGCGCGGGCCTTTCCGATCTCACCGCCGTCGAACCACACCAGGCGATCGGCGGCGCAGCGGTCGAGCTCGACCGGCAGCATCTCGGCCTTGCCGATCAGCGTGTAGGGCGTCATCGGAAACGCGCAGGCGGGGCACGGATGGATCGCCGAGCGCGCCGGATCGACATCGCCATCGAGGACAGCTTCGGCCTGCGGCCCGAGCTCGACCACGAGCTGCTCGGCACCGACGAGCACGCCATTGCAGCTCCGGCAGCGCCACTTGTCGCGCTCTGGATACTGGGCAAGACGCTTGCCGCAGCGCGGACACTGCAGCTCTTTGTCGCGAAACGGATGCATGGCGGGAGGCTACCGGAAACTTCCCAACGTCGCGTGCGCGCGTGGTACGCGTTTCTTCGTTATGTCGACGAAGCTGATCAACCACTGGATCGACGGCAAGGCGTACGTCTGCGCGTCCGAGCGCACGGGCGATGTCTACAACCCGGCCACGGGCGAGGTGCAGGCGAAGGTCGCCTTCGCGACGCCCGCGTTCGTGGACGAGGCCGTCGAATCCGCGCACCAGGCGCTGCAGACCTGGAAGTCGGTGTCGATCGCGCGCCGCACCAAGATCCTGTTCGCGTTCCGCAACCTCGTCGACAAGCACCAGCACGAGATCGCGAAGCTGCTGACGCTCGAGCACGGCAAGGTCACCCAGGATGCGCTCGGTGAAGTCAACCGCGGCCTCGAGGTGATCGAGTTCGCGTGCGGCATCGCCGACCTCGCGAAAGGCGAGTACTCGGAGAACGTCTCGACCGAGGTCGACTCGTACTCGATCCGCCAGCCGATCGGCGTCGTCGTCGGCATCACGCCGTTCAACTTCCCGGCGATGGTGCCGATGTGGATGTACCCGATCGCGATCGCGTGCGGGAACACGTTCATCCTCAAGCCCTCCGAGCGCGATCCGTCGTGCGCGAACTTCTGCGCGCAGCTGTTCGCCGAGGCGGGCCTGCCGCCGGGCGTGTTCAACGTCGTCCACGGCGACAAGGTCGCCGTCGATCAGCTGCTGAATCACCCCAAGGTCGCGGGCATCTCGTTCGTCGGCTCCACCCCGATCGCGCAGTACATCTACGAGACCGGCACGCGCAACGGCAAGCGCGTGCAGGCGCTCGGCGGCGCGAAGAACCACATGATCGTGCTCCCGGATGCCGACATGGAGCTCGCCGCAGATGCGGCGGTGTCTGCCGGTTATGGTTCTGCAGGCGAGCGCTGCATGGCGATCTCCATCGTCGTGTGCGTCGGTAACGCGGCCGACAAGTTGATCCCGCTGATGAAGGAGCGGATCGGCAAGCTCAAGGTCGGCGACGGCCTCGAGCCCGGCATGGAGATGGGCCCGCTGATCAACAAGGCGCACCGCGACAAGGTCGCCGGCTACGTCGATGCAGGAGTGAGTGAGGGCGCGACGCTGATCTCCGACGGGCGTACGCTGCAGGTGCCGGACCGCGCCGGTGGCTTCTTCCTCGGGCCGTGCCTGTTCGACAACGTGAAGCCGTCGATGTCGATCTACAAGGACGAGATCTTCGGTCCGGTGCTCGGCACCACGCGCGTCGCGACATACGATGACGCGATCAAGCTGGTCAACTCGAACCCGTACGCGAACGGCGTCGCGATCTTCACCAACGATGGTGGTGCGGCGCGCAAGTTCCAGCACGAGGTCGAGGTCGGGATGGTCGGCATCAACGTGCCGATTCCGGTACCGATGGCGTACTACTCGTTCGGCGGCTGGAAGGCCTCGCTGTTCGGCGACCACCACATCTACGGTCGCGATGGCGTCCGGTTCTACACGCGCACCAAGGCGATCACGTCGCGGTGGCCCGACCCGCGGCACCGCGGCGTCAACCTCGGCTTCCCGCAGAACAACTGAATCACGGGCTAAAGCTCGACGCGAGCGCCGAACGTGTCACGGAGCGCGACCCGCCCGGCGCCCTTGTCGAGCAGGTTGCCGTGCAGGTTCAACCGCACGATGCCCTTGGCCCACGGTGCGGATGCGAGTGCAAGGGCACCGGCTTCGTCGATCCCGCACTCGGCGAGCTCGAGCACCTCGACGGAGAGCTCGTTCGCATGTGCGAGCACGAGGGCACCGGCATCACCGAGCGGATTGCCGGAGAGCACGAGGCGCTGATAGGTCATCGGCCGCGTCGCGAGCGGGCCGATCCCCGCAGCCTCGATCCGGTTGTCGGAGAGCTCGAGCTCGCGGACGTGGTCGAGATGCGGAGACGCGAACAGTCGCTTCGCGTTGTCGTTCTCGATCCGACACGTCGACAGCAACAGCCGGCGGAGCTTCGCGACGTGCAGTGACGCGAACAGCGCGGGGAGCTCGAGGTCGATCTTGCAGCTCCCACAGCGACACAGTGCATGGAGATCGACGTCGTCGAGCCGCGCGAGGTACGGCGACTCCGCGAGTGCGACCAGCTCGTTCGACGCCTCGGGAAACACCATCGCGCGCAGCATCGGCGCGAGCTCGAAGAGCTGCGGCGCGACCTCGACGAACCGGCTCGCCGGCAGCGTGCCCGCATCGAGGAAGCCGCGCCGGAACCGCCAGTTGCCACGAATGCGCGCGGAGACGATCGGGGCGAGCCATGCGCGTTTGTGCTTGTTGAGCACGTCGCGCGCACGCGCTTGCAGGCCGGGCACCTCGGAAGGATGCGCGCGCGTGAGCCCGCACTGCGCGTGGATCAACTCGGCGCGCGCGTGATCGTCGGGCTTCGTCGAGCTCGCGAGCAGCCAGTCCGCGTAGACGGTGCGCGGGGCATCGTCGTCGGGCTGGGCGACGATCTCGCGGAGCAGCACCTCGCCGGAGTCAGCCACCCGGCAACTATAGTTCACACCCGCTTGAGCGGAAGCGTGATCACGTCGTCGGTGATCGGGTGCAGCTCCTCGGGCTGCGGCGTCCACCGCGGGCGCGCGAACCGTGGGCCGGTCAACGCGCGATCACCGGAGAGGATGCCGACGTCGGCGAGCACCCCGGCAGCGTCGGGACGATCCTCGGGATCCGCCGCGAGCATGCGGACGATCAGCGCGGAGCCGCCTCCCGAGACGCCCGGGATGAGCTCGGGGACGTGCAGTCCCGGGAACCGGCCGGTCACCGCGCGGTACGCGAGCACACCGAGGGCATGAATGTCCGAACTGCCATCGCCGCTGCGCAGCGAAGCCCACGAGCCGAGCTGGATCGGAAACGTGCGCGTGCCGGTTCGGATCGTGATCGCGTGCGGCTTGATCGCATCGTGAACCAGGCCGCGCTCGTGCAGGTGCGAGAGGATCGACGCGACGTCGCGCACGAGCTCGAACGTCTCGTCGACGGCGAGGACGCGTCGCCCCATGATCTCGGCGAGCGGCACACCATCCGCGAGCTCGGTCGCGATCCAGGCGCGGTGATCGAGGACGCCGCGATCGATGATCCGCGCGATGCCGGGATGCTCGAGCGTGGCGGCGCGCATCCGATCGACGGCGGTCGTTCGCCAGTCGGCGTCGACGAGCTCGATCCGGACGCGCACGTGGTTGGCGACCGCGCGATAGCCACCGCCCGCATGCTCGCCGATCAGCCGATAAGGGCCGACGCGATCACCGATGGAGAGAGACATCACGGCTCCTTCTTGAAGGCTGTGAGGATCACGGGGCCGGTTCCCTGGGCACGCACGCGCAACCGGACGGGAATCGGCGGAGGACGCATGACATCGAGCAGGACGATGTCCGAGACCGAGACCGAGACCGAGACCGAGACCGAGACCGAGACCGCGTCCTCGGGCTCCGCGAGATCCTCGACCAGGCGTGAGGCCTCCGCGTGAACACGCTCGGCAGCAGGCGGCTCGTCGAGCATGCCGTCGATCAGACGTGTGAGCGCGACCGGGACGCCGGGGCACCGGCGCTCGAGCGGCAGCGTCGGCAGCGCGCGCGCGAGGGCCGCGTAGGCGATGGTGCCGAGCGCGCGGGTGTCGATCGCGTGATCGTCGGCGTGGTCCGCCTCGCTCCAGTCGGCGATCTGCCAGCCGGTGCGGCTCTGCACGATCAGCTCGGCGCGCAGGTCACCGTGCACGATCCCGGTGCTGTGGGCGTGTGCGAGCACCGCGGCCAGATCGCGGATCAGCGCGATGGCCTCGGTGACCGCGAGCGGAGCCACGGCGAGGCGCTCGGTGAGCGTCGGACCTTCGACGATCGAGATCGCGAGCCACGGCCGATCACCCAGCCGACCGCACTCGAACAGCCGCGGCACGGCGGGATGGCGGATGGTCTCGAGCAAGCAGGCAAGCTCGTGGGCGCGCACCGGATCGGGGAGCACGATGTGCGCCTTGCGCGGCAGCAGGACGTGCGTCGACGAGAACACCCCCGGTCGCGCGGGCAGCTCTTCGTCGACGACATAGTCACCGATGCGTGAGCCCGGAGGCGCGATTCCCATGCTCGATCTCAGTGCACCGAACGTGCCTTGCGCAACCTGCGATCAACACTCGCGCGACACGCTGGGACAACCGACACCGTTCACGGTCGTACCGGGTCGCGTGACCCGAGCGTCGTGATCAATCGGCTTCGAGCTCGATGCTCGTGTTGTCCATCGCCTCGAAGGAGATCGGTTCGATCGGTGGCGTCCATCGCGGACGGCGAATGCGGATCGACGGCTCGCTCGCACCGCCGTCGTCGTCGAGCGAGAGCTCGATCGACATCGCCTCCGCGAGCCACTCGAGATCCGATCGGATCTCCGCGCACGTCGGGCGATCGAAACGATCGGGCGACAGCATCTGATCGATCAACGTGGTCAGCTCCCGCGGAGCCTCGGGACAACGATCGATCGACGGGATGAACGGAATCGTTTCGGTGCCGCGCGGCAGCGCACCGGTCAGGGCTTGATACGCGATCACGCCGAGCGCATAGACGTCCGCGCGATCTTCCGCGGGCTCGCCGCGCGCGATCTCCGGTGCGA
>Ga0105049_10005585_pt1 | contig 14640 bp, 11 predicted proteins | sample MAT06_FD_78087 | JGI IMG/M metagenome (GOLD analysis project Ga0105049, IMG submission 78087) | Freshwater microbial communities from Lake Fryxell liftoff mats and glacier meltwater in Antarctica - MAT-06 | ecosystem: Environmental > Aquatic > Freshwater > Ice > Liftoff microbial mat | place...
AATGAGGTCTAGCGAACGCTCAGGAATTTTTGCAAGCTCAATATATTCGGGCGCAACGGCGGATATTCCGCGCTTTCTAAGGAATTTGAGGAATGCTCGTAGAGCAATGAGGTAATAGTTCTGCGTTCTACGTTTCATAGCTTCTTTTCCCGTTCCCGGCTGTCTATTAAGCCAAAGTCTAAACTCGCGAATTTTCTCTTCCGTAATGTCAGAAACTTCCACAATGTTCATTTGCAAAAAGAAACGGGTGAGATAGTGATCATAGTTTTCAACGGTTTTTACTGCACGACCTCTCTCTATTTCAATATACTCAAGAAATTGTCGTTTCATTTTCTCAACTACCATATTTCTCTATCCTAGCACCCAAACTGTCTGTCTGTTGCCGGGTAATAAACGTATAAGCATCGCAAATTAGGCTTTGCGCCTACTAAGTGCTGGGTACTTTAACGAATAGCAGCCTCTATTAGAGAACACTTGCATAATATTGCAAGGTGTGGTAGGGTATGTTTAATGCTTACAAAACGAGTAAAGACTTCGGTTATAAAGACGGGGGCACTCCACGAGAGCGACACTGGTTCAGCTTCAGTTCAGGTTGCCATGCTTAGCCGTAAGATTGAAGATCTAACTGATCACCTCAAGAAAAACAAGAAAGATTTTCACTCACGTCGTGGCCTTCTTCAGATGGTTGCCGATAGACGTAGCCACCTTCGCTACCTTGAAAAAAATAACAAGAGACAGTATTCAACTATTATCAAGAAGCTTGGTTTGAAGAAATAGCCCACATTTTCCGTTTATCTGTGCTTGGTGCTTTATAGGTATGTTTCCACTTTTTAGAGGTGATACAATACGTACGTTCGCATTTTAATAATTTTATCTATTCGCAGGCTTGTGTGGGGACGTGTAAACTTCCTACTCCTTCCTGCTCACTACTTTTATGGCTGTAATTAAACATCCGGCACAACGCGTAGGGGTCTTCATTGATACACAAAACCTATACCACAGCGCCAAACATCTTTATAAGACTCGAGTAAACTTCGCCAAAGTTCTCGAAGAAGCGGTGGGGGACCGTATTCTCGTTCGTGCTATTGCATACGTAATAAGTACAGAAAGTGGGGATGAGTCCGCATTCTTTGGCGCTCTTACCAAGATTGGTATTGAGACAAAAGTAAAAGGACTTCAAATATTCTCAGATGGAGCAAAAAAGGCTGATTGGGATGTTGGTATTGCTATTGATGCAATCAAACTTGCTCCAAAACTTGATACAGTAATCCTTGCTACTGGAGATGGGGATTTTGTACCGCTCATTGAGTATTTAGATATGCACGGTGTGCAAGTTGAAGTAATTTCTTTTGGAAAATCTTCTTCATCTAAACTTCGTGAAGCAGCCCATGCCTTTACTGACATGTGCGATGAGCCGAAGAAGTTTCTCATTAGCGGTCGCGGATAGGCTTTTTAGAATTATAGGAAGTCGCACTTCTTTTTTTACGTGTAGAATGTACCTACATGGATCCTGAGCTTAAAAAATTAGTTGACGCCGACTCCACATTTAAAAGACCTGATAATGCATCCCAGTACATTCGAACGTATGCAAAGGATGTCGCACAAATAACTGGCACAAAGGTATCGGCGCCAGTGGCTTCAGCCAAGACGAAGAACGAGCTCCGCGAGGATATTGCGTTAGCAACAGATGGTTCTGCGTATAAAGCGGTAAGAGCAATCCATGCAGAGCCTGCTCGGGAAATACTTTCTATTGATAGTTTGGATACAGAAGTACCTCCATACCAAGCAGAGCTTTCTCAACGCGGACCAAGGGAAGAAACTCCGTTAATTGTTCCAATTCTACCAGATGAAGGAGAGGTTTCTGAGTCTCAAAAAGTTCTTGATATTTCACGTGTGCCCGAGTCTAAGGATGATCGAGACGCAATCCTCGCACGACTTAAGGCAAGATTTGCCCCTGAGGTAGTTGATACGTATCTTTCAAAACACCCGACTAATATTGTGGAAAAAGAAGTACCACCTCCTGTGCTCCTCACAACTTCGCCCTTAGATACATTGCTTGAACCAGTTCCTGTCGTTGCCGCAGTACCTCCTGTTATTGTTCCAGAAATTTCACAGGGGCTGTCTACGCCTTTCGTTGTAGACGAAGAAGCTCTATCAACTCAAAGTAACGTCTCTCAATCTTTGCCAAGCATTTTCAAAGATGCCGGCACGGTTAAAGAGAGAGAACCTGTTCCATTTTCACGCTCCAGAGAGCTCGAATACCGCGCAAATAGAGCCGAAGCACCTTCTCCTCTTCAAACATATTCCGGGGACTTTAGTAAAAAGATAGATAGCGACAAGGCCTCCACGTTCGCCGTGCTTGCCGCTGAAAGTGACGCAAAGAGAGGTTTCCCTGTCACTGCGCCAAAAAAATCTCCTTTTGCAACGATTATTTTTGGGGTGCTTTTCCTTATTGCTGGTACGCTTGGCATATTTGGAGCTTTTGTATTTCTCCGAGATTCTTCTTTTGTTCCCGTCGAGCTTAGTGTACCTTCGCATATATTTACGGACACAAAAATTGAAATTACTGGAACCAGTGCCCTAGAACAAAGGGAGCAGTTTATTCAGATAAAAAACGGTCCACTGGTCGATGGAAAGTTTGTTCTTGCCTACACAAAAAATACAACCGGTATGGGAATTGAAAGTGGTGCGGTACTCGCGCGTTCTTTGCTTCTGGGCGCTCCCGATATTCTTCTTAGAAACATCGGGACGAGTACCGTTGGTGTACTCACAACAGAAAAAGAATCTTCGCCGTTTTTCATACTCGCTGTAACCTCATACGAACGTACATTTGCAGGAATGCTTTCTTGGGAGCGTACACTACTCAGTGACCTTGCATTGCTGTACCCTGAAGGGGCGCTTCCTTATACATTTTCCGATGCTGTCGAATTAAATAGGGATGTTCGAATAATAAGAGATGTGGAAGGGAAAACGCTATTTGTATACGGATACTTAAATAAAGAAATTTTGTTACTTGTGCGTGACGAAGCTGCTTTTTCTGCCCTGCTAAAGCAAATTCAGTCCACAAATGCTCGGTAGGAAAGAGGTGTGGTAAAATATACGTATATGGACACAACTATCTACAAAGAGTTGCTTACAACAGAAAAGGCAAACCTTGAACGAGAACTTTTAACTATTGCTCGCAAAAATCCTAGCAATCCAAACGACTGGGAGCCACTGCCTGAGGACACTGGTTTGGAGTCAGATGAAAGTGACAGAGCAGACCTCATTGAAGACTTCGGAAATAACACAGCAATTGTTAAAGATCTTGAAATTCGCTTTAACGAGGTACTGCAGGCGCTCGAGAGAATTAACGCGGGAACATACGGGATATGTACCGTATCGGGCATGCCAATTGAAAAGAAACGCCTCGACGCAAACCCAAGTGCGACGACGTGCATAGCACACATGTAATAATACCTGCCTATGCCGTCCCCATTTTCACTTACTGAAGCTCTGGGTGTAGGATTTAGAACTGTTATTCGAAAGCCATGGGTCTTTATCGGTGTTGTTCTTATAACTGAGTGTATATGGTTTGTTGCTCGAGCACTTGGTGACGCAATCTTTGTTTATGGTGGCTCAGGTTTAGTCCCAACCTTTGTTTTTTTGTTTATTATATTTGTTCTATTAACGCTTGTACTTACTGTTCTTTTTCATCTATCACTACGCGCACATGACGCTCCAGAAACACTTCGCTTAAAGGATGCTTTTGTGTTCAAGAGCTTTTTCCCACTTAGTGTCGTTATCTTGGTAAGTACGTTTGCTCTCATGTTTGGACTACTACTATTTATAGTGCCTGGGATACTCTTGGGTGGACTGTTGCTCCTTACTCCTTACTTCATAATTCAAAGAGGTTTTTCGGTGAAGAATGCTTTTTCGGCATCTATCCGCCTTTCCTACAGAAATATAATACCTCTTAGCTTCCTTGGACTGTTTTGTTCACTTGGTTCAGTTGTGTTTATTATACTAGCGAATGTATTTGTTGTAGGTGCCCTTGTTGCCAATATTTTCAGTATTCTGATTTCTCTTATAGTTATTCCAGTAGGATTTGTTGCGACGGCTCATGCGTACAGAACTCTTGCTCCTGTATAAATTGCTGCCCCGGATGTCCATTTGTAATTTTATATAGAGAAAAGTTAATTTTTTTTTAAAGAAAATCAATACTATCCCTGCAATTATTGATAGGTTATGGCAGAAGCTTCAACTAGAGTATGTAGAGTGGAAACTACGAAAATCAAAAAGAAATCAGGTTATGCTTCACTCATTGCCGCCCAGCCTATTGGAGCACATGCCGAGCTCGTTACCATAGAGGCAGACTTGACTCGGGGTCTTCACTCGTTTAGTGTCGTCGGACTTCCCGACAAAGCACTCGAAGAAGCGCGCGATAGAATTGCTGCGGCAATACGCCACGCAGGATTTCAATCTCCGAAGGCAAGTAACCATCGAATTATTCTCTCTCTTTCGCCTGCAGATCTTAAAAAGGAAGGTTCGCATTACGACGTCCCGCTGGCGCTGTGCTACCTTGCTGCAACGGGAGATATTACGCTCCCGAAAATACCTACTCTCTACGCAGGAGAACTTGCTCTTGATGGGTCACTTCGCTTTGTAAGGGGAATTCTTCCACAAGTTGTCAGAGCTACTTTAGAGGGAATTGAACAAGTTTTTGTTCCACCTCTCAATACAGAAGAGGCCCTGCTTGCGCCAAACATTATCGTGTATGCTCCAAATAATCTTCAGGAGCTCGTTATGCATCTGACGGGAAAAAAGTTACTCATTCCGTGTAAGCGTTCCTTAGTAAAAAAAGTGCCGTCTGTCGCGTGCGATTTTCAGAGCATAAAAGGTCAGGAGAGCGCAAAACGTGCTATTGAAATTGCCGCAGCGGGCCGTCACAACATTGTGCTCTACGGTCCTCCCGGAACAGGGAAAACAATGCTTGCTAGGGCACTTTCTGGGATACTTCCCCAACTTACTCCGCAAGAAATTCTAGAAGCCACTGCTGTGCATTCAACTGCGGGGACTCTCTTGCCTGGCGAGGCTGTGCTTTGGCCACCTTTCCGGGCGCCACACCACACAGTTTCCCATACAGCACTCGTTGGTGGCGGAGCATACCCTCGAGCTGGCGAAGTGACCCTCGCACATCATGGTGTGCTTTTTTTGGACGAATTTGCAGAGTTCGATGCGCGGGCACTAGAAGCTCTTCGCCAACCTCTTGAAGATAGGGTGGTGACTGTTGCTAGAACGAGGGCTTCCGTTACCTTTCCAGCCGACTGTATGTTAGTTGCCGCAATGAATCCTGCCGATACTCTCTCTACCGATGCTCAGGCAATGGCTCGTCAAGCACTAAAGCAATCAAGGAAAATTTCTCGTCCCATTGTTGATAGACTTGATTTGTGGGTTGAAGTAAAACACATTCCCCACGAAATACTTGCCTCTCTCTTGGCTTCCGAAAGCTCCGAGACTGTACGTGGTCGCGTTCAAGACGCGCGCTCTTTTGGACTACTGCGTTTTGGAGAGAGCTGTCCTGTTAATGGCCGCTTAAGCGGACGAGATCTTGACGAAAATTGTAATTTTGAAGAAAGTGCGAAAGGCACTCTTCTTTCTTGTGCAAAAAAACTTCAACTGTCTCCGCGTGCATACTATAGAACAATGCGTGTCGCAAGAACTGTAGCAGATCTTGAAAAGTCAACTTCGGTAACCTCTTCACACATCATGGAAGCTCTTCAATATCGCCCTAGGGGACTGTTCGGTTTTGAATAATTGCCTATTTAGTTAGGAACACAGGCCTTCAAAAGGGTGCACCCTGAAAATGGGTTAGTTGCTCCACGAACTTCAAAGTGTAGATGGAATCCGGTAGCAGAACCTGTCTTTCCCACAGCTCCAATTCTTTGCCCTTTAGCAACTGTATCTCCAACTGACGCTGTAACCGCTGAAAGATGAGAGTAGAGCGTCTGTGTTCCATTGCCGTGCTTTATCACAACGTAATTTCCATACCCTCCATTCCAACCACTTCCGCGCGAAACGATGACTGTTCCGGCGGCTGCAGCGTACACCGGTGTTCCGCTTGAAGCGCCCAAGTCAACACCATTCCATCCGTGGATTTTTTGCGTGACGATAGATCCTGGTACGGGATTCTCAAAATATCCGCTTGTTGCAGTCCCTGTACTTGTGGTTGCTTGGATTGTTGAGAGTCCACCCCCAGACTTAACTGCCTTTACCGCTGTTTGCGTTTTCGCTTTTGGTAGCTGCCCTCCCGGTACAACTATGGTTTCGCCTGCAGTTAATGCTCCCTGCACTATTCCATTAAACGCAATAATATCTTCGATCTTCGCACCATATTTCTTTCCAAGTCCAGCTATTGTGTCGCCTTTTGCAACAGTGTGGCGAACTCCAGATACAGGAAGAATAACTAACTCTGTTCCTGTCTTCACGAGCTTAGGATCTTTAATGTTATTCGCCCATAAAATAGTATTTGTTGTCACATTGTGCTTAGCAGCAATAGCGGATAGGGAATCCCCATCTTTAACTACATATACCTCAATTTTTCCACTACTTCCTGTTTTTTGAGTGTCCACCGGTATTGCTTCTGGGCCGCCCCCCGGAAGTAGCGCCTGATCCCCGGAGAGTGCCAAAACTTCTCCTGCCGTGCTTGGTCTAGGGTCAAAGTTTTGTGCAGGCTCAAGCAGACTTAAACGGCTGTCGTGTAAAAATGTTGAACTAGCTCCATCTGTCTGCGCTTGTATCTTTTCAAAAGGCCAGAATGCTCCGGCTGCATTTGGAAAAAATAGTGGTACAACAAAGAATATGCCCGTTGTGACGACCATGCTCGCTACAATGTATGCGTTCCATCTTGATGCAAAAACCAAATGCTTGGAAGTTTTTTGAGAAGGTAAAATAGGGGGTTTGGGGGAGTTTTGGAGTCTCTTGTAGTGTACAAAAATGGCTTATATAAGCCGTCTCTTGAGTTACTTCAGATCAGTCAACTAGGCAAGTATAGCTTGCGTAAAAACCGGGTCAACTCCTTGACAGGGGATAAAAATAATTAGGTTATTAGACATATTTTATTATAAAAATAGTCAGTTTTGTTATATCGTTACTCTGGTAAATCTTGCACTGTGCAAGATTTAGGAGGAGACACGTCGTGGTGGTACTTCATCTTTTATGTGTAGTCACTTCTGTTGCACTCTGCAGGCGCGCAGTGCTTCTCGCGACGAGGTGCAATTCGCAACACTACTTTTGATTCGGAGAAGTCTTTGGTGAGGGCCTTGCGCAAAGCGCAAGGCCCTCCTTTTTTTCTACACGGAATGTCTCTCTGTTATAGTAGGAAAAATGAGCGACCTTGAGCCTGACTACGTATCTCATCTAAATCCTAGACAAAAAGAGGCTGTTCTTTCGATATCCGGACCTGTTTCTGTGCTTGCGGGCGCAGGGAGTGGAAAGACTTCTGTATTAACTACCAGAATTTATCACCTTATTCGAAGCGGTATTCCTGCGAGCAGTATTCTTGCCGTGACATTCACAAACAAAGCAGCCCGCGAGATGCGCGAACGGCTTATTCACAAACTCAAAGACTCTCCGCTTCCTTTGGTTGCAACTTTTCACGGGCTTGGACGTGAACTCCTCCAAACATATGGAGGTGTTATGGGAATTCCGCGACACTTTGGTATCTATGATAGAGAAGACTCGAAGTCCGCCATACGAGAAGCATTAAAAGCTCTTGATGTTGATCCTAAAGAAGTTCCGCCAAGTAGCGTGCTCGGGCGCATTAGTAAGGCAAAGAGTGAGGGGCAGTCCCTTGCGCAGTTTAAAGAAAAGCATGGACGGGAAAGCTTTCGCTCTCGCATCGTTGCTGAGAGCTGGACTAAGTACGAGGAAATCTTAAAAAAAGAAAAATCTCTTGATTTTGACGACCTTATCGGACTTCCCGTACAGCTACTTCGCGATCATGAAGATGTTCGTGCAGAAGTTCAAAAAAGATTTAGCTACTTGCATATTGATGAGTACCAGGATACTAATGAGCTTCAAGGAAGACTTGCGCACTACATTGCAGGGGACACAAAAAATATTTTTGTTGTGGGGGATATTGATCAATCAATCTACACATGGAGGGGTGCGACTATTGATAATTTACTTAAGTTTGAGGAAACATATGCGGGCGCGCGTCACATTGTTCTTGAGCACAACTATCGTTCAACAAAAACGATTGTCGCTGCCGCTAACGACATAATTGAAAAAAATAGAAATAGAAAAGAAAAACATGCGGTAACAACAAACGAAGATGGCTCTCGCATTATTATCCACCCAGAAAACTCCGCCGAAGGTGAAGGCGCGTGGGTAGCGCGTGAAGTACTGCAAGCGCAAAAACGTGGAGTTCCGCCTGAAGAAATTGCAATACTCTTTCGTACTAATTTCCAATCTCGCGCACTTGAGGAAGCGTTCCTAAGAGCCCACGTACCCTACCGACTTTTAGGAACGAGGTTTTATGACCGAAAAGAAGTTAAAGATGTTTTGTCGTGGATACGACTCTCCCTTGAACCTTCTCGTGAGTCTGACCGTGCTCGAGCAGTTCAGTCTCCCCCACGCGGGATTGGAAAAGTGACCCTTGGAAAAATAATTGCTGGTAAAAGTCATGAGCTTCGTTCTGCCGACAAAACAAAAGTCGAGAAGTTTGAAGCTTTGATACAAGAACTTCATCGACTTGCGGAAACGTCCAGGCCTTCAGAATTTGTAAAAATTGTGCTAGAAAAAAGTGGCTTACGAGACAGTCTGCGCAAGGAGGGTGAGGAAGGTTTGGAGCGTCTTGAAAATGCTGGCGAGCTTGCATCTCTTGCTAGTCGTTACGACAAGAACCCCGGACTTTCTGGAATTTCTGAATTTCTTGCCGATGTTGCGCTCGCTGGGGATCAAGACGAGTTAGATCGTGATCAAACAAAAAAAGGAGTAACCCTTATGACTGTACACGCTGCCAAAGGACTTGAATTTGATACGGTTTTTATAACGGGTCTTGAGGAGGGACTCTTTCCGCATGAGGGCATGGGAAATAATGAAGATCGTGACGAGGAAGAAGAGAGGCGGCTATTTTATGTTGCTGTAACGCGCGCGAAAAAGAATTTGATACTAACGTACGCCCGCGTTCGAAGAATATATGGTACAGAGTACATGGCTGAGCCATCATCATTTATTTCAGACATTGATCCAGCTCATATTGAGTTTAAAGACGAAGGTCTTTCTCGGCTACCTGGCGGGAGAAAGGGAGGGGGAGGGTGGCTGGATGAGGATATTATAGAGCTATAACACCATGGCAATTCCAAAAAAATCTCTCGGACAAAACTTTCTCATGCATGCGCGTATTGCAGAGCGTATCGTTTCCGTTTCTGAGGTTACTCAAAGCGATACGGTCGTTGAAATTGGACCCGGCACAGGCATGCTCACGCGCGCACTGCTTGCGCGCGTACACAAAGTAATTGCTGTTGAGGCTGATAATAATCTTGTAACAAAACTTCAGGAAACTTTTGCACAAGAAATCAAGGAAGGGAGGCTTATTCTTGTGCATGAAGATATTAGAAGTTTTAGCATTGAAAAGTATTTTTCTGCGAAGAAAAAAGATGTCTCATATTCTCTCGTCGCAAATATTCCTTACTACATAACGGGTGAAATCCTTAGGAAGTTCTTAAGTGGCGAGTACAAGCCTGTATCCATGACTGTTCTAGTACAAAAAGAGGTCGCGGAAAGGATTGCAAGACTAGATGCTAAAAAACCAAAAGAAAGTATTCTCTCAATTTCCGTAAAAGCATACGGTATTCCACAATACTGCTTCACAGTACCGCGCGGGGCATTCTTTCCCGCTCCAAACGTAGATTCAGCCGTTTTGAGCATTCAGAATATAAAAAAAGACGCATTTTTATCCCAAAGTGAGGATGATTTCTTCTTTTTACTCCTTAAAACGGGCTTTGCCCACAAGAGAAAGCGTCTCGCAAAAAACCTGGAGGAGCTTTTTTCGCTAGAAATAGTCGCTCAAGCATTAGAAGGAACGAACCTTCCAAGAGACGTCCGGGCAGAAGATATTTCTGTTTCCGCGTGGAGAAAACTTGCTCATCTGCTTTTCAAAAAGTAATGCACACTGGACGCTACAGTGCGTGAGCGCATAGGGGCTCTCATGGTACTATTTTTATAGTTTCTATGGCTATATCTATGCGTTCAATCAGAATTGGCGGCGCCCTCATCATTGCGGTATTTTTTATTTCGTCTGCATATATATTTTCTGGTCCAAATTTCCTTGGCGCGCGCCCGGTAGACGCAGAATCAACCGAAGAACTGTTGAAGGCATACGCTGCGAAAGATACTGATCTGGATGGTCTTCCTGACTGGCAAGAGGCGCTCTATGGAACAGATCCGCAAAATCCTACAAGCACAACTTTTGGCGTTCTTGATGGTGAGGCTGTATCAAAAGGACTTTTAACACCAACAAGCAGTACGGGGAACCTTCCCGAGGAGCGTGCGGAACTTACTCCGGAAGACCTTCCGGGAGTTGATCCGGCAGACGGCTCAATAACCGACGAGTTTTCTAAAGCATTTTTTCAAAGCTATGTAGCTGCGGGTGGAGGATCTCCGCTTTCAGAAGAAGACCAGAAGGCTCTTATCATTACCCTGATGCAAGACTTCACCAAAAGAGCTGGCAGCGCTCTTTCTTCCAAGTACACTATAGTTTCTGTTAAAAGTAGTTCCGCGATAGACGTTTTAGAATATGCGGGCGCTGTTGAGAATATTTTTAGAACGCGGGACGTCGAAGCTGGTGAAGCTGAGCCTCTTGTCCTTATGGAACAACTTCTTCAAAATGAGGACGAGAGCGCCCGCCCTAAGCTTGAGCGGCTTGGCACCTCTTACGCGCAAATAGCAAAAGACTTGCTTCAGACCCGTGTGCCAAAAAACCTCGCAGGAAATCACCTCATCCTTATTCAGTCATTTGACTCTTTAGCTAAAGCAACAAATATCGTCGCTGTGTATGAAAAAGATCCTGTTGCCGTTATGGGAGCACTCTCTGTATACCAACCAGCATCAGAATCGGTCGTTGTTGCTATAAAAAGAGTTGCAACTGGCGTCCTCGTGTACGGCGAGCCTTTAGGTGGAACTGCTGGAGCACTCCTTGTTCAAATTGCTCGAGGAACTGAAACGCCATGACGAGAGACTTTTACATTCTGGCGAGAAAAAGCGCTGTTGGTTTTTTGGCGTTCCTTCTCGTTTTTGCAAGTACGTTTAGTCCTGTATTTATGCAGCCCCCTATCGTCCGTGCGGTGCCCGGCGTTCCACAAACTGTGATCATTGTAAATCCCGAAATTATAGGGGGTATAACTACAACTGCCGGTGCATCTGTTACCACTGCAACTGCCGCAGTTGAGCAGTCTGTAATTTCTAAAATTCTAAACGGTCTTGCGTGGACGGTAGCAAAGCTCGCCGTGCAGTCCATAACCCGAAGTATGGTGAATTGGATTAATTCCGGTTTTGACGGATCTCCTGCATTTGTGAGCGACCTTACTGAAAACCTGCAGCTTCTTGGGGACGCTGTTGCTGAAGATTTCTTTAATAACCTTGACGTCGTGGTAGAAAACCAAACCGGTTTTAATATCCGTTCGCCGTTCCAAGACCAAATCGAAGACAAGATAAGGGAGGAGTACTACCTCACAAGCTCTAGCTATGGCTTTGGATCGCGCTACGCATACACGGGCGGAAACGTGAGTGATGACCCTAACGCTTTTATTAGGGGTGATTTTTCAAAAGGCGGATTTAATGCGTGGCTTTCAACCAGTAGAAATCCTCAAAACAATCCCTTTGGCGCATACCTTCTTGCGACGAATGAACTTACTAACCGCGTAAATTCAGCTTCCGAAAAAAGGAAAACAGAGCTTGGGTGGGGAAATGGATTTTTGTCGTGGCGTGGAAATTGCGGGACAAGTGGAGCTCGTCTTTCACCCTTTCCGGACTCTCTGAGCCAAGGCCCGGACACCGCATCACTTGCAAGAGACGTAACCATCAGCGCAGACGGAACGGCAACTTTGGGTCCATCCAAACCAGCAAGCGCGAAAGCCCCAAAAGCTCCTATTTCACTTTCTCAAAAAGACGACTGCCTCGGGCAACGTATTAAGACTCCGGGAAGTATTATTGAAGACCAGCTTGCAAGTACACTTGGTTCTGGAGTCCGACAACTTGAACTTGCCGACTCCATTAATGAAATTGTAAACGCTCTTCTTGGGCAAATGGTTTCTCAGGTAGCTGGAGCTGTCGGCCTCAGCGGGCTTTCACAACCTTCAAGTGGGGGTGGGAGGTCGTATCTAGATCGTGCAACTGACGCAGAACAATACTCCGAAGTTGCAGATAATTTAAGTGATGGATTCAAACAAACTATTGAAAACAAAATTCGCCAAATGATGCGGTACCGTTCAAATTTGGACAAAGTACGCGGTGTGCTTGAAAGTGTAATACGAGCATGCGCGAGCCCGCTTTATAAGGGACGCTTCACGAGCGCGGTTATAGAGGAACGCATAATGGGGCCCACAAAAGAATTGTTAGATTTGCTAAACATTCAGACAGCAGTAGCTAGTAGTTCAATAACCTCTCTTGAAGCTCTTGTTGGAAAAATAGCTTCCGCACAAAACACTTCGCGCAGTGCTCAACTAACTGCGGTGAACGCAATAACCTCTGAGTATCAGTCCCTAATCTCTGGAAGTACGTACCCTGATAGCATTGCTAAGCAAAAAGCTGCTCTTGACAGTAGTGAGACTACTGAAGAGCCTCACTCATTGTATTCAGGGTCCAAAACTTTTGCTGAGTCGTGTGCCACGCCACAATCATGATTTCCCGCGTGAAAAGCTCTTCCCTGATCCTAAGTATCTTTGTCGTACTGCTCTTTCTTTTTTCAGCACCCTCTGCGTTTGCACAAACTGGTACTGACTGTAAATTAACACCCAGTGCTCCTAGCTGTCTTTCTTTTGATCCGAGCGTTAATCCTATTCTAATTGCTCAAAAACTTGTTTACCCAACAAATCCTGGCGGGCAAAACTTACAAAACATTCCAGAGAAAGGAGTGTGTCAAGAATACCGAGATTCTAGCTTTTCTTTAAGCCAAGGTTGCCTAAACAAAGGTGTCTTTAAGTGGACTTCTGAGGATGTTTCTCCTGAAGGAAATCTTACTACCCCTACAGCCGATTCGACTGGGAATGTTACGTCTGACACAGGCACTGCTGTCGGTAACGCAGCAGCTGCAGTAACTGGCGGAGACTGTACCGCATGGAATCCTCTGACATATGGAAGTTGTGCGCTCAAGGGTATTGCGGGTGTGATTTTAGGGTTTGCGAATGTTCTTCTGGGAATTGCGGGCGTTTTGTTTAACTTTGTTATCGTAAAAACTGTTTTTGAATTTGCAAATGTTATTGGTAATTCTCCCGGACTACTTTTGGCGTGGGGAATTCTCCGAGATATTGGAAATATGGCTCTATTGTTTGGATTTATTTTTATGGGAATTGCAACAATTCTAGACCTTCATAACTACAACGCAAAAAAGACGCTTCCTTTTCTTATAATTTTTGCTATTTTGATGAACTTTAGTTTATTTGCTGCAGAAGTTGTTATCGATACTTCTAACGTGTTTAGTTCAGTTTTATATAATCAAGCAAATAGCAGTCCTTGCGATACTGTTAGTACCAATGAGCCCGATGGCGCAAGAAAGTGTCTCAGTAATAATGGCCTTGCTGGCCAAGTGCTTCAAGCAACGGGACTCTCGACAATCTGGAAAACGGATAGGCCCGATATTGCTATTTCTACCTATTTGCTCCTGGCACTCTTCGTCACAATAACGGCCGTAGTGCTTTTTGCGGGCGCCATCATGCTTATAATTCGTGCAGTCACTCTGACGTTTCTTATGGTAACCGCCCCTATTGGCTTTGCCGGCATGGCAATACCGATGCTCCACGGGGCAGCAAAGCAGTGGTGGAGCGCTCTTATCGCTCAGTCATTTTTTGCTCCTGTATTTATTCTATGTATTCTTATTAGTCTAAAAATTACCGAGGGGCTTTCTGGGGGGGGAGGTACTTCAAGTTTCGTTGATGCTCTTTCCAATAATGATACAGTTTTTCTAGAAGTGCTTGTCATTTTTGCTCTGGTAATAGGCTTTATGGTGATGTCACTCTATGTTGCAAAAAAAATGGGCGCTATGGGTGCGGGGTTTGCGGTAAATAAGGCGGGTGGGGCAGTGTATGGAGCCATGGGAGCCCTTGGAAGAAGAACGGTTGGCAGGGCGTCAGTGAGAGTTGCTGAGCGCATTAGGAGATCTGATTTTGGATACACTCGCACAGGTAAGCTTGTTGCTGGGGGGTTTGACTTTGGAGCAAAGAGTAGTTTTGACTTTAGGGGAACAACGGCTTCAGGAATGATTTCGGCTCAAACTGGCGAGATGGGTAAGGCACAAAAGGGCGGCTACACCGCAACCCTTCACGAGGAAGAGGAGTCTCGTGTAAAGTATGCTAATTCTCTTAAACAGTCCCCCGAAATGAAGAAAGAGGAAGAGGCTCTTAACAAGCGAAAAAAGGAGGAGGCAGAGAAGAGAGAAATACA
>Ga0105049_10005587_pt1 | contig 14638 bp, 11 predicted proteins | sample MAT06_FD_78087 | JGI IMG/M metagenome (GOLD analysis project Ga0105049, IMG submission 78087) | Freshwater microbial communities from Lake Fryxell liftoff mats and glacier meltwater in Antarctica - MAT-06 | ecosystem: Environmental > Aquatic > Freshwater > Ice > Liftoff microbial mat | place...
ACTTTAAGGGAATCATTCCGCCCAGGGAAGGGAAAGACAACGTATACACGCACCTCAATCGAAGTGTATACGCAACGATCGCAGTCTTTTGGTACTGCCCACCCTCTATTAACGAAGTGGAGTTTAAGGCAGCAATCCAAGGGCATTATGCTCTACTGGATGAGAAAAATCCTACCAACAGGCGGAGCCTTGCCAGTTCCCGCCACTACAGCGATTATGAAATTTCAGATCAAGCGATCGCCCTGCATGGAGGGAAACGCAAGGGCATTAAGCTTGGGATTGGTGGAGTAGAGCCAATCGAAGCCTTTACTAAAGCCTGGAAAGCACCAAAGACAGACACTCAGCCAGCAGAAAGACGCAGGGAGACAACCTCTCTCCGCATTTTCAAAGACACCCGCAATCGTTGGCTAGAAATTCTGGCACAAGTTTGCCCAGAGCAAGAATGGACTCAGCAAGAAAAGTCTGAAAAGCTCCTAGTCTGGATTGAACAACGTCTCAAAGAGTCGCAAGAAGTAGTAGCTAAGCCAGTCATGATTGAAGCGATCGCCCTAAAACCCATAGTCGAAGCTCCTCTGGCTGTGGGGCAAGACCAGGACGCACTACGGCAGATGATTCTCTCAGTGCTTAGAGAAGAAATGCCAAAACTAAAGCCATCCAAAGTTGCATCTCTCCCAAACCCACAGATAAGTCAGGACGATCCAGAGAAAGCAGAACCTGAAAAGCGAGGCAGAAAAAACAGTGCTGAAGTCGAGGAAAGAGTGAACGGGGCGATCGATGCCATCATTCACTACAACGACCAACAGGCAAAAATCCACTCTGATAAATGGGAGATATCGATCAACGCCTTAAAAGCTTTTGGAGCTTCCCAGAGAGCGATTTATCGCCACATGGAGTTAAGACAAGAAGAAATTACAGCCCACCACGCAAAGCATGAAATCCAGCCAGGACACAACTTGAGACAGCACCGAGGAAAAGCGATCACAGAAGTAATCCAGCTAGGCTCAGAGGCAAACTAAACTGGAACTTCGGGAATTTAAGCCTGAAGTTAAGGAAGTTAAGCAGGAATTTAGGGAAGTTACCCCGCAAGGAGTAGTAATAAACCTACTGGAAGTGTCTGTAAAAGCCTTTCTTTAACTTCCCTATCTTCGATGCCGCCCCACAGCTCAAGCATTGCATCTTCTCCATACTGGAGAGCTTCGGGTAGAAGCTCCAGATAGCTTGAAACTTGGGGATTTGAGCTTAGATCGCCCCCCCTATAAGAATCTATTAAAAGAGGGGGCGATCCCTCCTCAAAGGCGGCTCTTTTCCCTGCCCGACGAATCAGAACCCCTCTAACTGTTTCCCATTCAGCCTGATTTAGGGAATAGAGCCGTAGCTTTTTCCCTTGCTGCCCAGAAACAGAGCTTGACCACCGGAACCCTAACTTGATTCCTAATTGGGAAAGCAGTTGATGAATGATTTGAGTGTCACTTACCCCTTCATGAATGGAGAAGTGCAGAACTTTTTGAACCTGCTCAGAATACTTCCGTGCTAGGTCTGCAAAGGGCTTTAGGTCGTGCCGAGTCCATTCCCAGCCTGAAATAATCCGATCTATCAACTCATTCATCCCAAGCCGTTCGAGCATTGCCCGACGAAGCTCCTGAGTTGGCATATCCCACGGGCATATCCCTTTGCCCCAGGCATTTTGTTTTTCCAATGCCCGAATTGTCTTCTCTCGTGCCAGCTCAGGGACTCTCAAAAGTTCTAGGCTTAGAATCTCAGCCCGTTTCCGCCCTTGGTTGTCCCAGAGGGCATCCTCTAGGGTCAGCTCATCTAACCCATAGAATTCTTTAAGGTAGAACTTGGCGATTGCCCTCTGCTCCTCCGGTGACGTTACTTCCTTCTGCTCAAGAGCTAAAACTTGAGTAAGAGACAAATCGGCAGCTCTAACCAGACTTTCAGCCTCCATAAGTTTTATCTCCTCTCTAATCTCTTTAAGCAGGATCTTAATAGAAGGATCAAAGCCTTGCGTCCTGACCTCAATCCTATTCCCCTCGACTTTAAGCCGAACCATCAAGGCATCCCGCAGGTGCATCATTGAAAAATTCTGCTCTGCACTGATTCGGCAAAACAGATTGACATGAGGATTAGATTGATAATCAAAACCTTCAATATCTTCAGCAATTTCTTGTTTAAGCTCAGAGCGAACAAGCCTGACTATTGCAGAGGTTGTTTGCTGAAGGTGAGACTTCACCTCTAGGAAGTTGCTCGACCTACTAATTTTTGAGTAATTCCTTCCAGTTTTGGCACACCAGACAATTCTTTCAACTCCTTCACGGACTCTTGAAAGAGCCTGAGACATATCGGCATCGGTTGCACTGACCCCAGTAAAGATTCCATAGACTTTAGCGATCGCCCCCTGAACCTCAATGCTCACTCCTGTTGCCATTGACGGAGAGCAGATGATGACATCATAAAGCCCGTCTTCGAGTGCCTTACTTGGAGCCTCCATAAATTCCCGCTCTAAATCTCCTCCGCTTGTTTCAGAGTTGATGATCAAGACTCTTTTTTCAGGGCACTCCTTACGAATGAGTGCTGCTAATTTTTTGGATGTGGCTTTACTGTCAGTTGCCACAAACACGACTTTCCCCAGCTCCAGACTTTTAACCGCTTCTAGGATCTCTTTTGAGATTGCAGTCTGGTCGGGCGAGTCGATAAACGTGACTGCGTAGCCCTCAGATTGAAAATCGTTTCTGATCAGAAAAATTGGCTCATCCGGTTCTTCCCTAAGTTCCTGAAGATAAGAGAGCGTTACATTGTCTAAATCAGCGTCCGCCGCGACTACCCGCCTTGCCACCTGAATCAGTTCCTTAAACCGTGCTAGAAGTGCCGGACGTTTCCCTTCTCTGGCACAGGTTGAGGAGGTTAAAAGGTGCCTGACCACCTGGACTACTTCATCGAGTACTAGGTCGCAGCCCCTAAATTTCTCAGGGTCGATAGCTAACAGCGAATCCACACAAAAGCCAACTCGAAGCGTATAGCCTGAGCCAGCAATAAAATTGCCCTGATGCTTATCTAAATCCCCTCGCCAACTAAGCCCCAGACGGGTACACAAGTTTCGCCCCAGGGCAATTCTATGGGTGGCACTTAAGACTTTTTCCTGATTCTCAGCCAAGGTTTTAATAAACTTAGTTTTTCCAGTCCCCTTAGCCGAGACAATCCCGACAATCCCAGACTCAGGAAGAGATTCAAGCTTTAGAGTTGACAAGTCTGAGGCAACTAACCTTACTTGAGCTGGATAGGTTAGTTTTCTTTCAAACCTCTGAGCTATACGCCAGTGGGGAAGTTTAAGAGCCTGTATGTACGAGGATTCAAAAGCAGATACACCACCACCAACAATTAGATCATCAACGCCTTTCCCTTGTTTGGCATCCCAGGAAGTTACAGCCACTTTCCCGCCTGAAGCTTCAAGCAGTCCTCCAAAACGAGCGATCGCCACATTCACTTTACGGCGAGTATCAGCGGTGCTGTCTTGGTCAAAGGCTAGTAGGTGCGATCGCCCCTCCTGAGCGAAGAGGGCAACATCTGAAATTAGCACCCGTGAATCATCGATCTGCCGCCGATATCCACCGTTAACCCCGTACAGGGCAATGCTCACAAACCCCTGACTCAAAAGACAGAGTGCTTTTTTGCCCCCTTCTGTCCATACAATCGAAATTTCTGGATGCTTCTCTAGCCAGCTCCAGAATGAACCAGTTAAGGGCACACTTACCCCGTACCGTTCCCCTATGAGTTTCCTGATCTTAGTGGGAACTTCAGGAAGATAAGCCCGTGAACCATTGCCTAACGGAGTCTCATACTTCTGAGTCTTTCCTTTAGAACCAGTCCGAGGCGTACTTAGCTTTGCTTGCCATGTGGAGCCATCCTCGTTAAGCAGGAGGGCAGCGTATATACTTCTTCTTGTCTGATGACCGAACCGTGTATACCGCCAATTCAAAGCGTCATGAATCGGCGTATATACTTCTCCTCCTACTCCATACTCCAGATCTCGAACCAGTCTCACAGACGATTGAAACAGGTCAAACGAGATGCCAGAGCCTTCAACAAATTCTGATTGGGTGCGATCGCAAAAATCCTGGAAAATCATCGCTGACCTCCCAGGATTTTTGCAATCCAACCACACTGACCGCAACGATAGCCGTCAAGCCCAGGAATTTGTATAGCCTTCCCGCAGCGGCACTGCCCATACGGAAAGTCAGGACTTAACAGCGGTAAAACTTTCTTTGAAGAGGGTCTATTCGTTGGAGCTGATGAGACGTGAGTTACCTGAATAGGCAACTCTAGGAGGAGCACTCCTCCTGCATTGGCAGATTTTCTTTTCACGATTCTATTCCTTCTACTCAAGTGGTTTGAGGTCAGAAGGAAAAAAGAAATTTTGCAAGCCGTCGTACTAATCCTAAAAAAAACAACTCAAAAAAATTGCACTTTTTGAGGGGGATGGCATAGAATATAGGCACGATGAATTGGGATGTCTAACAGGTCGCCAAACCTTTTGATGTTAGATCTCCTTTCGAGAGCTGCAAAACTCTTTTTCCTTCTCCCCATCCTGTTTAGCGGCAGGTTGGGGAATTTTAATGTGCATACATCGTTAAGAGACACCTCCCTTCTTTGAAATAAATAATTCAGATCTTACCTGATCTTCTCCCTTTGGGATCTCGCTTTGGAACTTTGGCGATAATCCAAAACCCCCTTAAACAGAAGAATTATTGCCTCAAACTTGCCTTTTACCTGCTTCGATTGACATTTGAATCTCAGAAGATTGCGAGGGCGATCGACATTTTTGGCTATTCCAACTGGTAAAAGCTAAGGCTAAACACAGCAGCCCCGCAAACAAACAAACGTATCTCCATGTAGCCCATCCTTCTCTACTTGTATATTCATTCCAGAACTCATCATCATCGATAAAAGAGACTGTAACATTTGCATTCTTTTCTATCTCCTTAGCAATCTTAATTGCTTGTGCTTTAGCAGTTGGATCAGTAGGGTATTGTCCTACAATCCAAATCTCTTCTCTTCTAAGATTTTTTTGATAGGCTGATGCTTGTCCATACGCTTGATAAAGGGAATCCCTATCAAGAATTTTCTTGCACTCAATTACAGCTTTTGAAGTGACAATATCTGCTCTGATATCGCCGTTCCAAACTTCCTCTTTAGCGTGTATACCTTTAGACCTTAGAACCCTGATGCAATGGTTTTGCAGGTCTCGCTCAGTTGAAAATCGGAGTGTCTGAAGGGCATACATTGGGGCTACCTCTATATGGGGAAAACTGTAACTGCTGTAATAAGTACAGCTATACATATCAAGGGTTCTAGGCTTTTAGGTCTTTGCCGTTACAGGCACTTTTACAGCGATCGCACACTTTTACAGCAGTGTTTTACAGTTTTTACAGCTTGTACATACAAAGGCTGTAAAAATGCCTGTAACTACTTCCAGGTAAAGGTTTTACGAGAACACTCAGGATTTAGGCATTTGTGCCTCCCCTGATTCCCCATCTTGCTTGTGTGCGTAGTTTTACAGTCTGGACAAGTCGGTTTTATTACCTTTTTAGATTGAGTATCTACTTTTTCAACCAGGGCATTTGAGAACTCTCCTGGAGTTGGATTATAGATAACTAAAGGCTTTAATCCAGCCTTTGAAGGCACAACCAAAGAGTAGTAATTCTCAGGGCAACGACGAATAGCAATTGCTGCATCTTGCCCATTTTCTAAGGCTAATTTAGTCGCTTTATCAGAAGCTTCTCTTGAAGCTTCTTTGAATATACTTAGCTCTTCTTTTAGACGAGCGATATCCTCTAAATCAAGACCGTGATTTGAAGAATCAGATTCTAAAAAGAGGCGTATATTCTTATCGCCAACAATGACTATACAAGCATTAGCTAAGTCCGGTCTAAGCACTCCTAATGTAGATACATAAGGGTTTTGTGCAATTAGCGTTAGGCTTAATCCCATACCTGTTTCTGAAGACAAACCCGCTCCAGTTTGAAGGAGCGATATCACCGCTTTTTTACCTTCCTTCTTCTCCTCATCAGAAGAGAGCCTGTAGAATTCCCCGTACTCATCCCACTGGAAAATCTCCCTGTCGAAGCTCTTGTCAGGGTTGACCTGAAGCAGAAGGTTTCTGCTCTGAATCTCTTCATGAATTCCGCATATAGCCCCTCTGTAGGCTTCGTGGGATGCCATAAAGCGAGGTTTGACAAACCGCCTAGTTTTTTCCTCCCCGTCTCGATTCCCGTCATTTTTGAGCGTAATCGCATGAAATTTAATCCGCCCCTCTAAGCGGGTGTGCATCATGGCGTTAAGTTCATCAGCTAAACTTGTTTTCCCGCTCTGTGTGGCAGCAAAAATGACCAGGTGATACTCAGATCCCACATAGAGACTCCATAAGCTTGTAGAGCGTCCTAGCACGTCCTCCGGTCGCTCCTTCTCAACAGTCTGCTTATCTCTAATGGGGATTTTTACTTTGATATTTTTTCCTTCAATCGAAATTTTTACAGACTTAACACCAAGAGGAAGTCTTAGGGATTCAGCAGCCTTTTCAATATCGGATTGAACCAAGGACATTCCGATCCGGGTTCTTGGCACCACCATGAATTCAATATCATGAGCTAGCTCATTGATAGGCACAGTTGAGGCATCGCACACGATCGAGTGTGATGCAAAATGCATTAGCACCTTGTTTGCCGTCTCCCGCCAGGGACTCACCCCTTCAAAGATTTTTATCTGTTCTGCTTGTTTGAGTTTCCCTTCCAGCCCTTGAATTTGCTGAGCCTGTTGATCAAGTAAGAAGTGCATCTTCTCAAATATGGGGTCTTGCCCCAAAACCTCTTTTTCTAATGCTTCAGCAATCTGTATAGTCGAGCTTGCATGTTCACCGTAGCTTGTTTGAAACTCCTCAAGCCGTGCTTTGTAATTCTCGATAAGCGTTTCTAAATGCTCACGAGGCACTGTATCAATAGCTTTTAACTCTTCAAGCTGGTGGGTTAGAGCTTCAACAGCCGCCATCAATTCTTGTTTGCCTCGTATATGCAAAGAATTGATGATTTGCACTCGCAACAGTCCGTAGTGGTCGTAAATGCTGTGCAAAAGACTTATCAGTTCGTCAGCACAATCCCCAACACCACCGTCACCAGGATTGATTTTGGTGATTTCTGCCTCATACCATGCGGTTTTTAGCTTCGCACCTTCGACAATTTTCTGAAGCTTTGCCTCTAGGTTGATATTTTTTGCTTTTGCACTCTCAGCTAATCCTAAAAGCTTAGAATGCCAGTATTCTAGGGACTCTTGAGTGGTTTCCTTAAGGCGTAGCAATAGCTCATTTTCCGAAGCCATTAATGCCTTACCCTTAGCAGTAGCTACCGTTAATTCTTCCTCTGTAATTCTTTTTTGAATAATAAATTGTGCGATCGCAGCCTTTAACTCTTTTTCCGCTTCAACTTGTGCTGAAATTTGTCTTTTGAGCAGGTCTGAATTTTCACTCAATTCATCAACAACGTGTGCAAGCTGTAACTCCAGATCGGTTACTTGTTGTGTAAGCGTCCGAATTTGCCCCTCAGAAGCGTCTGAAGTAGCTTTGACTCTACTGTAAGTAAAGTCAACGTAACGTTTATGCGTAAGCCGTGTAACACCTGCTGAGGCACCTCCAGCTAACAAGCTGGATAGCCCAATGGTTTGAGCTATCCTTGAGGGCTGAACGATGAAGAACAAACCTACACACGCTATGCCAGCAGAAATAAAGTCCGCAATTTTGAGCGATGTCCCCATTTCTTGAGCTAAAGTTTGCCGTTGATATTGGTTGTTCTTCATCTTCCCTGCCCACCCCTTTTATAGATTTTGAAGATCCTGCTGAAAGTCCGAACCCATAGCCTCAATCTGATTAGCCACTTTTGATGAAGCTTGCATAACCGCAAGCTTTAGATCCTCAATCTTTGAGCGTTTTAACGCTTGTCGCTGTTTCCACTCTTCTCCGATAAGGGGCGTTATGTTTCTCATTCCAAGAAGGACTGTTTCCTCCTGATCAAACCGTTCTTGAGCTTGATCGAGTTTGATCAGAGCTGTTGCTTGGTCTACTCCAGCAGTTGTGTAGCCAATTGCCTTCGTGCGGTTGCTCATGCCAACAGTGGCAAAGTCAATCACTTGTCCCCACAGCTTTTGCTGTAGGGTTCCGGTTTTCACAACGTCCCTGTTTAACTCAATATTTGACTGTGCAATTCTTAGCGACTGGCGTTGTTCTTCAATTGCCTGAACCATTGCGTCAGCCTCAGCCTTTGTCGTCCGAGGCAAGGCGGATGAAACTGTAAATAGGTCAGAAGCAAAAAAAGTATTTGGATCAAATGATGGAAAATTTAGCCCGTGTTCAATTCCATCAAGAGAGAGTAGTGGAGCTACTGCTCTTGCCATAAGAGCAGTAGTAGTAGCTTGGGTTTGAGCAGTGTTTCTTCTACTTTCCTTGGGCTGGGCAACAGAAGGAGCAGTATCGGTCTTTGGCTGTTTTTTGCTGGTTGTTCTTTCGGGACTTTTGTTGCTTAGTGGCATAGGTAAAACTCCTTAAAATTTTCCGCTGTGAACGTTTTCTCTATTTATTCCTCCTCAATAGATAAGGGAAAGCCTCATCTCAAGAGTTGCCCCTTGAGATGAACTGCCGTAGCCGATATTTAGGAGAATCATTTTTTTACTCCGCTCTTGGTAGCAGAACGTTAGACAACCCTGCCCCCGCTACCGCATTGGCAAAGATTGCCCCTTGAAGCAGTTGAAAAACTTCTTTACGCTTTTCCACGTGGGCTGAATCTTCCGATTGGAGTAGAAATGCAACCCGTTCTCTTACCCAGATAGGGAACATTTCTTCAATTATTTTCCAAGCAACCTCGTCTACAGTCTTTTGTACAGATGGAGGTAGGTCAACTTGGGGCAGTAAAGAGGTAGACTCTGCGATCGATTCGGGTTTTGTAGTTTTAGGCATGACAGTAGATCTCTGGTAATGGGATAGAGAAGAGCTAGAACGAACAAAATTAGGAGGGACGAAATGAACCTTCTTCTTCTCCTTCGGGCTTTCCCAAACCATGCACCACTCCCACTACGGCAGAGTTCTGAATTGCCGCAGCCAGGTTAGTGTTTTGAGCTAATACTCCTGTAAGTTTAGCTTTCAAATCAGCCGTAAAAAATCCTTGTAATGCAGTGACTGCCTGCATTGTCTGCTCATGAAGCTGTAAAGTTTGGGCATCAAGCCCTGATGTATCTACTTCTGGAAAAGTCACCATGAGGTTTTGAAATTTACCCTTCAAAATCGGCTGTACAGAGTAGGTTTCAGAAGTAGTCTGAATTTCTGGGAATCCACCTTCCACAACTTCCACGTCAAGAGCTTGAGTCAAATGGAACTGCTCAAGCGATCGCTCGGAAGAAGTTTTTTCTTTCGGCAATTTGTCAGCGTTAGAAGAATGAATTGCCGTAATCCACTCCTCTGCCCCCATGCCACTTTTACGGAAATCAGAAAGCAGCTCTTGGAAAAGAACTGTGTATTTCGTATTGGCACTCTTACCAGTCTTTAATGTTGATTCTGGGAGCCAGGAATAAGCCTGAACTACGGTCTTAAACCAGCCTTGCACCGTGCGATCGCTCTTATTGTAAATCTCTGCAATCTCTCCGGCTGTTCGAGCGGTGGGCTGAGGTTCGCCCGAAGTAAGGGGAATAAGCGGGAAAACGTTGCTAGGTCTGTCTTCATCCGTTACGTACATCTGCATATACTCCTATGCGAGGTTTCGGTGGAAGTTTCGAGAGAACTTCGCCTTTATTCGAGCGAATTTCGAGCGAAGCTATAGTTTAGATACTACCTACCTTCCATAGAGTATGTCAACCAAGATGTACGTAAAGAAATGTAACTACACTCTTCTCAAGCGATACTTTACTCTAGGGGTTTGTATATACCACCCATGCAGATAGAATTAAGAGTGCTGATGCCTTGCATATACGAAGTAGTTCTTAAGTGAAAGAGCCAAGTTCAAGAGAACGATTCCCACGCCTCAACATCGGCTTGTCACAAGGCAGGCTGGATTTACTCAAGCGATTTGCAAATGGAAAAAAATCAAATGCCTCAACTGAAGCAACCTTCTTACTTTCAAAAATCTTGGATGAGTTAGAGGACAAAGGGAAAATCCCCGCAGCGGAGAAACAGGATGAGGGCATTTTATCCGTTAAAACAAGTAACTTAGAAGCCGCATCTTCGAGCGAAGAACTCTTTCCAAGAGCAGCCAGAGAAATTGCAGAGACTTACGGCGTAAGCGATCGCTCAATCCAAAACTGGTACAAGGTCATAACAGAAGCCTATCCATCGCTTACCGAAACGGATCTGAAGATTGGCAAAAGTGCCAAGATGAAATACACCGTACTTTGCCAAGAATTGATTCAAGCGTATAGACAGAGCGGTAAGAACTCGGACGAGTGGATTGCTGAAGTTCAAGGTCAGGTTACTGCACACTACGAGACTTTTGCTGAGCTTGTAATGCACAACTATTCCAGGCTCATTGAGTCTGGCAAATTTGAGGTTCAAAGGCTTCAGGCTCTTATGTCTGGAGAAACTCCCTCAGAAACAGAATTACTCCGAGTTGCCTTAATTGGAAAAGTTTCAGAAGAGTACGCTATTTCTCTTAAAGGAAAAAACGGACATGGTTCAAGCACAGAAAAAAGAAATCGAACTTAAAGACCTTATACCTGCTCAGTGGAAAATGGTTCTCACCTCTCACGGATTGAAGCTTATTGCTCCTTCTGCAAGAGAGGCAGATCTGTTTTTTGGAGGAGCTAAAACTCATCTAGCCTCTATCGCTCAACGAATCGGTGATATTGAGATCATGTGGGATGGTTGCAAAGAGACACTTAAAATCAAAGGGAGTTGTCGCCCAACGGCAGCGATCGACAATCAGTTTGAAACAATTCCTGAACAGTTGCGGCAAGAAGTAGCTTCTCTCCTAGGGGAAGGAGAGCCTCGAAAACTTTTGTACGTAGCACAGCTTTGTGCTACCCCTGCTCTAGTTCTTGCTATGAGTGACTTGATTAATAATCCCCGTAAAGCTGGCATCTCCAGAGCAAGCGACGGCAGGCAGCTTGTAATGAGTGATGCTTGTTCTATCCTCAATCCAGGTCATACACTTGATGAAGCAGTTAACTGGTGTCGCCAAGATTTCTGGCATCCAGGAGATTTACTTGAACTCCATACTAAATTGAGGGATTTACCACTTGTAGAAGCTTACGGTGGTTCATTAACTTTCAGCACTCTTCCGTTTATTGAACATCGCTGGACAAGTTTCGATCCTGTCTTAGGTATACATAATAAGGATGAAGGAAACTGGCTCGAATTTAGAACTAGATACCGACACTTCCAGGGTGAAGATGGAGCAATTTATCAACTATGTGAGAACCTTGATTTTGGAAAAATCAATCCGCCAGCAATCGCTTACCAGTAGGTTACCTAACCTTTTTTTTTAATTGTCGATCGCTCGTGTCTTGCTCGATAACTTCGCCCGAACTTTGAGCGAAGTTAATTTCGTTATGCTCCAAAAGAATTTAGTCAACAAGCTGTTGACCAAATTGAGCTTCTTGAGTGCCAAGATTTCTAAGGCACTTTGGATTAATAGAGATTTCCCTGTTTACTTTTCATCTTTAATAAGAAACTTTTTAACACAGCCCTTATCTGGTCTTTCCTAAGCTGAATCACCATTTCATCATCAATTTGCACCTCATACCTACTTGTGAAAACTAATCCTGTTCTTCCTCTAGTTCAGACACTACTGCCTCTAGCTCCATTTCCAACTGCTCAACAGTTGGCAGGCAATCTTGTAACGTAGCCGGAAGGTCATCCCGTAGTTTATAGGTTGAAACCCCTATCGGGTTCTGCACTGCATCTAAAGCAAATTCTACCGTTGTCTTCTTCTTAGATCTACATAAAATAATTCCAATCGTCGGATTCTCTACCTCTGTACGCATAAGGCTGTTAACTGCTGAGATATAGAAATTCATTTTTCCAGAGTATTCTGGCTTAAATTCCGTCACCTTCAAATCAATCACAATATAGCAGTGGAGTTTCAGGTGATAAAACAGAAGATCCAGAAAATACTCATCACCCTCTACTTCCAGACGATACTGGCTACCAACAAAGGCAAAGCCAAGACCTAGCTCTAACAAAAAGTCCCGGATGCGTTCTACTAAAGCTTTTTCCAGGTCTCGTTCTTTAACGCTTTCGCTAAGAGTTAGAAAATTAAAATTGTAAGGGTCTTTAACTAGCTGCTGGGCAAGATCAGAATCAAGATTTGGTAGAGTCCTCTCAAAATTCGTGAGTGCTACTCCCTGACGACTAAACAGATTAGTCTCAATTTGTAATGTCAGAATATCACGGCTCCAGCCGTTCTCAAGAGTTTTTTGTACATACCATATCCGTTGCTCATAAGAGTTTAGCTTGTTCAACAACGTCTGATTATGTCCCCAGGGAATTTGTGCTATGAGCCGTAGCACAATTTGCTCATCGGGATAGCTTTCAGCAAGTGTCCGCATATATTTGAGATTACGTGAGGAAAAGCCAGACGTGTCAGGAAACTCCCGCTTCAGATCCTGTGCCAAGCGATCTATTACTTTTGCACCCCAACCTTGCTGCTGTTGCCGATGCAAAATCTCTCGACCAATTTGCCAATAGAGTAGGATTAGTTCGTTATTGACTGCGAGTGCTGCCTTGATTTGTGCCTGACGAATCCGATCCTTTAGCGATCGCAAAAAGGCAGTATAGTTTTCATCCACGGGAAACAGAGATTCAGACTTAGACACGAACGAGTAAACTCCAGGTGATTTTCAGGTAGCTAAAGACTTCTTCTAGTAAAAAATACCACTTAGCAGGTCTATAAAGATATGTCAAACAGACATCTCACACACTATTCTTGCAAGTGCCAGGGCTACGGCTAATTGGGTGCGAGAGAAAGCCTTGCAAAATCTAAGCTATGAGATAGCAGCAGCTCTTCTTGGCGATGGGTAAGGCTTTTACACAGCCCTTATCTGGTCTCTCCTAAGCTGAATCACCATTTCATCATCAATTTGCACCTCATATTTACTAAGCTCAAGAACAAGAATTTCAACAGAAGAGAGAACAGATTCTGGATAACAAATTTCTACTAAAAGCGAGTTATCAATATAGTCGTACAAATTAAAAAAATAAGACTCAAACTCACTGCTATAGCCTATTTCAATTAGTCCGTAAACTCCATCGTTGATTTCAATTGCATAAATACTCATGGGTGCCTTCAGGAGAGCATCTCTGTCTTAAGTTGAGCTATCTCATCTTTTATCTGACGTAGATACGCCAAATCTTCAGGCGACTGCTCCTCCTTATTTTGAACTCGCCATACCTTTTTAGCCTCAGTAAGGTCAAGATTAAGAGCTTCCCTATATATTGGTACAGATAAGGAGTACGGCACCTTAAAACCTTCAATCCGAGTCTGAAAAACTGAAAGCTCAAGATAGTCGTTGATTCTATCTATCTGCTCTGGAGAGAAGACCTGCAACATCTTGGCTATTCTCAATTCTTCGTGAGGAATTATCTTTCCCCTAAAAGTTTCAGCAATTCTACAGAGACTTTCAAACTGCTGAAACTTATTTGGATTATTTTCAAAATCTTTAACTTGCTTGGCAAACTCCTCAACGTTATATATTGGGTAGCCTTCTCGATCTAGCATCTGATTTACATACTCCGTATCAGTCATTGGCAGCCTAACAATAACTGGTAAAGAAGCTTCTTCTAGTTCAAAAAATTTAAGCATCTCTTCTTTTCTACCTTCTGTAGTCTCTCCTCGCAACCGAGCCGTTAATTCTTCAAGTGAATATCGGGCTTCTCCTGGATCAAATTTTGTTATTTCACCAAAATTTACCTCAAGTGCAGTAACGATTTTAGTTCTCTTTCCAGAATCATCTCTATATATGTTTTCAACTCTTAGATAATCTCCTTCAAGAGTTCTAAACGTCCAGACTGTAGAGCTATCATCAGTTTGAGAAATACTTTCTCCAATTATTCTTCTTGGAACTCCTAGCACGTTTTCTGTTAACTTTAGCTGTAATTCATCGTTAGTTTCACTTATCCCAAAGCTATCTATAACGGTTGTTGCCGTTTCAAGTAATCTTGTTAAAATCTTTTGATTTAAGTCTTCCAGTTGTTGCATAAAATTGTTAGATTTTATTTAACTATTATTCATCAATCAGATTCTTATTTATCTTGCAAAGATAGAGGTTTTCCTCAACTTCTACAGGATAAGAAAGCATTTCTGCCTCTAAAAGCTGTTGCAATATCCCTCCAGTATCTTTCACAATACACATTGAAGGCGTTAAATATCCAAATCTATCGCTATCAACTGAGACTACTTTTACTAACTCTTCCCCTGCCCAAAGCTGAATTTTTGCTCTTTCTGATAGATAACTTGAAAACTCAACCTGGCACTCTAGCCCTTGGTAAGAAGCAGTCTCTCTTAGTGGCAGTGGCTCTAACTTATTGCCGCTGACAATTTGCTGAAACTCTAATGCTATAAGATCGAGCTTGGCTTCATCAAGTTTAGTATGATTCTCTAGAGGCTTGTTCTGA
>Ga0105049_10005589_pt1 | contig 14634 bp, 15 predicted proteins | sample MAT06_FD_78087 | JGI IMG/M metagenome (GOLD analysis project Ga0105049, IMG submission 78087) | Freshwater microbial communities from Lake Fryxell liftoff mats and glacier meltwater in Antarctica - MAT-06 | ecosystem: Environmental > Aquatic > Freshwater > Ice > Liftoff microbial mat | place...
ACCGGCAGGGAGGATGTTGTTGGGTGCACCGGATGTGCGTGGGGCTCGATCACCGTTGAGCTGTTTGCGTTCACACCCATCTGTGGCTACGTGTGAGGGGCGAGTACCTCGGCGTACACGGCGACGTACTGGTCGACCATCCGCGAGACATCGAATCGGTCGACCGCCACGGCCCGGATCTTGTCGCGGTCGAGGCGATCAGCGACGTGAACGGCCTCGATCGCCTCGTCGACCGTCTGCACCAGGTAGCCGGTGATGCCATCGTCGATGAGTTCGGGCATCGACCCGCGGCGAGTGGCGATCACCGGGGTGCCGCAGGCCATCTCCTCGACCACGCTGTAGCCGAAGGGTTCGTCGAAGTCGATCAGATGGAGCAAGGCGTGGGCGCTGCCGAGCACTGCGTCGGCCGCGGCACGGTCACTGCTGTGACCTCGGTGGGAATAGACCTTGGCCAACGTCTCGACGTGGTCACCGAGGTGTGTGGCGACCGCCGGGAGTGACTCGCCTGCGTCGAGCTGCGTCGTCGCATACCAGTGCCGCAGGTCGTGGAGAAGAACCTCGCAAGCGCCGGGAACCCGATCGGTGATCCGCTTGAACGCCTGCGTCAAATGGTCGGGGCGGACTGGCACACCGCCCGTCGGGTCGACGACCAGGTCAGCGATCACGAACGCGTCCGGGCGCGGTACGCAGCCCGCACATCTCCCCCGGCGCGCGCAGCGATGCCACCACTTCAGGTGTCGGCACCGTTCGCGATCGACGAGGGACCGTCGGAGGTGTCCCAAGTCGAACGACGTTGCGCGACGCCCAGCCCCACTTCATCGCCTGTTGAAACGCACCACCGAGCAGTGCGTGGTAGCGCTGAACCGTCGCAGCCGCCGAGCCTCTCGACCGGAGACGATCGATGTGCGAGGCGAGCAGGCCATCGACCGACAGGTCGGCGTGAGTTCCCCTCACGTCGATCTCGGCGACGAATTGAGTCAGCGCCTTGACGGCGCGGCATTTACCCACCCCGAAAACAGCGGCTGACATACCTCGGTCGGCCGATGATCGGATCACACCCCGCATACGCCCGCAGCTCCCAATACCCGGGCTCTCGCTTGAACCGAATGCTTCCTCGTGCCATGCCGACATGGCAACCGAAAATGGGACACGTACGGGACAATCGACCCATCGGCTTCAGGTGGCCGAAACACCGACCTACATGGTGTTATTCAGCGCCCCTGGCAGGAATCGGACCTGCGACACACGGTTCAGGAAAGGACCCCTGGCCCTCCAGCGCGTGTTGACGAATCCGCCAAGGCCCGTGGAATAGAGGTATCCAGGGACCGGTCGTGCGCCAGTTGACGCCGAATCCGGGTAGTTCCGCTGCGTTTGCTACCCGAACGCTACCCAACTCAGGGCGAGCAGCTGTCGGCCGTTCGGCACTCAGCCATCGTTCAGGAGAGGGAGCAGACGTACCCGGATCTGGTCGTCGGCGCCGATCACCGGGCCATCTCCGACCGCCACAGATGCGACGCTCGGCAGGGACCGAGTGGCGAACATTATGGGATGCCTCGCGGTGGGAATGATGCCGGATGACGAGCGGATTCGGACCGGCGCTCGGGTCGGTGTTGTGAGCGGGCGGCGCGCGGTGCTCGATGGCCGATGGGGAGGCGGTTCCACGTCACCGAGGTCAGCCATCCGACCTACCGTCAGGCCGTCATGTGCAGCGGCTTCTGAACTCTCGCGATCTCCTCAGGAACAGGCAGTTGCGTCGGGGATCAGGGCGAAGTCAGGTCCGGTTCCCGCCCAGAAGCTCGGGACCGGTCCGACCGGATTCAGGACGGTCGTACCTTCGTCGGCGTCGATCGACGGTGCTTCGGAGACTTTTCCAGTCACGGTGTAGCCGCCGGACCAGTCCATCGATCCTCGTCCGAGGTCGGCGCTGCCCGAATAGGTTCCACCGGCTGGTCCGCTCGGCGTGAATGTGAGCGAACCGTTGATCTCTCCGACTACCGACAACGTGAACGGCGCGTCGATCGAACAGACCTCACCCTGGATCCGGAGCACGCCCGCCGCCGCGTCGACGCGGTACTTGTCGGCCACCCTCAACGTCAGCGTGGTCGTGCCCTTTCCTCGACGGGACTTCGACACCAGGGTGATCGTGCCAGTGTCACCGCCCTGTTCGCCCGCTGTGTAGGTGATCGTGTCCGGCGTCTTGGCCAACGAGGTCGGGTCGAGTTCGCCTTCGCCACTCAATGACCCCTCGACCCGCTTGTCGAGGTCGGTGCCCTCGATGACGTGTCTGGTCCTGACCTCGATCGGCACGACCTGTTGGGCTCCGACGGTGGTCGGCGCCTCGGCCACCACGATCACGCACTCGTTGTTTTGGACGGAGGCAACCTTCGCAGCGACGAGCGTGAAGACGAACTTGAGTGCGGCCTGGGAACCCTGATCGATCATGTCCCGGTCGGCTTGCTGCGGGTCCGACTGCGTCGCCTGCGAGGTTCGGTTCACCGTCGCGGTGTCCCGGGTGATTGTCCGGCCGGCGCTGTCGAGCGGAGCGCTGATCGCCGACGAGTACGACACATCGACGAACGCCGATCGACCCGTGGCATCGATGCGATCGGATTGCACATCCAGATCGGTCTGTAGGTCGGCGAGATCAGCGTTGTTGTCGAACTGCAGCGAAACCGACCCGGTGAACTGATGCCGCGAACGCTCTGGCCGCGAACCGTCGACCGAAACCTCCATCGAGCCGGTCACCTCGAGTTCGAGCAGACCCGCAACGTCCGGGCAACGAGGTCCGCTCAACGAGCCTCGGATTCGCTGCACGGCAGTGCGCCCATCGGCGGTCTGCACCGTGTTCTCCATCGTGATGTCGACCTTCGTCGAGCCCGAACCATCACCGCTGATTTCAGCGTTCATGCCGAGCTTTCCCGACCCATTGGTCGACGAGTTCGATACCGACTCCGAAAACGGCGCCCCCGCGTTGGCAGTCAGCTTTCCGATGAGTTCGATGATGATCCCGAGCCCCGACAACCCTCCGCCGGTTGCGATGCCCTGCGCTGGTCGCCGCAATCCTTCCGGGCCTGGCTGCACCAGCGCCGAGGCCTGAGCGAGCAGGTCTGCCTCGACCTCCTCTGCGGCCGCCAGCGTTCCTGGTTCGATGTCGAGGCCGCTCGATGCGAACGCAACAGCGCTCAACGACGCCGATGCCACTTCCTCCATCGAGGGCGGTGCGACCGGGTCCGGTCCGACGAGTTCGAACTCGGACACGGCCGACGCCGGCGTGGACGTCGCATCACTCGCACGGCTCGAGACCGACATGGGTACATCCTCGGTCGAGCCGCCGCACCCGGCCGCGAGCACAGCACCCGCAACGATCACTCCAACGAGTCGACGCACCGGAGCCGGCCGATCAGCGATCACGGGTCACGCTCAGTCGGATTCCGGATCGGCGCCAGAGCAGGAACCCACCGATCAGCATCAGTACGCCGACGACGATGATCGCGCCGATGGGTGACCCGGACGCCGACGACTCGGGCACCGGCGGCACGGTGAAGTACACCTTTGTCGCGACGGCAGCGCCGACCTGCGCACCGGACGTCTCGGGTTCGCCGAATACCAGTTGGGCGGTGACGAGCGCCAGGTAGTCGCCTGACTCGGCACCCTCCGGGACCGTGAAGCTCACCTTGATCTCCTGGGCGGCCCCACCGTCGAGGTCGAAGGTCGCTGGTTCGAACGTGAACCAGGTCGGGTTGATCGGGAGCTCGGCCTCACCGGCAAGCGGTTGGGCGAGCATCTGATAGGTAGCCGACTCGGTGCCGGGATTTCTGACCGTGACTGCCACCGTGATCGGCGTGTCGGCCTCGACTGGGGGCAGACCGGCGATCTCGCCGGGGTCGATCCCGACCCCCACTTGGGCGAACACCGCCGACGGCAGCGCGACGATCGTCATGACCGCAGCGGCGGTCGCGGCTGCTCGAATCCAGCCACGGATCACGGACGTCATCATGGCGCTCACCCCCGTGCAATCGCGATGAATGTGACAGCGAATCGGAAGCCGGTCCCAGCGACGAGCGTGCCCCTGGCAGGACCGATCAAATAATGCTCGATGGTCAGTGTCCCCGACTGCCGTTGCAGGGAGCTGATCTCGGACGCCACCGATGTCAACACGGTCCCCGGCACGGCAGGGCGCGATGACGTCGCATTTCGAGCGGCGACGCCGTAGCTGAACTGATTGATCGTGGGGACGGCATCATCTGTCGGGGCGAGCGACACAGCGCTCGTTCCGGTGCCTCCGCCGAGCGCCGCTGTAACCATCGCGTTGACGAACTGATCGGTCGGCGCGCAGCTGGACACGTTCGTCGTCTGCGCGTTACTCGGTGCGGCCCATGATGTCGATCCGGTCGGAACGTCGCCGAAGACGATCGTGGTGGTATCGACCAGGATGCATGGACCGGTTCGAGCCGATACGGGCGTGAAGGTCCCGTCGAACGATCCCTGCGCGGTGGCGACCACCTCGATGGTGAGCGTGGCGTTCAGCCTCGGGTTGACCGGGCACTGTGGGAGCTCGTCGATGTTGGCGAGCGAGTACGGGAACGTCGCGGTGCCCGCGAAGCCGGGGGCGGGAACGAACGTGTACGAGCCATCGAGTTGCAGGGTGAGGGTGCCCACACCCACATTGGTGACGATCCGCGGCGCCAGACTCCGGAACTCGAGTGTGTCGGTTCCACTGGCCCCTGGGATGCTGGGGCACGTCGTGTACGACGGCGCGCCCGGCTCGGAGGCGAGCACCTGGTCGTTGCCGAGAACTCCGGGGGCGGCGACGCTCAGCGTCGTGTCCTGGATGGCGATGGCGATGTCGTTGACCGCCTCCGCGGGGCCGATGCCCTGGCCGATGGCCAGACCGGCCGGGAAGGCCGTACAGGTGAGGGCGGCTGCTGCAGCCAGCGCGCCTGTTCGAACGTGGAAGCTCATGGTCGCGTGAAGCTCGCTTTCTGCGTGACGGTGACGCCGCCCGGGAGGCGGAACTCGATGGTGACGGTGTGGGTTCCTCGGCGGAGTCCGGTGAGGGTGAAGGGCCTGGCGTCGCCATTGCGGGCGGTTCCGGCGAAGTCGTACGGAGCCTGACTCTCGACCCGGTTCACGCGACCGTTGCGCAGGAAACGGACCGACGCGCCGATGATCCGATCGGTCGGGCCGACGTAGATGTACACCTGGCGTCCGGTGAGTGAGGATCCGTCGAGGGGCAGCGAGGCGCTGCGTTGCGGCGAGCTGGAGTACCGGATCGACTTGGCGAGCGCGCCATTGTCGACGATGAACGTTGCCGTTGACCGCTGGGTGCTGCCGCCTCGGAACCGGACCGTGAAGACGATGGTGTGGGTGCCGTCGGCGAGCACCGTGGTGTCGAGCCCGCGAGCAGGTCGTCCCCGCGATCCGGAGGTTCCGGCGAGGTCGAATGGCGGCGTGGAGTCCGTGGTCATGCGGCCGCCATCGAGGCGGAACTCGACGCGGTTGATCCGGGTTCCGACCAACGCAGGGTTCGCCGGATCGACGAACACGTACGCAATGCCGTTGACAATTCGGCCATCGAGGGGAACGGGGTTGCTCCGGTCGGCGGCAGTCGAAACTCGGATCGGGAACCGGTCGACGGCCGGGTCGTCGGGACAACCGGGCCCGGCGCCGACGGCAACCGTCGACTGACCGGGAGCGGCGGCGACAGGAGTGACGCCGTCGAGGCCCGATGCCGTGGCCGAGATGGTCGTCGGGCCGGCAACGCAGAACCAGACGGGGACAGCGACCTCTGCGGTCTGGCCCGCTGAGACGGTCGCGACGGTCGCACCAACACTGACCGCACCAACGATCCCGACGGTGAGAGACGCCACCGATCGGGGGAGGTCGTTGCGCACCTGAACGCGGACGGCGACGAGATCGCCGGCCGCAGGCGGTGTCGCCGGCGGGGTGATTGCGGTGACGACCAGCGCGGAGACGGTGACACCGCCGTCGACCGACCCACCGGCCCCCTCGGTGCTGGCGCCAGCGGGAAAGGCGACTGTTCCGAGAACGATGGCCAGCATGGCCACCGTGACGCGTCGCCAGGCGTGCACGCCCTTCATCGCAGCACCCCGAGGATGGTCACGGTCATCCTGACGACCTCACCGCCACCGACAGATCCCGGCGCGGGGAGTCGCAACTGGTGATCGACGCGTCCGGCCGGGACGATCAGGCGCGGGGTTGCGGTGAGTGAGACCCCGCCGAGCAGGTAGGCGAATCCGTTCGTGGGCGTGACGCACCTGGCAGATGGGTTGGGGCTGCAGTCAAACGGTGTCCACTGCACAATGCCCAACGCTGTTGCGTCGGACACCGACGCCAAGACGTCCTGCACCCGGTCGGGTGGGCCGCACGAAGCGACGACGGTCGACGCGTTCCCGAGCGCGAATCCGCTCCCGAAACCGAGTTGGCCGAAGTCGACCGTCGCAGGCCCCCCGACGGTGATGCACGGACCGGGCGGCGACGTCGGCGTGAACGTGGCGTCGACAGACCGGTCGGGACCGGACGGGTCCGCGGTCTGGGCCCTCGCCAGAAATGGGGCAGCCAGGGATGGCAACGCTGCTGCACACAGTCCGGCGACGGCGAGCAGCATCAGGCGAGCGGTTCTCATGGTCACTCCTCTCCTGGCTCGGTCGTCATGGCTCGATGGTCGCCGCTACTCGGATGCGGCCAGGAAGGTGACGGTGGCGTTGAACGCCGAGCCATCGCCAGGCGTTGAGCCCGAGCCGATGCCCAGGCGGTGGGAGTAGTACCGAATCGCGGCGGGGCCCAGATACGTCGTCGATGCCGTGAAGTCCACCGTCACGAAATCACCAGGTATCCCTTGGATGCTTAAGGTTCCTGCGTTCACCGGATCGACGGTGGCGGTCTCGCCTCCCAGCACAGTGCCGACCCGGATGGTCTGGCCCTGTCGGACCGGGAGCGCAGTCTGAGCGCTCACCCCCGGAGCGACGGCCGCGACGCTCGCGAGGCCGATCGTCATGGTCACCACGATCATCGACAGTCGGTTGAAACGCATGGATATCTCCTTTGGGTAGGGGCTGAACGTCAAGCGGCGACAGCGGTGAAGACGACGTCGAAGGTGAACAGGCTCCCGACGAACGTCGGCGCCAAGGTGCGCGGCATCCTGACGGCGAGCTGTGGGGCACGGGTGGCGAAGTCGCCGGCAGCGGCATCTAGCCATCCGGTTGGCGTCGGTCCGACGATCAATGTGTCATCCAGGATCCCGAGCGCATAGAAACCCTCCGCCGGGACGCACGTCGCTGGGGTCACCCCGGCGCAGGCGGGGCTCAGAGCGACCAGGCCGTTGAACGCATCCGAGGTCTGCACGAGGACGTCCTGTCGGACCGAGGTCGGGGCGCAACCAGCCACGTTGGGCACGGCGGGTGACGTGGTGAACGGTCCGCCGAGTTCCACGTCACCGAACGGGACGATTCGGTTGGCCGTAATCAGGACGCACGGCCCTGGTGCCGCTACCGGCACGAAAGACCCCTGTGCTGCGGCGGTACCGCCGACGACGAGAACGTCCACACATGTGGGTCCCGACTTGCAGACCGTTGCGGAACCCTGGAATGTCGCCGACGCTGTGAACGTGGCGTTGCCAACCCAAGAGGGATTCGAGACCGTGCCGGCCTCGGGTGGAGAGACGGAAAACGGATCGGTGTTGGACGTTGCGCCGATGATGATCGACGCTCCCTGACGGACCGTCAGGACGGCGGCTGCGGCGGGCTGGCCCGATCCGACGGCGGTCGCTGCCGTGACGAGCACGGCGGCGACGGCTGCCGCAAGCCTGAACTGGAAGGTCGTGGCTAGGGCGGTCATGTCATTCTCCTGATGGTGGATGGGGTCGGAACATTCACGGGGCGAGTGCGGTGTAGGTGAAGGTGGAGGTGAAACGGGATCCGAGACCCGGGCCGGTGGGGCCGAGCCGGATGTGGTGGTTGTCAGTGCGTGCAGCGCCCGGCGCCAAGACCGGGCCCACCGAGGTCTGTGTCGGGCCGACGGGAATCGGTGACGGACCGCCGAGCGGAGTGACACTCCAGGTGAATTGACGGTCGGGGGGAACTGTCGAGCTGCTCGCAATCCAGGTCTGCGCACCGCCGCTCGTTGCGTCACTCACGCTGAGGGCCAGTCGAACCGGCGTGTCCGAGCACGATCGCACGACGACCGGTCGATCACCGCTGGATGAGCCGACGGCGACGTCGCCGAAGTCGACCGACGACGTCTCGACGATGACGCACGGGCCGGCGGGTGCGGTCACCGTGTACGTCGAGGTGACGGCGACCATGTTGCCTGACGAGTCCGTGCACTCGAGCGACACGGTGTGGCCGCCCACTACGGTCGCCAGCGAGGTTGTGTTGCGTCCGTCGACGGTGATGAACGGCGACGCGGTGCCTTGGTTATCGGTACACGTCGAGACGACCGTCGAGGGAACTGACCCGACGACGTACTGGGCACCATTGGGCGGTGTGGTGATCGACGCCGTTGGAGGTTCGGTGTCGGTCACCGTGCTCGCTCGGAACTGCACTTCGGAGACGAAGAACGTCGGGACCGAACCCTGCTCGTAGGTCCAGTAGTACCGGCCGGGGGCGACGGCGACGGTGGCCGTCGTCTCGAATCGCGAACCCGAGATGCTCCCATTCGGGGTAACGCTCGTGCTGCCGGCTCCAACGGCAATCGCATCACCGAGCACGGTCGGATCGTTCACCAGCGCCGTCCCCGGACTCCGATAGAGCCGCAGACCGAGCGGCCGATCGCTTCCGACAGACCCTCCGAAGCGCCCGGCCGTCGCCGCGCTGGCCGAACGGTACGTCACCGAAAGCGTGCCAGCGACGCCGAAACGCAGGGTGCTCCAGCCATTCGGTGCACCGCCGAGGTCGGCGGTCAGGTGATGGGTGTCGCCATTGCCGGACCAGTTGAAATCGTTCGTTATGGCGGGTCCGAAACCCCGGTCGCCGTAGGCCTCCGCAATCGAGTCCTGTTCGTCAGGCGCTTGAAACAACTCGAGTGTGAACCGCCCGGGCTCCACGAACGTCGACTCTGTGAAGACAGAGAACCACACGGTGTGTCCGGGTTCCATCCATATGTGCCCCATCGACGACGGGGGCCACGTGTTGCCCTGCGCCGAAGCGGAGTCGGTTGCCGATGTGTTCGCCGTCGAGCGCAGAACGAAGAAGCCGGGGGTGGCGCGATAACCCAGTCGACCGGCGAAGCCCCCGGGCGGTGAGGTGTACTTGTACCAGACCGATCCTCCGCCGCTACCCGGGTCGTATTCGCCGGTCTCGTAGGTCGCGTTCTCGGTGGTGCCATCGATTTCCAAGGTGTCTCGGGGTTGTACGGTTCCAGGGAACTGGCCCGGCTCTGCAATGAAGCGTGGAATGGCCAGCGAGGACAAGTCCTGTGCGTTCACCCAGTTGTCGTTGGCCGGCGCCGCCACCGGCACCACCTCGGCGGTGACGTCGACCCGAGCGATGATCCCGAAATCGTTGGTCAACACGAGCTGGCCGGCGATTGAGATGGGCACGGTGGCGTCGATCCCTGCGGTGATGTCGCATGTCTCGTCGATGCCCAGGTACACCGCCAGGATCGAGTTCTCCGGCGGCAGAAAACTGCCGCACACCCCCGTACTGGTCACCGACACGCCAGCCACGCCGTACACCTCGAAGTACACCTCGCCACCCGTGTCGTTCACGAGAGTTACGGTTTCGTTCACCACCGAACCGACAAAGTAGGAACCGAAATCGATCGAGGTGGGACTCACCGCGAACGGATCGGTGATGCTCACGCTGTACGCACCGAGTGCGCGTGCGGTGGACAACGAGGCCGGGGACAGTGCAGCGGAGGCCAGCTCGGGTTCGGGGGGTGTTTCGATGGTGGTCGCCGTCGAATCCGACGCCTCGACAGGGGCGGCAGAATCTGGTGCCGACCTGTCCCCGGTCGTGGCGACCTCGGTTGCGGGGGCGATCGCCGCGGGCGAAGACGTATCGGGCGCGGTGGTCTGCGGAATCGTGACCTCCGGAATCGTGATCTCCGGAATCGTGGTCTCGGCGACGGGGGTGGGCGCCTCAGCCGAAGATGGTTCGTCGGCCGAACTCGTGCCGATCGGTGGGGCAACGATGGTTGCCGCGGCCAACGCGATGGCAAGACATGCGGCGCCGGCGAGCCTCATGGGCGAACGCACTAGCACGACGTCCCGCCGTCACGTGGGTGGTGACACACGGCCGACAGGATGCGTCCGGTCGGGAGTTGGCAGGCCTCGTTCGCAGAGCGGACCGTGTCGGCGTCGGGCCCTTCGAACACCGACAAGCAGGTCTCATCACCTGGGATGACGATCGATTCGATGTGGCGAACCCCGCGTTCGGTGAACTCACTCGTCGACTCGTCCCAGCGTCGTTCCAACGCGTCGATTTCCTCGCCGGTCCAGCCGACCAGGTTTCGCTCGACGACGAAGATGTTCCCCACCAGGTCACCATGACACCGATCACCGCCTCAGCGCATCGGGGGAACCCCGTGGTTTCGGCTCCCACACCCATCAGGGTCAGGCGCGCCGGCGAGCGGCCAGCTCCGCCCGGCCGCGAACACGCTCCTTGCGGTAGATCTTGGTGAGGTGGGCCTCGACGGTGCGAGCGCTGAGGTAGAGCTGGGCGGCGACTTCGGCGTTCGTCATCCCCTCGGCCACGAGATCGGCGATCCTGCGTTCGGTCTTCGTCAACGTGTCCGCGTCCGAGCGGTCGCCGAGACGCTCCTGCTCGGCATGCACCCTCGACAGCAAGCCCAACGCGCCGCATCGAACCAGCTCGGCACGGGCCTCCTCGAGCAGTTCCCGGGCCTCGGTGCGCCGACGCGTCCGGCGAGCGATGCTGGCCGCCACGATCAGCGTCCGTGCTCGTTCGACCGGCATCCCGATTCGTTCGAACGCCTGGACTGCTTGGCCGGCCAGCGCGGCTGCCTCCTCGAGACGTCGTCGGCCTGCAGCGACCTGCGCTCGGGCTCGAAGCGCCTCGGCGGCACCACGAGGTCGTCCGGAACGGTCGGCCAGTTCGACAATTTCGAGAGTGACACGTTCCGCTGCTTCCAGCTCGCCCGCCTGGATCAAGGCGTCCAACAGCGCAGGCCGCACCGGTAGGGCGCCGAGGTCTCGAATTCCGCAACCGTCGAGGAGCGACACCGCCGCGGTGAAGTGGTCGACCGCGCCGTGGTGGTCCCCGTCGAATGCAGCCACCGTCCCAATCGCGAATCTCCCGTGTGCAGTGATCGCAGCTGGCTCCAACGGCGTCGACGCCAGCAGGCTGGCATGGCGGTGGGCGGTGTCGGTGTCGCCGCGCACAGCCGCAATCACCGCGAGATCGCTCGATCGGCCTGACCCCCCGTCGACGGCATCGGAGAGGGCCCAGGCTCGCTCGGCGAGCATGGCCGACTCGTCGAGACGACCCTGCCGACAACGCAGGTCAGATGTCTGCATCACGACGTTGTGCTCGTCGGTGACCGAGCGTCGCTCGGCCAGGAGACGCCACGTCTCGGTCACGAGCTCCTCGGCGAGGGCATGGTCGTCGGTCCAGACCGCCACCTGCAGCCCGTCAGCGATCACGTCGAGGTCGGGTGCTCCGTCCTCGAACGCACGACACTCGGAAACAGGCAACCCGCCGAGCGCCTGGGTGACATTCAGCGAAGCGTACGCAATCTTCTCCAGCGTTCGATCTCCTGCCGTTGCTGCAGCAGCGACGAACTCGAGGCAACGTTCTCGTGCCCGATCGACGTCGACATAGAGTGTGGAAGTCGCGATCCGACCGAGTTGGCGGGCTCGCTCTTCCGATCCGTCGGGCAGCAGTGCCACGGCCCGCTCGAGCCATGGCAGGGCGCTCGCTGAGCCATCGGCGCCACTGTGCGCCCGCGCCGCCACGGTCAAGACGGCAGGCGCGTCCGCAGGCGTGCGGCGGAGGGTGTCCATCTCGGCGATCAGCGGATCGATCAGCTCGAGCGCCCGCGACGGATCGCCTGCCGAGACAGCAAGATCGGCCGCCAGAAGTGTTCGTCGCCGGGTCGCCACGGAGTCGGCCGGATCGGTGAGCGCAAGGGCTCGCTCGGCGTGCGTCAGCGCCTGCGCAAGGAGTCCGCCACGTTGAGTTGCGTCCGCAGCAGCGTCGAGCGCATCGGCCGCCTCGGTATCGATCCCAGCTGCCGACGCCCCGAGGTGGAACGCGCGCACCTCGATCGTCACATCCAGGTCGGCGCACCGCCGGTGCAGCTGGCGCCGCGTCACGAGCGGTAGACGCTCCGCGAGTCCCGACCGCAAGAGCGGATGACGGAAGACGACGGCGTCGCCGTCTCCGTCGTCGACATGTATGAGGGCGTGCCGTTCTCCGGCGATCAAGGCAGCATCAACGACGCCCACGGGAAAGAGCTGATACAACAGATCCAGCCGAGCCTTGGGCATGATGGCGCCAGCGGCGAGCACTTCGAGATCTGGTGCCTCGAGGCGACCGAGGTTCACCTCGATGAGCGCTCCGAGGGACGCCGGCCGCAGCGCTTCACCGATCGGGACTCCCGACTGGAGGAGTCGGCCCGTCTCGGTGACGTGGAGCGGGTTGCCGGCCGACAACTCATGCAGGCGGACAAGGTCGAGGTGGCTGACCCGCTCGGAGAACCCGGTCTCGAGCAGCTCACGGGTCGCTCCGAGCGACAACGGAGTTGGCTCGATCACGATCAGATCGTCGGCGCCAACGATGCGCTCGATGTCGATCGGAAGCGGAACTGGTCGTGCGGTCGCGACGATCAGGATTGGGAGATCGGCCAGCAGACGCGTGGCGAAACTCAGCGCACCGGCCGTCGCGTGATCGAACCAGTGCAGGTCGTCGAGCATCACGACGAGCGGCCGTGAGCACGCCAACGACCGCAGGACGTCGCTCAGCACTGACGCAACGGTGAGCGGGTCGATCTGAGCGCCAAAGGCCGGGCGCACGATCGCATCGACGATGTCGTTGTTCGGTCCGCTGTTCGCTCTGAGGATTTCAGGATCGACACTGCGCAGCAAGGTGGCGAGACCCGACCATCCGATGTTCGACTCCGCCTCGGTGACCGAGGACTCGATCACCGAGGCACCAAGATCGATCGACATGCGTCGGCAGTCCGCCACCAGGGCGGTCTTCCCGATTCCTGGGGCACCCCGAATCAGTGCAACGGATCGGCGCCCTGCGACCGCGCGTTCGAGCGAACGTTCCAGAGCGTTGCGCTCCGACCGACGCCCCACGAGTTCCACTCGACACCAATCGTAGGCAAGTGCGGACCAGTAATCGGCCACGGAAACAGAGCCAGCTGGCGCTTGTCAGGTCAGGCGACCTCGCGCGGATCTCGAGCGAAGTTCAAAGCCGCCCCGTGCGCCGAGGAACTGCCCGACTTCGCGATGGTCGACGCAGAGACTGATCAGGTGCGTTTCGTCGGCGTCAACTCTCTCGATACCCCGGATACAGCTGCGCAGTTCGCTCGCGACCGTGGGTCGAATTCGATCTTCTCCCCGATGAGTTTACCGACGGGGTTGGAGCGGCGGCCTTGCCAATCACGCTCTTCGTTTCGTCAGAGAGCGTGATCGTGGAGCAGTCCGGTCCATTCACTGCGAGCGAACTGCGTTCCAAGATCTCCGACCTGGCACACCTGGGTGATGCTCTCATCGAGCGCATTCGTACGGCTGTGGCCACGTGGGACCGTGCGCCTCTCCTCGTCATGCTGTTCGGGTCCGCAGCAACGGGGCAGATGCGTGTCGACAGCGACATCGACGTGTTCGTGGTCGGGAACGAACCACGCGAAGCCGGCGACCTAACCCTGCTCCGCCGCTCACGTCGGCAGGCTGGCTGATGGCGAGTCGCACCACGGAATGCACCGCAGCGATTCGAGAGGGACGAATGACGAAGGCGAAGCAGTTCGTCGAAGCGGCCGAGACCGTCGAGGCACTCGCCGACGACGCCAACGATGTCGCCGACGCGTACGTGACTCTCTGCGTCCACGCCGGGATCGCCGCTGCAGACGTCATCTGCTGCAAGCGGTTGGGGGAGCATTCCCGTGGTGAGGACCACACCGCCGCGGTCGCGCTCGTCGGCATCGCCGGAGAGACGGCTGCCAAGAATTTGCGAGATCTGCTCAGCATGAAGACCAAGGCCGGCTACAGCGCTGTGCCGGCGAGTGGAACCGACTACAAGCGCACCGGACGGGCGGCACGAGTCTTGGTCGAAGAGGCCGCCAGGCCCTGACCCTGCTTCGCCCGATCACACGACGCTCGACACGATCACCCCAGGTAGAGCACCAGATCATGCCTGCATCACACAGCGCCCCTGGCAGGAATCAAACCTGCGACACACGGTTTGAGAAAGGCTCCCCGGCCGTCCGGGCAGTGCTGAGGAGTCCGACGCACCGATGCCCCACAGGTCCCTGTTCTTACTTCCGTTTATAGATCCTTGCGGGCGGTATCACCGGGGTTCTTACTTCTGTTTATACTTCTCGGGTGGCTCCGCAACCCAGGAATCCGTTCACACCAGGTTTCGGGAAGCACCCCACGGTCGTTGTCGGCCGCGACGAAATTCTCGCCGACGCCCGCGAAGCGTTCGGCGA